>OBJA01000442.1_pt1 | contig 36811 bp, 26 predicted proteins | sample 1519751 | NCBI WGS metagenome assembly OBJA01 (sample SAMEA3881238, study PRJEB22517) | soil metagenome | biome: lake sediment; feature: soda lake sediment; material: sediment, water from around vicinity | place: India | collected 2013-12-23 | depth 3 m
ATTCCCCGCTGGCAGCCTTTAAAAAATGATCCGGGGAGCATTTTCTTTACTTTGAACATTTAACACTTAAAAAATGAAAAAACAGATAACAAAAAAACTCATGGTGCTGGCATTTGCTGCCGCCGGACTGATGATGATCGGGAATAATGTGTTTGCCTCTGAAGATTATGAGGACCCAAATGACCATGATGAGGGGTGTGATATGGGTGATGGTGCCGGGGGTGGGGGGGATGGAGATACTTATGTTTGCTCTTCAGGTGGGCCTGGGTCTACTTCTTGTAAAACAGGAGTTACTGCTACTATTAAAGGTACTGGAGGTGGAACACACTGTGAAGTAACATGTGCAGATGGCTATTATGCTTGTTGCAACGCCATGCACAACAAGTGTCAATGCAGACCTTATTAAGTTATTTAACCTGAATTGGTCATCTTAACTAAATAACAAGCACAAGATCAACATCTTTGCTATTGTGCTTGTTTTTTCATTCAAAATTTTTATCCAATGAGAACATTACTATTTGCCAACTGGAGAATCAGCACCCTAAGCCTCCTGGTCTTGTGCCTGTTTCAGTTTTCGTGCAATGATAAAAGCATAAAAATGCACAATGAGATCGTAATACCGGATCTTGCCAGGGGCGCAGAATCCACCATTCCAGCCTCCACGATATTCGAATCAGTGAGAATAATCAAACTCGAAACCAGCGACCAGGCCTTGCTTGCAGGCATCGGAGAGCTTGAGCTGTATGATGGTTGCATTGCAGTTCTGGACATGAACAGGGGCTTCATTGCATTTTTTGATGAAGAAGGAAATTACATAAGAAAGTTGTTTGCCCAGGGAAGAGGCCTTGGCGAGTACATTGCCATTGACGATTTCCTGATTGACAAAGATGAGTCGACCATAGAAATATTGGATGCAAATGCCCGCATGATTCACATCTACGATTTGACCACCCTTGATTATAAGCAGTCCATCCCAATTTCCATCCGTGTATTTTCTTTTGCCAAAGCAGAAGGGTATTATTATTTTCAAACCAATGGTTATTTAAATAAAATTAACGGCTTTTACACGAAAAGCGAGATAATCGCTTATGATTACCAGCGTGAAAAATATCATCCAATTTTTGATAAGGAAGCTGAATTTATAACCAATGAACCTCAATACAGCTATGAGTTCTTTAAAATATTTTATACAAACCAGCAAGGTGTGGTCTTTGCCTCTCTGGCATGGGGAAACCAGATCTATGAGTTGGCAGGCACATCTGCCGTTCCTTTTGTTACCCTTGATCCTGGCCGAAGAGCCTTTCCCAGGGAAGTTCTTCAGGGAAGTTTTGATGAAAAACTTGCCTATCTTGCCTCTTCTTCATCAGAAGGCAAGCTGGGGTTCTTCAAACTGGTTTACCAGCACCAGGATGCCTTTCTGATTGGCTGCAGGCGCTCTTTTGAAACAGAAGAGAATTTTGTTTTTTCTTTCGATGGGGAGGATGTTTTTTTTGCCGGTACCATAACTAACGATTTTTATCCCTTTGACAACCAGGAATTATTTTTGCCAGGCGAGGTGCAAGGTTACTTTTTGTCTGTTGTTTACCCTTACCAGATGGAAGAAGAATTGCGCGGGAAGTTAGGTGTTTCCGAAACAGATAATCCAATCATTCTATTATTTGACCTGAAAAATGATGTTTCAAAATGAGCCTGCTCCGAAAAGTTAATTGCTAATTCATCAGGATAAAGAAAAAGAATAGCCACAAAAACCCACAGCTGAAAAAAATACTTTTATCACATTTTGGTGTGCTTAAGTGTTTTCGCATCTTAGTGGCTAAAAAAAATTCAGGCAGAAAAAGACAGGATGTTTATAATGGATAACTGAATATTCAATAAAAATTTCTTTCTTTGACCATTAGATTATATTGTTTATTGACCTTTAAGTGATCCTGATACCAATTCATTATGAAAAAAAGTCCTACCCCGGTCCTTTCTCTTCTGCTGCTTGTTTTTCTTTACTCCTGCCAGGGTCATGCAGGGCCCGATACAGCCAGCGAGGAGGCTTCTGCCCGTGCAGAAGAATTTGTCACCCCCGTGGAAGTGATGCTTGTGGAGCAGGGGAACTTCACCCGCGAGCTGCACAGCAACGGCAGGCTGGTGGCTTTGCGCAAGAGCCGGCTGTCGTACCCTTTCAGCGAGGAGCTGCTGCAGCTGGATGTGATCAGCGGGCAGGCCGTGCAGGCCGGCCAACAGCTGGGCAGGCTGTGTACGGCCAACCTGGAGCGGCAGCTGGAACAGGCCCGCATCCGCTTCGACCGGGCCTCCCTGGAGATGGAAGACCTGCTGCTGGGGCGTGGCTTCACCCTGGGTGACAGCCTGAAGATCGAGGCCTCCCTCTGGCGCATGGCCGGCGTACAGTCGGGCTACCTGGAGGCCGCCCGCGAGCTGCGCAGCCTGCAGGAAAACCTGCAGAAGGCCGTGCTGAGGGCCCCCTTCGCCGGGGTGGTGGCGGGTGTGAGTGGCCGCCCCCACGAAAAGGTAAATGCCGGGGAGCTGTTCTGCACCCTGATCGATAACTCGGCCTTCCTGGTGGAGTTCCCGGTGATGGAGCATGAGCTGCCCCTGCTCAGCGAAGGGGCCCGGGTGCTGGTGGAGCCCTTCAGCCACCCGGGAAGGGAGTTCAGCGGGCAGCTGCGCAGCATCAACCCCGTGGTTGACAACCACGGGCAGCTGCAGGCCACCGCCCTGATCAGCGGGGCAGGCCAGCTGATGGACGGCATGAACGTGAAGGTCAGGCTCATCCGCCAGCTGCCCGGGCAAATGGTGGTGCCAAAGTCGGCCGTGCTCTACCGCGACAACCTGGAGGTGCTGTTCAAATACAGCCAGGGAAAGGCAGAGTGGACCTACGTGAACATCCTGCAGCAGAATGCCACCCAATACAGCGTGATTGCCAACCCGGGCCGGGTGGCCAACCTGCAGCCGGGCGATACGGTGATCGTCTCGGGCAACATGAACCTTGCCCATGGTTCAAGGGTTGAAATCTGCCTCCCATGACTGGTTTCCTGATCCGCCGCCCCATAGCCGTGACCATGGCTTTCCTGGGTATCATCGCCCTGGGCCTGGTGGCGGCTGCCTATCTGCCCGTGTCGCTGGTGCCCGATGTAGACATCCCGCGCATCAGTGTGCGTGTGGATGCACAGGGCTATTCGGCCCGGCAGCTCGAGCATGCCGTGATGGACCGCCTGCGCACGCGCCTGATGCAGGTCAACAACCTGAAGGAGCTGCGCTCGGAGGCCCGCGACGGCAGCGGGGTGATCAGCCTGGAATTTGAATATGGCACCAATGTCGACCTGGCATACATCGAGATCAACGAGCAGGTCGACAGGGCCGCTGCCAGCCTGCCGCGCGACATACCCCGCCCGGCGGTGATCAAGGCCAGCGCCTCCGACATCCCCGTGTTTTATCTGGAGATCAGCTACCGCGATCCACAAGGGGAGGCTTCAGCAAGCGACTTTCTGGAGCTTAGCGCCTTTGCCGACGAGATCATCCGCCGCCGCCTGGAACAGATCCCCCAGGTGGCCATGGCCGACATGAGCGGACGCGACTTCCCCGAGATCGTGATCACCCCCCGCCAGGAGCTGCTGCAAGCCATGAACCTGGCACCGGAAGCCATCGAAGGGGTGATCCGCGCGGCCAATGTGAGCTTCGGCAACATTGTGCTGCGCGACAAACAGTACCAGTACCACGTAAGGGTGGGCAACCCCCTGATGGATGCCGGGGCCATCGGCAGGCTCTACCTGAAGCACCACGACAGGCTCTGGCAGCTGCAGGAGCTCTGCCTGATCGAGACCCGCAGCCGCGAGCCCGAAGGCATGGTGCTCTCCCAGAAGAAAAGGGCCATGAGCATGGCCATCATCAAACAGGGCGATGCCCGCATGCAGGACCTGAAAAAGCAGCTGCATGCACAGGTGGAGCAGCTCTCCATGGATTACCCCCACCTGGAATTTCTGGTCACCCGCGACCAGACGGCCCTGCTGGATGTCACCCTTTCCAACCTGCAGCAGACCCTGGTGCTGGGCGGGCTGCTGGCTTTTGTGGTGATGTTCTTGTTTCTGGGCGATGCCCGCGCCCCCTGGCTGATCATGCTCACCGTGCCGTCGGCCCTGGTGGTGTCGCTGCTGTTCTTCTTCCTGGCAGGCATCTCCCTGAATGTGATCTCCATCTCGGGGCTGATTCTGTGTATCGGCATGATGATCGACAACTCCATCATTGTGATCGACAACATCAGCCGCTACCGCCGCCAGGGTCTGGGTCTGTACGAGGCCTGCGTGAAGGGAACCAACGAGGTATTTACCCCCTTGCTGAGCTCGGTGCTGACCACCTGCTCGGTGTTTATCCCCCTGGTGTTCCTGGGGGGGCTGGCCGGAGCCATGTTCTTCGACCAGGCCATGGCTGTGAGCATCGGCCTGCTGGTGTCGCTGGCCGTGGCCATGATCCTGATCCCGGTTTATTACCATATCATGTATCGCCGTGCCCCCCGCCGGAAGAAGCCCGGGCGGGCCCTGCTGGACTTTGAGGCCCTGTATTCCCGCGGCTTCCGCCTGGTGATGCGGCGGCAGTGGGTGGTATGGTCGCTGCTGCTGCTGCTAAGCATGGCCATGATTGCCTTGCCTGCCGGCCTGGCCCGCGAACGCCTGCCGCAGATGCAGCGCCAGGCCCTGCTGCTGCAGGTCGACTGGAACGAAAACATACATCTTCAGGAGAACCAGCGCAGGCTGCTGCAGCTGATCGACACCCTGGGCGAGCTGGTGACCTACAGCAGCATCCAGGCCGGCAGGCAGCAGTTCATGCTGGGCAGCCTGCACAACAACAGCCGCCAGCAAAGCCTGCTGTACCTGCAGGGCGAATCGCCCCAAAGCCTGGATGCCATTGCCGGCAAGGCAGCCGCTTTCCTGGGCCGGCATTACCCCCCGGCCATCTACCAGTTTGGCGAGGAGGGCAACCTCTTCGACCAGGTGTTTGGCGACCGCCAGCCTCCCCTTGAGCTAAGGCTCACCCCCCTGAATGCCTACGGCAGCCAGATGGCTGCCCACCTGCAGGCAACCCTGCAGGGGCTCTCGCAGCAGCTGCCCACCATGCAGATCCAGACCCTGCCCCTGCAGCAGACCCTGCTGCTGGAGGCCGACCTGCAGCTCATGGCCCTCCACCAGGTAGATATGGCAAGCCTGCAGCGCAGCCTGGCAAGGATATTCAACGAAAACCTGGTGGTCAGCCTGGTCGATCAGCGCTCGGTACTGCCGGTGAAGCTGGGGGGCAACCCCGCCTCCCTGGGACAGATGCTGCAGCAGGAGAAGGTCAGGAACCGCGAAGGAACCGACATCCCGCTTAGCCTGCTGCTCAGGCAGTCGTACGGGCAGGAGCTGCAGCACATCACAGCTGGCCTGGAGGGCGAGTACTTCCCCTTGCCGCTGCACATCTCCGGCAGCCAGCTTGAACATACCACCCGCAGTGTGAGGGAGCTGCTGCGCCAGGGCCAGCTCTTTGATGCCAGCTTCGCCGGAAGCCTCTACGCGCAGAAGGAGCTGATGGGCGAGCTGCTGCTGATCGGGGCCGTGGCCCTGTTGCTGTTGTTCTTTATCCTGGCCGCACAGTTCGAGTCGCTCAAACTGCCCTTTATCGTGCTGCTGGAGGTGCCCCTGGCCATGACAGGGGCCATGGTGATGCTTTGGATTTTCGGCCAGAGCCTGAACCTGATGTCGATGATCGGCATGGTGGTCATGGCGGGTATCATCATCAACGACAGCATCCTGAAGATCGACACCATCAACCGGCTGCGCGCCGGGGGGATGCCCCTGATAAGGGCCCTGCACACGGCAGGCATCTACCGCCTGAAGCCCATCCTGATGACCTCGGTGACCACCATCTGTGCCCTGCTTCCCGTGCTGTTCATCTCAGGCCTGGGCGGTGATCTGCAGAAACCCCTGGCTTTAACCGTGATCGGGGGGCTGGGCTTAGGGACTTTTGTAAGTTTGTTTTTTATACCGGTGTGGTATTATTGGTTGTATAGGAAGTAGGTGCGAGGTGTGGGGTGTGGGGTGCGAGGTGTGGGGTGTGGGGTGTGAGGTTTAATTATTCATATTTTTGATTTTTAATATTTATCTTCCTGAACAGTAATCAATAAAATGGACGGCCATGGGCAATTTCATGAGTTTGACTGTATGGAAAAAAGGCAAGGATCTTGCGGTTTTTGTTTATAAGGTAACCAGGCAGGGATCAATTGCTAAAGATTTTGCTTTGCGGGACCAAATGTGCAGAGCTGCTGTTAGTATACCTTCCAATATTGCCGAGGGCGACCAACTCGATAGCAATCAGCAATCCATCAGACATCTGTATATCGCAAGGGGCTCGGCGGCTGAGTTACATACCCTGGCCATCATTGCCCGGGAAACAGGGCTTTTGCAGGAAAAGGAATTTGAACATATTGCTCGTGAGTGCAATGAAATATCAGGTATGTTATGCCGCTTGATCGGCGCCAGAGCCAATAACCCCAAACCCACCAACCCAAAAGCTCATTCCCCCGGCCCCCACAGCCCGGCCCCCACACCCCGCACCTCGCACCCCGCACCCCGCACCTCACACCCCGCACCAGATCCCCAATAGCCATGCGGAACCGGTCTTTTTCCATTATCCTTTCTTTCATCGCTTTGTCGGTGCTGGGCCTGGCTTTTCTTCCCCGCCTGGGCATACAGCTGCATCCCTCGGCAGAGCTGCCCTCCCTGCGCATCAGCTACTCCTGGGGCGAGGCACCGGCCATCAGCCTGGAACGGGAGGTGACCTCAAAGCTGGAGGCAGCCCTAAGCAGCATGCGCGGGGTGGAGCGCATCAGCTCGGTCTCCTCCCAGGGGAGGGGGCATATCGACATGAGCCTGAAAAAGGGCAGCAACATGGAGCTGGTACGCTTTGAGATCGCCTCCCACATCCGCAGGCTTTTTCCGGAATTTCCCCAGGGCGTGAGTTATCCTTCCATCTCCGTAAACCGTGCCGCAGGCCGCACCAACCCCCTGCTGACCTATACCCTTGTGGCCCCTGAGGCATCCCATGTGATCTCCGAATATGTCGAAAAGTACGTGCTGCCCCCGCTCTCCCAGATCCGGGGCGTTGACAACCTGTCCTGGTTCGGGGCCAGCCCCCTGGAGTATCGCATCCTGTACGACACCCGCAAGCTGGAGCTCCTGGGCCTGGGGGTAGGTGATATCAGGGAAGCCCTGCAGCATCATTTTGGCGAGCATTTCACCGGCATGGCCCATGGGGGCGATCAGCTGCCGGAGGGCAGCGGCAAGCTGGCCGTCATGCTTACTGCCCGTCATCACAGTGATCAGCTGTGGGAGGGCATCCCCATGGGCAGCAGCTCCAACCGCATCATTTACCTAAAGGATGTGGCCAATGTCAGGCTGCAGGAACGCCAGCCCCAGAGCTACTACCGGATCAACGGGCAGAACACCCTGCTGATGTCGGTACAGCCCGCCCGGGGTGAGAACCAGATCCGCCTTGCCGCCACGGTGCGCCACGCGGTAGATGCCCTGCAGCAGCAGATGCCCGCCGGATGGCAGGTGCTGCTCACCTACGACGATACCGACTTTATCCGCCGCGACCTTCGGCGGGTGGCCCTGAGGATGCTGTTCTCCTTTTCGGTGCTGATGCTGTTTGTGCTGCTGGTGGCCCAAAGCCGGCGCTACCTGCTGATGATCCTGTGCACCGTGCTGGCCAACCTGGCCCTGGCCATCGGCTGGTACCACTTCCTGGGCATAGAGATCCACCTGTACTCCCTGGCAGGCATTACCGTTTCTTTCGGCATCATCATCGACAACAGCATTGTGATGATCGAACACCTAAGGGCTTACCGCAACCGGCGGGTGTTTCTGGCCATACTGGCGGCCACCCTCACCACCATGGGCAGCCTCTCGGTGATTTTCCTGCTGGGCGAGCAGCAGCAGGCTCAGCTGAAAGATTTTGCAGCCGTGGTGCTGGTCAACCTGATGCTCTCGCTGCTGATTGCCTGGTTTTTCATCCCGGCCCTTTTCGACAGCCTGAAGATGAGGGCAGCCCGTCGCAGGGTGTTTTCACGGCGCTCGCGCAGGCTGGTCCGCTGGGGGCAGGGATACTACCGGCTGCTGCTGCTTATGAGGCGATACCGCTGGCTGGTGCTTGTGGTGCTGCTGCTGGGCTTCGGGTTGCCGGTGCACCGCATGCCCTCGATGGTGGATGGTGACGGCCTGGCTGCCGCGGCCTACAACAAGACCATCGGCAGCCGCTTTTACCAGCAGCACCTGAAAAGAACCATGGAAAAAGCCATGGGGGGCAGCCTCAGGCTGTTCTCGCGCTTTGTGTTCGAAGGCTCCTTCTTTACCGATCCCGAGCGCACCACCCTGGTGGCCCGCGCACGCATGCCCGACGGCTCCACCGTGCACCAGCTCAATGAAGCCGTCATCCAGCTCGAGGAGTTCCTGCAGGGATTCCCGCAGATCGAACAGTTCCAGACCCGGGTGCTCTCGCACGAGAATGCCACCGTCAGCATACAGTTTCACCCCCGTTACGATCATGGGCCCTTCCCCCATCAGCTGCAGGGGCTCATCATCCAGAAGGTCATCTCCATTGGCGGGGCCGAGTGGCAGGTTTACGGGGTGGGGCAGGGCTTTCACAACATGCTGGGCAGCAGCGGGGGAGGGGCAAACATCATCCTGGAGGGCTACAACTATGAGCAGCTTTACCGCTATGCCGAAATCCTGCAGGAGATGGCCCTGCAAAACCCGCGGGTAGCCAACCCGGGCATCTACGGCACCGAATCCTGGCGAAGCCGCAACCGCATGGAGTTTTTCATGGATTTTGATGCACAGCAGCTGGCCCTGCAGGGTATAAGCCTGGGGCAGGTTTATCGCGGGCTGGACGAACGGCTTGGCCAGCAGCAGCTTCCCGCTGTGATGACCGACAACAAACCCTTGTCCGTACGTCTGATGCCTGCCGATCACCTGCAGTACTCGGTCTGGGACTTGCAAAACCTTCCCCTGCACCTGCAGGGCGTGGCGCGCAAGACCAGTGGCCTGCTGCAGATCGACAAGCGGGCCATGGGCAACGACATCCACAAGATCAACCAGCAGTACCGCCTGGTGTTCAGCTTCAACTTCCAGGGGCCCCACATGCTGCAGGAAAGGGTTGTCAAACAGCTCACTGAAGACCTTAACGCCAAGCTGCCCCTGGGGTATGTGGCCCAGGAGCAGCATTACCGCTGGGCGCAGGAAAAAAAGAACCAGTTTGTATACATCCTGCTGGTGATCGTGATCATCTACTTCATCTGTTCCATCCTGCTGGAGTCGCTGCTGCAGCCCCTGGCCATCATCGGGCTGATCCCCGTGTCCTTTGCAGGGCTGTTTCTGACCTTTTACCTCTTTAAGCTCAACTTCGACCAGGGTGGCTGGGCGGCCTTCATCCTGCTAAGCGGCCTGGCCGTGAATGCCGGCCTGTACATCCTGAACGACTTCAACAACTTCCGCAAGTCGCTCTTCACCCGCAACCCCCTGGAGCTGTACCTGAAGGCCTTCCATTACAAGATACTGCCGGTGCTGCTTACCGTGTTCTCCACCATCCTGGGGCTGATCCCCTTTCTGATCGGCAGCCGCGAACCCTTCTGGTTTGCCTTCGCCGCGGGTACAATCGGCGGGCTGGTGTTCTCGCTGCTGGGGCTGCTGGTGTTTTTCCCGGTGTTTTTGAAAATGAAAACAAAAGATTTCTCTGCTGATTAATCCTGTAAGAATGGGATGAACACGGATGGAGGATATAATAGTTAAAAGCAGAAGATCATAACAAAAACCCGTATTTCATCCTTATCATGACCATAGTTTGACCGTAGTTTGACCGTAGTTTGACCGTAGTTGGACCGTAGTCTGACCGTAGCCCTACGGTCAGACTACGGTCCAACTACGGTCAAACTACGGTGGAACCTCAAGGCAGGTATGGAGTTAAAACAAGAGCCATAGGAACTTCTGATGACTTCAGAAAACCCCGAACCCCTGCAAAACCATTGGGCCGTGGCATTTGTTATAAATAGCAGCAGATGAATGAATATGAAAGATATGAGCAGTATCAGCAGGGGAATTTCCCCTGAAAAAGCCAGGGAGCTTCTTGAATTGCTAAGAAATAGGTTTGAACAAAACCGGCCCCGACACCAGGGGCTTGATTGGGAAAAAATGGTGGAGAGGCTGCAGGCCAATCCCTCCGGGCTTATTACCCTTTATGAGATGGAACAAACAGGGGGTGAGCCTGATGTGGTGGGCTATGATGAAAATACAGGAAGATTTTTGTTCATGGATTGTTCCCCCGAAAGTCCCATAGGCCGGAGGAATGTATGCTATGATCGAGAGGGCCTGGAATCGCGAAAGGAGCACAAGCCCGGGGGCAGCGCCATGGAGATGGCTGCCAGCATGGGAGCGGAGCTGCTGACAGAGGAACAATACCGGAACCTGCAGCAGCTGGGGGAATTCGACAACAAAACCTCCAGCTGGCTGAAAACCCCTGAAGATATCCGCAGCCGGGGTGGAGCACTCTTTGGCGACCGCCGCTACGGGCATGTGTTCGTTTACCACAATGGCGCGCAATCTTATTATGCTGTCAGGGGGTTCAGGGTGTGGGTGGAAGTATAAACTGAATTCCAATGAAGAATTCTCCACTGATGAACCTTTAGATTTGCCAAGGAGAAAGGAGTTAATAAAGCCCAAGTAGATTTAATGGATTTTGAGATTATCTTCCATCAGTGTTCATTCAGTTTTTGTCAGCGTTCAACATAACTTATTCGGAATAAGAACATTACATATATGCCTTCATTTGATTAACCTGACTCATCCTGCTCATTTCCTGCAAATTAAGCTCAGTCATCCGATGACTGAGCTTAAATATGTCAGACACAGATTTTTACCCCGCAAAGATCTGCAGGGTCTGAAAGGTTTGCTGCGAATGATAAGGGAATTTTTTGTAAATTAAAAATTAAAAAAGAATGGGTTATGGAGATCAGCGAGGACATAATTGCATATAATGAAGCACAGGAAGAGGGCTACCGTGATATTTGCCACATTCTATCCCATGAGATAACCAGGATTCTCCCGGATGCCGAAAATAAGATATGGCATGCCCATCCGGTCTGGTTTCTGGAGGGCAATCCAATTGTAGGATACAGCAAGCTGAAGGGAGGAATCAGGTTGTTGTTCTGGAGCGGGCAGTCATTTGATGAAGAACAGCTGAAAAAGGAAGGGAAATTCAAGGCTGCGGAGATCCGCTTTAACTCCCCTGCGGAAGTGAGCACCAACGACCTGGAGCGCTGGCTTCAAAAAGCGCGCAATATCCAGTGGGATTATAAGAACATCATCAAACGCAGGGGGATGCTCACTCGCCTGAGGTAGAAGAGCTGCAAAAGGATGCTTTACGAGGTAATTTTTGTTTAGAAATTTAATAAAATCCATACATTTGACATGCTTCGGGAATGCGGGAGCGCTTGTAAAGTTTTTGATTATTCGGTTATTTAGTTTTTCCTCCACTGTCTGCTATGAAATTATTGAAAACCGTAATGGCTTTTCTTGCTTTTGTCAGCTGTCAGCCAGCCACCGACAGGGGTGATGTGCAGCACACCCAGGCAGGGAAGCCTGTTGTGCGGACCTTTTTAATGTTCTCGGGTGAGAACTTCGGGAAGGCCGAAGAAGCCATTAACTTGTATGTTTCCCTGTTTGAAAATTCAGAAATACAGATGCTCAGGCTTTTCCAGGAAGAAGACCAGCCATCCGGGATGGAGGGTACAGTTAGGGAGGCCCATTTTACTATTGCCGGCAGCCCATTTATGGCCTTTGACAGTTATGTTGACCATCCTTTTTCCTTCACCCCCTCCATGTCAATTTTTGTTGTACTGACCGATGAGGAACAACTGGTAAGAGCCTGGAGCGAACTTGCCAAAGGGGGCCTGGAGCCCATGCCCCTGGGCGATTATGATATCGGCCGCATGTTTGGCTGGGTGCAGGATCGATACGGAGTATCCTGGCAGCTGAAGCTGGAATAAAGTTGTCAAAAGCTAAATCATTGGATCTTAAAAACCCTTTATCACCTTGAAAATGAAGAAAGACGGATTTGAAAACCTGGATATGGATCCTGTGGAGTTCCGGAAGTTGGGCTATCGCGTCATCGACATGATAGCGGAGTATTATTCGGGAATCGACAAGCTGCGTGTATTTCCGGCAAGCACCTCGGAGGAAGTTGAAAAAGTATTTGAGGAGCCTCTGCCGCTTAGGGGTCAGGCAGCCGATGCCATCGTGGAGGAGTGGCAGTCGAAGGTGCTGCCCTATGCCACCCATCTGGGATCGCCAAGGTATTTCGGATTTGTGAACGGATCGGGTACCATGATTGGCACCCTGGCCGAGGCCCTGGCTGCATCGGTAAACATGAACTCCGGGGGCTGGAAGGCGGCCCCTTCGGCCACCGAGATTGAGCGTCGCAGCATTGCCTGGATGGCCGAAATGATTGGCTACCCCACTCAATGCGGGGGCTTGTTCACCTCGGGTGGCACCATGGCCAATTTTACTGCCCTACAAACAGCCCTTCGAAACCTTGCTCCTTTTGACACCACAGCCAAAGGCCTGCAGGAAAAGCCATTTCCGGGAAAATTCAGGGTGTACATGTCGGACCACGAGGGGCATATTTCCATTGTCAGGGTGGTGGACCTTCTGAACCTGGGCAGGGATTGTATCCGTCTTGTGAAAAGCCATGAAGACTTCTCGATGGATACGGACGACCTTCGCCAGAAGATTGAGGAGGATCTTTCACGGGGCGACTTCCCCCTTTGTGTGGTGGCACAGGTAGGTTCCATAAATGTTGGAGTGATTGATCCTCTGGAAGAGATCGCAAAGATATGCCACGAAAAGAAAATCTGGTTTCATGCAGATGGTGCATGCGGGGCAGTGGGGGCAATATTGCCCGAAAAGAAAGAACAATACAGGGGCCTCGAGCTGGCCGATTCCGTGACCCTTGACCCCCACAAATGGTTGTATATTCCCTACGATTGCGGCTGCGTGCTGGTACGCGATCCCGAAAAGCTGCGCCGGTCGTTTTCATTGCAGGCCCCCTACCTGCGCGGTACATTGCCATCGGAATATACAGGTCTTTATTACCTGGATTATGGCCCGGAAATGTCGCGTGCCTTCAAGGCTCTGAAGGTGTGGATGTCGCTGAAGCATTTCGGAACGCAAGGCTACCGCAAACTGCTCTCCCAAAATGTAAAATGCGTGGAGCACCTGCATGAGCGGGTAATACAGGACCCGGATTTTGAACAACTTCATAAGCCTAATCTTCTGATGTACTGCTACCGGTACGCTCCTTTAAAGCTGAAGCATAAATGGCAGCATGATCCCGAAAAGTTAGACCAACAGCTTGACATGCTAAACCAACAGATGGTGGATGAAATTCAGCTAAGCGGCACGGCCTTTATTATGAGCAGCAGGATGAGAGGCAGGGTGGTGATCAGGCTCTCGGTCTGCTCACACCGCACAACCCCGGGAGATATCGATGTTGTGTTCAGCAAACTGAAGGAGATCGGGGAGAGGATTCTTCTCTCCACTGATGAGAACTGATAAATACTGTCAAAAATCGTGCTTTCTGGTGGACAACTATAAAACATTGTGCCACATTGTGGTCAGACGCAGAATCATCATGTTCCATGGCGCAGTATTGCAGGTGTGCGGGATAAATTAATACACGATTATTTTGGAGTTGATACTACTATCGTTTGGGAAACTGTTCAGCATGATATCCCTCTTTTAGAAAGCCTTTGGAAAATCTTTCAGATTGACCTGAAAAAATGCCCTCTACTTAGGCTCCAATATGGTTTCAATTTTCATGCAAAGTTACACTGTTCCATAGAGTTTAAGAAGAATCCCATAGAGGAGAGAAATAGTTTGCTTCGGCACTGTAAAACACCTCTTAGAACATTGTGCGACACTGTGTCCTGTTATTTTTTTTAAATTGAAAACGCCCGGCTACCTGTGTCCAGGCCGCCAGGCGTTTTTCAATCCGCGTAATCCGTTAAAATCCGTAAAATCCTACGATCTAACCGAGGATGATACCTACCATGGTAGCGCTCATCAGGGCAGCCAGGGTACCCCCCAAAAGGGCGCGCATGCCAAACTGGGAGAGCAACACTCTTTTTCCGGGAGCCAGAGAGCCGATACCGCCGATCTGGATTCCGATGGAGGCAAAGTTGGCAAAGCCGCACAGCAGGTATGTGGCCATGATGATGGAGCGGGGGTCGGCAAATGCGCCTGCTTCCTTGAGCTGGGCCAGGCTAAGGTAGCCGATGAACTCGGTCAGGATCACCTTCTCGCCCAGCAGCCGGCCTGCCAGGGCGATGTCGGGGGTGGCAATGCCAATGAGCCACATGATGGGGGCAAAAGTGTAGCCCAGGATGAACTGCAGCGAGAGGCTGCTGTACTGCCCTCCGGTGATCTGTGCAATGCTGGCGTTCAGGTTGGTGATGGAGCCGATCCATCCGAAGATGTAGTTGAACATGGCAATGAAAGCCACGAACACCAGCAGCATGGCAGCCACGTTGGCTGCCAGCTTCAGGCCCTCGGTGGTGCCGTTGGAGATGGAATCGAGGATGTTGTTGCCGATGCGGTCGCGCGATACTTCCACTTTTTCATCGATGGGCTCGGTTTGCGGCAGCAGGATCTTTGAGATGACCACAGCACCGGGAGCTGCCATGATGGAGGCCGCCAGCAGGTGCTTGGCAAAGATCAGGCGCTGCACCGGGTCGTCGCCTCCCAGGAATGCAATGTAGGCTGCCAGAACCCCTCCGGCCATGGTGGCCATACCGCCGGTCATCACCAGCAGGATCTCCGAGCGGTTCATCTTTTCAAGATAAGCCTTGATCATCAGGGGCGACTCGGTTTGCCCCAGGAAGATGTTGCCGGCTACCGAAAGACTTTCAGCTCCTGAAATGCGCATGGCCTTGGTCATTACCCATGCCAGGCCGTAAACGATCTTCTGGATGATGCCCAGGTAGAACAACAGGCTGGTGAGTGCCGAGAAGAACACAATGGTGGGAAGTACCTGGAAGGCAAAAATAAAGCCGTAGGTCTGAACATCCAGGAAGCCCCCGAAGAGGAATTCGGTTCCTTCCTTGGTGAAATCCAGGATGATGACAAAGAAGTTTCCCACGATCTCAAAGAAATACTGCACGGCAGGCACCTGCAGGATTCCGAAGGCCAGCAGGAGCTGAAATCCCAGGCCGATGCCCACCACGCGCCAGGATATGGCTCTGCGGTTGGAACTGAACACCCAGGCAATGGCAATCAGTGTCAGCATGCCCAAAAGGCCCCTGAACAGGTTCCTGGCCGAGATGGCCGGGGTTATGGCTGCCTGTACCGCCTGGTGAGACAGATAATAAATATGCTGCTCGTCGCTTAAAACAAGGCTTGTTTCGCTGATCTCCTCCAGGGTGAATACCAAAGGCCTGGACTCGGGGGTGAGTGCCTCCCCGGTATGTTGTGCCAGAAGTTCTCCCTGGTGATAATATAGCAGCAGGGGCTGGCCCTGCTCAATACGATACACCAGCGAATCGGCCTGCAGCTCAAGATCCGTGGGCATTGGGATCAGCATCAGCTGATCCTCTTCCAGCAGCCAGCTTCCGGAGGCTTCCATCTGTAGCACTGAGCTGCTGATGCTAAAGATCTGAGTCTCGCCATCCGACAGGTTCAGAAATTCACCCTCAGGGGCAGGTATTTCCGAACCGGTTGATTTGTCGGTTATGCTGACGAATTCCCATATGCGGGTGATGGGACTTATGCCAGCTGGTGTAGCTTGCTGGCAGGAATTCAGAAGAAATAAACCAAGAACCAGCAGCAGGAGGGAGGTTCCGGGGAGGTAAATTTTTGTCTTCATGTAAAAAAATAGGTTAACAATGGATCTGAAACAATGATTCTATTAAATCGATGCAGCAAGAGCATCAGGCTGTTCCAGACAGGCTGCAAACCTATTCATTTTTTTCCTTGGAAGGTGAAAAAAGCTGTATTTTTTTCGGGTAAAGGACCTGAAGGCTTAGGGTTTTCGTGTACGGCGGTTTATCTCGTCGCGGATACGCGAGGCCTTTTCATAGGCTTCCTCATCGATGGCAGCCAGCAGCAGGGCTTCCAACTCTTTGACCGAAAGGTTGGAGTATTCATTCTCGCGTACTGCTTTTTCTTCCTTTTCTACGGGTTCCTGCCCGGGCTCGGTTTCATCCTGCAGTACGATACCTGCGGCCTTCAGTATGGACTCATAGGTGTAGATGGGGCATTTGAAGCGCACGGCAATGGCTACCGCATCCGAGGTGCGCGAATCGATTTCTACCTCGCGGGTGCCATCAAAACAAAGGAGTTTGGCATAAAAGATCCCCTCGCTGAACTTGTAAATGATCACTTCTGTAACAGCAATATTGAAAGTATCTGCAAAATTCTTCAGAAGATCGTGTGTCAGGGGCCGGCTGGGCTTCATCTTTTCCAGTTCAATGGCGATGGCCTGGGCCTCGAAGCTACCTATGATAATAGGCAGGCGGCGTTTTTCCCCGGCTTCACCAAGTATCAACGCATATGCTCCCGACTGTGACTGGCTGTATGATATTCCCAGGATCTCAAGCTTTATTTTCTTCATTACTCTCGCAGGTTCATTTACAATGGAAAAAGGAGGAGTTGTATATCATAATTACAAAATTAGCGTAAAATAATGATAAATGCATTATCCGGTCGGGTGATTTTAAGTTTTTGAAATTCCTGCCGATATTTCAGTTCTGGCCTAATTGGCGGGAATAATTATTCCTAGCCTGGACAATAAAATACTCCATAAAGAAGAGCAAAAACCTGATAAAAATTTCCTTTGGGTTTTTTTTATCAAATAATTTCTATTTTTGTCGCCAAACTATTTTACCACACTTAATAATCACTAACAGAAGGAGGACTCATATGCCATTAATTTTCTGGTTAGCCCCCATCAGCTCAATTCTAGCCCTGGTGTTTGCCTTTTTATTTTACAAGCAAATGCTAGGATACAGTGAGGGCACTGAGATGATGAAGCGAATAGCCCAGCACGTACGCGAGGGTGCCGCCGCCTATTTACGCCAGCAATACAAAGTAGTAGCGTTGGTTTTTATCATTATAACGGCCATCTTCAGTGTTTTGGCCTATGTGTTGCATGTTCAGAATCCCTGGGTTCCCTTTGCCTTTCTTACGGGAGGTTTTTTCTCGGCCCTTGCAGGTTATTTTGGGATGAAGACAGCTACCTATGCCTCTGCCCGTACAGCCCAGGCTGCCCGCCAGGGGCTTAACGAGGGCCTTCGGGTTGCCTTCCGCAGCGGGGCCGTCATGGGCCTTGTGGTAGTGGGCCTGGGACTGCTGGATATCTCCCTGTGGTTTATCGTGCTGAATATCTTCTATCCATTTGCCACCAATACCCACAACCTTTTGATCATCACCACCACCATGCTCACCTTCGGCATGGGGGCTTCCACCCAGGCTCTTTTTGCCCGCGTAGGGGGAGGCATCTTTACAAAGGCTGCCGATGTGGGAGCCGACCTTGTTGGCAAAGTAGAGGCAGGCATTCCCGAGGATGACCCGCGCAATCCTGCCACAATCGCCGATAATGTGGGCGACAATGTTGGAGATGTGGCTGGTATGGGTGCCGATCTTTATGAATCATACTGCGGATCTATTTTGGCCACTGCTGCCCTTGGGGCTGCTGCCATGCTTACCAGTGAGGTGTACCGCAATACCGACATGGTGCTCAAGGCAGTGATCGCTCCCATGATCATCGCAGGAATTGGCATTTTACTTTCTGTTATTGGCATCTACCTTGTGAAGACAAAAGAAGGAGCCACCCAGAAAAACCTGCTGCATTCGCTGGGCTTCGGGGTGAACTTCAGCGCAGGACTGATTGTGGTGTTTTCCTTCCTGGTGCTTTATTTCCTTGGCCTTCCCAATTACATTGGTATATGGGGTTCCATAGTAACAGGTCTTATAGCGGGTATTGCCATCGGGCAGTTTACCGAATATTTTACGGCTTCTTCCTTCCGCCCCACCCAAAAAATTGCTTCCATGGCCAAGACAGGCCCGGCAACCATCATCATCAGCGGTGTGGGTACCGGACTCATTTCCGCTTCTGCCCCTCTGATCATTATTGTCATGGCTATCATGCTGGCCTATTTGTCGGCAACAGGTTTCAGTCTTGACTTTGCCAACCTGAGCACGGGCCTTTACGGAATAGGTATTGCTGCCGTTGGTATGCTCTCAACTCTTGGAATCACCCTGGCAACAGATGCCTATGGACCCATTGCCGACAATGCCGGGGGCAACGCCCAGATGTGTGGCCTTGAGCCCGAAGTACGCCGCCGTACCGATGCCCTGGATGCCCTGGGTAATACTACGGCTGCTACCGGAAAAGGCTTTGCCATTGGCAGTGCCGCCCTGACGGCCCTGGCCCTGCTGGCTGCTTATATTGAGGAGGTGAAGATCATGTTCGTGGAGTTTCTTGGAAAACCCGACTTTTTGATCAATGGCCGTGAGGGTGCAGTGGCTGCACGGGATGCCGTTTTTATTGATTTCATCTACCATTATGAAGTAAACCTGCTAAACCCAAAGGTCATTGCCGGGATGTTCCTGGGAGTAATGGCCGCCTTCCTGTTCAGCGGGCTTACTATGAATGCCGTGGGACGCGCCGCCCAGAAGATGGTGGATGAGGTACGCTGCCAGTTTCGCGACATAGCTGGCATTCTGGATGGAACCGGCAAGCCCGATTATGCGCGCTGTGTGGCCATTTCTACCAAAGCTGCCCAGAAAGAAATGATGCTGCCTTCGCTGATCGCACTGTTCATCCCTGTGGCTGTTGGACTTGTATTTGGTGTTGCAGGTGTTATCGGGCTGCTTACAGGTACTATCACCAGCGGTTTTGCCCTGGCAATCTTTATGGCCAATTCCGGGGGAGCCTGGGATAATGCCAAAAAATATATCGAGGAAGGTCATTACGGGGGAAAAGGTTCTGAGAGCCATAAAGCTGCCGTGGTAGGCGACACCGTGGGCGACCCCTTTAAGGATACCTCCGGGCCAAGCCTCAATATCCTGATCAAGCTCATGGCTATGGCATCGGTGGTGACCGTGGGGGTTGCCGTGAGTTATAGCCTGCTGTAGATGTGGGGTTTAGGGTTTTAAAAAGAACCTTACACAGATTTGAACAAATAAGAAGAATCACAGGTATCTGCAGATAAACTGAAGTTAGTTTTCTGGGGTATTCTGTGATTTTCTTCTTCCGGTCTGCTGATCGTTAAACCTTCTGGTGTTTAACTTCCCTTTTTCTGGGGTTTTAGCCGGCTGCTTTTCCTGTCATGGCTTTTTTCTTTTTTGCCTGGCTTCACCGGCTCTTTATATATCAGTTCCCTGGAAAGATCCAGGGGTTCCGAAGTTTCTTTCCTTTGTTTTTTCATCAGTATCTCTTTTTTAATGGTTCTGATTTTAAAAACAAAAGCTTCCCGGTATTGTTCGCGCGAAAATGATCAAATGTGGTTGAGTATTGCAATAATATTATATATGATTTGCAAAACAGAATTCCTCTGAGTATGTTTTTGGGTTAAAAAAGACCGCTTCTTCCGGAACGGCAATGTCCTGGGGTTTCAGAAGAAAAAGCGAATAGTACATTTGCTTTAATTGGAACCTGGCTGGTTTATTTTTTTTCTGCAACCACCAGCATTTCGTAATCATCGGTTTTTAACGCGTGCTGCCGGCTGAACTCCCCGAGATGTGCGCCAAAAATGCTGATACCGGTCATGTTCAGCGACTTCAACAGCCAGTTTATTTCCGATGGTACATAAAACCGCTCGTTACATTCGGCTTCCACGGTATTTCCATCATCGTCAACAATGCTGGTTATGTTTTGCTCGCGGAATGTCATCAGGTCGAAGGTATTCACCTGGTTGGTAAATTGTCCTTCTGCGGCATTCTTTTCCATAAAATCCTTTACAGAATGGAAAAGAGGAAATAAACCATTTAGTGTTGTAAATATTAATTTACCACCCGGCCTAAGAGCCCTGCATGCATTCTGAAGGATTTGGTAATTCATCTCGTCGGTTTCCATTAACGGGAAAGCACCTTCGCACATCATGATCACCAGGTCCGATTCATTTTCAATATTTATCTTCCGCGCATCCTGACGAATGAATTCAATGTCCAGATTTTCTTCAGAGGCTACTTTCCTGGCTCTGTTAAGCATAGCTTCTGAAAGGTCTATGCCCTTTACCTTGTATCCCCTGCGAGCCATCTCCAGGGAATGTCTGCCGGTGCCGCAGCCAATGTCAAGGATTCTGCAGTCTTTGTTGTAATGGATCTCCTGCTCCAAAAAATCGCATTCTCCCTTTGTTCCCTGCACAATACTTACCTCGTCATATTTGCTTGCGAAGTTTGCAAAAAGCTTTTCATACCAAGGTTTCATGTTTAAATTATTTAAATAAAAAAACAAATATAAAACATTCTTAGCTTCTTGTCAAGAAATTGCCTGGCTATGAGGGGGATAAGGTATATGGGGTTTTGGGAACTGGTCTTTGCTATTATGGAAGATAAGGTAAAGAATTGTAAGGGGTTGTGGGGATTGGTTTTTGATAAGGTTAAAAACTGGGATGGGTATTGTTGGCCTGTTTTTCTGCTGAGGTAGATAAGGTTTGAAAATTTGATGGGTTGTGGGGTCTGGTTTTTTCTACTGAGAGTAGAGGAGGTTCAGAACTCCCGAAATTGGAAAAGTTCCCTAATTTTTTTCCAGGCTATTGGGGTCTGCAGGAATGAACCCTGCCGCCTCTCGTTGAAGAAGAATAGGGCCCAGATCAGATAACCCTTAACAAAAAAAAGCCGTCCCCTGTGGGAGCGGCTTTTTTTTGTTAAGATCCTAAGAATCAGTCATTCTGGGAATAGGACTCAATAGGCTCGCAGGTGCACACCAGGTTGCGGTCGCCGTAGGCATCATCAATACGTGTCACCGGGGTAAAGTACTTCATCTCGGCCGACCAGCTAAGGGGGAAAGCTGCCTTTTCGCGGCTGTAGGGCTTGTCCCAGTTGCTGTTGATGACCATTTGCGCGGTGTGGGGAGCGTTTTTGATCACGTTGTTTGTTCGGTCGGCCTTTCCTTCCTCAATTTCGCAGATTTCCTGGCGGATGGCAATCATGGCCTCGATGAAGCGGTTGAGCTCTGTCAGGGGTTCACTTTCAGTGGGCTCCACCATCAGGGTGCCTACTACGGGGAAGGCCACGGTAGGAGCATGGAAGCCATAGTCCATCAAACGCTTTGCAATGTCGATAGCATCCACATCGGCCTTGCGCTTCAGGGGGTTGCAATCCAGGATCATTTCATGGGCAACGGTGCCGTTAATACCTTTGTAAAGGACCTTGTAATGATCCTTCAGGCTTGCTGCCAGGTAATTCGCGTTCAGGATAGCAATTTTTGTGGCCTGCTTGAGTCCTTCGCCACCCAGGAGCTTGATATAGCCATAGGTGATTGTCAGGATCAGGGCGCTGCCGAAGGGGCCTGAAGCCACTGCAGGAATGCCATGTTCGCCGCCCGTCTTGAGGATGGGGTGCGAGGGCAGGAATTCCACCAGGTGGCTTGCCACGCCAATGGGGCCTGCGCCGGGGCCGCCGCCGCCATGGGGGATGGCAAAGGTTTTGTGAAGGTTCAGGTGGCAAACGTCGGCACCACAAATGGCAGGGTTGGTATAGCCTACCTGTGCGTTCATATTGGCACCGTCAAGGTATACCTGTCCGCCATTTTCGTGGATGATGCGGGTGGCCTCCAGGATACCTTCCTCATAAACACCGTGAGTGGAGGGATAGGTGATCATAACTGCCGAGAGGTTGTCGCGGTATTCTTCTGCTTTTTTGCGAAGATCTTCCAGGTCGATGTTTCCCTGCTCGTCGCTTTTAACCACCACCACCTTCATGCCGGCCATTACTGCACTGGCAGGGTTGGTGCCGTGGGCCGAGGAGGGGATCAGGGTTACGTTGCGGTGGCCTTCCCCACGGCTTTCGTGGTATGCACGGATCACCATCAGCCCGGCATACTCGCCCGAGGCACCCGAGTTGGGCATGAACGACATGCCTGCAAAACCGGTGATCTCGCAAAGGTCGGCTTCCAGCTGGCGGATCATCTCATGATAACCTGCAGCCTGGTCAGCGGGAACAAAGGGGTGGATGTTGCCAAACTCGGGCCAGCTAAGGGCGAACAGCTCGGCGGCTGCGTTGAGCTTCATGGTGCAGGAGCCCAGGGGGATCATGGTGCGGTTCAGGGCCAGATCGCGGTTCTCCAGCTTTTTCATGTAGCGCATCATCTCGGTCTCCGAGTGGTAGGAGTTGAAGCAGGCCTGCTGCAGGTAGCTGCTCTTGCGTTCAAAACCGGAGGTGAACGAAACCAGCTTCTCACATTCCTCAGGTTCGCACACAAACTCCTGGAACTCCTTGTGGTTGGCTTTGGCAAAGATCTCCAGCATGGTGTTCACATCCTCCAGGGAGGTGGTTTCATCCAGGCTGATGCCAATGTGCTTCTCGTCGATGATACGGAAATTCATCTGCTGTTCCAGGGCCATCAGGCGGATGGTTTCAGCAAATACATTCCCGGGCATTTCAATATGCAGGGTATCGAAGAAGTTTTCGTTCAGCTGGTTGTAACCATATTTTTTCAGCTCTTTAGCCAGCACACATGTAAGGATGTTGATGTGGCGGGCGATCTTTTTCAGGCCTTTTGGACCGTGGTAAGCGGCGTACATGCCCGCCATGGTTGCAAGCAGGGCTTGTGCTGTACATATGTTGGAGGTAGCGCGTTCGCGTTTGATGTGCTGTTCGCGGGTTTGCAGGGCCATACGCAGGCCGGTGTTGCCCTCGCGGTCGATGGATACACCGATTATTCTTCCTGGGATCTGACGCTTATACTCATCCTTTGTGGAGAAGAAACCAGCATGGGGTCCGCCGTAACCCATGGGAACCCCGAAACGCTGAGAGTTGCCTACCACAACGTCGGCTCCCCATTCACCGGGAGGCGTCAGCAGGGTCAGGCTCATCAGGTCGGTGGCTACCACAACCTTAACGCTGTGATCGGCCGCTTTTGACATAAAGGGGGTGTAATCAAGCACCTTTCCTTTGTCGTCGGGGTACTGGATCAGTGCCCCGAAAAACATTTCATCAAACTGTACTTCCTGGTGATCGCCTATTACCAGCTCAATGCCCAGGGGAGCAGAACGGTTGATCATCACATCGATGGTCTGGGGGAAACAGTCCTGGGAAACGAAGAATTTATTGGCACCTTTTTTCTGGGCATCGCGGCTGCGGCCATTAAAGAACATGATCATGGCCTCGGCAGCGGCAGTTCCTTCATCCAACAGTGATGCATTGGCAATGGGCAAACCCGTCAGATCTGCAATTACCGTCTGGTAGTTCAGAAGAGCTTCCAGACGGCCCTGGGAGATTTCTGCCTGGTAAGGAGTATAGGCAGTATACCAGCCCGGATTCTCAAGAATGTTGCGCTGAATGACCCCAGGAAGGATGGTGTTATAATAACCCATGCCAATGTAGGTCTTGAACATCTTGTTTTTGGATGCAACCCCTTTCATGTGGTTCAGGTACTCAAACTCATTCATGCCTTTGGGCAGGTTGAGTTCGGTTTTTAACCGAATGGAGGAAGGAATGGTCTTGTCAACCAGTGCTTCAGCAGAATCAATGCCGATCTTCTCCAGCATCAGGGCTTCATCTTCCTTGCGGATACCATTGTGGCGTAAAATGAAATTGTTTGTTATCATGTTGGATGAATTATAAAAGATTACTAAACAGTAGCTTATTCTCTTGGTTTCAGCAGGCCCGTTAAAGGTCCCAAAAGTTTTATTCAAAGGGCAAAATTAATCATTTATGCCGTTGTTTTGTGAGTTATAAAGGTTAAAGCCAGCGAATTGTTTAACCAACAGGACAAATAGTTGCACAACATCATAGCCGGATCAAAAAAACCTGCCGGGGCAACAGGGCCTGGCAGGTTTTTTCTATCTGGTTGTCATGATCTGATCAGTTAAGAGTCTCCATGGTGATCTGTCTTCCAGCCTGCAGGGCTTTCAGGTTGATTGAAACCAGGTCCTGGCCTTTGTTGCCGAAAATAAAGCGGATGGCGTCCTCCAGCCTGGCAAAATCAATATCCAGGAATGGAGAGGCTGCACCCAGTATTACCATGTTGGCTGCTTTTGAGTTGCCTATTTCAGAAGCAATTCCCTCGGCATCCAGAAGGATATGCCGGGGTTGTTTTTTTACTTCTTCAATAACTTTAGCCTCATCGGGATAATTGCTGATGTTCACAAAGGGTTTGGTATTGGTGATCAGCCAGCCTTCAGAACTCAGGTAAGGGAGGTAACGCAGTGACTCCATGGGTTCAACCGAGATGATCATATCGGCTTTTCCCTGTGGTATCAGGTCAGAAAATATCTCGTCTTTTGAAAGGCGCAGATGCGACTGCACATCGCCCCCTCTCTGGCTCATGCCATGTACCTCGGCCTGCTTCAGGTGAAGGCCTGTCTCCACTGCAGCATATCCGATAATGGCAGCTATGGATAAAATACCCTGTCCACCTACGCCTGCTAAAATGATATCTTTTTTCATTGCTTCTGGTTTTGTCTTTTTATTTTCTTCAGTTGCCGGCCAGTTGCTCTTTGGCCTTGAATTTTTCGCGCATGCGCTTGTTCAGGGTCTGAATGCACTCCCGTCGGGGGATTATAACTGACACGCCTGGATACTCCAGCTCTTCTTTCATGATCTTTACGTTTTCCTCATGATGCTTGCGCAGGGGTTTCAGGACACGGATATGGGCTTCATCTACACCCAGCCCTTTACAGATATCCTCGATTTTGCCAAAAGCCGATGAGGGTTGCCCCCCGGTCATGCCAGTTGTGGCATTGTCAAGGATAATGACCGTGATGTTCACCTGGCGGTTAACAGCATCCAGCAGGCCTGTTATTCCCGAGTGGGTGAAGGTAGAGTCGCCGATCACTGCAATGGAAGGGGTGAGGCCTGCATCGGCTGCACCAATGGCCATGGTAATGGAAGCACCCATATCAACGCAGGTATTTATTGACTCATAGGGGGGCAATGCACTAAGGGTGTAGCAACCGATATCGGAGAAAACCCTTCCCTTGCTGTAGGATTCCAGCACCTCGTTCAGGCCCAGGAAGCTGTCGATATGCGAGCAACCAGAACACAAGGAGGGGGGGCGGCCAGCAACCAGCGAGGGGATATCGCGGCCATATGAAACCGGGAATCCCAGGGCTTTGCCCACATGATTGGGGTTGAGTTCGCCTGTTCGGGGAAGGCTGCCATCCAGGCGGCCCATGATCTTCTTGCCCTTGTTCAGCAAGCCCTTCAGCTGGGCCTCGATAAGGGGGTAACCTTCTTCCAGTACCATGATGGAGCCGCAGGCTTCATAGAGCTTTTCTATCATTGCAGTGGGAGCCGGATATTGAGCAACTTTTACCACCGGATAGGGAACCTTGCGGTCGGGGTAATTTTCCATCAGGTAGTTGTAGGCCAACCCGCAGGCTATGATTCCCATTGATTTGTCCTGGCCTTCAATGTACTGGTTGTATCCGGCTTGTTCTGATTCTTTCAGGAAGGCATCCTGGTTGTTCAGAAGGTCCTGGTACTGCCTTCTGGCAATAGAAGGAAGCAGAACAAATTGCCTCAGGTTCTTTGGCAGACCACCTTCATTTTGTTCCCTGCCCTGGCGGCGAACCACTCCGGCACGAGAATGGGCCAGGCGGGTGGTGATACGCATCATCACTGGAATGCGGTATCTCTCGGAAAGCTCAAAGCCGTAATGCACCATGTCGTAAGCTTCCTGCTGATTGCTGGGTTCCAGTACGGGAATCATTGCAAAGTTGCCAAAGAAGCGTGAATCCTGTTCATTTTGCGAGGAATGCATAGAAGGATCATCGGCAACAACAAAAATGATCCCGCCATTAGCCCCTGTGATGGAAGAATTCACAAAAGCATCGGCTGCCACATTCAGCCCCACGTGCTTCATGCAGGTCATGGTGCGTTTGCCCGCGTACGACATACCAAGAGCTGCCTCGGCAGCTGTCTTTTCATTGGCACACCAGGTGGCTACTATCCCTTTTTCGCGGGCCTCCCGCGAACTGATCACAAACTGGGTGATCTCGGTAGAGGGGGTTCCCGGATAGGCATAAATGCCTGAGATGCCAGCATCTATCGCTGCCTGGGCAATAGCCTCATCACCTAAGAGGAGTAATTTTTGCATAGATACAAAAGTTTATATTTTTTTTGACTGCTCAGAATATCGGAATTGCCACAAAACTAAGAAAAAAAATTCCATCCCGAAGGAAAATTCGGGGTTTTTGCAACTCAATTATCTCAAAAAAACAAGCAGTAGGTTTTAAAGTGAAATATCCATTTCATTATAATTTGTAAACACTTTTGAAAAAAATTGATAACTTGAACCATAATTGGTTGTTATACTCCTTGTGTTTAATTTGAATTGGATTCTAGAAAATGATAAAGGACTCATTTTAAAGCAATATTGATGAACTTTCTGGCCCATTTGTACCTTTCAGGAGAGAATGAGGATCTGATGCTGGGAAACTTCATTGCAGATATGGTGAAAGGGCGGCAGATCGATAACTTCAATCAGGGGATTGTTGATGGAATATTACTGCATCGTAAGATTGATGCCTTTACCGACACTCACCCGGTGGTTGAGCAAAGCAAAATGCGCCTGCGAAACAAATACCGCCTGTATTCGGCCGTGGTAGTCGATATGTTCTATGATCATTTTCTGGCACGCAACTGGAGCAACTATTCATCTCTTCCCCTGAACCAGTTTGTAAAACATGCCTACAACATTCTGCTGCGAAATTATTTCATGCTCCCTGTCCGGGCCAGGTATATGCTCCCGTTCATGGTTTCGGCCAACTGGTTGGTGAGTTATTCCAATCTGGAGAGTTTGCAGCAGGTCTTTGAAGGAATGGCCCGGCGAACCCCATTTGATTCGGGAATGGAAAACGCGGTCTTTGACCTGGTGGCTTTTTACAAGGAATTTGAAGAGGAGTTTCATTCCTTTTTCCCCGAGTTGATCCTTTTCGTGGGTAAACAGGGAATCTCCCATCAGCATCATCAAAATGAATAATGATTTATTGCATGTGCCTGCTGACCGCCTTAAAAATGTATTGTTTTGTATCACGCAGGTAAATACAGGGAATCATGGCGGATTATTATTGTTTTAAAAACTCTAATACCGCATTAATAACCTCCTCTGTTTCATCATTATTCTGAAGTAAATCAAAGGAGTGTATTCCACCAGGAATGTTAATAATTGAAATATTATATTTATTTTTTGTATAAAAATGGATCAAATTGTCGGAACCTTTCAGAAAATTAGCATTATCCTTTTCACATCGGACTACCAACAACTGAGTTTGGGTTGATCCTGAATCATCTTTTGGGAAAGCATCGTTATATACGCCATAAAACGATATGATTTTTTTTATCTCATACTCCTTGTGGTTTGCAAAATGGTTAAAGTGAATTGCCGCGTAGGAAAACACCCACAAATAAATATTATTAATATCTATTCCATAGCTGTTTGCATTTTTGCTTAGAAAAGAGATCGTGTTCTCAATGTCAAGCTGTGATAGTGAAAAGCTGTCACCCGGAAACAACCTGTGATTCATCACAACAGCAGCCAGTCCATTATTGGCTAATAGTTTACCATATTGCTCGAAAAAAACCCAATCCTTGGGTTTAACCGGAATGCCTTCATGAATCGGGCCGCCGTGAATAAGTAGAACCACGGGAAATTGTTCCCCAACTTTTGGCAGATAAATGTCCAGCGTGTTAAAACTTGATGAATCTGAATAAGGAATGTTGCAGTGCTTAACCACTTCATCTAATTTTTCCAATCCAGAATATTGAAGCTTTAAATTCCAGGGTGGGGTTTGCTGACCAATACAAGGCAATCCGAATAGCAATGTTGAAGTTATAAAAACAAAATGCTTAGTATTCATAGCTCATATTTTTGAAGTTAAATAAAATATAAATAATGGATTGTTATCAGTTCAAGGGGTTAGTTGTTAAATTTATATCCGTTTTAAGCCTTTCTTAAAACTGGTATTCAACATTGTCCTATCATATTATTTGCCAAAATAGTTAACGTGTTGTTATGCAATTTACTATGCCATTAACTGTGGGTAAGGAAGAAGATATTTGCTAATGTTTTTGGGATTTTATCGTACACAATTTGTTCGGAAACGGACAAAGCAGCAATTCCAGGATGAGCTCCAACCATATTTTAACTGGCAGTGGGCAGGAGATTCTTCCATTCACTGCTCTAAAATTTTAATTCATTTTAATTCAAAGGGTTATATGGGAGGTTGAGGATAAGTAACCTTTTTATAAAACTATGGCACGGCTTTTGAAATCCTAAGAACAGAGACTTTACCCTTTAAATTCCCTGTTATGAAAAATATTCTCCTTACCCCGCTATTTGCCCTCCTGCTTTTAGGGAGCAGCCTGCTCAGGGCACAAAACCCCGATGATTATCTGGGCCTGCCCGGTGATAACCTGAATCTTTTTGCCGTGATGAACCTGTTCCAGGAATCTGAAACCCTTGAAGGATTTGAAAGAAGCCTGAATGATCCGGAAAAAATGATAAACAACCTGGACCTCAACGGTGATAATTATGTTGATTACATCATGGTGTTTGATTATGTTGATGGAGACAATCATAATATTGTCCTTAGGGTTGCCCTGAACCAGAACGAATACCAGGATGTAGCCGTATTCTCTGTCTGGAAGATGAACGACGGATCAGTGGGCATACAGCTTATAGGCGATGAAGCCCTTTATGGACCCAACTATATCGTTGAGCCCTATTATGCCGAAACGCCCAATCCCGGGTACCGGGGCACTGCAAGGCCTGCTTCAGGCAAACATGTGGCAGTGGTTCATACTACTCATTACGAAGTTGCCCGCTGGCCCCTGATCGTGTATGTATATCATCCCGGTTACAGGGTATACCGTTCCTCATGGTACTGGGGCTATCACCCCTACTGGTGGAATCCCTGGACCCCCCACTACTTCCATTTCTATTATGGATATCACTACAACTGGCACCATCATTACTTCGCCTATTACAGGCCATGGCATACCCATCGTCATGTACACTACCACAGGGTATATGTAACCAATATCAGGCACTACTCTCCCCGGGTAACCGTGTATGTGAACAGTGGCAATTATAGGAAGACTTACAGCAAACCCGAATCCCGCAGGGATGGGGAGGTGTTGTACGCCCAGAGACATGCCCGGGGTGGCAATGTTCCGGCCAGCTCAGGGGTTGAATCCGGGCGCAGCAGGAGTTCCTCGGCTACAGGTTCTGAATCCCGGGATCGTTCTGCAAGGGTCGTTGAACAGCCCCGTTCGGGCAATGCAGGGGCCCGCAGCACCGGAGCCACCACCCGCGAAAACTCCAGGGGTTCGCGTGAGGCAACACCTTCCAGAAGTGTTGAGCGTTCTTCCTCCGAAAGAAGCCAGGGAACTACCCAGACTGCTCCACGCAGTTCCGGAAGCCAGAGAAGCAACTCCGGGAATGTGAACCAGGCCCCTGAAAGAAGGCAGAATACCCAGGCAGCTCCCCGCAGCTCGGGTAGCAGCAGGCAAAGCCAGGCGGCTCCAGCCAGCCAGAGAAGCAGCTCGGGCAATGTGAACCAGGCACCTGCCAGGAGCCAGAATTCCCAGGCAGCTCCTGCAAGAACTCAGCAACGCACCGAATCAAGGGTGCAGCGGTCGCAGCCTTCAGCACAACAGAAGGCACAGCCTGCCCGCCAGACCCAGAGTCGCAGCAGCAGTGAAACAAAAAGCGAATCCGAAAGGAGCAACAACCAAAGGAGCAGCCGTTCAAGATAATATCATCATTCCTTCATAGCAGGCAAGCGCAAAGGGCCTTTGGGCCTTTTGCGCTTTCTTTTTGGAAAATCACGGGAGATTCATTCACTTAGCAAAGAGATGATGGTTTTGTTGAGGTTCTCAATGGCCAGGGCAATGTTCCAGTTGTGTGGGTTTCGCTCTTCTACATAATTGGATATGGCCCTAACCTGGGCGCAGGGCAGGCCTTCGCTCATGCAGGCATACAAAAAAGCGGCCCCTTCCATAGACTCTACATCCGGGTTGCAGTTCCTTCGGATCTTCTCTATGCTTTGATTGGTGGAATGGGCCCTGTTCACGGTAATTGAGCGTGCCTCCCGCAGGCTTTTCAAGGTTTTGCTTATAATGGGATTGTGGTTGGTGATCTCCCCGTTGCGAAAGGGGAAGGCATCTTCTTCAAGCAGTTTCAGATCGATCAGCGACAGGAAGTATTCCCCGCTATCGGTGCCCATTTCCGGGAACTGATCCTGCAGAATGTGCACTACCTGGCCAATCTCCAGATCGCGACGGTAACTTCCGGTAATGCCAAAGTTCATTGCTGCACGGTATTCTTTCCGGGCAAAGGCTCTGCCCATAAGAAAAGCAGTCTGTACCATACCTATGCCCGTTACCAGCACGTCCACATTCATCCCTTTGTAATTGTAGCAGGATAAACTGGAATCTACCCGCTTTTCAACCTGCAGCACATTGAGTAAAGGCCTGATCTCAACAGTAGTGGCCGAAACGATCAAAACATTCATACTCCTGTTAATCATTTAAGTAAAACGAAAAGATCAAGACAACTATAAAGTCTTTGAGTAGAGTTTATTCAAAGTTAAAAAGAAAGGACTTAGTAAAAAAAAAACCTGCCGGAAAATTGCCGGCAGGTTTGGGTTGTTGTCTCATCCTGAGTGGATCAATCCATTTTATTGGGAAGCTCCAGCCCGTAGCCTGATGTTTTGTCTTCCTGTTTCAGCAGGTAGGCAAAAGCCAGGCCCAAAAGGCCAAGGAGTGCAAGCATGATCAGGGGGATTGTATAGTCGTAGACTGCCTGTCCGCCGGCGGCCAGTGTTTCGGCAACCCCGGGATTGGCCTGGTCAAGGACATAGCCAATCAGGAAGGGGAAGATCATCAGCCCGATGGCCTGAATGGTAAACATCAGGCCGTAGGCTGAGCCAATCTTTGGGGTATCCACGATCTTTGCCACGGCAGGCCACATGGCCGCAGGCACCAGGGAGAAGCCCACCCCCAGGATAAACATGGGAATAAAGGGTGTTACATAAGTAAATGCAAACAGCAGATGCACCAGGATGATCAGTGCGCTTCCCAGTACCATCAGGGTAGCCGAGCGCCCCTTGTAGTCGCAGATATACCCGAAGATGGGTGTGAATACCAGGGTACCGAATGGAAGAATGGAGGCAATGGTGCCTGCCAGTGCAGGATCAACCCCGTATTTGTTGATCATCAGATCGGGGGCGTACTTCATGAAGGGAAACACTGCCGAATAAAAAGTTACACACAACAGGGCGATCAGTATGAAGCTCTTGTTGGTCAATAAGAATTTGATGTCGCTGATATGGAACTCTTCGGTCGCATCCTTGGTCTCCTGCATTTTGATCTGACGGTCGAATTTTATGTCCCACATGGTATATACAAGGAATGCCAGCCAGCCAATTCCCAGCAAAAGGGCTCCAAACCAGATGGGCTGCGTCCAGTTATTCCAAAGTGGGGTAAGGGCAGTGCCTTCGATGATCAGCCTGGGGGAAAGGATCATGGCTGCTCCCATGCCCAGGCGGGCAATGGCAATATTCATTCCCAGGGCAAGAGCCAGCTCCTTTCCCCGGAACCATTTGACGATGATCTTGGAGATCACCACGATACTTGTCTCAGCGCCCAGGCCAAACAGGAAGAATCCCAGGGAGGTAACCTTCAGAGCCGGGGAGAACTGGGTGAGGAAGGAGTTGAAAAACTCGTATCCAAACCCACCTGCATTGAAATAGGGAGTTGCCCCGTAAGCTGTAACCAAAGCACCCAGTACCTGTATGGAAATAAACATGAAACCGGTGATGCGAATACCTATCTTGTCAAGAATGATACCTCCTATTACTGCCATCAGCAGAAATACATTGGGTATGGAATAGGCAGCCTGGAAAAAACCATAATCAGCTGATGAAAACCCCAGTTCCCTTTCCATAAGGAATTTCAGGGGAGAGAGGGCATCATAGAAATAGTAGTTGGTGGCCATGGTCAGGCTCACAAGGAGCATGATGCCCCAGCGGGTACCTGTTGACTCATTGATCAGTTTCATATTGTTTATTTTGGTTATTGTTTGGAGAGATTATTGCTGCTTCAGGAAACTTCCCTTAGCTGGTTTTTGATGCCCAGCAGGAAATCCCTGACTTTGTCAAGGGTTTTGATGATCTCAAAATCTTTCAGAATGCTTCCCGGGTTTTCCCTGATCTTGTCGCGGGCCCCCTTCAGGGTGAAGCCCCTTTGCTTTACCAGATGATAGATCAGGTAAAAATTATCAACATCCTTCGGGGTGAAAAGCCGGTTGCCCTTGTTGTTCTTTCGCGGCTGGATGATGTCGAATTCCTTTTCCCAAAACCGGATCAGCGAGGGGTTCACATCAAACATGCGGGCAACCTCCCCTATGGAATAATATACCTTATCCGGATGGTGTACGGGTTTGTTCACTTCAGATGATTTATGAATATATCAGCGGAGTAAAAGTAAAAAAAATAATCAGTCATCTGTCAGCCAGCGGGCAGGAGAATTTATTAAAAATGCAGCATGGAGCAGGGGGCATGGAGCATGGGGCAAGGGGCAGGGAGCAAGGGGCAGGGAAAGGCCCCTGCAATTCTGGCACCTGACACTTAACACCTGAAACCTAAGGATTACGACAGCGACTGGTTCACCCTTGAAGCAACCTTGATGATTTCTTCGAATTCTGCCGGAGTAAGGTCGTTGTAGAAGTACGATACAGGGTTCACCCTTCGCCCGTTGCGCAGTACCTCGTAATGCAGGTGGGGGGCTGTGGATGTGCCGGTGTTGCCCACCAGGCCAATCACTTCTCCCCGGACAACCCTTTGGCCTGGTCGAACCTTCAGGGAGCTCATATGGGCATATAGGGTTTCATAGCCATAGCCATGATCGATCACCACCATGATCCCATATCCCTGGTTGTTGCGTGTAGCCTGCTTGATAACGCCATTGCCCGTTGCATAAATGGGTGTTCCTATGGGGGCAGTGAAATCAACGCCTTCGTGCATGCGAAGGGTTTTATAAATGGGGTGAATACGCATGCCAAATCCCGATACCAGTCGTTCGTTACCCCTGGCAATAGGGATGATAGCCGGGATGGATGCCAGCATGTTGGATTTGTTCTTAGCCATGCTGAACACTTCATCAAACGAGGTAGATTGCACGATCAGCTGGCGGGAGATCTGATCCATACGGCGCATGGTAGATGCAATCAGCTGGCTGTTCTGGTAACCTTCATATTTGGAGTAGGCATCTGTACCCCCGAAGCCTGCCTCACGCTGGATGCGGGATATGGGCTCGGCTTCAAATATCACCCGGTAGATATGATCATCGCGTTCCTGAAGGTCGGCCAGAACGGAATTCATGATGTCCATCTTGTCGTGAAACACCTGGATCTGTTCCTTATACTGCTGAATCTCGCGCGCCATCATCTTTTCCTTGGGGGATTCCACAAAAGTGTACCCTATGGCCAGCACGATTACCGAAAATACCATGCCCGCCATTACATAACGCAACACTACTTTTAACTTATCCCAAATTGTGAGGTGTACCCTTTCAACAGCGAGTGATTTGGTGTTGAATTGATATCTTACTTTGCTCATCCTGAAGTGCTTACGAATGTTCTATGATGGTTGATATGCTGAAATTCATTGTTGGACCTGCAATGGGGGTGTGTCCTAACAAATGCAGGAGCAGGCCATTGATGCAAAACTAAGGAAAAATAATTTAATTTTGCTGTTCGGTTTTTAAAAATTGTTCACAATACAAAAAAAAGTTTCTCTCTTTCATGAATTCAATACAGGTAAGGCAGGCATTCCTTGATTTTTTCGGCTCGAAACAACACAAAATTGTTGATTCGGCCCCTATGGTGGTTAAAAACGACCCTACCCTGATGTTCACCAACGCGGGCATGAACCAGTTCAAGGATATTTTTCTGGGCAATGCCCCTGCCAGCTTTGCCCGGGTGGCCAACAGCCAGAAGTGCCTGCGGGTTTCGGGGAAACACAACGACCTGGAGGAAGTAGGCCACGATACCTATCATCATACCATGTTCGAGATGCTGGGCAACTGGAGCTTCGGGGATTATTTCAAGAAAGAAGCCATTGCATGGGCCTGGGAGCTGCTGACCGATGTATATGGCCTGGAGCCTGACCGGTTGTATGCCAGTGTTTTCGGAGGTGACCCACAGGACGGGCTTGCTCCCGACCAGGAAGCTTTCGAGCTGTGGAAGCAGATCCTGCCCGAAGACCGCATCCTGTTTGGTTCTAAAAAGGACAACTTTTGGGAGATGGGCGAAACGGGCCCCTGCGGGCCTTGCTCGGAGCTGCACATTGACCTTCGCCCGGATGATCAGCGCCGCCTGCTGCCCGGGCGCGAACTGGTGAACCGCGACCATCCCCAGGTGGTGGAGATATGGAACCTGGTGTTCATCGAATTCAACCGCCTGAGCAACGGGCAGCTCAAACCCCTGCCCGCAAAACATATCGACACGGGCATGGGCTTCGAGCGCCTGTGCATGGCCCTGCAGAGAAAACAATCGAACTACGACACCGACGTGTTTCAGCCTTATATTGCCAGCATTGCTGAAATGGCAGGCATCGCCTACGGGCAGGCCGAGATGAGTGATGTTGCCATGCGTGTTGTGGCCGACCACCTTCGGGCTGTTGCCTTTGCCATTGCCGATGGCGAGTTGCCCTCAAACAACAAGGGAGGGTACGTGATTCGCAGGATATTGCGCCGGGCTATCCGCTACGGGTATACCTTCCTGAATTTCAGGGAACCCTTTGTATTCCGCCTGGTTCCTGTGCTTGTTAAACACATGGGCGGGGCATATCCCGAACTTGGTGCTCAGCAGGATTTTATCAGCAAGGTTATTTCTGAAGAAGAACAATCTTTTCTGCGTACCCTGGCCCAGGGGATACAGAAATTCGAACAATACATCCTATCGCATCCGGGCCTGAAGATCATCGACGGGCAGTTTGCCTTTGAACTGTTCGATACCTATGGCTTCCCCATCGACCTGACCAGCCTGATGGCCCAGGAGCAGGGGTGGCAGGTGGACATGGAAGGCTTCACACGTGGCATGGAAGCCCAGAAGCAGCAGAGCCGGGCGGCAGCCACCATACAAACCGGCGACTGGGTTGAGCTGGCCGCAACTGGCGAAGAAACACGTTTCCTGGGTTACGAATCCCTGCAGGCAGAAGTGTCGGTGGTCAAATACCGGCAGGTGACCCTGAAGGGCGAAACGTATTACCAGATCGTGCTTGATCAAACCCCTTTCTACGCCGAATCGGGCGGACAGGTTGGCGACCGCGGGGAACTCATGGCCGACGGAAAGCGGATTCAGATCATCGATACCCAGAAGGAAAACAAGCTGATTGTACATATTGCCCGGGAAATCCCACAGGATTTCCCCCCGAGACTTTTAGCCCGGGTAGATGAGCAGAAAAGGGAGCTTACAGCCAACAACCACACCGCCACCCACTTGCTGCATGCTGCCCTGAAAATAGTGCTGGGCGATCATGTGCAGCAGAAAGGCTCACTGGTGAATGAAGACAGGCTGCGGTTCGACTTTGCCCACTTCGGAAAAATGAGTCATGAAGAGATACTGAGGGTGGAAGGGATTGTCAACGACAGGATCCGTGAAAATATCAGCATGGAAGAACATCGCGATATCCCTCTTGAAGAGGCCAAAGGAATGGGAGCTGTGGCCTTGTTTGGCGAAAAATATGAAGACAAGGTACGCGTTGTGGCCTTCGATAAAGAGTTCTCTGCCGAGTTGTGCGGGGGTACCCACGTTCATGCAACCGGCAACATTGGCCTGTTCAAGATCGTTACCGAAGGTGCCATTGCCTCTGGAATTCGCCGCGTAGAAGCCATCACCGGCCGGGCAGCCGAGCAATATGTGAATCAGCGGCTGGAAACCCTCGACCAGATCAGGGCCCTGTTGAAAAATCCCAAAGACACCCTGGCGGCCCTCCAGCAGCTGCAGGAAAACAATGAGCATTTGCGCCGCACAGTTGAGGCAATGCAAAAGGAGCAGGCCCGCAATATGGTAGGCCAGCTGATTGAATCGGCACAAAAGATCGGGGATGTGAATTTTATCGCTGCACATCTGCAGATGGATGCCGCCATGGCAAAAGACCTGGCTTACGAGATCCGCCAGAAAGCCGACAGGCTGTTCCTGGTGCTGGGTCATGAAGCCGATGGAAAACCCGGTCTCACCATTATGATTTCCGAGAGCCTGGTGAAGGAAAAAGGCCTGCATGCCGGAAACATAGTGCGTGAACTGGCCAAAAACATCCAGGGTGGCGGAGGCGGTCAGCCTTTCTTTGCCACTGCCGGGGGCAAAAACCCCCAGGGTATTCAAAAGGCCCTTGAGCAAAGCCGCATGTTCCTGGAAGGGTAACCTACTGAGGTAGATAAGGTTTAGAATTTGGGGCGTGGGTGGCGTCATCCCCTACTGAGGTAGATAAGGTAAAGAATTGTGGTGGGGTTTGCGTGATCCCTACGAAGGTAAATAAGGTTTAGAAATGGATGGG
>OBJA01000443.1_pt1 | contig 36799 bp, 38 predicted proteins | sample 1519751 | NCBI WGS metagenome assembly OBJA01 (sample SAMEA3881238, study PRJEB22517) | soil metagenome | biome: lake sediment; feature: soda lake sediment; material: sediment, water from around vicinity | place: India | collected 2013-12-23 | depth 3 m
AAAATGCTGAGGACAGCCGTACCTACCGCGCCAATGCCGGCCCAGACTGCATAAGCAAATACGTTAAAGTTTCTATTGGAAATAGTTAAATTTAATTAACTCATTTGTGGGATATTAGGTTTAAACCTACAATTGATAAGATAAGGGTACAAAGTAGAAATATTTTCAATACGGAAACAGGTTCTTTTAAAATAAATATTCCCGCTAATACTGTGAAGACTGCACCCAATCCAGCCCAAACGGCATAACCAACACTTACATTAATGCCATTATCTATTGCTTTGTATAGCATATACATACTTAGCGATACCGATATAATGAAAGACAGAATCCAAAGAAACATAACTTTTCCAGTTGATTCTGAAATTTTAGAGAGACTAAAAGCAAAAGCAGCCTCAAACAGTCCACCGATAATTAAAAATAACCAGTTCATAAATACTTAATTTGCGCACAAAGATAACAAATCCTACTAAATACCCATTACTTAGTTTTTAAATACTACCTAAAACAGAAAAAGCCGGATAATACCGGCTTTCTTTTACTTAATAATAATCATTTCAATCCTATCTTTAAAGTAGTTATCATATAATCTCTGTAATCCTATTGCAGTAGGAATAGTCAAAGCTATTACTAATATAAAAAATACAACAACCTCTTTATTAGTCTTCCAAATTTCTTTAATAATTAATTTCAGAAGTATAAATATCAGCTTAATTTGCTTTATAATTTTATTCATTTTGATTCTTTATTTTCACGGTAATAAATATTAGCTATATCTACAGGAATTTCAATTATATCTTTATTTTTATATCCATTATCTGCTACTGTTGTTTTTACTAAGTTCATATTAGCAATATTACTAACATCTATTCTTTGTAATTGATACGTATATAATCAGTTATCTCCAAAGAAATTGACATATAAACCTAAATCTTTATTGTTATTTCTCATATATTTAACCATTGCTTTATACTTTGATAATTCCATCAAATGAGTAGGATAATCTTTATACTTAATATCCCTTACTTTAATTTCTGATATTATGTTATATCCTTTAAAGGTAAAATTACAATCAACCGGATCATAATTATCTTCTGAAAATTCATAGTCTGTAACTCCAATAGCTTCTAATCAACTTTTGAAATTATTTCTACCTATGTTTTCTGCTTCTAAAAACTTGTTCATTATTTTATTATTAATTTTTTCCCTAATATGATATATCCTCTATGCTGTTTACCGTCAATTTTCTTTGTTTTATCTTGTACGTTATAGTATTTCTTAATATCGGTACTTTTGACTGTTTTGTCTATTCCTAAATTCTCATATATCTTTTCAAGTATGTTAGTTACTTCGGATGCTTTCACAAAATCACCAATAACAGGTTTAAATCTATTATTAAGAGCATTATTTATTTTAGCTTCCAGTCCTATATCGGATCTTACAATCAACTTTTCTTTTATGTTGGTAATATTGTATTTCATCTTCTCCATTTCATCAAATCCTAATTTTTCAATAGCTTCTTCTAAAAATGGGTATTTTATAAATGCTTCAGACAACATTTTGGAATCAAAATGAAATTGGTTATATTCTTTGTACTCTAATTCTTCTTTTACCTTTAATACTACATCTTTAAATGATAAACTGGTATTTCCAATTCTCTTAATATATTGAGGTGTTAGATCAAAATTCTCAACTTCATAGTTATATTTTTTGTACTCATTAATCAGATTGATTCTAAGGCTATATATATTTCTGGTAATCTTGTACTGATATAAATCTATCTTCACTTTATTAGCATCAAAGAATAGATTATCACCTTCTTTCTGAAAATAGAAAGTATCAAATAGATCACTATCCTCTTTTATCTTGTTTACGTATGATTCACCACTATTATTTTTAATGAACTTCTTTGTCTCTGATATAGTAGTATTTACAAATTCTTTATAATCTTCATAGGATAATTCAGAGTATCTTGTTTGCTTGTAAATGTGATATATCTTATCAGAGTATTTAGAATTTCTTATTCTTCCTGCTATCTGTTGAAATTTGGTAGAAATATCTATTAAAGTTTGTGTTTCTGCACTATCGGAAATAATGAAGATCAATCCGTTTTCATCATAAAAATCTGATCCTTCAAAAGCAGTAGAAGTAATAAGATTTATTTTCTTTGGTTTATCTAATGAAGAACCTCTTTTTATTCCTACCTGAATTTTATTCTTATTATTCTTGGAATAAATAACACGTGTATTTTCTTCAGTCAATCCACAATCAGTAACAATATCTTTTATATAACTTACAGAGTTGACAAAGAAGTAAGCATTTCCAGCAAACTTATTATTAATAAAATCATTAACTAATCCCGATACTGCATCTTTTACTTTACCATCTACTTTTACACTCTGTACCGTTATGATCTTAGTATTATCCCAAATTGCTTCCACTACAGGAATATCTTTCAATTCTTCTAATATAAAATCTTCTTCCAGTGGTGTAGCAGTCATAAAGCAGAATGATTTAAAAAATTTATATACTTCTAATACTTCTCTTACTGCTGCTGATCTGTACGAATATTCAGTGAATAATAAGTGTAATTCATCTATCAAAATATAATATTCCTCTGGATTAATCCATTTACTTAGCTTCTTTAAACTATCATAAGTAACCATTATCTTGGGAACTTCCACTCGATTCAAATAAGCATTTAAATCTTTCTTCAGGTTATTACCTCCATAAAACCCGTAAATTTCATCTGTATATCTTTCATTTGGATATTGCCCTATTTTATTCTCAATGAGTGTAACAAAAGGTACACAAATAATATAAGGTTTATCTGATTCAATAGCTATAGTAGTTCCACCACATCCTACTTTACCTTTATCAAATATTGAATTGTGTGGTAGGGTTACAATTTCTGTAACTTCGTTTAAATAGTTTGTTCCTTCAGGAACTTTGATTTTTGTAATTTTATTCATTAATATATTGGTTTTAATTGTGTTTTTAATTTTTATAAAATGAACTATATATATCTAAATGTTTTTTTGTAACCTCTTTAATCAAAATAAAACCTATCTCTGTAGGTTATTTTCATTTTTTACCGGTTACATTTTTAATTAGTATAGTAGAAGATAATATTTTATTTTTGTAGTCAAACTCCCTATTTTTACCTGTGGTTATAATGATGTTTTCGGGGATTGTGCTTTTCTAAAAAAGAAGATAAGATCAACCAGAGTTGATTTAGCTGATCTTATCTTAACAAACATACTAATTTTGTGGTTATCTGTCGGTAGAAATCTACTTTTAATAATAAGTGTTTGTAGCGTTTTGTTATATTACTTAGACTATTGATAATCAATAAGGTTTAATCAATTGTAAAAATTTCTTAAAAATAATTTTCTGATATACCAGAGTATTGATTTTCTTGTCTAAAAAGCTATTATTATGTAGCTATTGCACGGATGCAAGGTTTTAAGCCCTGATAACTGTAGGTTGGAATTACAGCACCTTGTTTTGAAGACAAGTCCTATTAGTCAAATAGGTAAACACCCGCAAATGGTTTAGAGATCGTTTAATACATCTTCTAACTGATCTATTTTTGCGTGAAAATATCTAAGATCATATTCGGGATCACAATATATTTCAAATTCATCTTCAAATAATCTAAGAGTTCATTTATCTCTTATAAATATAAGACCGTTATATATATCTTTAAATCCGTATTTTAGTATTATTGATTGTGTATTTTCTGGTGACATTTCTTGCAAAGTGATTGTAGGTTATTAAAATCATAGGCTATCTCTAATCTTCTTAGATTATCTGTAATATCAACAAATGAAACTATATGATGGATATCTTCGGCAAGGGTTATTATACCATTTTCAAAACACTTTTCACAAAGTGGATTCTGTATTAGTTTAGCTTTTCGGAGATCACGTCATTTTTTTGTATCGTAAATACTTCTTCTTATTTTACGTTTTTCTGAATAGTCTTTTTGTTTTTTTGTTGGTTTATTTATTGTAGGCATTGCATTAGATTAATTATTCTTCTGATTCTCCATCCTGATTATCATACTTCATATTTTTCTCTTTCTTTCTCATTTGATTATTCCTTTTGTTATTCTCTCATTTAATTGTTTTAAAGGTTTTATCAAATAGCTTTAATATCGTTTCTTCGGATGGATTAGAGAGATCAGAACAAACTTTTATAAGTGCGTTATGAAATACATCTTCATCATTCTGATAGAATATATCTGTAGTTAGATTCTTTACATATTCAGCGTGTAATCTGTTATAATTCTTTTCTACAAAATCCGATATTACCGGATTGAGATATTCTACTTTTGCATTCTTGTTTAGACTTGGTTTATTTCAATCTTCTTCAGGTATATCATTTATTACCTTTTCTAATTCTATTCTTGTTATTTTTAATAGTTCTACTGCTTTATCTACTCCATAATCATAGATATATTGTAAAGCTATTTCTTTAGTTAGTTTTTCTTTCATAGGTCGTATATCAATGTTCTTACTATTACACTTTTATCTTTTTTGTATTTCTTGGATAGGTCTTCTAACATTTGTCATTCATCTGCATTTAATCGTAGTGTTCAGTTTTTGTCTCTTAGTTGTTCCATAAGTGATATTTATTAAGGATTGTAGTATTGTAACTTTTATTTTTTGATGCAATGCGAAACTCGATCCTCTGATATAGAAGGGGTGTTTTCGAGGTAATTAATTCTCTATTAATTATATGCAAATTTACAAAAAATACTTCAGAATAAAAGTATAAACTATTGATAATCTTCATATAACATACCAGAGACACTATTAAACCAGATAATCAAAATATAAAAACACAAAATACAAATATTCAAAAGGAAATGGAATATACAATGAGTAAAGGTCTAACAAATAGAACCAGAGACTTTATGAAAAGCGTTTTAGAACAAGTACAGGGATTGGAAGGTATAGATTCTGGTGCGCTAAGTATGTTAGAATATAATTATGATATGTTTATAAGGCAATCTGATATTCTAAAGAATGAAGATCTTGTAATAACTAATGTTCAGGGTAATCTGGTATCAAATCCCAGAGTTAAGATAGTAAAGGATGCACAATTACAATGCTTATCTATACTTAAAGAATTTGGATTAACACTAAAATCCAGAACATCGGTAAAAGCAAAAACAAAAGATTCAGAAGATTCACCATTAGAGGAATTTATTAAAGGTAAAAAGGAAACAAGATAATGAGTATTATTAACAGTATAAACGGAAAAGATTATTATAATTATGCTGTTGATGTTATTAGTGGTAAAATAGTAGCTGGTAAATTAATAAAGTTAGCAGCACAAAGATTTTTAGATGATCTTAATGATGATAGATTTTATTTTGATTATCAAAAAGTAGATGAAGCTATTGAATTTATTCAGATATTCAAACATTATACCGGATCACATAATGGAAAACCATTTGTATTATTATCGTGACAAAGTTTTATTACTGCTAATTTAATTGGCTTTTATTGGACTAAAGATAATAGGAGAAGGTTTACCAATGCTTACATACAAGTAGCAAGAAAGAACGGAAAGAGTTTTTGGGCGGGTGCGCTTAGTTTGTATTTTTTAATAGCGGACGGAGAACCAGCAGCGGAAGTTTTATTATTGGCAAATTCGAGAGAACAGGCTAAAGAGGTTGATTTTAAAATATGTGATACTCTTACAAAACAAATTGATCCTAAATCTAAAAACCTTAAAGTATATAGAGATTCAATACTATTAAATCTAACTAATTCAAAGTTAAAGGTATTATCCAGTGAATCTAAAACCGGTGACGGATATAACTGCTCTTTTGGACTGATAGATGAGTTCCACGAAGCACCAGACAATAAAATGAAGGATCTTATAGCTTCATCACAAGGTATGAGGGATAACCCGTTATTGGTAGTTATAACAACATCCGGTTTTAATAAGTCTTATCCCTGTTATAAATTACGTGAAGTAGGTGTAGAAATTCTGAATAAACTAAAAGAAGATGATTCATTCTTTATTTCAATCTATGAATTAGATGAAAATGATGAATGGGATAATGAAAATAACTGGATTAAAGCAAATCCATCATTAGATATTACCGTATCGAGAAAATTCCTTAAAGAACAGATTCAAAAAGCAAAGAATAATCCGTCTGAAGAAGTAGGCGTAAAAACAAAGAACCTTAATATCTGGTGTGATTCTTCAGAAGTATGGATTCCTGATTTTTACATAATAGAAGCTACTGAATCAATAAACATAGATGATTATAAAAATCATACTTGTTATTTGGGTGTTGACTTGGGAGCAACATCAGACCTTACAGCCTTATCTATCTTAATACCACAAGAGGATAAATTATTATTAAAGGTACATTATTATTTACCAGAATCGGCATTAGTAGAAAAATCACTTAAAGAGACATATAAACTCTGGAAAAGATTAGGCTGTTTAACCATAACACCGGGGAATGTAACGGATTATGACTATATAACTAATGATATTATGAGTATTAAAAAAACACTTAATATTCAAAAGATATTTTATGATCCATACAATTCTACACAGTGGGCAATAGATTGTACAGCTAAAGGACTACCATTAGAACCTTATGCACAAAATATAGCCAATTTCAATAGACCTACTAAAGAATTGGAAAGATTAATATTGTCAAAGAAGTGTACAATTGATAATAATGAAATAACCAGATTTTGCTTTAGCAATGTTACCATTAAATCCGATCATAACGGAAATCTTAAACCAGTAAAGTATTTAGATAGTAAAAAGATAGATGGTGTAATATCTATATTAATGGCTTTAGGTGGTTATTTAACAATACCAAAATATTCAAACACAATTTAAAATGAGTAAATGAAGAGATTTTTTCAGGTCTTATAAACCTGAAGAAGATAAACAAATACCTGAAGTACCGGAAACAAGGAACTATGATACCGCTACTGTATCATTAAATTATTTAGGCTCTAATAACAACGGGAATCAGGCACTAAAATTAAGTACAGTATATAGGTGTGTAGAAGTAATCAGTTCTTCAGTAGCACAATTACCTATAGAATTATATTCTGTAGATGAAGAAGGATTTAGAACTAAGAACAGGGATCATCAAGTTGCAATATTATTAGGAACAGAACCTAATGAGTATATGACAAGATATACCTTTTTTAAAGTGATAATTGCTTTAATATTATTAAAAGGTAATGCTTTTGTCAAGATAATAAGAGATAAGAACACACAATTACCTATTAAGTTAGAATTAATAGATAATTATGATGTTACAATAAAATCAGGAAAGTATTATATAGATGATAAACCAATTAATTCATATAATATATTACATTTCTTAAATTATTCTACTGATGGTGTAAATGGCATATCAGTACTTAAACACGCTGCTAATACTATTTCATTATCAGCTAATTCTGAAAAACACGCTTCAGGATTTTTTAAAAATGGTGCTAATCTATCTGGAATATTAAAAGTAGATACAGCCTTAACTGATAAACAGAAAAAGGATATAAAGAATAGCTGGCAAGATACATTTGACCCTATTACTGGTACACCTAATGGAATAGCGGTATTAGAGGGTAATATGGATTTTCAACCGATAACTATTAATCCAGCGGATGCACAATTATTAGAAACAAGGCAATTCAATGTAGTTGATATTTGTAGATTCTTTGGAGTATCGCCTATTAAAGTATTTGATCTTACTAAAGCTAATTATTCAACTGTTGAAGCTACACAATTAGCTTTCTTAACTGATACCTTATCACCACTATTAGAGAACTTAGAACTGGAATTAGAGCGTAAATTATTGTTGCCATCTGAAAGAATGAAGTATGATATTCAATTTAATGAAACAAGTTTATTGAGAGTTGATAAAAACAGTTTAGCTGAATATTACAACAAACTATTTAATGTTGGAGCAATAACAATCAATGAGATCAGAAAAGAATTAAATCTACCAAAACTGGAAAACGGAGATAACAACTTTATTCAAGTAAATACAAGTACGGTAGATAATATTATTAATCTAAAAACAAATGAATAAAGAAAAGAGAAGTATAACATCTGATATTAGTGTATCAACTGATAGTAGATTAGTTGAAGGTTATGCGATTTTGTGAAATACCTATTCTAAAGATTTAGGGGGTTTTATAGAAACTATAGAACCTCATTCATTAACAGGTGTAATAGAAAGATCAGATGTTTTTTGCTACTTAGATCACAATGAAGATAGAGGTGTTTTAGGTAGAAGTAAATACGGTAAAGGATCTTTAGTTTTAGCTGTTGATGATATAGGATTAAGATACTTATTTGAAGCACCTAAAACTGCATTAGGAGATGAACTATTAGAATATCTAAGGAGAGAAGATATTACCGGAAGTTCATTTGCTTTTACAGTTCAGGATGATGAATGAAAACCATTAGATGATGGAATGTATTTAAGGACAATTAAACAGTTTAATCTATTGTTTGATGTTAGCCCTGTATTTAATCCTGCTTATGATGAGACTACTGTAGCTCAAAGATCATTAAAAGCAATTGAAGAATCTAAAGAATTAGCACTTAAAAAAGAGTTAGATAATTATTTTATTAACCTTAGAAATCAAATACAATAATGGAACAATCTTTATTACAGGTTATAGATCAGCGAAATCAAGTGCAGGAAAAACTTAATAATCTTATTAATTCTGCTGAAAAAGAACAAAGGAAATTAACCGAAAAAGAAGATACAGATTTTAAAACACTAACAGATGAATTGAGAAATCTAAATGACACAATTAATCAACTTAATAAAGAAACAAAACAAACAATTATGGAAAAATTTTCATTAATTAAAACTATTAACAACGTAGTTAATAAAAGAAATCAAGATGAGGCTGTAGAAGAAGTTATAAATCTTGGTAAGGAAGAATTAAGAAAAGCAGGACAACCAGTAAACGGGGATGTAGTTATTCCTATGGAATTAAGAGCAGATATTACTGCTGCTTCCGGTGCTGGAATTGAAAAAAATACTGTTGATCTTGTTACAGCATTAAAATCTAACTTGGTTCTGGTAAATGCCGGTGCTACTTATATGGGTGGTTTAGCCGGTAATGTTGGAATCCCCACTTATTCAGGAACTAATGTAGCTTGGGCTGGTGAAACTGCTTCTGCTGCTGATGGTGCTGGATCGTTAGCTGAAGTTATCCTTAAACCTAAAAGATTAACGGCTTATGTAGATGTATCTAAACAATTCCTTATTCAAGAATCGGCTGATGCTGAAGCTGTATTAAGAGATGATATTGCTAAAGCTATTGCCGTAAAATTGGAATCTACTATTCTTGGTTCTGTTGCCGGTTCTGACACACAACCCGCTGGTATGTTTGTAGGTGTGACACCTGAAACAGATCCTGCTGATGAAGAATTAGTAAATGGATTAGATGAAGCATTGGACGAAAAGAATGTACAAAACAAAAAATACATCTTGTCCCCTAAAGCAAAATCTGCTTTCAAAGGAATTGAAATGATTACCGGTAGAGCAGCATATCAAGATAATGAAGTAGATGGTTATCCTGCATTTGTAACAACTGCTGCTGTAAGTAAAGGTGTAATTGCTGGTGATTTTTCTGATCTTGTTATTGCACAATGAGGAGGGTTAGATATTACTGTCGATCCTTACACTGTAGCAAAAGACGGAAAAGTAAGATTAGTAGTTAATGCCTACTTTGATGCAGCTAAGAAAAGAAATTCATTTGTAGCTAAAATATTGGCTTAATTATGTATCTATCAATTTCTGAAGTAAAACAACATCTTAACATAGATCAAGAATTTACTACAGATGATAATTATATAGAATCTTTAATTTTAGTTGCCAAAGAAGCAGTTGAACATTCAATCAATCAAAATATAGATGATTTAATAGTGGGTGGCAATCTTCCACCTGCTATTAAACATTCTATGCTGCTTCTTATCGGAAACTGGTATCTTAATAGAGAACCTGTAGCTTATTCTTCAGTTAGTAAAATACCATATACATTAGAACTATTAGTATCAATCCATAAAAATTATAATTAAATATGATAGCTGGAAAACTTAACGAGACAATAACTATAGTACGGTCTACTGTTACAAAATCCGATTCAGGAGCAACTACTACTATTTGAAGAGACTATATAACCACAAGATCATCTGTATATCAAAGTACAGGATCAAGGACTGTAGAAAATAACGAGATAGTAAATAACTATACGGTTGAATTTGGAATCAGGTTTTACCATAATGTAAACGAATTTGACAGGATCAGATGGAATGATAAACTATATAGGATTGAATCGATAGTTCCAGATAGACAAAAGAATCACAAAACTATTATAGCAAGTTTAATCAATGAATAACATAACCGTAGACGATAAGCAGGTACTTGGTTTGTTTGCTGATTTAACCAGCAAGGAACAGAAGAATGTTTATAGACAGGCATTAAGAAAAGGTTCTGCTATTCTTATCAATCAGACTAAATCAAATCTAAGGTCTATTATCAAAGGTTCCATTACTAAAAGATCTTCTAAGACTGGAAAGTCTTTAGCATCTGGAATAAAAGCATCAATAGATAGGGATGCTACACAATCTACCGTTCATATTATGGGTGATTTTAGGTTGAAATTCTTTGAAAAGGGTACTAAGATAAGAAAGACAAGAAAAGGTTATAATAGAGGTGAGATTAAAGGTCGGTATTTCTTTAGGGATGCACAATATCAGACCGAAAGTCAAATATTTACTGAAATGGATAATATTATTTTAGAATCCATTGTAAGGGTAAGATTAAAACACAAATAATATGATACAAATAGGAAAGACTATATATAATTTATTATCATCTGATACAGATGTAACTGATGTTGTAGGTGATAAAATTTATCCACTGGTAGCTGATATTAATACTACATTTCCTTTTATAGTTTACAGGAAAAACAGTTATAATCCAGAATATACCAAAGACGGTATTTCAAATAAATCAGCAACTGTAGAAGTAGTAATAGCTTCGGATAAATATGATGAAAGTGCTGAAATAGCAGAGAAAGCATTTAAAGCTATTTCCAAGAACAGGAATTTCAGGTTAGAAAGTAATACTGAAGATTTTATAGAAGATACATTTATTCAAAATTTAATATTTAACGTACAAAACTAATATGGCAAATAACATAGTAAAAGGAACTGATCTGATGGTGTTTCAAGATGGTAAATCATTAGCTTATGCAACCAGTTGTAGTTTAACTTTAGGGTCTACTACAAGTTCAATCAGTTCAAAAGATCACGGAAAGTGAGAAGCAACAAAACCAGTTAAGTTCAATTGGGAGATGAGTTCTGATAACCTTTATACAGAAGAAGATTTTACAGTATTATTCACAGCTTGGAAAGCTGGAACAGCAGTAGATGTAGTATTTGATATTGCTAAAGAAGCACCTGTAGAAAATCCTGATGGTACAGTAGTTCCTTCTGCCGGATGGACTCCAAAAGGTGGAGCAAACGGTAAAGGTTTAAAAGGGAAAGCATATATTACTAATATTAGTGTTAATGCACCGGACGGTGATAATGCTACTTATTCTGTAACGTTCGCTGGATCTGGAGAACTTTCAAAATATACACAAGCATAATATAGAAAGGGATTAAGTTCCCTTTCTTTTTAATTTGAATATTATGATTACAATCAACAATAAAGAATATACCCTGAAATACACGATAAAAGCATTATTCATTTATGAGAGAATAACAGATAAACCATTCAAGTTTGAAGGTCTATATTCTGAATATCTTCTTTTCTATTGTGTGTTACTGGCTAATAATGAATTTAACTTATCATTTGATGAGTTTATTGATGTATGTGATGATGATCCTGCATTATTTTCAACCTTCAGGGAATGATTGGTTAAAGAGTTGAACAAACAAACCTTATTTAAAAGTGAAGAATCTGAAGATACGGATGATTCAAAAAAAAAGAATTAACCATCACGGAACTATATAAGATCGCTGTTATAGAATTAGGTATAAGTCCAGATTATTTTCTAAATAAGATGGAGTTTTACGAAATCCCTGTTATAGTTCAAGGTATGAACCAAAAGTATAAAGAAAGCTGAGAACAAACCAGATTTATTAGCTATATAACAGCACAGGTTAATTCCAAAAAGAATTTAACACCTACTGATATATTAAAGTTTGCTTGGGATGTAGATACTAAGGAAACTTATATCAGCAAAGATGATATTGAAAGATTAAAAAACAAAAGCAAGGAAATTGCAAAACAATTAAAATAATATGGCTAAGAAAGGGGATTTACAAGTTACTATAAAAGCTGATAGTAAGGAATTTGACAAGACTATCAGTAATTCAACAAATCAAATTAGAAAGTTCACTAAAGATACTGAACAGACAAACAAGTCCATTCAGGGTTTTCAAAATAATATATCTTCACTGGCTGCTGGTGCTTTATCTAAGCTGGTTGGCGCTTTAGGTGTTGCTGTAACATCCTATGAAACATTAAATGGTATTATACAAAGCACACAAGGTACTGCTGATGCTTTTGATATAACAATACAGCAAGTTAGATCATCTGTAGATTATTTCTTTACATCCATTGCAAACGGTGATTTTTCAAACTTCTGAAAAGGTTTGGACGGTGCAATCCAGAGAGGTAGGATATTAGCTGAAACTTTGGATAATCTGGGTGATGTTCAGGCTGGATATTCCGACTTAGAATTTGATATTAGGGTAAAGATAGATGATAATAACGCAATTATTTATGATACTTCTTCTACACAAGAGCAGATAAAGAAAGCTGTAGAAGACAATAAAAAACTTATTGCAGAGCTGGAAAGGGTGACAAACCAGAGAGTAGTTCCAGCATACAGGGAAGCCATAAAAGCAACCTTTGAAAATGCTTCTCAAATGAGCGGTTTAACTGAATCCGATATAGATGAATATATGAAGATCCAGCTAAAGGATAATGAAAGATATAGTGAGTATGTTGATAGGGTTGCTGAATTGGAAAAGAGGGCAAAAGAAACTGTATCATTCACACAAGGTACAAACTATGGTTCTGTAACTATGTCAAGTCCTACTGCTGATGCACAACAGGCTAAAAAGGAACTGGAACTTTTAAAATCTCAAAATTCAGAATTAGAGAAATACCGGATAATCGAAAATAATATAACTGATGAAGAAAAGAATCAGTTAGTTACATTAAGACAACAGTACAAACAGACCGAAAGAAACATTTCTCTATTAGAGAAACAAAATTCAAGGTACGAAAAAAGGGCAAATAAAACTTCAGGATCTTCTTCAGGTACAATAAAACCGGAAGTTGAGCCTATACCAGATGGATCTATTGCTGCAATCGATAAACAACTTTCAGACCTTAATAAGAAAATATCTTTGTCTATCGATCCTGAAGAACAGAGAAAATTATACCAGCAAATACAGGAACTTAGAAATCAAAAAATAGCTATCGAAGTCCAGTATCAATATTCAAAACCTGAAGATATTGGGGTAAATACAGATTTTTCAGTCAAACCTACAATTGATATTCAAGGTGATATTGATGGAATGAGTGACTGATTCAAGGGTTATCAGTCCAATCTGAAGAAGATGGAAGAAGAAAGTATAACAAGTGCTGATAATATCGGACTTGCATTTTCTTCAATGGCAAACGTATTTGGGACTTTAGGTAGTGTTTCAGATGATACTACTTCCAGAATGTTAGGAGGCTTCCAGACCGTTTTAGGAGGTATAGCTACACTTATTCCGGCTATTCAGTCACTTGTGGTAGCAGAACAGGCTGGCGCAATTGCAAGTGCTACTTCTTCCGGAGCGAAAATGCCATATCCGTTAAACTTGGTTGCTATTGCTTCAGGTATCGCTGCTGTAATAGCCGGTTTTGCTCAAATGAGTAAAATTCCGGCTTTCGCTGATGGTGGTTTAGTCTATGGAAATACAATTGCCCAGGTCGGTGAATATCCGGGTGCTTCAAATAACCCTGAAGTAATAGCACCTCTGAGCAAGTTGAAAAATATACTGGCTGATTCCGGAAGTTCTTCAGGTGCTGTAGATTTTAGAATTTCAGGTAAAGATTTAGTTGGAGTTCTAAGTAATTATCAATCTATTAAAAAGAAAAAATAATGTACAGGGAAATATATAATCTTCCGTTCAAATCGATAAATGAAAATAGTTATAAGGTTGTTATAGAAAAAGACGGATTTACTGGTTCTTCTACTGAACTTATAGGTGCTGAAAGTCCTTTTACAATAGAAACATCACTGGATAATCCTTTATCCCCTTTTCGATTGTCTACAGCTACTCTTAAAATATTTGGGGGTGATTACCTACAGAATTTATTTACATCAAATCCACAAGGTGTAAGGGTAAAGTTATTAAAGAACAATCAAATAGAATGATTAGGTTTTATAACCAATGATACATATAGTCAGGACTACAGCAATATAGAATTTGTGTATGAAATAGAACTGGTAAATCCTATATCTACTCTAAAGTATAAGAAGTTTATGAAAGCTGGTGAAACGATCACATTCATCAATCTTATAAAGGATGCAATCAGTAATACCAATTCTGAAATCAGTAAGATTTATTTACCTACTTCTATTACAAATGCAACGAATCAAAATATATATAACCTGATTACCATATCATCATCCAATTTCATAGATGAACAAGGTAAAGAAATGACTTACTATGAGATATTGGAAGAAATAGCTAAATATTTAAGCCTTACTGTTACAGTAGACAAAGATTCTGTTTACTTCATTGATTACATTGGAATAAAGAACGGATTCAACCAATATTATTTGTATCAGGGTAGCACAACTACTACCGTTACTTTATCAGACAGTAAGACAATTCAAAATATAGGGTATAGTGGTGACAGTTCAAGGTTATCTATCAATTCAGGAAAAAACAAGGCTAAAGTAACTTGTTCCTTATTTGATATTGATGAATTACTGCCTGAATTTGATGATAAAGGTGCTATACCTTTTCCACCACATAAAACACAAACTGTAGGTGATGATACTGGAATTATAAGATATTATATACAGCCTAAATATACATTCTATAAATATAAAGTTGAAAACGGATCATTAGTAGAATATGAAGGAGATAGATTAGGAGAATCACAATATACATTTGGTAGCTGTTTTGTTAGAACAACAACCTATAAAGAATCTAATCGACCTTCAAGGTTATCATTAGAGAATGAAGTACAGATTAGAAACTTTTACGATATAGCATCAAATTATGTACTGAATAGAGACAGCAGAATAATAAAATTCAAAACAAACAGATCGTTTACCTTTAATAAGGATGTTTATTTTTGCTTTAACTGTAGTTTGAAATTTAATAACGGTGAGTTTCAATTTAATACAACTATTGATACATTACCAACAGAGAATATTTATATACCAGTAAAATTCAGAGTTGGGAATTATTATTATAGCAGTTCAGGATGGACTACTACAGAATCAAGATTTAGCGTTCCTGTTAAAGTTGAATCCGGTAAATTATTTGGATTATATCACACTGTAGAAGATACCAATGATTTTACATTGGGGATAGGTGATTTATCCGGTTTTATATTTAAAGCACCTGATAATGTTCTTATAGGAGATTGTGAATTGACTATATATAATCCTTCTGATTTTAGAACTTACAGTGTAGGTAATAACTTTACCTATATAAAAGATATATCCTTTGATTATGCTATTCCTAATGAGCAATCAATATATGGTGATTGAACAGATCAAAAATCTGATATAACCTATGAAAATGTGATAGAAGGGGATTATGTAGAAGAAGCTGATGAAGTAGAATTAAAAATCTGTACTTATCCAGAAGATTATAACAAACTATGTTATTCATCTACTTTTATTGGTAATAACTTATTATCCACACTAAACTATAAGCCATTAAGTGTAACAGATATTCCAGAAAGAATTATTATCAATCGAATAATATATTACTACTCTAATCCGAAATATCAGGTATCAATTCCTGTAAACAATGCTGATCTGAAACCTTACACAATCATCACCGATAGTAATCTAAATGGTAAAACATTTATTTATGCCGGTAATGAAATAGATTATGAATTTGAGAGAAACACAATCAATTTAATAGAAATATAATGCAAATAACAAGTAGAATAATACCAGCAAAACCACGAAATAAAGAATTATATTTTGAAAAAGGTTCTGGTGGATCAGTTTCTATTAGCGGATCATCTGGCGGTGGATCATCTGGTGGTGATGCATATTGAGAACTGATAAGTGAAGATGAAAATGGAAATACAATAGAAAATCCGTATTTATTGGCGAATTATCCAATAGCATCAATTAATGGTAATGTAGCAAAGGATAACTTTCTGTTAATTGGTGATGCTAAGCTAATATATAAAAATGGTGTTTTAGGATTAGAAAAAGTTGATGGTTCTCCATTGGCTGTATATTCAACTGGTGAGTTATCTGCATTTGGTCTTGGATCAGACGGTGGTTCTGGTGGTGGATTGATTGAGACAGTATATAAATATTCTGATTTAAGTGGCACTTTCAATGATAGTGATTTAACCAACACTTTCAACGCTTATACAACTAAGCAACTTTTTAATAGAATAGTAGTTTTAGAAAATGCAGGTGGTACAGCAGTAACTTGGGGAACAACTTCAAATAATTATTCACCACTTATAGTTAATGGAGCATCTAAAACTGTAGCTCTAAGCGGTCATACACACGATTATATTCCTTTATCTCAAAAAGGATCAAATAATGGAGTTGCAGAATTAGGATCAGATGGAAAAGTGTTATCTTCTCAATTACCATCTTATGTAGATGATGTATTAGAGTATTCAAGTTTATCTAATTTTCCTACTACAGGAGAAACAGGTAAAATATATATAGCTATAGATTCAAATAAAACCTATAGATGATCCGGTACAGCCTATGTTGAAATAAGTGCAAGTTTGGCACTTGGTGAAACTTCATCTACTGCTTATAGAGGTGATCGAGGTAAAATAGCATACGATCATTCACAAACTACAGGAAATCCACACGGAACAACCTTTGCGCAATTAACAGGTACAGCTTCTGTAGCACAAATACCTAATTTACCTGCAAGTAAAATAACTTCTGGTACTTTTGATATTGCCCGTATTCCTACTGGAACTACTGGCACAACGGTAGCTTTAGGTAATGATAGCAGAATTAACAACGGTCAAACCGCTTACAGTTGGGGAAATCATTCTTTAGCGGGTTATATTACTATAAATGGTACTCAAACAATTACAGGAGCGAAAACATTCACCAACAATACCAATTTCTTTGGAAATATACAGAGAAGAATGTCACAAGATACCTCCAATGCAATCAGATTATTAAGAGTTACCAATGTAGCGGAAGAAAATGAAATTGCTTATATAGGATACCATAACACAGTACAGAGAATGTTTCTTTCACCTCAGACTAATACTGACTTTTGGGTTGATACAGTAGGAAAGTATCAGTTAGTTTTAACTCCGTCCGAAAGCGGTTTAACTTGGAACACAAGAACGGTTTATCATTCAGGCAATTTAACTTTATCAACATTAGGGGGTACACCATCAACAAGAACAATAACAGCAGGTAATGGCTTATCAGGTGGTGGAACATTGGCAGCAGATAGGACAATTACACTTGGTACACCATCTACATTATCGGCATCATCTACTAATGGTGTGACAGCAAGTTCACACACTCACTCAATTACAACAACATCTACAGGTGCTGCAAATACAATTGTACAAACAAATGCGAGTGGTGGAACTACATTTACAGGTACTGTTACAGCACCCACTTTTTCAGGTGCTTTATCGGGCAATTCAACAACAGCGACAACCCTACAAACAAGTAGAACAATTTGGGGACAATCTTTTAATGGTTCAGCAAATATATCAGGTACTTTATCTTCCGTTACAGATATAACAGCTACAGGAACATTAAGAACAACAGGAATTTTTCAATATGGTTCTTACAACTGATCTTCAAAAACAGGTGGATTCCATTCTGGAATTGATGGTTATTTAGAGGGTGGTTTATCATTTTATAATGGAACTGGAACATCTGCATCCGTTTATAGATTGAATAATAGATTAATATTAGGTAGAGGTGCTACCGAAAATCTATCTATAGATGAATCAAGTAATATACGCCTTATAGGCAGGATGCAGCCTAATTCAACAAATAACAGAACAGCCGGAATGTACGGTGTTTATGACTCTACAAGAGCAGCCCATATCTGGTCTATAGGGGAAGGTTATAGGATGGCAGATGATGGTTTATCATTCGGAACTTTGTATGGACTGGCTTATAAATATACAAATACGATCACTAATTCCCGCATAGGTACTACCCATATGATCGTAGGGGTAGCAAATGGCGCAATTGGTTTTGAATTAGGATTAAATAATGGATCAGCTTATTTTGCTGGTAGTATTGGGATAGGTATCGCTCCAACGCAAAAACTACACGTCGCTGGAAATATATTAGCAACAGGTGAACTAACTGCTTTTACTACTTCTGATGCAAGATTAAAAGAAGATATTAAGCCAATCAAATCATCTTTGGAGTTAATAAACAAACTCAATCCTGTTTCTTATAAGTGGAATGATAAAGCATTTGAATTAAATTCAGGTAAAACTAAAGATACGGATTATGGATTAATTGCGCAGGAAGTTGAAGAAATATTACCTGAAGTAGTACACGGAATGTATGATGATGAATATAAAGGAATAGATTATATAAAACTTGTTCCGTTTTTAGTTGGAGCAATAAAAGAACTAAAACAAAAAATTGATAATTATGAAAAGAATAATAATCTGATTGACTAAGATGTTCAATGTAAACTTAATAGTTGAAAAAGTTATAATCAAAGAGGTTATAAAAGAAGTTCAAGTTGCATTGGAAGGTACTATTGAAGGAGATGTTACTGTAAAAGGTAATTTGATAGTGGAAGGTTATTTACAAGTAGATGGTGAAGTAAGTTGTCACAAATTAAAACAATCATAATATGGCTTTACCAAATACAGGTATCACTACCACACTGGTAGGAAATACATTAGGAAGTAGTTCAAGGGATGTAGGTACATTGTGTACTCATCAGAATGTTAATAAATGGAGTAGGTGGAAACCTGTTAAATTAGATAATCTCACAAGTGGTAGGACTCATCCAACATTAGGTACTATTATTCCATCAACCATTAACCAAATAATCTTATCAAAAAAAGATGAATTGTGGGAATATGAAAAACCTACCGGTGGTGCTTCATCCCCTTATAGATTGGGTGATTTTCGGGAGTATGAACATACAGCGAAATATTCTGATGCTCCATTTGGAATAGGTGATATCACAACAGCAGGGAGTAATACCCTAATTACTTTTTTATATGGTGGTGGAACTGGAAGTAATTATATAAATACACCAAAGAATATGCCATTATTTCAAAGTATGTATGCAGGTATTCAAATATTTGGAGCAAACCAAATTACTACTATTATGGATGAAGATCATTTACATTCATATTGTGCAAGTGGAACGATATCAAGTGCAATAAGTAATGCTTTTTTTGTTCCCACAACTTTATTTAGTACAAAGAAAATTGTACTTATTATCCCATTTGTTAGTACTAATTCATTTACAAATTCAGCATCTGGAGCGGGAGGTTCATTGAAATATATTATCAATGGATTTGAACAAAAAGCATATAAATATTTTTTTCCGAATGGAGAACCTGAGTTTTTATATGTACCTGCAAGCTGGCAATTTAATAGAATAAGTTCTTATCAAATTAATATTGAATTAGATTTAATAGGACAGTGGACAAGTTCTGTATATTTATACGCTACATACTTAGACGTAGAATTTTGGAGTGAACTTAATGCAACGGGAACAAAAGTTTATGAAATGGTAGGTCAAGATTATGATTCACCGAGACGATTCCCACACGAATATGTCCCAGAGATAGGTGGTCGTTTGCACGTAGGACCTATATCAATTATTTGAGGCGGTCCGTTTAAATCAATAAAAGTAACTATGAGAGATTATTACAGAAATAAAACTTATGATCCACGAATATATAATGTAAACTAATAAAAATGGATTGGGGAAATATAATAACAACAATCGTTACTACACTTATTATTAGTGGTGGATCGATCTTTGTTTTCTTCAAATTTTTAAAACAGAGAACTAAAAAAGAAAATTCCGATGTAGTAGATAAAGATGCTTCTGCTGCTAAAAATATGTTGGAGTTTGCAGATAAATTTCAGGACTTTGCAGAAAGACAAACTAATACCTATCAAAAGAAATTAATCGAGTTAGAAATAAAAGTTGATGAACATTCAAAGAAGATCAAACACCTAACATTTCTATTAGTAGGAGAACAACGAAAAAAACAATATGCTGAAAAGCATATCTGTTTAGTTGAAGATTGTAATTTACGACAACCAGATAAGGGGACTTATAAAACTGATGACGCAATAAATAAGGATGAAACAATATAGAATAAATACCGATATTATTGATTTAGAATGAGTAATATTTAGAAAGTACGAATTACCAGAGAACTTTGATGATCCTGATATTATAAGATCAAGTATAAAGTTAGAAGCAAGGCATAGACAAAATAAAAATATAGTAATTGAATTACCTTTTGTTTATAAAGACAATAATAGATTACAGATAAAAATATTAGCCGAAGACCTGAATGTATCTGGTGAATATGATCTATTCTTACAATATCAAATTAATGATGATATAGTTAGAACTTACACAAAAGATTATTGTAAGGCTTTTGAATTGGTTGATAAAAGCTGTAAAATAATTGTTCCTGAAGATAAAGTTGTATATGAGGGAATAATGGAGGAATTAAGAGGTTTATCTGCTTATGAAATTGCTGTTAAGAATGGTTTTCAAGGAACTGAACAGGAATGATTAGATAGCTTAAAAGGTGGTGGTTCTGGTAGTGGTGATGTATCTTCAGTAAATGGAAAAAAAGGAGATATTATATTAAATGCTTCTGATGTGGGTGCTTTACCTGTTAATACTCCTTTGTTTTCCGGCAATTATGATGATTTATCCGATAAGCCAGTTATTCCTACTAAGGTATCTGAACTGGATAATGATTTTGGATATATCGTAGTAGAAAGTGATCCCACTGTTCCAGATTGAGCAAAACAATTAACAAAGCCTACTTATTCAAAGGCTGAAATAGGATTGGGGAATGTAGATAATATACAACAAGCATCTAAATCTGAATTTGATTCACATTCAAATAATAATTCTATTCACGTAACAGATTCAGATAAGAATAACTGGAATAATAAAGCTAATGTTGGTGATATTCCTTCTTCCATAAGTCAATTAGATAATGATGAAGAATTTATAAAGAACACTGTTGGTAATCTTACTAATTATTATTTAAAGTCTGAAACATATACAAGGCAAGAAGTTCAGGATTTAGTAAGTTCAGTTCAATCTGTTCAAATTCAATCCGTAGAAGTATTACCAGCAATAGGTGAATCGAATATAATTTATTTAGTACCTAAAGCGGGAGGAACAGCCAATAATGTTAAAGATGAATATATCTGAATAGATAATAATTGGGAACACATAGGTACTACAGAAATTAATTTAACCTGGGATATTGTTACAGGAAAACCCAGTTGGATTACTGAAAATAAACCATCATATAGTTATAGTGAAATAACTGGTACAAAACCACCCACCAATGCACAGAAAAACTCTGATATTACTAAAACGGAGATAGAAGCTAAGTTAACTGGTAATATTGTTAGTCATTCTCATACTGTTACAAAATCAGATATAGGATTATCTAATGTTGATAATACTTCAGATTTAAATAAACCTATTTCAAATGCAGTACAGACAGCTTTAGATGATAAAGCTAATACTTCTCATACTCATAGTATAAACCAAGTAACGGGATTACAGACAGCCATAAACGGTAAATTTGATATTCCTACAGGAACTACTTCTCAATATTTGAGAGGTAACGGAACTGTTGATTCATTTCCTGTTGTAATGGATGAATCAGAAATTAATACTGGTACATCTACTACAGGTAGATTAGTATCAGCACAAAGACTAAACAACTGGTTAAATAGTAAGAATATACCTAAACAAGTAGTAGTTTCAGAACTTCCATCTTCACCAGATCCTGATACGTTTTATTTTATAACAGAATAATTATGATATATAAGGGAAATGAAAAGATAAAAAGTATTTACTATGGGAATCAGAAAATAAAAGAAGTGTATAAAGGGAATCAATTAGTTTACAGTGATAAACCTGTAGGTTATTGAATCCATAAAGACACAGGAGTTACTACTCCTATTGGACTAAATGAGCCGTTTATTTCTGGAACTACATTTAACAGACCGTCTTGGTATATTGATGCTTTAGAGATAGTAGTTCCAGAGGGAATAGCAGTATTAAATGAATCATTTAATGGTTGTGATAACTTAAAGATAATAAGATTACCATCAACAATTACGACTATTGGTGACCTTACATTTAATCAAACTCCATACTTGGAGGGATTATATATTAAAGCTACAGTTCCTCCATTTCTTAGTTCAAATTTAGGTGCTAATATAGGTCATATAGGAAATGTGAAGATATATGTACCTGCTACATCTGTAAACGCTTATAAAACTGCTCCTGTATGGTCTAATTTTTCATCAATAATATTAAGTATGTAATATGAAAAAATTTAGTGACTTTATATGAAGTGATACCGCTAAACGGTTGAAGATAGATAATAATCCTACTGATCCGGTAATAATTCAGAATATAAATAAAACTCTCCAGTTTATTAATGAATTAGAAATAGACTTTAGAATAACATCTGGATATAGATGTCCAGAACTTAATAAAGCTGTTGGTGGTGTTGATAGTTCCCATCATTTATGAGGATATGCAGCAGATATAACATCTGATAATATTCAGGGATTATTATCTGAATTAAAAGAGAGGATAAACGAAATAGATCAACTAATCTATTATCCTAAACGTAATTTTATACACGTTTCTATTCACTCAAATAATAGAAAAAAATACTTTGAGAAATAATATTTAAAAGACTGGTAATTATTTATCAGTCTTTTTTTGTTGTATAATAATATAATTATATATTTGTAATTATAATTTTTAAAACAAAATATTATGGCTAAAAGAAATCGTTATTCAGAAGAAGAGAAAAAGCAACTTATTAAAGAACATAAGAATGATTACTTAAGTAGGAATAGAGCTAAAGTTAATGGTAAAAATGCTACTGAAGAATTATTTAATAAACTACCTTTAAAAGAACAATGGAGTAGAATATATCTTTTTATAAGACGAAATAAAACAGTCGTCAATAATGAGATTAATAATACACAAATTAAAGATCCATTGAAATCTATCAAATCAATTATTGATAATTTAGATCTTGAACAAATAAAAACGCTATTAGATGAATTTGATTCTTTGAGAAATTATGCTCAAATACATTTACAAAATCAAGTAGAGGTAGAAAAGAAAAAGGTGCAAAATCAGGTTAAAGATATACTTAAAAATCTCGATTTAGAAAAAGATGCTTTTCAAAAGATAGTGGATATAATTAATAAGAAATAATGACTTACATTGATGAAAACTGGGATTTTATGGGAAAGTAGTAATCCGGTAAAAGCCTTTGATTAATTCAGAGGCTTTTATATTTAATCAGAAACACTATGATTATAGGTGAAGATGGAACTGTAGATCTGGAAAACGGAGAATTTGATAACGTTTATATTGAGAATTTCATTTATAAACTAATACCATTTAATAGAGGTACAGCAGAAACTTGGGATTTTCCGCAAGTGGAATCAATAATAATTCATTTTGAATATGCAGTTGTTGAGGGTAGAATTAAATTACCTATCTCTTATGAAGATTTTTCAAAGGATCAGGAACTAATAAAGCGGGTAGATAAATTCAATCTCGTTTACAAGAAAGACTATAAATTGAGATTAGAGCCTCTTTATTATCTTACCCTGTTTGTATATAATCTTGCTACTAATGTTACTGTAGATAGCGTTTATATTGGTGAGAAACGATTAAATCAATTAGCAGAAACATTAGAATTAACCGAAGAATCGGACTGTGAGATCACAATTAAATCAGGAAAAGGAAAAACAAAGATTATTGATCGGGAATTGATAGACCTGATTTTTAATATTGATAAAATTAGAGAGAGTTTAACGGATGAAGATAGAAAAATGTTGCGTTCAAGTGATGTAGACCTGAAAAGAAAATCAGATAAATTCTCTTTTACAGATAGAGCAGCAGTTTTTACAGGTTATCTTTTTGAATATTTTGATAGGGATAATCAAGCAAAGGAACTCATTTCTTATTTGGCGTATATTTCAGAGATCGTAACAAACGATAGTATTATAGCATCAAACGACTATATGAACATTCTTTTGAGGAACTATAAATCAATAAGAGAGAATGACAAGAAACAATTAAGTCCACTTTTATATGTCTGATTATCAAATAGTATAATTTTTGATTGAAAAGTCATACCTGATAGGATTTTAACCCTTAATTTATCTTTGCAACGTGATCGAGAGATAAGCCCTACGACGTGTAGGGAATCTAAAAACCGATCCAAAACAAATATGAGTTATTCAAATAACGATGCTCCCGTAATGGTTGAGCAAAAAATTAACGAAGAAGTAAAAGAACTTCTTCAATTAAGTAAAGTTTTAGCCTCTGGGAAAAAACTTGCTAAGATCAAAAATAATAGGGTTATCTCTGATAGAAATGTTTCAGAGAAAAAACAATCGATTAAGAAGTACGGAGTTTTACAACCCATCACAATTTATGACGGAAAGGAGGTAATAAAACAGGATTATAAAATTGCAGATTTGGAGACAGGAAAGGAAATTTCAGAAGATCAAGCAGAAAATTATATTGTAATTATAGACGGACAACACCGTATTGCTGCATATATGGATTTAAAGAGTAATGATCCCGAATTTGACAGACCTTGTTATGTGATGTACTCTTTAGCAACAGATGGTACTACCATAGCTAAAGAATTGGCTGAAATTAATGTGACTGTTCGCACTTGGAAAGGATCGGATTATCCATCTTATGCTGTAATGACTATAGGAGAAGATATGTATCCGCTTATTGCTGCAATTTCAAAATTAACAAGTAATGGTTATTCTTTGGATGCTGCTTGTAAATATCTTACTTTTAAGAATGAGATTACAAAATCAGTTTTGGTTAAAGTAGCTGAAGGTAAAGTAAATCAACCTATCAAGAACAAAATTACTCTTACTAAAGGTATAGAGAGAGGTGAAAGGATTTTACAGTCTGCAAGCAGTAGAATCAAAGAAGATTTACTAAAGACAAGAACTATTGCAGATTGGATTATTGGTAAATATGATGATTTATCTGAATCTGAAACGGGATCATTCACGGACGATATTTGTAGCTTCTTTGAATCTCTGAGTAGAAAGCAGGTTGAAAAAATCGAGACTGCAAAAGGAGAAAGAGGTAAAACTACTAAAGAGGACATCATATTTAGCTTGCTTACTCAGTTCTATGATGAGTTCAAAACAAATCAGTCAGAAAAAGCAGCATAATAAATAGTTTTGTTACACTTCCTTAAAAAGAGACTGTCTCAAAATGAAGATTAACTTCAGGGAGACAGTCTCCCTTTTTATTTGAAAAACGCTCCCCAAAAAGGAGCGTTATTTATTATTTAAAGCAGGGTGATTTAACGAATGAGTTTATTTTTCTATATGATTCTAACTTATAATCTATGTATTTATCACTTACATTAAAACAGGCAACACTAAATGGGTAGGCTCCACTACTCGCATTATGAACTGTAATACCGCCATTGGATTGTTTAGTGGTAGCATTTAATTTTACATCTACTCCTTCTTCTTGCAATCGGTTTACTAAGAAATAATAATATATACCGTTTACTAAACAATAATACAAAGTAATATCATTGTTTAAGTGTTTTGAGTTCATAGATAAATTTAATGCTGATGTAGCGATATTAAATTGACAAATTGGAACACGTGTATTGTCGTATTTAGACATTGCTTTGAATAGTGTTAGTACATAATAGGAAGTTTCTCTTTCAACTCCACTCATTGAATTTAAAAGTGTTTCACTTTCTTTGACGTATTGTCTTGATTGACTATTGGATAGATAGGTTTTGAAATTGTTAGTTATCCAGTTAGATTGTGCATTTAAACCAATGAAGGAACCTAAAACGATAAGAAGAGTAATAAGGCTTATTTTTTTCATATTAATTTTCTTATTTCAGTGTTAAGTGTTTCTAATATATTAATTAATTGACTTATAGGAATAACGCCATCAGCTTTAATTTCATCAATGATAATATCATTAGTTAATGATATACGAATCTCAATTTTGATTGAACTGCCTTGAACACCTAAAATAAATATTTTTGCACCTGAATTTGCGGTTTCAGATATATAAAGACCCATATTTTTTAATATGTCCTCTAATTTTTCTAAAGCTTCTTTATTTTTCCTTTCCATAATCTGTATTTTTATAAAATTTATAAATATTCCATTTCTCCAGTTTCAATATTGACTTTGATTTTAAATTTACCTTTAGTTCCTGAAATTTCAGTATAAGAAATTTCAAACGAGATATGAGTATCAGTTCTTTCAATTAGCTTTTTCTCATCTATTCGAGGTTCATTTAACTGGTTTGATTTATCAAATTCTATAGCTGAATACCACCAGAACGTAACACTTTCATCTCTTAAATCTATTTTTGTTGAATAAATTCTATGATTACTTAATTGTATGATTATAACCTCATAATCACTTAAAATTTCATCTTGCGATAAATGTTTTAAGGTGTATATGTAAGGTGAGTTTGTTTTTATTAATAATTCACCAGTTGCGCTATATAAATATCCAATTTGTCCATATAATATCATAAGATTTTGTTTCCATTCTATTATATCAGTTAAAACAAAATGACCATAAATATTAGTTGAATTAATTATTCTATTATTATTAATAAAAACATCACTATATACGGAAGTCTCTTCATCACCACTTCCTAATATATGAATAAATATAAAATCTTCAGTTTGATAAAAATGGAGACAATATATATCATTTATTTCTACTGAAGTTCTTCCCTCATAAGGTTTATCTACCATCACAGTATTATTTTCATAAGGAACAATATCGATAAGCTTCTTTTTAGTGTTTTTATGCGAAATAACTAAACCTATATTATCAGAATCTTTTAGTTTTCCAGTGAAGTAAATAAGAGAATCATTAAGATTTTGCATTCTTACATCTTCAAATGGCTTCTCAAACTTATTTGATAAACCATATTCCTCAAAAAACTGGGTTAACGGATCTTCTTTAGGTTCTTCAGGCAATTCCTCATTATCTTCTTCAGGCACATCTACTGTATGTCGTTCATCTGGATATGGTTCTACTGGATCATCTTTAGAACAACCAACAGCTAATAAAATAACGATCAGAAGATATAAAACCTTTTTCATAAGAATATATTTATTCTCTTTCCTCCCCATCCCCCAAGTTCGGTATTAAAAATAAAAAAGCGTGGGGACTGTAGACTTCACCACTGTCAGGCTCTCACAAAGCCCAAAGTATAGTAAAGCAACAGCCCCACGCCATATAATGACGTAGGGCGTCTTGTTGCTATTACCCCTATACTTTTGTAAAATTTGTGAGATTTGACAGTGAGGATAATATCTAAAACGCTTTTCGTTTTTTACTAATATGTTATACCTCTGTATATTCATTGCAAAGATAATAATATTTATATAAATGGGACAAATCGAAAAGAAAAATATACATTTGTGAAAAAATAAATACTATGTGTGAAATTGATTGGGCAATTATTGTAAATGGTATTATTGCGAGTGCAGCCGTTATTACTTTATTTTTCTCTGTTCGTACTTATAGAAGTAACAGGAAGTTCTTACAGAAGCAGCAGTTTGAATCTATGTTCTTCAATATGATGAATCAATTAGAGGATATAGTTAGTAAGTTGACTTTAGAAAAAAGAAGAAGATTTGAACATACTGATGAAGGAACTACAACATATCAAGATATATCAGAAAATAAAACGGGTAGAGATGTATTTCAGTCATTCTATGAGAGATCAAGAATAAGAATTAATGATACAAATTTATTATTAAAGATAAGACGTATTTTAAGTAAGGAAGTAAGATCAGCCAAAGAGAAATCTAACTTTAGATATTTAAATAATTATATAGAAGATGGAGATCAAGTTATGTTAGAGGTTGATTTTGGAATTAATCAGGTAATATCAAATATAGGGATGAGAGGTTATGAAAAATCGGATAATATTCACATATTAGATCATTATTTTCGATACTTATATAGGATAATGAAATTTGTTGATGAAGCAGATTATTTGGAAAGGGATAAAAAGTACATTGATGAAAGATATAAATATATGGGAATATTAAGAGCAACTTTATCCCCTTATGAATTAGTGTTCTTATTTTATAATGATCTATCTAAATATGGAAAAGAAAAAGTTAAACCTTTGATAGAAAGATATTCTATGTTTAAAAGTTTGAGACCTGAATTATTAGCTAATACGATGAGAGATTATGAATTAAATTTAATTGAAGATGAGTATAAGAATGATTATGATAGATATATAGCTTTCGATGAAAAAGATAATGGATATTTGAGATATAATCAATCAGTAAAATATAAAGAACATAATAAACATTTACTTAATAAATGGTGACAACACCCTAATAGATAGCTATTACAGACGATTTGTGAAACTTAAAAATATTTTTTGATAGAATGTATTATCAAAGAATAATTCATTAGAAAGGAAATAATATTCTGATTATTAAAATTATTTTATGATACATCGGTATGCAGACAGATATTAAAAATAATTCATACAGACCTATCAGAATTTAAATTATCAAAGGGGATAGGGGGATCAAAATGTTTTTAAGAAGGGGAATTAACCACCCCCCTGCGGACTTTCCACAAAATGGAAAATTTTTAAATCTGAAAAGTTTAGAACTATCTCAAAAACATTCTACTAAAATATCATTAAAACCTTATTTACAGCTTTTTATATTTCATTTTTGCTTTCAAATTATTTTCTGCACGGACTTTTTTAATTTTCGATCTTTCAGGTAATTTTATATCTAATTTCCATTCAGTATAGAGATCATAAAATGATTTTTCCATTTTTTCAAATGACACTGTAGATGAACCAAAGGAATAGAGTAAACTTCTATCAGATTTAGGTTTATTATTAAGATGTGGATACGTGATAGAACGGGTATCAATGTTGAATTTAAAATGATCTGGTAGTAAAGAATAGAATGGTCTGGGATATTTCTTAACAGCAACTATTCTTGTATATTCATTTTGAAAGATGATATGAATAAATCCTTTGTATTGTGTTACATCATAATATGAGACTGATTTTAAATATGTTTTAAATAATTTAGCTCGTTCCGACGGTTTGATATTATTGAAAAATTGTTCTTTACTACTATTCAGAATTTTATTCATTTCGGATTCACTCTTTCTATTTTGATTTTGTAGGTTAGATATATATTCTTCTTTTTCTTTAATACTACCTTCTCGTTCATCATATACTTTGATTAAACCGCTTAGTAATGATTCTGATTCTGGATTTAAGTTAGCTATTCTGTTTGTTAGAATCTCATTCTGCTTTTTTAGTTCAGATATTTCATTCTCTAAACTGGAAATCTTAGATAGATTCAGATCAATGGTATATTTTATTTCTTTTATTCTTTTATCGTTATTTTCCCTATATCTACGTTCTTCTAAAGATAATGACATTACATTCCAAACTAATTCTGTTAGTATATCAGCATCAATACCTTTGTTATTACATTTTCCATTATGACGGTATTTATTCGCTTTAGTAACACAAGTATAGACATAATAATCTAAACTCCTTTTGAGCATCATATTCTTTCCACAGGGACAAACAAAAATCCCTTTCAATTGGTTGAAATTCTTATTCCCTTTATCCTTAAATAATTGATTTTCTGTTAATTTAGTATTGGCTAATTGAAATAGTTTATCATCAATGATTTTAAACGGTAAATCGTATATATGATTATTCCGTTTCATTTTACCATTATACAGTTGATTCTTTACAATATCACCAACAGAAGAAGATCTGAATCTTTTCCCTTTACTGGTTATATACCCTGATTCATTCAATAATTTAGCCACATCGTGAAGTGTAGTCCCTTTAATTATGCTATTGAAGATCAGTTCTACAATTGGTATTTTTGTTTCATCCGGCACTAACAGCTTCTTTGAATATTGTTTTCCATCTTCTTCATTATATTTGTCATTATTAATGACTTTGAATCCAATAGGTACAATTGAGCCACGGAAAGCATTAGGATCTAAGGTGAATTTTGCATCCATACCTGTTTTCATTCGGTACGTTATTTTATTCCGTTCCTTTGCTGCACCAGATGCTTCAAATATGATTTGTATTAATTCATATTCATTAAGTCTTGTATCATAAATCTTTTCTGGATTATCTGTAAAGACTACATTAATCTGTTTTTCTTCTATTAAATCACTTAGTAGATTAATGGTATAGGTTACTTTATCAGTTCTCGATAAACGGGATATTTCAGTAACTACTATTATATCACAGTCATTTTTAGTTAATGATCTTAGGCTTTGAATACTTTCTGTATCCTCTTTCTTCCCTGAAACTTGTTGCCCAATAATATCAATAAGTTCATAATTGTGTTTTTTGCAATGACTTTTAATAAGGACTTTTTGTCTTTCAAAATCTTGATTATCAGTTGAAATTCTGATATAACCGTAGGCTTTAATAACTTTTTCCATATCTTTGTTTTTTAGATGCAACAAAGATACTAATTCCAATTGAAACTTTGAATGGTTTGCCTAAGCGGTTCCTGTCGGGATGGGGTGGGAGCCGCCCATCGATTTGAACAGTAAAAACATGCTCAGGCTCACACTGGCAAGAAATATCGCAAGCCACAGCCACATCTCCCTACCTGAAGTCTGTTGCATTTTTCCCAGACTCATTGCGAAAATAGATTCGAACAGACCTCCAATAATCAGGATTATCCAATTAATGTTCATTATTTTATATGACTAAAAAATTAAATGGTAGGTGTAATCTCATCCGCCGATGACAAAGATAACAAAAAACTCCCATGCCATAATAGTTTATTACGTTCAGAATACCATTATATATTAGCGGAGAATATATGGGATTGTCGACAAGCCCCCGATAAACTACTCAAACCGGATAGATTTGGCGGGAGTGATCCTGGCGACCAGGTAGGAGGGCCCGATCATCATTAGTAGGGAGACAATGAGGGTGCCGATATTAAGTAGAATAATGTAAAGCGGGTTGAGATCGACAGGAACGGCCGAGAGGTAGTAAGTGGACGGGTCAAGCTTGAGCAACTGAAATTTGTCCTGGATAAAGCAAAAAGCCAAGGCGATAATATTTCCCCACAACATTCCCTGTCCGATAAGGAAGGCAGAAAGATACAGGAAGACTTTGCGGATACTGAAATCCCTTGCTCCCATCGATTTCAGCATACCGATCATGTTGGTACGCTCCAGGATGATGATAAGCAGGCCGGAGATCATAGTAAACCCTGAAACCACTAACATAAGAATGATTATAACCCATACATTCATATCGAGAAGATTGAGCCAGTTGAAGATCATGGGATTGATATCTTTGATGGAACGGGTATAAAGGGGATTACCGAAACGGTCTTTATAAGATGCCATATCGAAAAAGAGATCCTGTGCGACCCTGTCGAGATTGTTGTAATCGCGTACCAGCACTTCTATGCCGCTTATCATGTCGGCATCCCACCCATTGAGGGTGGAAAGCACATCATTCCCGACAATGACATACAATTTGTCGTAATCTTCGAAATTGGTACTGTAAATACCGGAGATATGGAACCGGCGGGCGCGGACGGGTTCCTGCACAAAATAACAGGTGAAGTTGTCACCCGTTTTCAGTCGCAACTTATCGGCGATCTCTTTCGAGATAATAGCCTGATTGCCTGTAACGGTATCGTTAGGTTGGATGATAGTTCCTTCCAGCAGGTTCTTCCTGAAAAACTCCCAGTCATATTTTTCCGATACCCCTTTCAACACCACGCCCATGAAATCATCGTCGGTCTTGATAATACCCGGCTTGGTAATGAATTCCTGAAAGTGACGGATGTGGGGATTGGCAGTTAATATAGCTGCAAGCGTGTCGGTAAAGGAGATAGGGGTATGTTCGTAGGAAGAGTTACTCTCGAAAGCGGTGATCTGGATATGGGATCCGAAGCCCACCACCTTGGCACGGACTTCTTTTTTGAAGCCTACAATGATGCATACTGCCGCGATCATTACTGCCAAACCCAGCGCAATGCCGGCAATGGCTATTTTGATGGCGGGCGATGAAACCCGTTTGTCGTTCTTTTTATCGCCTTTATAGATCCGCCTTGCTATGAAGAGCTCCGCATTCATGTATTAGGGTTGTATGTGGGTATGCTTCCAGTGCTTTTTCGAGCACCGTGAGCGCATTGTTTAAATCGTCTTTGTTGAGCACATAAGCGATACGTACTTCGTTTCTGCCCAGCCCGGGAGTTACGTAGAAACCGGATGCCGGCGCCATGAAGATGGTCTGGCCCTGATAACGGAAATCGGAAAGGCACCAGGCACAGAAAGCGTCGGCATCTTCAAGGGGCAGTTGCGCCAGGGTATAGAAAGCACCCTGGGGCATTGGTGAATAGACGCCCGGTATCTTGTTCAGTCGCTCTATAAGGAAATCGCGACGGCTCTTGTACTCATTGAAGTTATATTGCATGTAAGCACCATTTTCCTGTAATGATGCGTTGGCAGCGATCTGCCCGATAAGGGGGGGGCTCAGGCGCGCCTGGCAGAACTTCATGACGGTATCGTGCACCTTACGGTTCTTGGTGATAAGCGCCCCGATACGGATACCACATTCGCTATATCTTTTGGATACCGAATCGATCAGTACCACGTTCTCTTCTATTTCCTTCAGATGACAGGCAGAAATATAGGGTGTATCGTTGTAGATAAATTCACGGTACACCTCATCGGAAAAGAGGTAGAGGTCATATTTTTTTACCAGTTGCCTTATCTGCTCCATCTCATGTGGCGTATAGACATAACCGGTAGGGTTGTTAGGATTGCAGATGAGAATTCCTTTGGTGCGTTCGTTGATCAGCTTTTCAAATTCCTCTATCAGGGGAAGGGCAAATCCTGATTCCATAGTGGAGGGGATAGTGCGGATGACAGCTCCCGCGGAAATTGCGAAGGCCATATAATTGGCATAGGCCGGCTCGGGGACAATGATTTCGTCATCCGGATTGAGGCAGGCCATAAAGGCATAAAGCACCGCTTCCGATCCGCCTGCGGTGACGATGATCTCTTCGGGAGTGAGGTCGATATTAAACTGCTTATAATAATCCACCAGATTCTTCCGGTAAAACCGGTATCCGTCGCTGGGACTGTATTCCAATGTAGTACGGTCAATATTGCGAATAGCATCCAGTGCCGATGCAGGGGAAGGAAGATCGGGCTGGCCGATATTGAGGTGATATACTTTAACTCCTTCTGCTTTGGCTGCATCGGAGAGTGGCGCCAGTTTTCGTATGGGTGAGGGGGGCATCTGTATGCCCCGCTGGGATATATGCGGCATAATGTTCGCGTTGCTTGTAACCTTTGTAAATCTTTTTTCCTTTAACGGAGAAGGGGCAAAGGTAATAAAAAAGTTGGAGTATATTCTATTTGGGTTTAGAATAAAAGGTGGTTAAGTTGATTTGTTGATTTGATGATTTAACGATGTACCGATTTGATGATGTCGAAATAGAAGAAGTCGGAATTTTAGAATAATGATAAGTTAAGCGCCTGTATGTCAGAAGATAGATAACTATCCTTTACAGGCCTTTCGAATGATTAACACTTATTATTGTGGTGAGAGTAGATATTATAAAAAGGAATATACGTAAGTTTGTCCCTTGAAATTAAAAAAAGAGAAAAGAAAAAGATGACACGTAACACAATCTTAGTAGTGATTTTTGCAGTTGCGGCCGGATTGGTCGCCTGTACGGGACAAAAAAATGATGAGGAAAAATTCAGAAAAGGATGGACCCTGGCATGGGAAGATGATTTTGATGGTGAGACAGGGCTGACTGCCTGGTCGAAAATCTCCAGGGGAAAACAACACATGAACCGGTATATGAGTGATAACGAAGCACTCTATGTTCTTGAGGATGGACTTCTTGTTCTTCGGGGAGTGGAGAATGCCGGGGATAACACGGAAATTCCGTTCCTTACAGGAGGCATTACCCGGCAAGGGGTAAAACAGAACAGTGTGAACAGGATTGAAGTGAAGGCTCGTATGAATCCGGTAGCGGGAGCTGTACCGTTTATTACGTTACTGCCTTCGGACGGAACAGGAAATATAGCCATCGATATCATGGAGCGGTATGGCTATGATGAGTTTATCTACCAGTCGGTCACTTCGGAATATACCACCACAGAGGGGATGCCGGATAATCCGCCTTCCAGCGCATTGGTCGGAGTGAATCCCAATCAATACCATATTTATGGGGTGGAGACCTATCCCGACAGCGTAGTCTTTTATGTGGACAATAATCGCACGAAAAAATATCCCCGCATACTGACCGATATTCCGGGCCAGTTTCCGTTCAGCGACATGGATTTCAATCTTTTTATCGGTATCCGGCTCAATAAAGATACCGACCCTGCAGAACTCCCGGCAGATATGTTTATCGACTGGGTACGTTATTACGAACCGGAAATAGCCGATACGGCAAAATGAACTTTAGTCTGAAGTATTTGAAATGATCTAACATTCATAATGACATCTCCATCAGAGGTTGCCTGCTTTGGGCAGCCTCTGTGATAGAAATCAAATATTCATGCACACAATTTTATATCTATTCAATGAAAAATAGAAAATGCTTACAGTTATTTTTTGTAATAGCAAATATGTCTGTATTGCTCTCTTGTTCAAAAGAAATTGAAGAAAATCTTCCTCCTCTGCAAGAGAATTTAAAATTATCACAACCGGAAATTTTAGCAGTAGATGCTACCGGCATAACTCTTCAGTTCTATTTTGAAGGCTTTGGAAATTCAGATATAGAAGAATATGGGATTGTGTGGTATTACGATGAGAATAAGGAATTGTTACAAAACTGCGTAAAGTCTCTTTATGGGAAACCGCAAAAGAGAAAGATATCTTTAAATATAGAAAATGGATTACCCGTCAATAAGATAATATATATAAGAGCTTATGTTAAAACAGGAAATAAAGTTTATTATGGACAATTCGTTTCGGTCCAATCGAAAGGTGGGAAAAAACCAACTATAAACAGAATACATCCTGAGAATCCCAAATTAAGTCAGCAAGTAAAAATTGAAGGGGAAGGTTTTATTCAAACATTAAACTCGAAATATCAAAGCGTTTTAATTAATGAATTTGAGATTGAACCGGATTCTGTAACAGAAAGTGAGATATTCTTCACTTTACCGGAAGAATATATTGAGAGTTACAAATTTAGTTACGATGCAAAAATCGGTATAAAAGTGATGGATAAGGAATTTACTTTTGATAAAGAATGTAAATTCATTTCTCCCTGGAAAAAAATAGAATTACCTGATGATTTCTCTTCTTTTGCTTTCTATCGGGGAACCGCCACAGTGTTGAATAATAAGGCATATATCCTCTTTGGAAAACAACATAAAAAAATGTTCGTTTATGATATTCCTGGTAATAGCTGGAATATCATTGCATATCCCGGTAATCCCGAACAAGTTTTTTCCGGACCACAAATTAACTGTTATAATTTTACGCTGAACAATAAAGTTTACTCCATAGTTGATGAGATACTTTATTCTAAAAGCGAGTTCTCTGATAATTGGGAAGAAGTAACAAGATATCCCGGTAATTTGGATGCAAACATTGATCCGTTTGTTTATTTTCATGATGGTAATCTTTATAAAGGGAATTTCGATACTAATTATAACGGAAGAGGCCGTAGCTTTTACAAATATAATATAGCTTCCGGTGTTTGGACTGAACTGACACCAATACCAAATAACGGAGGGGGGATATTTAATTATTTTGTATTCATTTACGAGGGAAATATTAATCTTGGAACAATAAGAATTAACGAAGCGTATGATTTTTCACAAGATATTCGGATATGGTCATATTCTTTAAATGAGGATATTTGGTCATGGAATTTTAGGGGAGAATATTTTGATTATCCAATAACGGATCGTATTAATACTGTGGTTAGCTTTACCGTAAATGATCAGATTTTTATGGGATTAGGTGAGAATCACGATGACTGGCCGGAGTACTGTTCTGATAAATTATGGAAGTTTAATCCACAAACCAGATATTGGAATATGATAGTACGGTGTCCGACTAAAATAAATGTGTCCACCGTTTTTATATATAAAAATAAGGCCTACATTTTGGGAACGGACCGGGATGAAGGATTCTGGGAAAAAAATGTATATAGAAAAAAATATTTTTATGAATTTGA
>OBJA01000444.1_pt1 | contig 36765 bp, 18 predicted proteins | sample 1519751 | NCBI WGS metagenome assembly OBJA01 (sample SAMEA3881238, study PRJEB22517) | soil metagenome | biome: lake sediment; feature: soda lake sediment; material: sediment, water from around vicinity | place: India | collected 2013-12-23 | depth 3 m
AGTGATATACACATTTTCCTGAATGTGCGCTCTGCAATGCCAGGATGGAGTTGTAGAACGTGTTCATGTACACATCGGCATAAGCTGGATTTGCAGTCCAGGAAAAAAGAGTGGAACTTATTTTTTGTGAATTATGAGATACACATGATTCTGCAATCTCTTTTGTCAATGTGTTGCTAAGCTGACCGGGTACTCCCCAATGCTCTGCTGACAGCGAAGTGGGGGTTACAACGTTTGGCCGCGGACCACTGGAAGAACCGTTTACATAAGTATGGTGATTGTTCAGCATATCCCAAAAATTCAAAACAGCATCCCTGTATTTTTCTTCTTTTGTTATTGAATAGCGCTGAGCAAACCCGTTTACCAATACGATGTGTGTGTTGGAATGTAAGCCGGAGAGAATATTAATGTTTGCTGATAAAGGATCTGTGAACCAATTCCTGTCGAATATTTTAGCCAGTTTTAAATGTTTTGGATCATGTGAAACTTTATATAATTTATATAATACTTCATTCATTGCACCAGGCTCATTTGAAGGGTTTGCCTGAGTAGTATAAAGCATTTTTTCAATGGTATCTGCATCAAGTCTTGCCATACGCCTGTCGACATAGGCAGCCATATCAACCACCATTTCATAAGCTTTTTCATTACCTGCATAGAGATATGCATCCAATAATCCCTGCATAATTTTATTATAGGTATAGTAAGGAGCCCATACCCCTCCAAATCGGGTTTCTAGAACATCAAAATCGCTTTCAGGAAAAGCACTCAGATATCCCTTCCCTAAAGTTTGCTGGCATTTATACAATTCATCTACAATATAATCCAGCCTTTGAATGAATACCGGATCACGGTACTTTTCAATTAAAAAAGAAACAGCTGAAAGATAGTGGCCTGTAAAGTGGCCGCGAAGGCCAATATTTGGAGCTTCCCAACCTTCCAATGGTTCTGCTTTGGATGGCAGCTTTGCATTTACTCTGAAATTATGTAATAGCCTGTCAGGTTCAAGAGACTTTAAATATCGTATATTTAATTCTTCCCTTTGTTTTATCCACGAATCAGTAAGTATTACAAAAGAATTCGGAAAAGGAACAGCTTTTTCAATAATTTGTGAGGATGTATCGGAATAAAAAAAAACCGATAATGTAAAAATAAATATGAATAGACGATTGAATCTCATTTTTACAATAATTATTAACAAATTAATGAAATAAACCTCAAAGTTCAATATCCATAATTATTTTACTGGAATAAGCTGTGCAGCAAAACCTCCTCTTCGCAATAATTTCACATCAACAGTACTTTTATTATCTACAACGAGGTACTGAGTTTTAAATTCTTTATCATGATTACCATCAGCAATCAGTGTAAGTTTATATTTTTCCCCTGCATTCAGGAAATCAAAGTTTATGGTTTGTTTTTTTTCCCTGTTCTCTGAATTGATTCCTCCTAAAAACCATGCATCTCCTTTTTGGCGGGCAATTACTGCATCCCGTCCGGGGTAACCGCTCAAAAATTTTATGTCGTCCCATGCAGTTGGCACTTCTTTTAAAAACGATCTCGCGGCATCAGGCAAATTATAGTATCCCTCAGGACGGTCAGCCATATGCTGCAGCGCCGATTCAAACAACACGCTCAATGCCAGTTCATGCCCATAGGATGTAATGTGCGGATGTTGTGAATTGGTAAAGGTAACCGGGGTATAGTCCATGGAACCAATTACATTCCGTGTAAAGGGCATAACCGAATTGTGTACAGGGGCAGTGGTAGTCAGTTCAGGGTTATTGTTGTACCATTCAGCGCCACGTACAGCCTCCATAGTCATTAAATGCGGGTATGTACGTGCCCAACCCCTGGGAACCAGAGAACCATGAAAATTTACCATCATTTCGAACCTGGCTGCATCCTCCAGTATATCTAAATAGTAATCTATCATATATTGTTTTTCGCTTAAAAAGAAATCGACTTTTACCCCTACAAATCCCAGGCTTTTTAGCCAGGTAAATTCCTCCATGCGGTTTTCATGGGTTTTCATACGGTCGATTGGAGTTGCAGTAATCCATTTAAACATTCCTGAGTTGTACCATATCAAAGGTTTAACCCCTTTCGAGAGGGCGTACCTGGCTGCATCTTCAACATCACCTCCATTGCTCATTACATCCCATTCCCAGTCAAACAAGGTATAGGGCCAGTCCATGGCTGCCGCTAAATCTGTAAATTCTGAAACGATCTGAAAATCGCGGGTTCCATGGTTGTTGGACCAATAATTCCACGAAACCTTTCCTGGCCTGATCCAATCGGTATCGGTTAATACTGATGGGGTGGAAACATCATCAACAAGGGTTGATTCCACTATATCGGCTAATTGCCCCATAATGATCACCCTCCAGGGCGATTTCCACGGCAAATTTATAGTTGGCAAGGCCTCTCCTTCACCCTCATGTGGATAAGGAAGGGTTACTTTATAGGCCGTTTGTTCGCTGAGATTGCTTAGTTTTGTGGCACAGTAAGCCCTGTCAACATCAGCCTCGTGTATCAAATACCAGCCTGAACCATCGGGAGAATTAAAAAGTGCCGGATAGCTCCAGTCACCGGAAGCTTCGGCATAGTTTGTTTTATGATACAATCCTTCGTTCGAGAGGTCAAATTTTTGCAGCCACCGTGTTGCACTATCCGGAATCTGGTATGATGTCAACTCATCATTAATTGTAAAGGCACCCTGCTTCTCCGGAAATTCATAGCGAAATGCAATGCCATCGTTATAAGCCCTGACAATTAAATTCATTTTTGCATTGCCTGAGTTCTCGAACTCAAGTACCACTTCATTAGCCGTATTGCTACACTGGGAACGTTTACCGTGCAAAGCGGTATATTTTTCATTAATCGTACGTGGTTTACCTGATTTAAGGAATTTCAGCTCGTTTGAAAAATTCTGATCACTTCTTATTAAACCAATACTGATGCGAGGAATGATTTCAATTGTATTGTTCTTCCCTGAATAATTTACCTGCAAATACCAGCTCCCCGGTCTATTATTATTTTCCGAAAACAAAGCAACTTGATTACTCCCGTTTGGTGATTGAATTGTTGCCTGTTGAGCAAAAGCAGAAAAGAATAAAATGATAAAAAATAAGGTGATAAAATTTGACTTCATAATCTAAGTTTGATCCTTGAAATTTAATAGTACAGATTAAAAATTAAAACCGTTCCCGTAAAATTAGCTAAAACACGGGTACCATTATCAGAATTGTAAGGTTTTAAAAGAATTTTTTATTATTATTTAATTTGTCTGATAGTTCAAAATTTTTTTATGTGGTCATTCATAATACACATAATAATAACTTCCAGGTAATTATCATTTGCATTGGTAAATTCTCTACCTCCTCATAGTTACAAAAAAAAAATAAAAAACCACTTCTTCTAATTATTAAGTAGCTACCTTTGACAACCAGTAAAGGAACATCGAACATGAAAAGGATTTGAATTTGCCTTAATACGAAAAACTTGTGAGAATCCTTTTTAGCATATAAAAACTGTCACCTTGTTTCAAATGGTGGTTTATACATTCTACATTTATTCAATTGCAGCTGAAATTTTTACATGTATTTAACTATATTTTCGTTAATTCCGCAACGAAACCTCCTTTCGGTCTTATTTTTATTTTTATATGGTCAGATTGACTGACTGTGTTCACTTTTTGAACAATTCCATCATCTCGATTAGGATCATCCTCATAGGCACTTATTGTAAAGGAACCTGATCGCAAAAAATCCAACGGAATATTTAAATCTTGACTTTCCCCTCCATTTAGTATTCCTATGAACCATGTATCTCCACTGCGCCGGGCAAAAGCAGCACATTTTCCGATCTCACTAAAAGGGAGCACGATCGTTTCATCCCACACTGCAGGAATTGCCTTAATGATATTTAAAGCAGGATTTTTTAAATAATTTTCAGGGTGATCGGCATAACATAGAAATGGAGATGTAAATACAATTGCCTGTGCGATTTCCCTTGCCCATGTATATCCAAGAAGTTCATCAGGATTAAAAACTGTTGGAGTGTAATCAGCAAATCCTTGAACAAAGCGGTTAAACGGAACAATACAATCATGATCTGGCTCCAGTATCCGATCATATCTCTTGATATGATATTCATGTCCTCTAACTGCCTCACGGGTCATTTCATTGGGCCATGTACGTTCACGTCCTGTCGGTTTAACAGCCCCATGAAAATCGATCATGAGTTTATTCTTGGCAGCATCATATAAAGTAGCTTCGTACCAGTTTGACCATTCCCTGGTAGATTTTGGTATAAAATCAATTTTAATGCCTGATATCCCAGCTTTTACAGCATTTTTAAATATCCTGTTGCGATCTGATTCATTCGCAACTTCCCTTGAATGTACCCAAATCCAAATGTCCACTCCGACTGATTTGGCATACTTTACAACTTCAGAAAGACATTCCCAGGCATCTTTTTCCCCATCCTTCCATCTTGTCCATCCTGCGTCAATCAGGTAATATTCAAAACCCAATTGTTTTGCCCAATCGACCCATTGATTTTGTTGATTATAAATCAGCGCTGGAGTTGACCACCAGTTCCAGGCTACACGACCTGGCCTGATCCAATCGGCATTAGCAATTTCCGCCAAAGGAACTGGGCATAGATTTTTTATTAAATCACTGTTCACTAAAGTATTTAAATCCCTTGCAATCAAAACAACTCTCCACGGCTGGACTACTTCATCATTTGTATACCAACCTTCTTCCTCGGCATGAAAAAAAGCTTTCAATGCGCCATTATTTCCTGATTTAACTGCCAAATCTGAATAATCAACCAGGTTGGCTTCTGTTATAAGCGCATATTCACCTGAAGGTAATAGGGCAGTTACCGGCAAGCCAATTATTTGGTCCGAAGCAAGAGTGTCAACCATAACTTTAGGAAATGTTCCTTCGTAGGAAACAAGGTCTGTCTGATACCAATACAATGTTTTAGATGGCACATTCCATTCAGAAGCTTCTCCCTGTATATGACGATTCATTTTAGCCGGGAGCCGGCAACGGATTCCAATACCATCATCATAAGCTCGAATGTCAAGGAACCAATTTTCATCAGGGGTTTTAATTTCCACAATTTTGAGCTTGCAGTTATTTTCTCCTGAACTGTGAGCACCAAATAATGTATAGGTCTCATTAATCTGACCAGATTCAACAGAACCAATCAGGATATTGGAACCAAGATCGATATTATCACTTATGATTCCAAGTCGTGAAGGAGTAATTACCTCCTTGCCATAAGAATTTACCTTATAATAAAGCCTGGCATCATCACCTTTGAATATTTCAACTTGGATATTACCATCAGGACTGGTGACAATGACAACATTACTATAATCCTTAAGTGCACATTGAATACTAAAGCATAATATGCTTATAAAAAATAAAACTTTTTTTACAGAATACATAACTAATAATTTAACATATGTGTATTTTTCACTAAACCCAACATTGTAATCAACTCAGAATTAATTAAATAAAAGGGGCAATGTTTCATACAAATATTGCCTCCACACAGTCCAGGTATGTGCTCCATCTGTTTTAAAAAAAGTATGCCTCACGTCTTTTCTCTTCAGAATATCTGAAAGGCTTTTGTTTCCCGCGAACAAACCGTCTTCTGTACCGCAACCAATCCAAAATACTTTTATATTATTGTTTATTTTATCCGGGTCTGAAATCAACTCTTGAATAACAGAATCTTGTTCTGGATTAAATACTGCTGAACTGTATGCCAAAATATAAGAGAATTTATTTAAATGAGAAAGACCAATATTAAGTGTTTGTCTTCCACCCATCGATAATCCTCCAATGGCTCTGTCATTACTATCAGTTGATATACTATATCTGTTTTCTACATAAGGGATCACATCCGATATTAGATCCTTTTCAAAGGCATTTCCTATACGATTGAAACTCATTCGGGAAGCGGTACTTCCCGGAAATGATGCATGACCCAATGGCATTACAATAATCATCGGTTTCATTTTTCCTTCGGCAAGGAGATTGTCTGCAATCTGATTTGTCCGTCCAATTTCATACCATCCATTTTCAGAATCTCCCATTCCATGTAAGAGGTAAAGTACCGGATATTTAATATTTGAATGGGGGGTGTACCCCGGTGGTGTGTATACATATAATCCTCTTGTTGATTCGGTAGTTCTAGAATCATATCGATGAATATGAATCGTTCCATGGGGCACTTCCTGTTCAGAAAAAAAAGCAGGTGGGTTGCCTGAAATTTCTATCAGGCTGGTTGATAATCCGACTCCCCTTTTAATATCAGGATTCATCGGGTCCACAGTATGAGTGCCATCAACCATAAAAACATAGGCATAAATATCAGGAGCAAGCGGACCAATTGTTAAACTCCAAACACCATCCCCTTCCTTTTGCATCACTTCATTAATACCAATATCTGGTAAAAGAAGTCTGACTGTATCTGCATCTCTGGCTGTTATCCTAAAAGTTATCGTTTGATCATCATGTACTTCAGTTGAAGCAAGTGTCCTTGAACGGCCTTGACCATTCACCTGAAAAGATAACATCAATGACAACAAGACAAATGCAATAACAACCAGATAATATCCATTATTTTTCATATTGCTTATAATTTAACATGTTCAACCCAATCCATCGGATTATGCCAGCCAAGCGCCAGATGTATTTCCACTGGCTCATTCGCTGAAAGATGTAATTCACAATCTGCATCTCCTCTTTTAAACGATCCTAAAACTCCTGAAGGTACTGAGATATCCTCAATGCCATAACGAGAAATTAATGTGATGACCTGCATTTTTGTTGATGTAATTGTCATGTCAACAGTTCTGGCCTTCATGTCCCAAACCAGACTATCGATTCTTGCAAAAGTATAAACCAGCATTCCTTTAATCGAGCCTTTTTTCAGTGAAGACGGAAGCGCCGGCAATACCTCCAGGACACCGGGTCGGGCATAAACAAGCATTTCCATCATAATAGCAGGCAATCCCCCCTGAGCATCAGGAACAGGTATTCCCCAGGGCTCCCGTGAACACCTTAGGGCAGTACTGACATATCCCTGTTCAATTAATTGCCTGAGATGAATATCTACAATGATACGATCCTTCAATCGCGCTCCTACTAACGCACGATGGCAACGGGCATAAGCTGCCAGCGTTTCACCGGCAACGGCAGTAGACATGGTATCAAAGGTACGTTTTCGATTCGCTATCTCTGCACCTAGGGCCAGTTGTGGCGTACGATCCGGATCTATTTCATTGCCGGGCCAGACTCCATACAGATGCGATATATGGCGATGACTGTAATGTTCCTGTGATGTTGGCCATGCCCATTCTTTTAAGGTTCCGTCAATTTCAAGTAAATAAGGCGGTAGTTTATCCAGCATAACTTTCCATCTGGTTACGCCTTCAGTATTGGTACCCAAGAGTTCACATGCCTGAATTAAGTGTGACAGAACTTCCCGGCAAACTGCGATATCCATACTGGCATTCACCAGTGCCGGACCAGAATCACCCGTATTGCGTGTTGTATTTTCAGGAGAAATGGAGGGAACAAATACATAATTCCCATTGTCATCAGTGACTGTAAGAAAATCCTCGTAAAACTCTGCCAGTTCCCTGTATACAGGTACAACATGATTTTTCAGAAAATCCATATCTCCGGTAACCAGGTAATGATCCCAGAAATGCCTTGCAAGCCATCCTCCTGCCGATATCCAGTAAGGCCAGATTCCCAATTCGGAGTTGGCAGTATAATAAAAATTAACTCCGATCCCTTTATCAGGGAAAAGCGGATAAGAAGTTCCCTTCAATCCGAAAATGTTTTTCGCATTTTTCCTGCAATCCGGAGCAATTTCCTCCATCCAGTTAAAATAGGCTTCCATGCCTTCTTTCAGGTCTCCCTGAGCGGCGCCTGCAGATTGCAGATCAATAGTAGAGTTAATATGTGCTGCTATGCCCGGATATTTGCCACTGTTGAGAATAAACCAATGACGGCCCATTTCAAAAATTTTTTCCAATAAAGCAGGTGAATAATCCGACCTTGATCGTTGATCAGACAAGAGTTCTTCAACTGACATTCCATACTGAGCATCACCACCGAAATCGATAGAAACCCTGTTAAAAATTTCAGACTGAACTTTTTCGTGTCGATCAAGCAACGCCTGATAATCAGGTGCGAGTTTTTCAACCGCTAATCGAAGATCCTCAATTTTATCCTCGCTGAAGTCAGAAAAATATTCTATTCGCGTAAGAAACATTACCGAAGAAGCATTCTCTAACACCATAGTATCTCCATTCATTCTTGACGTTCCACCTTCAGCAACAACACGGGTTGCTCCTGCATAACCGCTGTTGTCAACTGTGGGGTCCAGACGACATTTGTAAACCAACCACTGCTCGTTTGATTCCTGCTGTACATGACAGGCTTCTACCCCTTTTGGAGCATGTTCGTTTTGGGCTACAGCAAGTTGTGCGAATGCTTTTAAGTCAGGATCAGTAGTCCCAATTCCCCTGCGGGCACCCCAGTTCATTCCTGAGGTCATACTCCAATCTGCTGATTTTTCCAAAGAAACCTGAACGTTCATCGTTTTCCCTGCAGGTGCTGTAAGCCATTGGACAACTACATTATCAGGACGGGAGGTAAAAGTTCGGCGCACCCAGTCACCAAGATCATCTGACCAGATGACCTTTATTTCGCTGTTCTCAAAATTAACTGTGCGGAGATAGTTTTTTGCTGATGAATTCTCAGGGAGATTGACCTTCATTAAAAAAGCCGGTATTGTCAAATGAGGCTCTGTATCCGGTTTAACCGAACTATTATTTAATTTTTCGAGTGCAAAGGCAATAGCTTCATCGTTTTTTCCTTCCAACGCCATTTGCCTTACTTGCGAAAATATATTCGCGACATTAGGCGCTTCCATAGGCTTTTTCCAAGGCATCATTAACTCTTCGTGATGGAATAGGACTTCTTCGGTATAGGGATATCCCTTTAATTCAATGGTCATTGCTCCGTTACCAGCGGTTAGTGCCTCACTTACCACATCTCCCGGAGCGACACTGCAAAATCCTTTTTTCGGTATGATTCTTTGTCTTACTCTATCTTCCAGCGGCATCGGAGTGATTGGATATGTCTTTCCGGTTTTCGGGGCTTTAGACAAAAATGGAACATCCTTTACACTGTCAAGATAGTCTACAGGACGGTTGTCGGTCAATGGTGCACGTGTTTGAGAAGATTCCTGTTCTGCCGCAACAAGTATTTGCGGAATATTTAAAGTTCCTATCAGGCCTGCTGCGGCTGTTGTTGATTTAAAAAACTTTCTGCGTTTCATAATTGATTTTTGCTGTTGATCATACCCAATTTATCCAATCCAGAGTATCCCGCTGCCCAATTTTCAAATGTATATCCACAGATTCGCCTTCCGGCAGGTTCAATTCGCAGGTTGCCTCGCCAGGCTGAGGTTCTGAAACCATAACTTCTGATGAAGCACTTATTTCTTCAATACCATAACGCGCTATTAAAGTCACTTTCTGTTTCTTTCGTGAAGTGACAATTATATCCACCGTACCGGCACGCATGTCCCAGGACAATTTATCCAGCTGGGCAAATGTTTTAAGCAGCATTCCATTGATGGTCCCTTTCTCCAGCGTGGGAGGAAGAGCAGGTAGTACTTCAATTACTCCGGGACGTGAATATGCAAGCATTTCCATCATTATCGCCGGAATGCCACCCTGTGCATCCGGTAATGAAAAATTTGAATACGGATCGTGAGGACAAATAAGCGTTTGGCTAACAAAACCCTGCTCAATCAATTGCCGAAGCTCACTGTCTACCATATAACTGTCCTTGAGCCTTGCTCCAATTAAAGCACGCTGACAACGGCTATGTGCAGCCAAACGCTCCGGTACACGCTTACGGTTAGCCATCACCAGGGCTTTGGCCAGTTGAGGTGTACGGTCGGGATCAATTTCATCACCGGGCCATGCTCCGTAGCCTGTAGAGATATGACGATGATTATCACGGTCTTCCATATCAGGCCACGCCCACTCCTTCAAAGAACCATCCCGATTGTGAAGGTAAGGCGGTAACTTATCCAGCATCGCCTTCCATTTTGGAATGTTATCAGCTTCAATGCCCAACAGTTCACATAACTCTATCAAATTGACCAGAACTTCACGGCATACCGAAATATCCATCGTGGCATTAATCACTGCCATACACCCCGGATTCAGATTTCTTGGATTGTTCTCAGGTGAAAATGACGGGACGAAAATGTATTTTCCGTTCTCGTCTGTTAGTGTCAAATAGTCTTCATAAAACAAAGCCAATTCTTTATATATCGGAACCATTCGATTACGCAGAAATTCCAGATCACCGGTTACCAGATAGTGGTCCCAGAACGGACGGACAACCCATCCACCGGCACTTATCCAGTAAGGATGCGGCCATGTTTCGCCCGTATTGTCTGCATAGTCAAACATATTGAAAACACCCGAATCCTTTGTTGGCCGAATAGGATAATGTGTACCCCGAAAGCCATAAATATTCTTAGCATTGGAGCGGCAGTCAGGCAATAAACTTTCAATCCAGTCGAAATATGCCAACTCGCTTTCAAGGAAATTACCAAATGGGATTACTGCAATCTGCAGGTTGATGTTGACGTTGGTCAGACCCGACACGCTTAAATATTTTCCCGTTGAAAGGATAAACCAGTAACGGCACATTTCAAAAAATGATTTGAGAAAAGCACCTGAATAGCCAGGGGAGGATTGCTGATCAGATATAAGCTCTTCCGATGACAGGCCATATTTTGAATCGTCTCCAAAATCTATGGTGACACGATTTAACATTTCGGACTGGACATTACGGGCCCTTTCCAGCATAACAGCATAATCCGGGGCAAGCTCTTCGAGTGATTTCCTGACGGCTTCAGCTTGTTCCCCGCTGTAATTTGAAAAATATTCAATACGGGTAAGCAGCATGACCGAAGCAGCATCCTCAACTACTAAAGTATCTCCATCCATATGGGCTGAACCACCATCCTGAACCACTCGTGTTATATTGGCAAAGCCCCTTTTATCAACCTCAGGAGCTAATAGTCCTTTGATAATAAGCCACTGCTCGTTAAAGTCGGTCTGTGTATCACCTGATTCATCATTTCCTCCCTGCGAACCCTGGCGGCTTCGTATACCGGCAAAATCCTGTCCGCTACCCGTACGGGGCACTCCACTGCCCTGCATCATTGAAATACGAACCTGCAAGGAATGACCCGACGGAGCAGCCAACCTTTGGACGACCACATTGTCAGGCCTTGAAGAGAAGGTTTCACGAACCCACTCTCCATGTTCATCCGACCAGTATACTTTAACTTCTGTGCTTTCGAAATCAACTGTGCGGAGATAATTTTTAGTCAACCTACCAGTTGGATATTCCAGCAACATTGAGAAACTTCCGGCACTAAATCCCCTGGATCGGGTTACCGGGTTTTTTTGCCATTCATGATAGCCTACCATCACAGCTTCGTGGTATTTTCCCTCCATCATCATTTCCCGCACCAGAGGGAAGACATTTGCAATTTTTACTGTTTCTGCCCTGTCACGGGGTGCAAACAAGCTTTCATGGCTGAAAGAAATCCTTTCTCTGTAAGGATTGCCTGCTATCCTAATAGTTACGGCCCCGTTGCCGGAAATAAGATTATCTCCTGCCGGAGCCAAACAACAAAATCCTTTTTGAGGTACGATTTTACGCCTGATACGTTCCTCCAGTGACATAGGAGAAAACTGAAGGTTGGCAAATTTAGGTAGCTTTGCTAAAAGCTGATCAGACTGTGCACGGCGAAGATAGTCAGCAGATCGAATTTCTTCCGGTTCAACATCCTCATATCCTGGAAATCGGGAAGCATTCTGGTTGCATCCTTCAGCCATAGTAAATAAGAGAGACGATGAACCTACCAAACCGGCCGTAATCGAGCCATTTTTGATAAAATCTCTTCGTTTCATAGTCATGTTTTAGGTTTTAATTATAATAAGCTACGGGTCAAATTTTAATTCAAAAGCCAAAAACAACCCCATAAACAATCTATATTTCGAGCATTTATGTTTTTTCATTTAACATTGAATCAAAACTGTAATTTTTTCCTTTTTTTGTATTGAAGGTTTTTGTTTTTCCTTTATAATTCAGAGTGCACTGATTTCCCGCAGTTGATAATACTTTCACCTCTGAGAGTATTCCATTTTCCCAATTCATAGTAATTTCAAATCCTCCTCTGGCGCAGATACCTGAAACAGATCCGGATTGCCAGACATCAGGTAATGCCGGTAAAAGAAACACGGTTTCTTCACTCGATTGTAATAACATTTCAATAACTCCGGCAGCTCCGCCGAAATTACCATCGATCTGAAAAGGTGGATGCGCGTCGAACAAATTCGGATAGGTTCCTCCGCCGCCTGTATAATTGATATTTTTTGCACCATCCGGCGGGACATAGGATAATAATTCGCGGAATAATTTGTATGCACGGTTACCGTCCCATAGCCTTGCCCAAAGATTAATACGCCATCCTTTTGACCATCCGGTTGATTCATCACCTTTGATTTCCAACGTTTTCCTGCTTGCCTCTGCCAAATCAGGAGTTTTGCAGGGAGTGATCTGATGACCGGGATGTAATCCAAACAAATGGGTTTGATGTCGATGTGTTGGCTCGGCATCTTCCCAGTCATGATACCATTCCTGCAGATTTCCTTTTTCGCCGATTTGATAAGGATATAATTTATTTAATGCAAAACTTAAACTATCCCTGAAACGGGAATCGAGGTTAAGCTCTTTTGATGCCTTAATCGTTTGCTCAAAACATTCCCTGATAATTGCCAGGTCAGAAGTAGCACCGTATAAAGTTGCTCCCCGAAAACCGTCAGGAGTAATAAAATAATTCTCGGGAGAAGTGGATGGTGATGTTACAAGATAACCTTGCTTATCCTCTACCAGCCAGCCAAGACAAAACGCAGCTGCTCCCTTCATCAGGGGATAGGCATCATTTTTAAGAAAATCTTTATCTCCGGTAAACAGGTAATGCTCCCATAAATGAGTTGCTGCCCATGTACCACCCATGTTCCAGCAAGCCCAGGCAGGATCTCCCTGACCAAAATCCCCAACCGGATTACTCATTGCCCATATATCCGAATTATGTGCTGAAGCCCAACCTGAGTCAACACCATAAAAAGTTTTAGCTGTTACCTTTCCTGTTTCAGCAAGATTTTTTATAGATGCCAGGAATGGCATATGCATTTCAGAGAGGTTTGCACTTTCAGCAAGCCAGTAGTTTTCCTGGACATTTACGTTCATTGTATAGTTACTGCTCCAGGGAGGTCGCAAATATGGGTTCCATATACCCTGTAAATTAGCCGGTACTTCAGGTGTTCTTGAACTTGAAATAAGCAAATAACGTCCATATTGAAAATACAAAATTTCAAGATTTTTATCATCGGCTCCTTCCGTATATCTTTTTAGTCTTTCATCGGTTGGCAAATCAGGAACTGTGCTTTCACCAAGATCTAATTTTACACGATTAAAAAACGACTGATAATCTTCTATATGGTTCTTTTTTAATATCTGATAATTTTTACCATAGGCATTTACCAATTGATTTTTAGCAATGCCATTATTGTCTGCGCCATTTTTTGCAGGATCTTTGTCAAAGCCATTGAAACTTGTTGCAATTGAAATGTATACTGTAGCTTCACTGGCATTAACAACTCTTAGTATGCTGTCCGTAACGATAACCTTCCCCCCTATGTTTTTAATTTTTATGTGAGTAGAAAATCGGGTTCCTCTATCTTCATCAAAACGAACCGGATCCGACGCATTCGAACGGTAATCCGGTTCTGCATGATATGGTGCATATCCTTCAATTTCCAAAACATTTCCAGTTGAACCAGTTGAATTCATCAATAAACTTTCAAAATTCAACCTGAAATTTAACGACTCTTTTTTACTGGCTGAGAGTTTGATGATGAGTATTTGATCGGGATTAGACACGAAATATTCCCGGGAATAAGCAACATTGTCTAAGTCATAACTGACACGGACAACAGCATTACCAATATCCAATTCCCGATAATAATTTTGAAAGTGATTGTGATTGTCGAATTCCAAAAATAAAGTACCTAAGGGTGCGAAAGATTGGGAGAATTTGCCTTGAATATTCCGGTTCAGTTTTTCGGCAAGCCGGTAATCTTCATTTTCCAATGCCTTGCGAATCTCAGGAATGTACTTACAGGCATCCGGATTCATAAAGGGATCAACGGGTTCTCCACTCCATAGAGTTGCATCATTCAAATAAATCTTGTCTGATTTCACTCCACCAAAAACCGTTGCTCCTGCCTTGCCATTTCCTATAACAAGGGCTTCTTCAAAATGCCCGGCTGGTTTGTCGTACCATAATTTGGCTGGTGACTGGGCAAAACTCAGTCCACAAATAAAAACCATTAAAAAGAATGAAAATGCCGGAACAACTAATTCTCTTAACATCCAATTTTGCATGAACACATTTTTATCCGACAATTCAATTTTCATTATTCTTTTTATTTTCATACAAAGCTTATAAACAAAACTTTCATAGGCTTACTTTTCATCAGGTAAAAATCCTCTTACTCTATTGATTTCTCATCAGACAATTATCAAATTTCAAACAATACACCAATCCAGGCTTTTTTTAAATTCATTTACATGAATTGAAATGATCGTGTTTTAGTATTGAACAGATAATTCCTCATTAAACTTTATAATTCGGCAGAAACAGTTATTGTGTTGCCTGCTTGAATATCGTAGGATTTAGTCTTTTCTCCATAACGCACGACACAGGGGTTTCCTAGCAACGACTTAATTTCAGCATTTGATAATTTTCCCTCCTTCCATTTCATGTTAACTTCGAAACCTCCTCTTGCCTTTAACCCGGTAACCGAACCATCTTTCCAACTGACAGGTAAAGCCGGAAGCAAAGAAATCTCACCTGTATGACTTTGAAGCAGGCATTCAGCAATTCCGGCAGTAAATCCATAATTGGCGTCAGACTGGTTGCTGCTTGTATTATTGAAATTATTTCCAATTCCTCCCCCAGGTGAATTGGGTCGGAAGAAATCATTCAAAAATGTATCTATTCGTGCATTGTTCTCCAACCGCGCCCAGACACACAAATCCCATGCTGCTCCCCATCCGGTTCCTTCTCTTCTTGGTGAAAGCCATTTACTTATTGCTCCAGCCAATTCAGGATTGTCCCTTAATGTAATTGAGTTGCCGGGATAGAGTCCCCAGTTTGGTGACTCATTATGACCTTCATTTCCTCTTTCCCAGTCTTCTATCCATACATGTAAGAATCCGTTTTCACCTATCTGGTAAGGTGGTATTTCTTTTAATGCCTTGGCAAGCGTTTCTCCAAAATCATGATCGATATTTAATATTTTTTGTGCTTCAATACAATTCGGGAAAAGATCTTTTATTATTGCTTCATTTATGGTGACAGAAGGAGATAAAAACATTTCAACCCCGCTGTCGTCGACATAAAAACCTTGCTCCGGAGATATTGAAAATGGTATTACCAGCCAGTTATTTTTGGGTTCATAATCCATAATATCCATAATAAACTGTGCTGATCCCTTCATAATGGGATAGTACTCTCTTAGAAATTCTTTGTCTCCCGTGTACAGGTAATGTTCCCAAATATGTTGACAAAGCCAGGCACCGCCCATCGGCCAATAACCCCATCTGGCTGAATCAACAGGTGCAGTGCCAAGCCATATATCGGCATTATGATGCAATACCCAGCCGTCAGCATTGTAATAGGCTTTGGCTGTTTTTTTTCCGTTTTCCGATAAATCCTTCAGCATGTCGAATAATGGCAGGTGACATTCCGAAAGGTTTGTTACTTCAGCTGGCCAGTAATTCATTTCAGTATTGATGTTCACCGTATATTTACTTCCCCAGTTGGGTAACAAATCCTGATTCCAACGTCCCTGCAGGTTTGCTGGTGCACTGCCCTCACGACTGCTGGTTGCTAATATATATCGTCCAAATTGAAAAATCTTTGCTAACAGATCAAGGTCCGACTGCCCCTTCTTCAAATCTGCAATCCTTTCATTTGTTGGCCTTTTGTTCATTGCTGGATCACCAATCGTTAAGTGCACCCTACCCATTAATTCACTGAAATCTTCCAGATGGGTATTTTTTAACTCTTCAAAATTTTTGCCTTCCACTTTAGCCAGTATTTCTTCGCATTTGGCAGCCGGATCTCCACTTATATCTTTATAACTTTCAAAACTTGTTGCCGCTGTAAGAACAAATGTTACTGAATTGGCATCCGAAATAACAATACTCGAATCGGTAGTTTCCATTTTTCCCCTTTCAGGCATTGCTACCAACGATGTCTGAAAATCCATTCCTTTACCATCAACTTTCTCAATCAGCCACATTTGCCTATTGGGAACATACTTCCATGTTCCGTTTAATATGAGTTGATTACCACCCGTTGTTGTAATTTCTTCTGTAAAATGACTTCCAAGCTTTGCTTCAACAGAAATACTGCCGGGTTTGTCGGCAGAAACTTTCATGACCATTACATGGTCGGGATAAGACATAAAAACCTCCCGTGTCATCTTTACATTTCCATCCAGATAACTGACTTTCACGATACCTGTTTCCATGTTCAGTTCACGATAGTAGTCTCTAACTGAATCACCCGTAACAGTAAAGTTCAGCAGAAGGTCTCCAAGCGGCTGGTATGCTTGTTGCGCTCCAGGTTCACCGTAAAAATGATCGTTTACCATTTTTTCAGCTTCCTTGAATTTACCGGCAAAAACCAGTTCCTTTATCTTTTCAAAATAATTATGTGCATCATAATCATTGTAATCGTGTGGCCTGCCCGACCAAAAAGTGCTTTCATTTAGTGCAATCCGTTCATTCCCCACCCTTCCAAACACATTCCCTCCCATATAACCATTCCCAATAAAAAGTCCATCAAGCCAAACATTTCCGGCAGGCTGGTCATACCATACTACCATTTCTTTTTCAGCGGAAGAATTTTGTTGCAGTACTGAACGGGAGGCAAAAATGAAAGCAACTGCCGCCATCAAAACAAAAAAAGTTATTATTAAAGATTTTGTTATTTTCATTTGAATTAAATTTTTAGGTGTCATTTTTCCTGTTGGATCATATAATGTTGAATGTGAAATAGTATAATGTATGTCACTTCTGATTGGATGAGTTGAAAAAAATAGTGTATTATCGAATATAATAATCGATAATACACTTAAATTTAAACTAATCTATTACCAACCAGGTGTTTGCTCTAACGATCCTTCATTTTTTCGAATTTCATCCGTTTCTATTGGTAATACATACATTTTTTCAAGGAAAGTTCTGTCAAGTAATTTAACAGGAGTATACGTTTTCACGCCTGTATTTACATTTTTAATAATCTCCATTCCATAAATCGGCCTGTTCTCAACCTCCATAGCAATTTTCCATCTTCGCAAATCCCAGAATCTTTGTTCTTCAAATGCCATCTCAACTCTTCGCTCATTATAAAGTCTTTCCCTTAATTCTTCACCGGTAATAGTATCTGGAATTGGAGGCATACCCACTCTGTCCCTGATTAGAGATAGATATTCCCTGCATGTATCTTCATCTCCAAGTTCAAATTTTGCTTCTGCATAATTCAAATAAATTTCTCCTAACCTGAATATTGGCCAGGGCTGGGTATAGCGTTCCTGCCGACTGATGGGTTGTTCTATGCCAGGCATAAACTTTCTAAGTATATAGCTTGTACGTGGATTATCGCCACTCTGCTTATAGGAATCAAACCCCCAGGAGTTTCCATCGGACGATACCCACATCTCATGAAGATCACCATGGTAAACCGAACCATCATAAATAACGGTGGCACCAAATCGGGGATCACGATTTTCATAAGGATTCTGAGGATCATACCCTGAAGCAGGGTTAATCGTTTTAACCCCATTTTCCCAGATAAAAGGTGGCTCTCCGTTGATCATATCGTAATCATCTACAAGATTTTGAGAAGGACCATTACTTGCCCACCATCCTCCATAAGCACCATATCGGCGTCCCAACTGATCGCCTGGCAACCCGTGAAAATTTGTGGATGAAAAAGTCCTTGCAAAAATTAATTCACTGTTTGAAGCTCCGCTGGGTTGATTAAACAGCCTGGTATAATCGGGGAAAAGTGTATACCCGCTGTTTAGCAGTGCTTCAGCTGCATCAGCTGCCTTCTGCCACTTTTGTTGGTCGTTTGTGGGGTTCCAAAGTGGTGATGCAACATATAAAAACAAACGTGACCTTAATGCCTGACAAACATCCTTGGTTGCCCTGCCAAAATGTGCATCGCTTGCAGCATACATTTGAGGTAAATCAGGAATAATTGCCGCAAGCTCATCTTCAATAAATTTAACACACTCATCAAAAGAGTTTCGTGTGAAAGAAATTTCAGTAGCATCAGCTAATTCATATGATTCAGTAATAATGGGTACACCTCCAACTCTTCTTATAAGTTCAAAGTATATAAAAGCCCGTAAAAATCGCGCTTCTGCAACCAACCTGGCTTTATCTTCAATTTCAATGCCTTGCATTTTTTCAAGAAAGACATTAATCCTTCTGATATATTGATAACCTGTACCCCAGTAATATATATTACCACCTCCTGTCCAATGTGTATTTTCAACGCTTGTAACATTATCGGGAGTAAGGGCACCTTGTGGAATGATGCCTATGTCCCAGGTGATACTGCAATATGCTTCATCTGTTGCTTTTGATTGCATATGAATTCTAAATCCATGGAGCAGACTGTTATATAATGATGTATGATACGCATTTATAAGTTTATCATCCGTCCAAACTGCATCTTCAGCAATACGATCCTTTGGTGATATATCGAGAATATCATCACTGCAGGAAATAAGTGCCAACATTAATGCAGTTATAGCAAATATCTTTTTCATATTCTTTCAATTTAAAATTTCACATTAATACCTAAATTAATTACACGTTGTTGTGGATAATAAAGATATCCACCACTGGCTTCAGGATCTTTCCATTTGATTTCTTTCGCCCATGTCAGCAGGTTATAGCCGCTTACATAAAACCGGACATCTTGTAATGCTATTATAGATACCAGGCTATTGGGCAATGAATATCCGACTTCCATATTTTTAAGTCGCACGAAAGTAGCATCATATAAAAAAAACGTGGTGGCTCCCGGCAAATAGGTATCTGCCCGTGGCATGGTTCCATTCGGATTATCAACAGTCCAGCGATTTTCTGCCCGCATTACAGGGCTATTATCGAATGCTGCATTTCCCATATTTATAAAATCACCATCATAATTATAAACATTGGTTTGTCCCTGGAAAAATAAGTTTAAATCAAAATTCCCGTATTGCAACCCAAAATTTAATCCAAATACTACTTCAGGTGTGTTTGTTTTATCGAATCGGAATCGATCTTTTGAATCAATTACTCCATCGTCATTTAAATCAAGAATTTTAACATCTCCTACCTGTGTAGCACCAAGATGTGGATAAGATGCCAATTCTTCCGGTGTGTTAAATATCCCGTCAGCTTTATAATACAATGAAGCTCCGATCGGAAGACCGGTCAGGTTCTGATAGGGTTCGGCCTGTGGAGTTTCGTCCATGAATACAATTTTACTTCTGGCAAAAGCTGCGTTAGCTTCAATGTTATAGTTTAATTTATTTATGTTGTTTCTGTGTCGTATAACGATCTCGAAACCATGATTATCCACTTCTCCAATATTCTCATTTGGTAAAGCTGAAAAACCTAAAATATCGGATATGGAAAGGTTTCTTGCTGTCAATATATTTGACCTGTTTTCTTTCCACAGAGTTAATTCCATACCAAGCAAGTTATTCCACAGTGCAGCATCCAGGCCTATATCCGTTTTTTTACTCACTTCCCAGGTGATTCCTGCATTGGGCATTGTATTGGGATACAGTCCAGGATAATCGTTCCCACCAAAAACATAATTGTTTCCAAACGAATATGATTGTAAATATTGGTATGCCCCAACCCGGTCGTTTCCTATCTGCCCATGTGAGAATCTTAACTTCAATTGGTCAATAGAGGGAAGGTTGCTCTTAATAAAATCCTCTTCAGACAATCGCCATCCTACTGAAAATCCGGGAAAAAATCCATAGCGTTTTCCTTCAGGAAAAACTTGGGAACCATCGTAGCGAAACAAAAATTCAAGCAGGTATTTTGATTTGAAATCGTAATTTAAACGGCCAAAATAATTATTGTATGCACTCTCAGTTGCAGAACCTCCATTATCTTTATCTTCAGGAGATGTGCTGCCTACATTAATCTGATCAATAGCAGGACTTACAAAATTTTTCCTGTAGGCTTGTGCCCAGGTATAGGTGTTTTTCTGTTGTTCCTGACCCAACATTACTGTCACATTATGATCATTGATAGTATTCTCATAGGTAATTCTGTAGTTAAACAAACTTGTTGTCCACTTTCGGTAGGTGTCGGTTAATTGAACAGTTGTCGCTCCATCTGCCTGCCTCCTGTCATATTCTTGTGTATTTACATTGTATTCATGAAAATAATAAGGCAGACTCCACACTTTTTGGAACTGATTGTTTAAGTCGTAATTGTATGAGGCATCAACCCGCAAGCCTGCTATAAATGGTATTTTATAGGTAGCGGTAAAAGTTGAATACAATGGAGCATCCTTGGTTCTGTCGTAACCCCGTTGGTCAAGTAAAAGCGGATTTTGCCCTAACCTGCCAGGCCCTATTAATCCGTTTGGATAAACCGAAACCAAAGTGGGATTAGCACGCAAAATGTTATAAAAATTTGTTTCATTATTAACATGCGTATACTGCCGATCGTTGAGGATTGCATTTAGATTGGCTCCAATATTTAAATTCTCATTCAGGTTCACATCAATTTTAATACGCATGTTATGTTGCCTGTAATCGGTTGGCATGTTTTCAAACAGACTATTCTGATGCAACGTTGCGAACGAAAGTAAATATCTGACAGCTTCGGTACCACCATTTACACTTAAACTTGTGCGGGTCTGCAGTGAATAGGGTTTCATCACTTCCTCCACCCAATCAGTATTTGGATATAGTATTGGGTCTGAACCATCACGGAATTTTTGAATAACATCATCGGTGTAAAATGGAGTATAACTGGTGGGTCGACCTTGCCTGTACCAATCTCCCTCGTTAAAAACTTCTGCAAAAGTTACTGCATCCAAAACCTCAGGTATTTTAGTAGGTTGCTGGAATGCAGTATTATAAGAAAAACTAAATACTGGTTTACCAATGGTTCCAGTTCTGGTTGTTACAATTATAACCCCATTTGCAGCACGAGCTCCATAAATAGCTGCTGAAGCATCTTTCAACACCGAAACACTTTCAATATCCTCAGGATTAAGTCTGCTCAACCCACTTCGCTCAACACCATCGATAATAATAAGTGGACTGTTGTTATTTAATGTACCAGTTCCCCGAATTATAATATCCAGGTTTTCCCTGCCAGGTTCTCCGCTGCGTTGGTTTACCGTTAAACCCGGTAATTTACCCGAAAGTGTGGCAGCAACGTTCGGTGTAGGAATTTCTGTTAGCATGTCACCACCAATATTTACTACTGAACCTGTCATCGTTTCTCTTCGCTGAACCCCATATCCCACTGCAACTACTTCTTCAAGACCAATAGATTCCAGTTCCATCGTAATATTGATATTCGTCTGGTTTCCAACAACCACCTCTTGGGTATGCATTCCAACAAACGAAAACACCAGTACTGCATCTCCGGAAATTTGCGAAATGTTGTATGCACCATTTGAATTTGTAACAGTTCCCCGAGTAGTGCCTTTGACAATTACTGTAACACCAGGCAACGGTTGGCCCGCGACATCGGTTACTGTCCCTGAGACGGAACTTTGTTGCATGCCCTGTTCTCCAAATGAATTCAGGTTTCCTAAAATTGTCAATAAGGAAACCCACAGGAGACAAAGCCTAAGCTTCTTCTTCATTTTGTTCATAAACTTAAATTTAGATTTGACACAATTTTATTTAAATCGGACCACTTCCTTAACGATAACTTAATATAAATATCAAGAACTTTTCAATCATATACAAGCACCCCGGAAAATGATTTGTTCCGCAAAGCTTTGCGCAAAGCTTTGCGGAATAAAAAAAATGTTGTATAACATATTTGAAATATTCTAATTGGTGTTCTGTTAATTTTTAAATGTAATCAGACCGATAAAGTATTCCGACATTGCTTATAATAAACAAAGTCACCTTAAAAAATAGTAATTTTGTTAACTAACCAAATTTGGGGCAAATGGCGAAAAGACATGTTTCATTAAAAGATCTGGCAAAAGAACTGGGTGTTTCTGTCTCTACGGTTTCCAGGGCATTAAAAAACCATCCCGATATCAGCAGGGAGTTAACCGAAAAGATCCAAAAGCTGGCAAATGAGAGAAATTATACCCCAAACCCCCTTGCCATGGGCCTTTTAAGGCAACAGACTAAAATGATCGGTGTGATCGTACCCGATATTGTTACCCATTTTTTTTCTTCTATAATTTCCGGAATCGAATCATTTGCCGAAGACAAGGGCTATTTCATTGTTATCGCCTCTTCCAACGAATCGTATAAAAAAGAGGTAGAGTATGTAAATAACCTTCTAAAAACACGTGTTGAAGGCTTGATTGTTTGCCTGAGCCAGGAAACAAAAGATTTTAGTCACTTCGAGAACCTCATCCAAAATGGCATTCCCATTGTATTTTTTGATCGAGTCTGCGAATCCTTGAATACCCCCACAGTTACTGTTGATGGCGCTGATGCAGTTAAATCAATAGTACGGCATTTCCACCAAAATGGCTGCAAAAGAATTGCTTACATTTCAGGTCCAAAAATTTTAAGCATTGCCAAAAACCGAAAACAGGGTTATCTGCAAGGGTTAAAAGAATGTGGCTTAAAGTACCATCCCGAATTACTGGTTGAATGCAATTTAAGCGCAAATGAAGCCAGCCTTGCTGCCCGGAAGCTTTTAAGTCTTCCGCAAAAACCCGATGCCATTTTTGGAATCAACGATACCATTGCCTTTGCAGCTATGAAGGAAATAAAAAAGCATGGGCTGAAAATTCCGGACGACATTGCCCTAATTGGATTTACCGATGAGCTTCATTCTACTGTTGTCGATCCCACCCTGACTTCTGTTACCCATCCAACTTTCCAAATGGGACAGGAAGCTGCCCGACTCTTCTTTAAATGGATTGAAAGTGGCACCTGCTTTGTCGAAAACATAGTACTTCCAACCGAACTCGTAATAAGGGAGTCGTCCGTTAAAAAAGGGATATAGTAATTATTTTGAGTTTTATAAACCCCGCGGTAATTTAATTCCTTTCATACCGCGGAGTGTTATTTACAATAGCTGAAAAAGCAATAATACCTAATAGTGGTTGGGTTCTCCAGGAGTCGGCAAACTGCCTGCTAACTGTGTCCCCTCTTTATATTCCTTATCAATAGGTGCAGACAGGGTAATGCCACTGCCACAAACAGGAATGCCAGCATTATAGGAATATTTAAGCGGCGAAGAAATACGAATAGAGTCGGCTGCCCCGGAGATACTTCTTCCATATCGGCGACGTGCAGCAACTGTGGAGGCGACTACAGCCGTTTCCAACTGTTCGCCTTTGCCGATGGTAATTGTTTGTCCGCTGCTGAATCCTTCAACACCCGAAACAGCCAAAACGGTAGCGCCTGCCTTTGCGGCATTACTTAACGTAGTGCCACCCGCAGTTCCAACAGCTTCAATTACAGCTATTTCTCTCTCGGGACCTGATCCGATTATAATGTTTTGTCCGGCATTAAAACCTTCCACATTTGTAACTTTTATATTATTTGAACCGGCTGCCGAAGCTAAAGCCAGATTTGTTGTTTTCTGAATAAGAAAATCATCACAGTTACTGTCAGTGTCGGAACCATCGGGATATCGGCCCAGGCTCATATTGTCGACTGTACTCCCGAAAGCCGGTACTGGAGGAACCACAATGCATCCCCCCTGGCTTTGATCACCCTCAAGAACAGCAACTTCGGGGCTTGTAATGGTGCCATTGGCGCTGGAATTGGTCTGTCGCGGTCCATAAATCATAGCATCTACTACCACATCACCGTTGGCAGTCATTAATACCACCGATCCGGCAGTGGCCGACAAAGGGGCACCATACCACTGGTTGGCTTTTACCTGCCCCTGGAATGATTTAACCTGAGGATTGACAACAGCCGTGCCCGCTTCAAAATTTTTATTCAATGCATCTTCAAGTACAATGCCACTGCCCAGAGCCTGAACAGCATCCCCACTCTTGTGCTCATAACGGGTAGCCGGTGTAAAGCTGATTCCTGTTCCACGATCCGAGACGTCGACATCCAACATATAATTGAATTTTAAAGGTGCTGTCAGTTCTACTTCTCCTGGTGCATTATTCGCTGCCCCTTCCTGCCCAAATCCACTGCGGACAGGGGCAGCAACAACATTAATCAGCCGTTTAACCTCTACCCTTTCCTTTCGTGCGCCGGTACCTATTGTTAACGTATCACCGACAGTCATGTTTATATTGGATATTACTTTAATGACAGTATCCCCGGCTTTGGCTGCCTCAGCCAGATTTGTAAGCGTAGCCGCTTTCCCAACATTCGTAACAGTGGCTTCTTCATAGTTGCCCCCCAAATCAATACCTATTTTCTGCCCCACCTCAAATCCTGACGCATCGGTCACAGGCAGGTTAGTTGCCCCTCGAGGAATTGTAAGCCACGGGCCTGTGGGTACTGGCACATATACAAGGGCCATCTCGGAGGCCGCAGTGCCAACACTTTTGATCCGGTGCATTTCGCCACCGATTTCAATTTGTTGACCTGCTTCAAAACCATCTGTATTCAGTACTCGAATAACTGTTTCTCCCCGGTTTGCAGGTGCAGCCAGCCCGGAGTTTGCCAATCGAAGCAGATAATAGCCATTTGGAGGAAGATTTGCACCTTCAGGAATCGTTGCCAGTGTAACGGGAGCCCATTCTCTTCGGGTATTAATCAGTGTCCATTTGGAAATATCCACTGCGTTACCGGAGGCATTGTAAAGTTCGATGAACTGATCGCCATTTAACTGAACTTCATTTATTTTTACAGGAAAAACGTTTCGCACCCTCTGTTCATTTGTTTCCGATTGTTTCCCACGGCTTGCCTGACTTTTCCATTCAGCCTTTCCCCATAGATATCCGGCTTCGGGTGAAGCAGGAGAAGTCACTTCAAAAACTGCTCTCACTACCTCGCCTTGTAAAATTGTTTTTAAGAAAACCTTTGAACTTTCAGTGCTGCCGGAAACCACACAATTCCATCCTTTTGGAAGGGTAAGACTTAAATTTAAATCCGAAACGGGAGCACCCGTGGTATTTGTATAAGTTAAAGTAACTTCCTGAATTGATCCGGGAGTAAACGTCGTAATTCGCGAAAGATTCACCCGCGGTACATCATAACCTGCAGCCACAATATTTGCCTGTATTGCATCGTTAACGGCATCGGTCGGATACCCGCGCGTAACTACCCCTTCATAAAATGTACCGGCCGATCCATTTCCATTATCGCCGCCGTTACCCAATTGAATGGCTCCCTTTTTATGCATCGGATAATAATGATTGTTCTCTCGCGATTCAGGCCGTACTCCTTTATAAAAAGTAGTCAATGCCCCTTCCTGAGCATTTCCCCCCCGTATCTCCCACAGGTTTCCACCTCCTCCGTTCACCATTCCTGTTACAAACCGCCACGAATCGATTGTCGGATTCTCACTGTTCTCCTTTGTATTGTATCCTGAAAACAATCCGGCTTCCATATCCGACATAATCCAGGGACCTGAACCCTCACCTTTTCCCCAGGCAGTTGATGTGCCAAAATATACAGTTGACATTGTTCCCCTTCCAACTGCACGGCTGTTGGTAGATGTGTTGCCATAGTTAAAGCAGCAACCACTGTCAAAATGTGTTCCGTCGAAAACCATATAAATTCCTTCAGGTTCATCATTGATGCCCAGCCCAGAGGCATCATTATTGCGCAATCCCATTCCCGGCATGATATAGGTGCCGTAAACCTTTTGCCCCATAATGGTAATGGGTGCCATATCGGCAATGGGCAATGTATTAAAACCCCCTTTATCAGGTCCGCGAAAGGTTCCAGGAGGAGCCTGAACAAGATGATTGGAATTACCTGACTGGTCATAGATTGTGGTGATCCAGCAGAGGGTATTTTTACAAAAATCATCCTGCGCAGCCGCATTGGCATGCCCTCCCGAATTCCGGGCAACCCCTATATCCAGAAATTTACCGTCCGCCTGGCGCTTAACCTGATAAAGAGGACCGTTGTAAGAGGCATAAAGTGCACGTGTAGTACTATGCGCTGTAACACAGGGGAACCCCGCAGCTGTGTAAATATCACAAGGTCCTTCCATGCGGGCCGCATAAAGGTTATTTCTTTTCATTGTCGTGGCGATCACTGCCATCATGATGACCGGCAAAAGGAATGCAAGTGCCAGTATCATTATTAATCGATTTTTTCTTTTCATTTTAGTTAATTTTGAATTAAATTCAATTGGAGAAATTCATTGGTTTTAATTAGTTTTTATCTATTTTCAAACAGTTTTCACTCGCTTCAGAATTCAGGCACACCCAGGCTTTTCTGCAAAATCAAAATAAGATCATCGGTATTGTACGGTTCAGGAACAACCCATCTTGAGTCATACAGCATTTTGGGAACACCTCCATTGCCGCTTCGGATGGTTTGCCCATAAATATCAGTACAGATCTGCAAATACTCATCAACCTGCGGATTGACCAACGCTTTATCGAACTTCACCTGTCCAATAAGTTCAACGGCTTTGGCAATCGCTGCCTCAGGGTTTCGGGGGAGCCAATTGGAACCGGATTCATATGAGAACATCCAGTTATCGAATTCAGGGAAAACTTTTCGATCGGCAAACCATACTGCCAGACCAATCCTGGCCAGTTCACATGAGTTTATATAAATATCAATCCCCTGGGGAATGTAGGCATTGCACTTTGAATGTAAAGGTGCGGGACACAATATAAAGGCAAGTTCCCCTGCATAATGCTTGACAGCCTCGTCAAGCATAAAATGTATTTTCTGGCAATGGGAACATTGATAATCAAAAAGCAGAGTGACAACATGGGGGGCATCGGACAAACCAACAATTGGCGCTTTATTATAATCGATTAATGGCATATTATTTTGTGTAGCAGCATCACTTTGGTTGGGCAAAGGGGTATATCCAATCTGAAAAGCAGCCAGCATTCCTGCCAGTGCCAGACCTGCCAGAAGCAGGCCGATAGCTGGCAATGGCGCAATAACTCGCCTGGATAGGAAAAAAGATCTGCTTCCGCTATGCCTTTCACCCTTATCATTACTATTCTCCTGTTGATTGCCAGTTTCTGTAAAAACTCGTCCTACGATAATAGAAGCAAGCAACAAGCCAATAGTATGAATAACCATACAAAAAGGGCAAAATTCCCCGATAATCCATTTCTGGATAACAATGAACCATACCGCACTTCCGGCAACCGATCCGGCAAGCAAAACCAGAGCCTTCCATGTCAGGCGACGGATTGAAGCAACTGTATAGGGCCCGATAAAAAACCCGGCAATAAAAATAGCCAGGTAAACTCCCAATGCCAGTCCACTTACAGGCAACACTCCGGCCAGTACCGACCAGCGACTGTTTAGTACCTGTCCGCAGGGACTTTCACTACCGCAGCCAGCCATCTGTCCTCCCATGAGGCTTTGCCAGCTTAAAACCGTGCTCAGAAACAGCCCCGTTAGGGCCAAACATGTGAATGCCACCCGCCACCATGGCCATGCCTGCTTCAGGCGACCTGAAAATAAACTACTATTTATGTGACTGTTATAAACCATAGCAGGTACATGTTTTTTTCCTGCTTTATTCATATATACATTGCAATTATATCTGTAACGATGACAATCAGTTTTGATCAACCAGATATTTTTCGGCTGAACTTAAAATTTCCTTCTTACTGTTCACTTTTTAAATAGGGACCTTTATTATTCCAAAATACTTCTATATTCGAAATATACCAGGTTTTTCCATTGTCGTTGTTCCCCTGGTAAAACAAATAGGTTCTTCCACTGGGATCATCAAATATATGGGGGTGTCCCGATTCACTCGAATTCCAGTCGCCCGACTTTCCGTTGACCAGAAATGGCTCAGTAAACAGCCGGTCCCAATAAACACCATCGGTGCTTGTTGCTACTCCAACCTGCTGAGGATCGTTATTGTACCCCCCGGCATAAAACATATACAATTTATTGTTTCTTTTGATGACAGAAGCTGCTTCAACACAATCAAGTTCCCACGACAGTTCAGGTTTCAAAATAGACCTTTCTGTTGAAAGATGTGTCCAATCCTGACGTTCAAAATTTGTACTTCCAGGGGCTACAGCTACCCCTTGCATTTGGATTTTAAAGTCCGGATCCCGGGTGGCATAATACATAAAGTACTTATTATCAAAAAATACCACTTCTGCATCAATTGCTCTGCCGCAATTCCAGTCGCCATCGGGATGAAATACCGGATTTGTTTTGTTCCGTGTAAATAATAATCCATCCGTTGACCAGGCATGGCAAATGGCATCACTTTTTTCCAAACCGTAAGTCTGATAAAAAAGATGCACTTTATCATCGATGACCAATGCACAGGGAGCTGCAATGCCTTTTTTCTCATATACTGCATCCGGGTCCAGGTTGATTTCACCTATCCTTTCCCAATTTTGCAAGTCTGAACTTTTTGCAATGCCTATACTCCAGCCATGATTAACATTATCTGAATCGGTATACCCCTGTACGGAATAATACATCAGATACTGATCGTTAAAAAAAATTACATGAGGATCTTTTGCAAATGGCGTACCTGTTCGTGCGGAATCACTATACAGCATTACCGGGGTATTGTGATTTTTCTCAATTTGCCCCAAACACCTATGATACGCAAAGAAAACAAGTAATATGAAAAATAGTCTCATAATGGCCGGTTTTGATTGGTTTTCTATTAACACAGGTTTTGTCCGGATATACTTTATTGTCAAGAGTTAAAAATAATAAAAAAATTCATACATGCGCTATAACAAATAATGTTGTTTGTTCCTGTCATATATCGTCCAGAAAAATTCCAGTTCAGGTTTCTTTAATCTGCACAACAACTTTTCTAATTATGTTTATGGATTCACTCAAGGATCGATGATGGAAAGTGGAAAACCCATCACTTCAACAAAACCTGCCATCAACGAATTCAGGTAATGTTCAATAAAACCTTCTTCCTCATCTTTTTCTCTTTCGAATGTTTCGGTATCCGGCTCTTCGCCTTTACCCTCTGCCATATCTTCATCCAGCAAAAGCACATTGGCCAGATACGACATAAGGGTATTTAAAAAACCATCTGTATCAGGCGATTCAGGCTCGCTTAACTGAATATTCAGATTTTCATAACTCATTCCAAATTCACCTTTTGCCAAACCACTGCTTGTTTCAAAATTCCACAACAGTTTGTTAATGGTACCGCTCTCTATTCCAAATCTTGAGGTATATTCCGTATAATCATTCAGACTGGTCAGGTCGAATGTATCCAGGCTTCCAGAAACATGTACAGGTTGATTTGTGTCAGGCTCAGGAATTTTTACATGTATTTTCAGCAATCCTGTGCCCATCAGTTTTGTACTGAAATCCAAAGATGTTTCAGGAATACCTTTCAAAATGTTCCTGTTGTTGGAAAGGTTCTTTAGACTCACATTCAGTTCATCTGCAATAAATACACCAGGTTCCTCTCCACCCTCAGCCATTTCTTCCAAAGTTAATGAACCCTCATCAAGTATGAATTCACCAATGTAAAGTGGCATTCCGATATCCACAATCATCGCTTGAGGAGTGGAATATACTTCACTATCAGTTTCTTTTTCGGGATAATTGTTGTCTTTGAAAACGTATGTTTCCACTCCTTCCAGTAAAATCCCGCTGGCAAAAAAGCCATTGCCTTTTATAATATCGGTAAACTCCAGGTTACTTATTAAAAAACGATTTCCTATGACTGTAAACACCTGATTTGATTCAGATGCCTCCAGTAACTGTTTATAGCTATTGTTGAATGAGTAAGAGAAGTTGTTTATACTAAGAAATTTTTCCCGGGTACTCATTCTTACAAGATCTAAAGTTGCATTGTAAATATTGTCAGGCATGGAATAATTGATATTCTCCAGACGTACAGCTATGTCATCGGCATGAAAAACCCTACGGCCGGCAAAGGCATCACCCTCTTCAATATTCAAATCCGAAACCTGTACATATACCACAGGAAGGCGGATATCCTGGCGCTGCTCACCAAATCCTTCTACCTCAATATCTCCGTTAATAAAAGCTACCTTGCGAATTGAAAGATTAGTCAAATAGTCACTTATAAAAGGAAATAAACTTTCAATAGCATTGGTCTCTTCTGTTTCATTTAATTGTTTTTTGGACATTTTAGCCTTAATAAGCGGATTGTTAATTGCAATGCTGTCTATTTTCAATACTTTGGTGGTAAGTTCGGTAATGTCGATCTGACCCACAAGCAACTCATGAAGGTTTAAGTGAATTAACGTTTCACTTGTTTCATTTTGCAGTGGTGTAACCAAAAGGTCGTTTAGCTGAATGCTTCCTTTTCCGTTTTCAATATCAATATTAAAATTATTTAGGTCTATTAGCGAATTGGCACTATTATTCATTTTCATTCTATGGCCAGAACTTTTAAAATGCTCAGAATGCAAAAATCTGCTGTCAGAAAAAGCCGGCATACTGTCCAGCCTGAAGTTTTGAGAATTCAGGTTAAAGCTTTCTATTACCAACTCATAATTCTGATTATAGCTTAAATTTTGTAAATCAATTTCCTCTATGTTAATTTGACTTACAAACTCTGGAAGAGATTCCCCAAGAGTAAAAGTGGGTAAGTCTATTTTATTGTCGTTTTGGGACCCGGGCTCAACAGGTTCAAGTTCATCTTCTACATCGAGGTAGGTAAGGATATTCAGGTCATGCAAAACCAGATTCCGGATATTGGCAATGCTGTCGGTTCTCAAAGCATAAAGCTCAATATCATTTAATTCAAACCTGCTGTACCCTGCAAAAATCAAGGTGTCTTTTACCGTTATTCCACTGTTAATAAACACCATATTTTCAGATAGAAGACTCAAATCTTCTTCCCGGGTGTCAATATAAACAAGGTCAAAATTCAGATTCCATTCTACACTTCCGGAACGTTTGATTTCAATGTTATTGCCCTCCAAATCAATCTGTGAGGCGTAGAAGGCACGTGTATCTGCAAATACTTTGTCGGCATCTATCAGAATATCATCACTGTTCAGATTGAATTCGCTGGCCGAGAATAATAACGTATCAGCGCTCTCCAAATTTATAAGCGTCAGATCAATCTTATTGAATCGCAAGTCTTTAAGCCTGATTCTGTCAATGTACTCCTTTAAATCAGGATAAATATCAAGCTGATTCCAGGTAAAAGGTTTTGTCTCCTTGTCATCTCCCTCAGTCCTGACCCTCATCTCCGTCTTGATATTCAGAAGTGAGATACGGTCGATATAAAGTTCATTTGTAAACAAATATTTGAGCCATGAAATTCCTTCGGCTGATATTTCACCTGCGTCTAAGTATACCACAGGCACTTCTTCATCTCGTATTTTTGAGGTATCAGTTTGCAGTATTATCCCATTCAGAATGATATTGCCTGAAAACAAGGAGATACTGATATCTTCCAGATTTAATGTATACTGGCTTTCGTCTGCCTCATTAACTTGCTGTTCAATTATACTCTTTGCAATTGGATCTATGGCTATACTTACTATCAGGAGTAACAGTATGACCACCCCAAAAAAATACATAAAAATTTTCCCGACTTTTTTTAACACTTTCATCAGTGACTAATTTTGTGTTTTAGAGGTCTAATTGAACCGCAGAATGTAATCAGGCATTTCTGCTATCTTTTACAAGTATTTAAATAATTACCTGTCTTGCTTTGTGTGTATATTCTTTGCAATACAAAAAGCATTGCCTGTTAGCCCACCGCTTCTTGCAAGTTGCCATCCATAACTGTAACATGCCTTCATGTTTATTGTTTACCTTTCAATAACAGCCTCCTGCAGCACTGGGAAAGAAATATATTTCGTATGTTTGCGACATATAACGCTAATGCATTGTTAAAAGCAATAATAAAATTAAAATAATTGTGAATTATATTGCTCAGGTTGAATCCGGGTACAGGTACTGCTCAGTGATAGTGAAAGTTGACCTGATCGCACCGAATCCACACATCCTCACCAGAATGGAATGCTGTGTAGTAATGAAATTGCCAGAAGACAAGAAGAAGAAACTTAGTATAGGTGAAAAATGGGTGATGCTGAAAACCCTCTATTCATAAAAAATAAATAATGAACAAATCAGATAAATTTGAGCATTCACTACAGGAACTTTCAAGATTTGCACGGATCATTTCACATCCCGCAAGATTGGCCATTTTGCAATATATTGCAAAAACCAAAACGTGCATAGCAGGTGACATTTCTGAAAATCTTCCTCTGAGCAGAACAACGGTTTCGCAACATCTGAAAGAGTTGCGCGATTTAGGGTTAATTCATGGTACCATTCAAGGCCTTAAAATTAATTATTGCCTATGTGCTCAGGAACTTGAAAAATTTTCAGATATGTTTAGTGCTTTTTTTGAACCTATTTTAAAATCAGAGGCTTCATGTGAAACGGAAAAGCAGCCCGTGAAAACCTGAATCCCGCATATAAACAGCATGGAACCGAAGGTTGTCGTCTGTCTTATAACGAATAAAAAATTTAATTAATAAAATCATAAAAAATTACAATGAAAAAATCAATCTTTCTTTATGCCGTTTTGAGTCTTTTTACATTTGCTCTTCAGGCTCAGAATAATCAGTCTGCAGTAGCCGATTCTATAATTTTCGATAAAATGATACATGATTACGGGACCATTGAACGTGGAGCTGATGGAAACAGCGTCTTCACATTTACAAACAAGGGGCAAAAACCTCTTGTATTAAGCAACGTTAGGGCTTCCTGTGGCTGTACGGTTCCGCAATGGACAAAAGAACCAGTGGCCCCAGGTGGAAAAGGCGAAATCAAGGTAAATTACAATACCAACATTGCCGGAAATTTCAACAAAACCATTACTATAAATTCTAATGCGGCTAACTCTGTTGTGATTTTGCGTGTCAAAGGCAGTGTAGTACAGGAAAATTGATTTCTCATTAAAAAAATCAATTCTCGACGCATCCGATTCAAATACAATTCCATAACAGCCCAAAAGATACAATAGGTTTTTCTGAAAAATACCTGACAATTATCGGGCGCTTTCCCAATCCGCTTGGTGAAAGTCAGAAAAATTCTAAGCACCCAAAATCCGGGCTACAAGTGAATTACAAGTGAAGCCCATTGTAAATGGGTTTCATTTTTTTATTTTTGTGATGATGAAAAATAACCGTCGTAATTTCCTGAAAAAATCCTGTATGGCTGGAGGCTGTTTATGTGGTTTTACTTCTTTAGCCGCAGGCACTCTTGACCTTGATCAGGGAACCGGTGATCCGCAGAAAATCCTGATGCAGGAATGGATTTCAACCCTGATGTTCAGTCTGGATATACAAACCGGCAGGGAGGAGTCGCGTCAAATAATGAAAAAATGCGCCCGGGCACACTACGACCACTTGAAAATGGATGAAGTACTGCTCCCTTATATCGGTGATCTGAAAAAATTTGTCCAATTTCTAACCAGCAACTGGAATTGGGTAGTTAATTTTGACCAGGAGAAGCAGATTGTCATTGCCGACGAAAACAAGGACTTTTGTGTCTGCCCGTTGGTAAACCAGGAAAGAACGGTAAATTCTGCTGTATTGTGTTATTGTTCCGAAGGATTTGCCGAGATGATGTTTTCAAAAATTTCAGGCAAAACTGCTGAAGCCAGGATCATTTCTTCCATTCACAGGGGCAATGAACGGTGTATTTATGAAATCAAATTAACTTGAGGATAATGATCATGAAAATCAATTCACTTTTATTCGTTCTTTGTTTTTATCCGTTATTCCTAACTGCTCATAACGACCAACTTCAGTTATTCCATTTATCCGATGTCCGGTTGCTGGAAGGTCCGTTTAAACAGGCGATGCTGACCGACATGCAATACATCCTGGAGATGGATGTCGACAAGCTGTTGGCCCCATACCTAAGGGAAGCCGGATTGGAACCAAAAGCAGAAAGTTACACCAACTGGGAAAATACCGGATTGGATGGTCATATTGGCGGGCACTATCTTTCTGCATTAGCCATGATGTACGCATCAACCGCTGATGAACGAATGAAGGAGCGTATGGATTACATGCTTTCGGAATTAAAACGTGCACAGGACCAACATACCGGTGGATACCTGGGAGGAGTTCCCGGAGGACAGACTATCTGGGATGAAATTGCCGACGGAAACATCAATGCCGCTTCCTTCAGTTTAAACAACAAGTGGGTTCCACTTTACAACATACATAAAATATATGCCGGGCTCCGCGATGCTTACCTTTTTGGAGCGAGCGAACAAGCAAAGGGAATGCTCATCAAACTTACCGATTGGGCCATTAAGCTGGTATCTGATTTAAGTGAAGAACAAATTCAGGACATGCTGCGCAGTGAGCATGGAGGTTTGAATGAAGTTTTTGCCGATGTGGCGGTTATCACAGGAAATGAAAAATACCTGAAACTGGCCCGTCAATTCTCACACCAGCATGTGTTGCAACCATTGCTGCAGCACGAGGATAAGCTTACGGGAATGCATGCCAATACTCAAATTCCAAAAGTAATCGGATTTAAGCGAATCGCCGATGTTGATGGAAATGAATCATGGGCGGAAGCTGCCCGTTTTTTCTGGGAAACGATAGTGGAAAACCGCTCAGTATCCATCGGCGGTAACAGCGTACGCGAGCATTTTCACCCGGTCGACGACTTTTCTGAAATGATCACCAGTGAACAGGGGCCCGAAAGTTGCAACACCTATAACATGCTTCGCCTTACCAACCAGCTGTTCCTGACCGATCCCAGGGGAGAATACATCGACTATTACGAGCGGGCCCTTTACAACCATATTCTATCAACACAACACCCCGAACATGGCGGTTTTGTTTATTTTACACCCATGCGCCCGGGGCATTACCGCGTTTACTCGCAACCACACACCAGCTTTTGGTGCTGTGTTGGTTCAGGGCTCGAAAACCACACCAAATATGGCGAGTTGATTTATGCGCACAACGGTAACGACCTGTACGTTAACTTATTTATTCCTTCAAGCTTAAACTGGAAAGCGAAAAATGTGGAAATCATTCAGCAGACACGTTTTCCCGATGAAGCAATAACGAGATTAACAATTAACCCAAAAAAGAAACAAAACTTTAAACTTTACCTTCGCTACCCGGGATGGGTTCGGGCAGGTGATCTGAAGATCATGGTAAACGGTAAAGAACACTATGTAACAGCTTCACCGGGTGAATATGCTGTAATTGACCGGCGCTGGAAAAAAGGAGATGTGGTGAGCATGGAAATGCCCATGCACACAACCATTGAGCAATTGCCCGATGGCAAAAACTTCTATACCTTTCTGCACGGGCCCATTGTGCTGGCAGCCAAAACAGATACCACCGGTATGACTGGATTATATGCCGACGACAGCCGGGGAGGCCACATTGCACATGGTGAAAAATACCCCCTGCAAAATATGCCGGTTATAGTAAGCGAACCGGACCAACTGCTTGAAAAAATCAAACCTGTTGAAGGCAAGTCGCTGACGTTTACCGTCGACAACCTGAAACCCGAAAAATACAGCGAACTTACCCTGATTCCCTTTTTCAGGTTGCATGAGTCGCGTTATGTACTTTACTGGCAAGTGGAAACAGCCGGGAACTATGAACAAATGCAAAAAGAACTGGCAGCTGAAGAAGCCGCAAAACAACAGCTGGCAGCACAAACAATTGATCTTGTTTTTCCGGGAGAACAACAGCCCGAATCGGATCATTTTATCGAAAGCGAAAATTCGCAGATTGGAGTCAACCGGGGACGCCATTGGCGCGATGCCAAAGGATGGTTTAGCTACAAGCTGAAAGACGAAAAAAAGGAGGCCAAAAAACTGCGTGTGATGTATTTTGGCCGCGACACAAACCGTCGTTTCACTATTCTGGTCAACGATCAACTGATTGCCGAAGTTATAATGGATGGAAACCAGGGTATGGAATTTTTTACCGAGAGTTATGAAATTCCTGTAAAAGTAACAGAACAGGCAAATGGAATGTTGGAAGTAAAATTTGTTGCAGCTGAAACATCCTCAACTGCTCGCATTTACGAAGTCAGACTCCTGAAATAATCTGCTGAGTTGTTTACATTTTTATATAGCAGGCCTCAGGTAAGGTGCATAGGCATAAAAAACAAAAGGGCTTGAAAATAAATTCAAACCCTTCTTTCCATTCGTCGGGGTAGCAGGATTCGAACCTGCGACCCTCCCGCCT
>OBJA01000445.1_pt1 | contig 36683 bp, 28 predicted proteins | sample 1519751 | NCBI WGS metagenome assembly OBJA01 (sample SAMEA3881238, study PRJEB22517) | soil metagenome | biome: lake sediment; feature: soda lake sediment; material: sediment, water from around vicinity | place: India | collected 2013-12-23 | depth 3 m
AAGTGGGCAACGCCGCCGCCTTCCTCTGCTCCGATCTCGCCTCGGGCATCACCGGCGAGGTCACCTACGTGGATTCGGGCTACAACACCATCGGCATGGGCCCGCTGGATCTGGACGGAGAATGACGGCATGGGTCCGATCATGCCGATCTTCAGCATTGCCTGATTTCGTTCTGTAGGAGCGGCGCCAGCCGCGAATATTCGCGGCTGGCGCCGCTCCTACGGGCACCTCCTTGGATCTAACCGCCCGCAGCGCAACCGGAAGCGCCTGGAACCACTCAGGCTCTGCTTTCCTGCAGTATATCCGTCTCCCCTTCCGAGCGGCCGATGATGACCGCCCCGCAGGAATCGCTGAACACGTTCACCGAGGTGCGGCACATGTCCAGGATGCGGTCCACCACCAGGACCATGCCGATGGCCTCGATGGGCAGGCCCACGGTGTTGAGGATGATGGCGATGGCCACCAGGCTGGCGGCGGGAATCCCCGCCACACCGATGGAGGTCATCAGCGCCAGCAGCACCACGGTGAACTGGGTCGCCAGGCCCATCTCCAGGCCATAGGCCTGGGCGATGAACATCACCACCACGCACTCGTAGAGCGCCGTGCCGTCCATGTTCACCGTGGCGCCCAGGGGCAGCACGAAACTGCTGGTGCGGTTGGATACCCCGGCGTTCTTCTCCACGCACTCCATGGTAAGCGGCAGGGTGGCGGAGGATGAGGCCGTGGAAAAGGAAGTCAGCAGCGCCGGGGCCATGGCCTGGAAATGGCGCCAGGGACTCACCCCCGCCACGAAGCGCAGCAGCAGCGGCAGGGTGATCAGCAGGTGGAAGGCCAGGGCCAGCAGCACCGTCAGGGTGAAGGTGCCGAGGGAGATGGCCAGCGCCTCCAACTGTTCCGGCCCCGTCTCCGCCACCACCCTGGCCACCAGGCCGAAGACCCCGTAGGGCGTGAAACGGATCACCCAGTCGGTGATGCGCATCATGACCTCGAACAGGCCCTGCCAGAATTCCTGCAACTGCTGGGAGCGGGTGCCGTCGATGCGGGTCATGAAGTAGCCGAACAGGAGGCTGAAGAAGATCAGTCCCAGCATCTGGCCATCGGCGGCCGCCGCGATCACATTGGGCGGCACCATGCGCAGGAACACATCGCTGATGGCGGTATCCCCGCTCACCTGCACCTTTTCCCGGGCCGCCGCCGCCTGTTCCTCGCTCAGACCCAGCACCTGCTGTGCGGGTTCTCCCCCGATCAGCCCGGGGTTGAGGGTATTGACCATGGCCAGCCCCACCAGGACGGCGAGCAGGCCACTGACGAGGTAGAAGGCGAGGGTCTTGAGGCCGAGACGCCCCAGGGCATGGGTCTCCCCCACCCCGGCGATGCCGGAGATGATGGAGGACATGATCAGCGGCACGATGATCATCATCAGGGCATTCATGAACAGGCTGCCCATGAAGCCGTATACCGCGTAGAAATGGATGCCGAGCCAGCGTCCCTCGGTGCCGCTCAGCAGGCCGGCGAGCAGTGCCAGCAGCAGGGCGACGAGGATTTTCCAGTGCAGCTTCACGCCGGCTTCCTAGCCTGGACTATTCATGAGCTGCCGTAGCGAGGGCGTCGAGATGCCTGGAAAGAGCGCGTGGCGCGGACCGGAAGGCGCGCAGGCATACTCGACAGTATGTTGAGCACCTGGAGGGAGCACGCGCGCGCTTTCCAGGTATCTCGGCGGCCGCAGTAGGTCGTTCATGAATAGTCCAGGCTTGAATGGCCCATGGCGTGACTCACATCAACGCCGCTCGTCCTCTGGGATCACGACCCTGGCCCCGGCCCGCAGGCTGGTCAGCAGCGCGTTCACCTCGGCCGCACCGTACAGGCTGCGCAGCCCCTGGCGCAGCTGCTGGCGCTCGGCCTCCGTCATCCGCGCCGGGTCGCCCTCCTGCACCCGGTTCAGGCGAATCACCACGTAATCCCCGTTGTCCAGGGCGAGGCCGCTACGGGTGAGTTCGCCTGCGCGGGGATGGGACAGGCGGAACACCTCGGTCACCACGGCGGCAGGGTGGTCACGTACATTGCGCTGGATCATCACGGGTGCCTGGTAGCGCACGGTGTCGGCATCGGCCAGGGTCTCCATCGGCGCGCCGGTCCCCAGCCGGTCCAGCAGGGCCTGGCCCCGCTGTTCTGCCACGCTGCGCGCGTGGGCATCCCGCAGGGCGGCAACCACGTCCTCGCGCACCTGTTCCAGCGGGCGGGGTTCGGCCGGCCTATGGTCGAGCAGGCGTATCACCACCAGCCGCCCCGGCTCCACTTCGATGGGATCGCTGTTGTTGCCCCGTTCGAACACCTCCTCGCCGAAGGCCGCCGCCACCACGGCAGGGAAACGCCCGATCCCTTCGCCGCCATCACGGCTGATCCACTCCGACTCCCGGGTTTCGAGACCGAGTTGGTTGGCGGCCACGCCCAGGGTGCCGGGATGTTCGTAACTGGCATTGGCCAGGATCTCGGCCCGGTCCATGAACAGGTTGTCCACCTCGAATTCACGCAGGCTGGCGACGATTTCGTCGCGCACTTCCTCCAGCGACTTGACATCGCCCGCCTCGATTTCGGTCACCTCGATGAGATGGAAACCGAAGGGGGAGCGGACCGGCTCGCTGAGTTCACCGGCTTCCAGCGCGAAGGCCGCCGTCTCGAATTCCGGCACCATCATGCCCCGGCCAAACAGCCCGAGGTCACCCCCCTGGGCAGCCGAACCCGGGTCGTCGGAGGTTTCCGCCGCCACGGCGGCAAACTCCTCGCCCGCCAGGATCCGCTCCCGCGCCTGCAGCGCCCGCTCGCGTGCCGCGGCCACCTCCGCCTCGTTCGCCGTGGCCGCCACCTGGATCAGGATATGGCGGGCGCGGCGCAGCTCCTCGCGACCATAGGCCTGCAGATTCTGCTCGTAGAAGGCGCGCACCGCCTCCTCGTCCACCGGGATCTCCGCGGCCACGTCGCGGCGACTGATGTCGAGGTATTCGAGCCGGACCTGTTCGGGTGCGCGGAAATCATCCTGGTGTGCGGTGAAATAGCGGTCGATCGCCTCTTCGTCCGGCTCATAACCGGCGGCGATCTGCGCCGCGGATACCAGCAGGTATTCCACCTCGCGCTGCTGCATCTGCAGGGCATAGAGACGCTCCAGCTCCCGGTCGCTGATCCCGATGCTGTCATTGAAGCCACTGGTGATCTGGTTGACCAGCAGGTCGGTACGCAGGTCCATTTCAAAACCGGTCGGGGACATGCCCTGCTGGCGCAGCAGCATTTCATAGCGCTCGCGCGAAAACACGCCGTCCTGCTGCAGGTCAGGGATCGCCTGGATACGTGCCGCGAGCAGCTGGTCGCTGATGGCAAAGCCTTCCTCCTCGGCCATGGTGATCAGCAGCTGCTTCTGGATCATGCCTTCGAGGACGCTGCTGCGCAGCAGGGTTTCATCGATCATCCCGGGCGTGAAATCCTCGCCCAGCAGGCGCTGCATCTGGAGCCGCTGACGCTGCATGGCACGACTCAGGGCCGCTTCGCTGATCTCCTCGTCGTTCACCTTGGCGGCATAGGCCGTGGCGTCGTCGCGCAGATAGGAGTCCACGCCCCAGAGGGCGAAGGTGATGGCGATCAAGCCGACGATGAACCAGGCGATCCAGCCGGTGATGCGATCACGAATGGCTTGCAACATAGTAATTTCTCTCGATCATTGTCATGGCCAGGGGAATCGGACCAGGGCCGCCGGCCGCCACGCGGCGGGGCCGCCGCCAGCGCCGGGCGCTATCTGCCCATGCCCCCGCAAAGTGCGTGATGATACCAGTTCCGCTCGGGCAAAATCGAGAAAATGCCCCGCGGAGAGGGATTTGTCGGCCCCGCACGCCGCTTCGGAACGGGCCTCAGAACAGCCCGGTGAACTCCACGCCCAGGTAGCCGTGGTTGCCTTCCCCCCGCTGCATGCGCACCCCCGCCTTGAGGCCGAGTTCCACGCCCGTCCCCAGCGACAGGCCGCCCAGGAACCATCCGGCCTGGGACACGCGATACTCGGGATCACCCTGGAGCAGGAACTCGGGACCCGTGTGCAGACCGTTATCGAGCGGTTGCCGCAGCCGGGCCCTGCCCCAGTAGCCACGCTGGCCGACGATATAGCTGGCCATCAGGTCGACCTCCCGGCCGTATGCCAGGCGGATGGTGTTCTCGAGCTGGGCCTTGAGCCGGAACTGTCCGCCGCGTGCCGCGTTGCCCGGGTCCTCGGGGCGCAGATCGGTATCGCGGTAGAGCACGCCCAGGTAACCTGCCACCACCCCATGACGGGTGGTTGCGGCATAACCCAATGCCGCCTCCGCCCCATAGGCCTCGGCCCGTATGGTCCGGCCACCACTCTCGTAGCGATAGGTCAGGCGGTCGGCCCAGTAGCGCTGCCGCAGCCCTTCGCCCAGGTGGCCTCCGGCTGCGGGCAGCAACAGGCCCGCATACTGGTACTGGTTGGAGGCCGCGGTCTCGGCGCCGGCTAGCCACAGCCGCTCGGGATCACCCTGCGCAGCGCCGGCCAGCAGGGACAGGATCAGGCTACAGCCGTATCGGCTACGCGGGAGAATGCTTCTGGAACGCTTGGATGCCATGAAGTGCTCAGTTCAAAATCACTAAGGGATGACAGGTACAGGGGTGCGATGGGGCTTTCCACCTGCCAGCATTCGCAGACTTTGGCGCGGATACCCGCCTGCTGCGAACGCGTGGCCAGACTACCCTCCAGGCGCATGCCTGGCGACAAGGAGGCGAAGCTCAGCAGCCTGGGCGCGGCGCCTGGTTCCCGGGGCAGGGACACCAGGCCCAGGACCTCGCCCGGCATGCCGGGGACCCGGTAGGTCACCGTGCTCCAGCGATCCAGGTACAGATCCCCGGCCTTGTTCCCATGCAGCCAGTCATCGATGCGCTCCAATGGTGTGCGGGTCTGTTCGCTGAGGCTGTGCAGATGCCACTGCAGATCGGATCCGTACAGGAACAGCTTGAGTACATCGGACTGCCCGGCGCTGTCCCACAGGAATTCGCATCCGACGGCCTTGGTGTAGTGCTCGCGGGCAGTCTCCCCGGGAATCAGCGCGGCGACACGGGCCCGGAAGGGCATGGTTCCGCTGGGCAGGGTGATGACGCCACGCAGCAAGGCGCCCACTTCCAGTCCTTCCGGGAGCGGTCCGTAGAGACGGCAGCCCGTGGAGGAAATGTCATCCACGGTGACCAGCAGGTTCAGCTCATCCATGACCCGTACGCGTGCCGGCAAGGGAATGGGGAAGCGGTATTCCAGCCTGCGCTGCTCCGCGCGCCCCAGGGTGAACAGCAGGACGGATAGCGCCAATGCCAGATTGATGCCCGCCCAGAAGACGTTGACCAGCAGGGCCGGCAAGGGCAGGTGTCCTTCCAGGGCCATGAACAGGGTCAGGCCGGCCGGCAGGGCCAGGGCATTGAAACCGAGGACGATCATCTGGGGTACCAGGAAGCGATGCGTCTCGCGGGCGCGGGACACCCCCTTGGCGGTTACGGCGAAGCGCAGCTTGCGCCGGAACAGGGCCAGTGTGGCCCAGGCGAAGGCGGCGAAGCGCCCCATGTTGTATTGCTCGATGAACAGGCTGCGCCCATAGCCGCGGCCGAGTTCCTCGAACACCCAGAAGGACAGCAGGTAGTAGGGCAGGAAGCGCACCAGGAATTCGATGCCCAGGGTATTGATGGGCATGACCCCCGAGATCAGCACCACGACCGGGGCGAAGTAGAAGATCCCCTTCTGCCAGCCATCGAAATAGGTGGACATGGAGGCCAGGTAATTGAGCCGTTGCGGCAGGCTGAGTCCCCGGGTCGTCAACACGCCTTCACGCCGCCACACCTGCATGGCGCCCTGGCCCCAGCGCACCCTTTGTTGCAGGAAGGGAACCACGCTGGCGGGCGCGAGACCAAAGGCCAGGGACTCCGGGTGATAGACCGAACGGTACCCCTGCTTGTGCAGCCGGAGGGAGGTATGCAGGTCCTCGGTGACCGTGTCGGTGGCGAAACCGCCGATGCGGTCCAGGGCCTCGCGCCGGATCACGGCACAGCTGCCGCAGAAAAAGGCGGCATTCCAGTAATCCTTGCCGCGCTGGATCACCCGGAAGAACAGCGATTGCTCCGTCCATACCGCACGCCGGCCGGGCAGCCAGCGATGCTGGTAGGAATCCAGGTTGAAGAAATCCTGGGGCGTCTGCACGAAGGCCACCTTCTCGTCCCGGAAGTAGCCCAGGGTGCGCGTGAGAAAATGCCGCTGGGGCGCGTGGTCGGCATCGAACACGGCAATGTAGTCGGCCTCGGTATGACCCAGCGCATGGTTGAGATTGCCGGCCTTGGCGTGGAGGTTGTCCCCGCGCGCCAGGTAGCGCGCGCCCAGCCCGGCCGCCAGTTGCGCCATCTCCGGGCGGTTGCCGTCATCCAGCAGCCAGGTCTCATGGGGATAGTCCATGTGCAGGGCGGCGATGAGGGTGTTGCGCACCAGGTCTTCGGCTTCATTGTAAGTGGGGATGAACACCGCCACCTGCAGCCCTTCCGGGGCCTCCGGGCTTTGCCGTACGCGCAGCCGCCAGGTCATGAAGGTATGCAGCAGTACCGTGCCGAAGCCGAACAGCTCGGCACCATAGATCAACCAGGAGAATGCCAGGGCATCGGGATTGAGGGTGCCGGCACGCCAGCTCAGGTACCACAGGGCCACGGCGAAGAACACCAGTACCAGGACCTGTTGCGCAGGGCGGAGACTCTCGTATGCCCGCCCGGACAGCTTTGTATGACTCATCGACCTACTCGTGATTTCCGTCCAACCATCCCTGGACCGCCAGCCGCCCGCACGTCCGCCTGGCACGGGCGGGAATCATCGGGCTGCGGGCCGGGGAATTCCCCGTGCCTGGCCCTGATAACGGCCCGGTCCGGGGAAAATTGAGACAATTCAACCAGGCGCCACGGGGATCGGCGGCCCGGGTCGCACGGGGAAGGTTCGCTTGGACGAAACGGGGCGGACAAAAAAACGCCCCGCAAGCGGGGCGTTTTTCAGTTCCAAATATGGCGGAGTGGACGGGACTCGAACCCGCGACCCCCGGCGTGACAGGCCGGTATTCTAACCAACTGAACTACCACTCCAGAACCTTGGTGGGTGCTGAGGGACTTGAACCCCCGACATTCGCCTTGTAAGGGCGACGCTCTACCAACTGAGCTAAGCACCCCAGCAGGCGCGCTAGTTTACGGCATCCTTCAGCGCTTTGCCAGCCTTAAATGCGGGGGCATTAGAGGCCTTGATGTTGATGGTCTCGCCGGTCTGGGGGTTGCGGCCGGAACGGGCGGCACGGGCACGGACCTCGAACGTCCCGAAACCCACCAGCGTAACCTGTTCGCCTTTCTTCAGGGTGTTGGTGACCGTATCGAGAACGGCGTCCACTGCCTTGGTGGCGGCGGCCTTGGAAAGGTCGGCGGAACTGGCAACGGCATCGATGAGTTCGGATTTATTCATGTACGGCTTCCTTATGATTGGGTTTGGTGGCGTTGGGACGACCGCTAGGCACTGCTTTGGCGCAGGCCTGCTCCAGGCTCGCGAACAAGGGCGGTATTTATACCAAGGTGATCATTTTTGTGTCAAATGAAAAACCGTCGCGCCAGCCATTTCTCCCATAAAAAACAGCTTGACGCGGCGGTTTATGCGGCAGGTCACACTAGTGTGCGTGCACCGCTTTGTTTTTTGCACGGGTTTTTTTCTTGGCCTCTTCCTTGCCGCCCTCCTCCTTGGCGTCCTCCGGGGGCAAGGGTACGGGCATGTGCTGCAGGGCGACCTGCAGGACCTCGTCGATCCATTTCACCGGCCGGACATCGAGCTTTTCCTTCACATTGTCGGGAATGTCCGCGAGATCCTTGCGGTTCTCTTCCGGAATCAGCACTGTGGTAATACCACCACGGTGCGCGGCCAGGAGTTTCTCCTTCAGGCCACCGATGGGCAGCACCTCGCCACGCAGGGTGATCTCCCCGGTCATGGCCACGTCGGCACGCACGGGGATCTTGGTCAGCGCCGACACCAGGGCGGTACACATGCCCACCCCGGCACTGGGGCCATCCTTGGGCGTGGCGCCTTCCGGCACATGCACGTGGATGTCGTACTTCTGGTAGAAATCCGCCTCGATGCCGAGCACGGCACTGCGGCTGCGCACCACGGTGGTGGCCGCCTGGATGGATTCCTGCATGACATCACCGAGCTGTCCGGTATGGATGAGCCGCCCCTTGCCGGGTACCACAGTGGACTCGATGGTGAGCAGTTCGCCACCCACCTCCGTCCAGGCCAGGCCGGTGACCTGGCCGACCTGGTCGGTCTCCTCGGCACGACCATAGCGGAAGCGGCGCACGCCCAGGTACTTGTCCAGGTTCTCCGGTATCACCTCGATACGCTTCAGGTCCTTTTCCAGCAGCAGCTGCTTCACCACCTTGCGGCAGATCTTGGAGATCTCCCGCTCCAGGTTACGCACGCCGGCCTCGCGGGTGTAGTAACGGATGATATCGTGGATCGCCTCATCGCTGACCGCGATCTCCTCTTCCTTGAGCCCGTTGCTGGTGATGGCCTTGGGCAGCAGGTAGCGGGTGGCGATATTGACCTTCTCGTCCTCGGTATAGCCGGGGATGCGGATCACCTCCATGCGGTCCAGCAGGGGGCCGGGGATGTTGAGGGTGTTGGCCGTCGCCACGAACATGGTGTCCGAGAGGTCGAAATCCACCTCCAGGTAATGATCGGCGAAGGTATGGTTCTGTTCAGGATCCAGCACCTCGAGCATGGCCGAGGACGGGTCGCCCCGAAAATCGGTCGACATCTTGTCGATTTCATCCAGCAGGAACAGCGGGTTACGTACGCCAACCTTGGACAGGTTCTGGATGATCTTGCCCGGCAGGGAGCCGATGTAGGTGCGCCGGTGACCACGGATCTCCGCCTCGTCGCGCACGCCACCCAGGGCCATGCGCGAGAACTTGCGGTTGGTGGCGCGGGCGATGGAACGGCCCAGGGAGGTCTTGCCCACGCCGGGCGGTCCCACCAGGCACAGGATCGGGCCCTTGAGCTTCTTCACCCGCTGCTGCACCGCCAGGTATTCCAGGATGCGTTCCTTGACCTTCTCCAGGCCATAGTGATCCTCTTCCAGCACCGCCTCGGCGCGGGACAGGTCGTGCAGGATCTTGGTACGTTTCTTCCAGGGCACGCTCACCAGCCAGTCGATGTAGTTGCGCACCACGGTGGCCTCGGCGGACATGGGCGACATGAACTTCAGCTTGTTGAGCTCGGACACGGCCTTGGTCTTGGCCTCCTTGCTCATGCCGGCCTTCTCGATCTTTTCCTGCAGTTCCTCGACCTCGTTGGGCACGTCCTCCATCTCGCCCAGCTCCTTCTGAATGGCCTTCATCTGCTCATTCAGGTAGTACTCGCGCTGGCTCTTCTCCATCTGCTGCTTGACGCGGCCGCGGATGCGCTTTTCAATCTGCAGCACATCGATCTCGCCCTCGATCATGCCCATCAGGTGTTCCAGCCGCTCGCGCACATTCTCGATCTCGAGGATGCGCTGCTTTTCCTCCAGCTTCAGGGACATGTGCGCGGCAATGGTATCGGCCAGGCGGCCGGCTTCCTCGATACCCGAAAGGGAGGTGAGGATTTCCGGCGGCACCTTCTTGTTGAGCTTCACGTACTGATCGAACAGGGTAAGCAGCGAGCGCATCAGCACATCGACCTCGCGATCGTCGGCACCGGAACCGGCGCCCAGCGCTTCGATGTGGGCGGAGAAGAAATCATCGGTGAGTTCGAAACCGGTGATACGGGCGCGCTCGGAACCTTCCACCAGCACCTTCACCGTGCCATCGGGAAGCTTCAGCAACTGCAGGATGGTGGACAGGGTGCCAATGCGATGGATGTCATCCACCTGGGGATCATCCACCTCGGCGCTCTTCTGGGCGACCAGCAGGATCTTCTTGTCGTCCGCCATGGCCGAGTCCAGGGCCTGGATGGACTTCTCGCGGCCCACGAACAGGGGAATGACCATGTGCGGATAGACCACCACATCGCGCAAGGGCAGCACGGGCACCACGTTCTCGGTGCCATCGGTCATTTCATTCATTTCGTCCTCACGCTCCATCGGGGATACCTCGTTGCGAATTCGTTGCGAAGGGATTTGGCCATGAAAGGATCTGCAAGTTCACTCTAGCAGAAAACCGCCGACGTCCTACCATAACCCTGTCGATGTATATGGGGACGCGGGCGCCGGGTTCAAGGTCAAAAAACCGTTGTCGGGGGATCACACGCAAGATCCGCGCCACCCGCCGCAGGCTCCCACATGACCCCACAGGGTCTTGCCGGCAAAGGGGTTTTTTCCTGGCCTGGAAACGGCGACGGGCCCCGTTCGGGGCCCGTCGCCGTTTCCAGGATGTCTCATCACTCCGAGGCAGCGGCCTGCTCGGTGCTCTGGTAGACGATATACGGCTTGGATTCGCCCAGGATGGCGCTCTCGTCCACCACCACCTTGTGGGCATTCTCCAGGGAGGGCAACTCGTACATGGTGTCCAGCAGCACGTGCTCCATGATGGTACGCAGGCCACGGGCCCCGGTCTTGCGCTCCATGGCCTTGCGGGCAATGGCGCGCAGGGCATCCTCGCGGAACTCGATCTCGGCCCCCTCCATGTCGAACAGCTTGCCATACTGCTTGGTCAGGGCGTTCTTGGGCTCGGTAAGGATCTGCACCAGGGCGTCCTCGTCCAGTTCTTCCAGGGTCGCCACCACCGGCAGGCGGCCGACGAACTCGGGGATCAGGCCGTACTTGATCAGGTCCTCCGGCTCCACCTCGTAGAGGATCTCGCCCACGTTGCGCGTGTCGTCCTTGGGCTTGACCTTGGCGGAGAAGCCGATGCCACCGGTCTCAGAACGGCTGCGGATGACCTTGTCCAGCCCCGCGAAGGCGCCACCGCAGATGAACAGGATATTGGAGGTATCCACCTGCAGGAACTCCTGCTGCGGGTGCTTGCGGCCACCCTGGGGCGGCACCGAGGCAACGGTACCCTCGATCAGCTTCAGCAGGGCCTGCTGCACCCCTTCCCCGGACACGTCACGGGTGATGGAGGGGTTGTCGGACTTGCGCGAGATCTTGTCGATCTCGTCGATGTAGACGATACCGGTCTGGGCCTTCTCCACATCGTACTCGCACTTCTGCAGCAGCTTCTGGATGATGTTCTCGACGTCCTCGCCCACGTAACCGGCCTCGGTCAGGGTGGTGGCATCGGCGATGGTGAAGGGTACGTTGAGCAGGCGGGCCAGGGTCTCGGCCAGCAGGGTCTTGCCGGAACCCGTGGGGCCGATGAGCAGGATGTTGCTCTTGGACAGTTCGACCTCGTCCTTGCGACCGCTGGCCTCGAGGCGCTTGTAGTGGTTGTACACCGCCACCGACAGCACCTTCTTGGCGTTGACCTGGCCGATGACGTATTCGTCCAGGACGGCGTTGATCTCGCGGGGTGTCGGCAGCTTGTTGCCCACCGCCGCCGACTTTTCCTGCATCTCTTCACGAATGATGTCATTGCACAGCTCGACACATTCGTCGCAGACGAACACCGACGGGCCGGCAATCAGTTTGCGTACTTCGTGCTGGCTCTTTCCGCAGAAAGAGCAGTACAGAAGCTTGCCGTCCTCGCCCTTGCGATCGTTGCTCATAAAAACCCCTCTGAATAATGATTCGGCATTCCTGCCACAGGCATACGGCAATCCGCAAGGCGCCGCCCTGTTCCTTATAACGGCCCGAGGCGCGCCACCTTTACGCGCGCCGATGCCCTATTCAACTACGCCGGGACCCCCTTGACAAGCAATCCCGGCAACTATCTAAGGTTTTCGTTTTACTCGGTTTTTTGACCTGCGGCAAGGCACGCCACGACCAGGGTATCGGGCTCAGGCCTCGTTTTCGGCGTCCGTGCGGGAGACCAGCACCTGGTCGATCAGGCCGAACTTGACCGCCTGCTCGGCGCCCAGGAAATTGTCGCGGTCGGTTTCACGGGCGATCACGTCCAGGTCCTGGCCGGTATGGTGGGCCAGGATTTTGTTCAGGCGGTCCCGTACCAGGAGGATCTCCTTGGCGTGGATGTCGATGTCGCTGGCCTGGCCCTGAAAGCCGCCGAGGGGCTGGTGGATCATCATGCGCGAATGGGGCAGGCAGTAGCGCTTGCCCGCCGCGCCACCGGCCAGCAGCAGGGCGCCCATGCTGGCGGCCTGGCCGATGCACATGGTGCTCACGTCGGACTTGATGAACTGCATGGTGTCATAGATCGCCAGGCCGGCGGTCACCACCCCACCCGGGGAATTGATGTAGAGGTGGATGTCCTTGCCCGGGTTTTCCGATTCCAGGAACAGCAACTGGGCCACCACCACGTTCGCCATGTAGTCCTCTACCGGACCCACCACGAAGATCACCCGTTCCTTGAGCAGGCGCGAGTAGATGTCATAGGCGCGCTCGCCACGGGAGGTCTGTTCGATCACCATCGGCACCAGGTTCAGCGCCTGGGTGTCCATTGCACCACCATTTCCAAACCGATTACTCATTATGTCGCCATCCTTCTGTGTGTCGTACCGGGATCAGGCCGAAAGCCGGACCCGGGTGTCCCGCGATCCCGGAATCCCTCAACCGCCCGACTGCATGATGCTGTCGAAGCTGGCGGATTCCTCCGTCACCTGCGCCTGATCCAGCACCCATTCCGTGACGATATCCTCCATCACGTAGGATTGCACGCCGGCCAGGGCCTCGCGGTTGTTGTAATAGTATTGCACCACTTCCTCGGGTTTTTCATAGGAGGCGGAAAGATTGTCGATCTCCGCGCGCACCCGTTCCGGGTCCGCCTGCAGCTGGTTGCGCCGGATGATCTCGCCGATGATCAGGCCCAGCGCCACCCGGCGGCTGGCCTCGTTCTCGAAGGCCTCGCGGCCAGCGGCCTGCAGGCCCTGCTCCTGCGCCTGACGGGCCAGGGCATCGATCTCGTTGTTTACCAGGGCCTTGGGCACCGCGATGGCATTCTGCTCCAGCAGGGCATCGAATACCTGGCGCTTGACCTTGTTCTTGATGGTCTGGGTCAGCTCGCGCTCCATGTTGCGGCGCACCTCGCCCCGCAGTCCCTCCAGGCCACCCTCGCTGATGCCGAAGGAATTGGCGAAGGTATCGTCCAGCTCGGGCAGGCGGGCGGCCTGCACCTGGGTGACCTTGACCGCAAAACGGGCGGGCTTGCCGGCCACGTCGGTAAAACGGTAGTCGGCGGGAAAGGTCACCTCGACGGTACGCTCCTCCCCGGCCGTGGCCCCCACCAGCTGGTCCTCGAAGGTATCGATCATGGTCTTGCTGCCCAGCTCCAGGGGCAGGTTGGAGGCCTTGTTCCCGGAGAAGGCCTCGCCGTCGATGGTACCCTCGAAATCGATGATCACGCGATCACCCAGGGCGGCCGCCCCGTCCTTGGCATCCCATTCCACCCGCTGCTTGCGCAGTTTATCCAGCATGCCGTCCACATCGGCATCGGTCACCTCGGCCTGCGGACGGGTCACCTGGATATCGCTGACCGCGGCCGGCTCGAATTCCGGGTACACCTCGAAGGTGGCCACGTATTCCAGGGTCTCGCCGCCCGCCGCCTGCGGCGGCTCGATCTGCGGGTCACCGGCGGGGCGCAGGTTCTGCTGCTGGATCGCCTCCTGGTAGGTGGAGGAGATCAGTTCCCCGAGGGCCTCGAGGCGCACCTGGGGGCCAAATTTCCGTTCCACCACCTTGAAGGGGACCTTGCCGGGCCGGAAGCCATCCAGGCGCACCGTGCGGGTCATGGACTGAAGCCGGGTCTTGACGACGGAATCCACCTGCTCGGCGGGGATCTGCACCGTCATGCGACGTTCCAGGGCACTGGTATTTTCTACGGAAACTTGCATCGAACGACCTCTTGGGGGGGCTTGCCCCTTCCTGTATCGGGTTGGTGATGGCAGGGCCCGGCCTCTGGGCCAGGGCGGCTACCGGTGGTCTGGTGCGAACGGAGAGACTCGAACTCTCACAGGTTACCCCACTGGAACCTAAATCCAGCGCGTCTACCAATTCCGCCACGTTCGCAATGATCTGGTTGGCGGGCCGGCAGAACAGGCCTCGCGGCCTCCCGCGCCAGCGCGGTGGTCGGGCATTATATCGGTTTACCGACGGGGTGCGCACCCCAAAAAAAAGCCCCCGTCATGCGGGGGCCTGGGTGATGGTGGGCCGTCAAGGACTCGAACCTTGGACCAAGAGATTAAGAGTCTCCTGCTCTACCAACTGAGCTAACGGCCCCGAAAAAAGCGTATTGAATCATAAGCCGCCCGCCAATGCCAGGGATGCGGCCGAGATCCTGTACCAAAACTGGGGTGGACGATGGGACTCGAACCCACGACGACCGGAATCACAATCCGGGGCTCTACCAACTGAGCTACGCCCACCATAAACCTTTGTTGCCCGACACTCCCGGCGCCGGCCTCGAATGGCGCCCCGGGAGGGATTCGAACCCCCGACCGACTGCTTAGAAGGCAGTTGCTCTATCCTACTGAGCTACCGGGACTCAAACCCTGATCCTGGCAGCCGCCAGCGATTCAGCCGCCTCTGCCACCCTCGACCTCCGGGTGGCCTGGTATTCATTTGGTCGGGGTAGAGGGATTACTCGGACTTCCGTCCTCGCCCTCCGGGCCGCTGTCGCTACGCGCCAGCGTTCGCCATCCCTCCGGGACGGCGTCGAACCCGACCGATTTCGAAACGTCGGGGGTTCGAATCCTGCCCTCCCCACCGTTTCCGCCACCCTCGACCTCCGGGTGACCTGGCATTCATTTGGTCGGGGTAGAGGGATTCGAACCCCCGACATCCTGCTCCCAAAGCAGGCGCGCTACCAGGCTGCGCTATACCCCGTCTCACCGGCAACGGGGAGGGCCGCGATCATACGGACTGGCCCGCGCCGGGTCAATCGCCATCACGGCTCCCGTGGGCCGGAAACGACCATTATAGCCCATTCCCTCGGACAGCAGGCAAGCGCTCCTTGTCCCGACCCGCCCCTGCATGCGAGAATTCCCGGCCTGTTAACCTGGACTATTCATGAGCTACCGTAGCGAGGGCGTCGAGATGCCTGAAAAGAGCGCGTGGCGCGGACCGGAAGGCGCGCAGGCATACTCGACAGTATGTCGAGCACCTGGAGGGAGCACGCGCGCGCTTTTCAGGTATATCGGCGGCCGCAGTAGGTCGTTCATGAATAGTCCAGGTTAAGTACCTACCTGCCCCTACGATCCAGCGCCCATGACCGCACAACTCATCGACGGCAAGGCCATCGCCGCCAGTCTCCGCCAGGATATCGCCACCCGCGTGCAGCAGCGTCTGGGCAAGGGCAAACGCGCCCCCGGCCTGGCCGTGCTGCTGGTGGGCAACAGCCCCGCCTCGGAGATCTACGTGCGCAACAAGCGTCGTGCCTGCGAGGAGGTGGGGTTCCTGTCCCGGGCCTACGACCTGGACGCCAGCACCACGGAGCGGGAGCTGCTGGAGCTCATCGACACCCTGAACCTGGACGAGGAGATCGACGGCATCCTGGTCCAGCTGCCCCTGCCGGAGCACATCGACCCGGAGACGGTGTTGGAACGCATCCATGCCGACAAGGACGTGGATGGCTTCCACCCCTACAATATCGGCCGCCTGGCCCTGCGCATGCCCCTGCTGCGCCCCTGCACCCCCTACGGGGTCATGACCCTGCTCAAGCACACGGGCGAGACCTTCTACGGGCGCGAGGCGGTGGTGGTCGGGGCCTCCAACATCGTCGGCCGGCCCATGTCCCTGGAGCTGTTGCTGGCCGGCTGCACCGTCACCACCTGCCACCGCTTCACCCGGAACCTGCGGGAGCATGTGGGCCGGGCCGATATCCTGGTGGTGGCCACGGGCAAGCCGGGCCTGATCCTGGGAGACTGGATCAAGCCGGGAGCGACGGTGATCGACGTGGGCATCAACCGCCTGGAGGACGGCAGCATCACCGGTGACCTGGATTTCGCCAGTGCCCGGGAACGGGCCGGGTGGATCACCCCGGTACCCGGCGGCGTCGGCCCCATGACGGTGGCCACGCTGCTGGAGAACACGCTCTACGCGGCGGAAAAGCTGCACCGCTGAGTACGCCGAGGCGGGAAATACCGCGTGGTCCGGGCGCCACTCCTACGGGGGGCAGGGGATGCGGGCTAGGAGACAGAACGCAGGTAGACACCCGGTGCGGTCTGCTGCAACAGGGTATCGATGGGTTGCGGCCTGGCCACCCAGTAGCCCTGGGCATAATCGACACCGATGCCCCGCAGCCGCTCCAGCACCGCCTCGCTTTCGACGAACTCGGCGATGGTGCGTATCCCCATCACGTGCCCGATCTCGTTGATGGCGCTCACCATGGCGGCGTCGATCTCATCCTCGACCATGTCCTTCACGAAGCTGCCGTCGATCTTGAGGTAGTCCACCGCCAGGTTCTTCAGGTAGCCGAAGGAACTCAGCCCGCTGCCGAAGTCATCCAGGGCGAAGCTGCAGCCATGGTCGCGCAACACCTTGATGAAGCGGGTGGCGCCGCGCAGGTTGGCGATGGCGGCGGTCTCGGTGATCTCGAAGCAGACCTGGCAGGGATCCAGCGCGGACCGCGACAGGTGCTCCAGCACGAAGGCGAGAAACCCCTCGTCACTCAGTGACTGCCCCGAGAGATTCGCGACATAGACCGCCCGGGCCGGTCCCGAGCGACCCGGCCCGAAGGTCTTGAGCATGGTGCTGACCACCCAGCGATCCAGGGTCGGCATCAGGTTGTAGCGTTCCGCCGCCGGCAGGAAGGCCATGGGCGGCACCATGTTGCCCTGCTCGTCGAGCATGCGCACCAGCATTTCGTAATGCACCGGGAACCGACCGTTCTCCAGGGGCACGATGGGCTGGAAATACAGGCGCATCCTGTCCTCGTCCAGGGCACGGCCGATCTGCGATACCCAGCTCAGTTCGCCGCGTCGCTGCTGCATCTCCCGGTCGCCATGTTCATACACATGGATGCGGTTGCGGCCGCTGTCCTTGGCCGCATAGCAGGCCACGTCGGCGGCACTCAGCACATCCGTGACACTGTGACTGGCCTGGTTCACGGGCACCACGCCGATGCTGACACCGATCTCGAAGCTGTGCTCCTGGTGCATGAAACGGAACGCCCGCACCGTATTGAGGATATCCTCCGCCACGCGGCGCGCCTTTTCCGGACTGCAATGGCTGAGCAACATGCCGAATTCGTCGCCCCCCAGGCGTGCCAGTACATCGGTTTCACGGATGCGTTCCAGCAGCACCCCCGCCAGCTGGCGCAGCAGTTCATCCCCGGCGATGTGGCCGCAGACATCGTTCACCACCTTGAACTGGTCCAGATCCAGGTAGCAGAGCGCATGCTCCACGCCATCCTGCCGGGTACTGTCCAGGGCTTGTTGCAGGCGTTGCTCGAATTCGCGCCGGTTGTACAGGCCCGTGAGGGCATCATGGGCCGCCTGGTAGGAAAGCTGGCGTGCCAGCATGCGCGTGTGGCCCACGTCATGGAACACCATGACCGCACCGAGCACGGCATCGTTGCGGTCACGTATCGGGGCCGCCGAGGCACTGATCTCCACCTCGGCCTCGTCCGGGCGTACCAGGATGATCTCGTCCTGCAGACTGACGGGCACACGCTGGGCCAGGCACTGCGCCACGGGATTCTCCAGCGGTTTGCGCGTCACCTCGTCGTACAGGTCCAGGATCTCCAGCAGAGAGCGCCCGCGGGCCTGCTCCAGGCTCCAGCCCGTGAGCTTCTCCGCCAGGGGATTGAAATATTCCACACGGCATTCCGGATCCGTGGTGATGACGGCATCGCCGATGGAATGCAGGGTAACGACGGCCCGTTCCTTCTCCTGGTAGAGGGCGGACTCGGAATCCCGCACCCGCGCCAGGGCCTCGCGCAGCTCCTGCTGTTGGAGGGTGACATAGTCCAGGGCGCGGTTGATGAAACCGCCCAGGTAGCCGAACTCGTCGCTGCGTTTCTCGTCGAAGCGCGCATCGGTGGAACCGGCGGAAAAGGCCTCGGCGGTACGCACCATCTGCAGGAAGGGACGGCTGATCATGCGCTGCAGAACCCACTGCAGCACGAAACCGAACAGCAGGAAGGTCCCGCCCATGAACACCAGGTACTGCTTGCGCTGTTGCTGGATCTGCTGCTCGACGCTGGGCAGGGAGACATTCAACATCAGCTGCAGGGAGTCGTCGGCATGGGAGGTGTCGGTCACCTCGAGGAGCCGCGAGTAGCTGACCAGCTGTTCCTCGTCGGCCAGGGGGGCATGTCCCAGCTCGAAATCCTCGTCCAGGTACTGCACGTAGACCCTGGGGATATCGAAGGATCGCTGGGTATGGGTGACCACGGCCAGCACCTCGGCAAAGTTGTCGGGGTGGCGGCGGGCCAGCTGGCGGTCGATCTCCTGGACGAAATGATCCACCGTGGCCAGCTGGTGCCTGGCCAGGTCGTCTTCCAGCCCCTTGAGCTGTACGAAGGCGAACAGCAGGCCGATCAGGGCCAGGCCCCAGAACACCACGCCGGTCACCTTCACCGGCAGGCCGGTGTGGGGCATGGCAGGCGCCTTGCGCACAGCGTCGCGCCCGGTCATCGGAACCTGGCGAACTGGAGGATGATGAGCATGGGGCAGACCCCGCTGAGCCCGGCGCCGAAGATGGCGAAGCCCATGAACCAGGCGAACCACCAGAGCTGCTCGGGGAACACCAGCAGGGACAGGATCAGGCAGGCCGCCACCGTCAGGCGCCAGGCCCGCTCGGCGTCGAAGGGGATCAGGGCCTCGGCATGGGCCGGGGTGCCGGCCGAGGCCAGGCCCCGGGCCCGGTTGATGAGCAGTGGGATGCGGTAGTTGCTGACACCCTCCAGCAGCTGCAGGCCGATCACCGCCAGCAACACCCGGTCGAGGTCGAAATAAAGGGAAATCAATAGGGTGAGGCCCAGGAGGAGCCGATAGAGGCGGTCGCTCATGCTTCGTTTCCACGCCGTTTGCAGGAAAAACCCGGGGCGGGATCCAGGTTCCACGCCGGGTGCTTACATAGGGGGCGTAGCGGCCCGGAGCAGGCAAACTTGATAGAGCTCAACCGAACGACAACAACGGCTTACCGGGCCGCCCCGGGGCGAGGACTGGACCCCGGGCAGGGGTCCAGGCTAGGGAATCAGCCGCGCCGCCAGCGGGTGGTACCGGCGGCATCCTCCAGCTGGATACCGGCCGCCTGCAGCTCGTCGCGGATCCGGTCGGCCTCGGCCCAGTCCCTGCGGGCGCGGGCGTCGAGGCGGGCCTGGAGGCGGGCCTCGATTTCGGCATCCGTCAGGCCACCCGCGGCCTGCGCCGGCGCACCGCGCAGGTACCCCGCCGGGTCGGCCTGCAGGATGCCCAGGTGCCCCCCCAGCTGTACCAGGGTGGCGGCCAGGCCTGCCGCCTCCTCCGCCCCGGCCTCCCGTGCCCGGTTGAGTTCGCGCGCCAGCTCGAACAGCACCGCCAGCGCCTCGGCGGTGTTGAAGTCGTCGTCCATGGCCGCGGCGAAGCGCCGCGGGTACTCGCCGTCCACCAGGGGCGCTCCCGGCGGTACATCGCGCAGCGCGGTATAGAGCCGCGTGAGGGCGGCGCGGGCCTTGTCCAGGTTGTCGTCACTGTAGTTCAGCGGGCTGCGGTAGTGGCTGGCGAGGATGAAACAGCGCACCTCCTCGGGTCGGTAGCGGGCCAGGATCTCGCGCACGGTGAAGAAGTTGCCCAGGGACTTGGACATCTTCTCCTCGTCCACCTGCACGAAGCCGTTGTGGATCCAGTAGTTCACGAAATGGCAGCCGGTGGCGCCCTCCGACTGGGCGATCTCGTTCTCGTGGTGCGGGAACTGCAGGTCCATGCCCCCGCCGTGGATATCGAAGTGGTCGCCGAGGCAGTGGGTGGACATGGCGGAGCATTCGATATGCCAGCCGGGACGACCCGCCCCCCAGGGCGAGGGCCAGCTGGGCTCACCGGGCTTGGCGGCCTTCCAGAGCACGAAGTCCAGGGGATCGTCCTTGGCCTCGGCCACCTCCACCCGGGCACCGGCGCGCAGGTCCTCGGGGTTCTTCCCCGACAGACGCCCGTAGTCCGCGAAGCGGCTGACGTCGTAGTACACGTCGCCATTGTCCGCGGCATAGGCATAGCCCTTCTCCACCAGGGTGCGAATCATGGCGATGATCTCGTCCATGGAGGTGGTGGCACGCGGTTCCAGGTCCGGCGGCAGCACGCCGAGGGCCGCGGCGTCCTCGTGCATGGCGGTGATGAAGCGGCCGGTCAGGGCCTCGATCGGCTCGCCGTTTTCATTGGCGCGCTGGATGATCTTGTCATCGATATCGGTGATGTTGCGCACATAGGTGACCTCGTAGCCCAGGGCCCGCAGGTGGCGTACCACCACGTCGAACACCACCAGCACCCGCGCATGGCCGAGGTGGCAGAGGTCATAGACCGTCATGCCGCAGACATACATGCGCACCTTGCCGGGCTCGATGGGCACGAAGGTCTCTTTCTTGCGGGTCAGGCTATTGTAGATCTGCAGCATCACCGGGGTCCTGGTTTCCAGACTGGCTGGTCGCAACGGGGCGCATCATGGTAGCGGAAAGCGGCCCCGGCTCAAAGCCGGGTTTCTTGTGCCGCGGGCGAAAACCGTTATCATTGGCGGTCCTTGATCCGGAGAACACCCCACATGGCACGCATATACCGCCTGTTGCTCGGCCTGTTCATCGCCCTCGGCCCCCTCGCCTCCCTGGCGGCGGGCCCATCCCCCGCAGGAGATTCGAAAATGACCGTTCAGATGCAAACCAACCACGGCACCATCGTTCTGGAGCTGGATGCCGACCGGGCACCCAAGACCGTGGAGAATTTCATTCAATATGCGAAGGACGGTTTCTATGACGGCACCGTCTTTCACCGGGTCATCCCCGGCTTCATGATCCAGGGCGGCGGTTTCGAGGTGGGCATGAACCAGAAACCCACCCGCGACCCGGTGAAGAACGAAGCCGACAACGGCCTCAAGAACGAAACGGGCACCATCGCCATGGCGCGCACCAACGATCCCCATTCCGCCACGGCGCAGTTCTTCATCAACGTGAAGGACAACGGCTTCCTCAACCACAGCTCGCCCAGCCCCCAGGGCTGGGGCTACTGCGTGTTCGGACGCGTGACCGAAGGCATGGACGTGGTGCATGCCATCGAGAAGGTCGCCACCGGCAACAAGGGCTTCCACCAGGACGTGCCGGTGAGCGACGTGATCATCGAGAAAGTGACCATCGTCGACTGATCCCCGCCGGGAGGGGTGCGCCTGGCACCCCTCCCCTCCCTGCCTCCGTGAACCCCGTCCTGTTCATCTCCGACCTGCACCTGGACCCCTCGCGGCCGCAGGTCACCGGGCTGTTCCTGGAGTTCCTGGCCGGCGCGGCGCGCACGGCCGCGGCCCTGTACATCTTGGGGGACCTGTTCGAGGCCTGGATCGGCGACGATGACCCGGATCCGGACCATGCCCGGGTGATTGCCGGTCTGCGCGCCACCGTGGACAGTGGCGTGCCGGTGTGGCTCATGCACGGCAACCGTGACTTTCTGCTGGGCGAGGACTTCGCCCGCCGCAGCGGCGTGCGCCTGCTGCCGGACAGCACCGTCATCGAGCTGTTCGGCACCCCCGCCCTGCTGCTGCACGGCGACACCCTCTGCACCGACGACCGCGCCTACCAGGACTTCCGGGCCATGGTGCGCGAGCCGCGCTGGCAGCGGGACTTCCTCGCCCGGCCCATCGGCGAGCGCCAGGCCATCGCCCGCCAGTTGCGCGAGACCAGCCAGGAAGCCACCCGCGGCAAGGCCGAGTACATCACCGACGTGAACGCGGATGCGGTGGCCGGCTGCATGCGGGACGCCGGCGTGCGGCTGTTGATCCACGGCCATACCCACCGGCCGGCCATGCATGAGTTTGAACTGGACGGCCAGCCGGCCCGGCGCATCGTGCTGGGGGACTGGTACGAACAGGGCAGCCTGCTGCGCTGCGACACTGAAGGCTGTCGACTGGAGACCCTGCCGCTGCAGGCCGAATAAAGACACGCCGGGGACGTCGGGCTTCAGCCCGACAAACGGCCGTCTCCCTCCCCCGCCAGTTCCCGCAGCAGCCGCATCTCCTCCGCGTCGAAGCCCGCCTGGCCACGTGCCTGCTCGGCAAAGGGGCCCTTGATGCGCCCCGGCATGTAGCGTTCCAGCAGTTCGCGGAAGGTCGCCAGGGGCTCCTGCCCCCGCTCTGCGCAGCAATGCCGATACCAGCGGCTGCCGATCTCCACATGCCCGATCTCGTCGCGGAAGATGATGCGCAGGATGGCGACCGTGGCCTCGTCTCCCGCCTCTTCCAGGCGCTGGATCATCCCCGGGGTGACGTCCAGGCCGCGGGCCTCCAGCACCCGGGGCACCAGGGCCATGCGCACCAGCACATCGCCGGCGGTCTCGCAGGCCATCTCCCACAGGCCGTTGTGGGCGGGAAAATCCCCGTAGTCGTGGCCCAGCCCGCGCAGGCGTTCGCGTAGCAGGCCGAAGTGCTCCGCCTCCTCGGCCGCCACCCGCAGCCAGTCGCCGTAGAACCCGGCGGGCATGTCACGGAAACGATAGACCGCGTCCAGGGCCAGGTTGATGGCGTTGAACTCGATGTGCGCCAGGGCATGCACCAGCACGGCACGCCCCTCCGGGGTGGTGAGTCTGCGCTGGCGCAGCTCCCGTGGTGCCACCAGTAGCGGCCGGTCGGGACGGCCGGGCACCGCGATGGCACGCGGCGGCAAGGGGGAGCCGGCCGGCAAGCGGCCGGCCTGCCAATCCTCCCGCAGGGCCCGGACCCGGGTCTGCTTGCGGACCGGTTCCGGCTCCAGCAGGGCCTCCAGGGCACGCTCGGGAAGCCACTGTGTCGCGGCAGGGCTTTCGGTCATAAACAAATATAAAGCATACAGATATAGATAATATTTAAAGCAATATATTACACTGGTTCCCGGCCGGGCAGGTCGCCGTTCACGCAGGCTTTGACAGGGAATTCCCCCTTCAGGCATTCTGGCAAGGCTGGGGTTACCAGGAGGGTCATGCCATGACCCGAAGCAAGCACATCCTCGAGGTCTACGAGCCCTACGACTACGCGGGCCCCAATCCCATGGTGGTGTCCGGTGTCTCCACCGCGCTCGATCCCACCGGCGTCGAATACTTCCTGCTGCAGCTCAACGAGCCGGTCACGCTCAATGACGCCGCCCTGGTGCAGATCCTGGTGAAGCCCCGCTACAACGGCGACAAGATCGACCGCGCCACCAGCAGCACCTGCACCGTGAACATCTGCCGCGTCATGCCCGGCCATTACATCAATGGCAGTGGCCATTTCGAGTTCAAACAGGTGCACCACTGGGGCGTGGGCAAGATCACCGTCGCCCCCGGCTGAACCGGCTCAGGTCAGGCTCCCAGTCCCCGCGCCAGGTCGTTCTGCAGGTCCCGCACGGACTCCAGGCCCACCGCCACGCGTAACAACCCTTCGTCGATCCCCGCCTCGGCGCGCTGCTCGTCGGTGAGCCGCCCGTGGGTGGTGGTGGCCGGGTGGGTGATGGTGGTCTTGGTATCGCCCAGGTTGGCGGTGATGGACATGACCCGGGTGGCATCGACTACCCGCCAGGCCGCCTCGCGCCCGCCCCTGACCACGAAGGACAGCAGGCCGCCGAAACCGCTCTGCTGGCGTGTGGCCAGCGCGTGCTGGGGATGGGAGGCGAGCCCCGGGTAGTAGACCTTCTCCACCGCCGGCTGCTGCTCCAGCCAGGTCGCCAGTTGCAGCGCCTGCTCGCTGTGGGCCCGCATGCGCAGCCCGAGGGTCTCCAGCCCCTTGAGGAAGACCCAGGCGTTGAAGGGGCTCATGGTGGGGCCGCAGGTACGCAGGAAGCCGAACACCTCCTTGCCCACCCGTTCCCGGTCGCCCACCACGGCGCCGCCCATGCAGCGCCCCTGGCCGTCCAGGTACTTGGTGGCCGAGTGGATGACGATGTCGGCACCCAGGGCCAGTGGCTGCTGCAGCGCCGGGGTGCAGAAGCAGTTGTCCACCACCAGCAGGCAGCCCTTGCGCCGCGCCAGCTCCGCCAGGGCGCGGATGTCCACCAGTTCGGTGAGCGGGTTGGAGGGCGTCTCCAGGAACAGCAACCGGGTCTCGGGCCGGATGGCCCGCTCCCAGGCCTCCAGGTCCGCCAGGGGCACGAAGCTGGTCTCCACCCCGAAGCGCGCCAGGTAGTTGGTGAACAGGATGGTGGTGGTGCCGAAGATGCTGCGCGAGGACACGATGTGGTCGCCGCCCTTCAGCAGGCCCGCACAGGTGGCGTAGATGGCGGCCATCCCGGAGGCCGTGGCCACGCAGGCCTCACCGCCCTCCAGGGACGCCAGCCGCTCCTGGAAGGTGCGCACCGTCGGGTTGGTGAAGCGCGAATAGATGTTGCCGGGTTCGGTGCCGGCAAAGCGCGCCGCCGCCTCGGCGGCACTGGCGAACACGTAGCTGGAGGTGGGAAAGATCGGCTCCGCGTGCTCGCCCTCGGCGGTACGGTGCTGGCCGGCCCGTACCGCGCGGGTCTCCGGATCGAATTCGGACCAGTCCTCGATATCCATGCCGCTCACCCTCATCGTTCGCCCGCAGGCATAAAAAAACCCGCTGTTCGCCAAGCGAAAGCAGGTGCCATCGCTTTAGCTGCATTTATTACGCGCCCGCAAGCTGAACTCAAATCGGCGCAATGGCGAAAGCCTAGAGCAGACGGGCGACGGATGTCAAGACGGCTGGCCGAGCGCAGTACGCGGCCACTCCCGGCCCCGCATGCCTTCCCGACGGGCCGGAGGTTCAGGCGTTGTTGTGCAGCTCGATGATCTCCGCCTCTTCCTCGCGGCGTTTCTCCTTGGCGGAATCGTTGCGACTGGCACGCAGCTGGTCGAGGTATGCCTCGTCCACGTCGCCGGTGACATATTCTCCGTCGAACACAGAGCTGTCGAAGCGTTCCAGCCGGGCGTTGCGCTTGCGCACGGTATATTCCAGGTCGGCGAGGTCCTGGAATACCAGCCAGTCGGCGCCGATGGCCGCGCACACCTCTTCCTCGCTGCGACCGTGGGCGATGAGCTCTTCCTTGGTGGGCATATCGATGCCGTACACGTTGGGGAAACGTACCGGTGGCGCGGCGGAGGCGAAATAGACCTTGCGGGCACCGGAGTCGCGCGCCATCTGGATGATCTGCTCGGAGGTGGTGCCGCGCACGATGGAATCATCCACCAGCAGTACCGTCTTGTCGCGAAACTCCAGGTCGATGGCGTTGAGCTTCTGGCGCACCGACTTCTTGCGTTGCTGCTGGCCGGGCATGATGAAGGTGCGGCCGATGTAGCGGTTCTTGATGAAGCCCTCGCGGTATTTCACGCCCAGGCGGTTGGCGAGCTGCAGGGCGGCGGTGCGACTGGTGTCGGGGATGGGGATGACCACGTCGATGTCGTGCTCGGGACGGATGCGCAGGATCTTCTCCGCCAGTTTCTCGCCCATGCGTAGGCGCGCCTTGTACACCGACACGTCGTCGATGATGGAATCGGGTCGCGCCAGGTAGACGTACTCGAAGATACAGGTGGCGTACCGGGGATTCTCGGCACACTGGCGCGTCTCGGCCCGGCCGTCCAGGGTCAGCACCAGGGCCTCGCCGGGCTCCAGGTCGCGCACCCGCTCGAAGCCCAGGGCATCGAGCGCCACGCTCTCGGAGGCCACCATGTATTCCGTCCCCTGCTCCGTTTCCCGCTTGCCATACACCAGCGGGCGGATGCCGAAGGGATCGCGGAAGGCGATGATGCCATAGCCCATGATCATAGCCACGGCGGCGTAGGCGCCGCGGCAGCGGCGATGCACACCGGCCACGGCCTCGAACACGTCGTTCTGGTCGATGCGCAGCTTGCCCTGGCGTGCCAGTTCGTGAGCAAGGACATTGAGCAGGATCTCCGAGTCGGAGTTGGTATTGATGTGGCGCAGGTCTTCCAGGAACAGATCCTGCTTCAGCTCCTCGGCATTGGTGAGGTTACCGTTGTGGGCCAGGCTCACGCCATAGGGCGAGTTGACATAGAAGGGCTGGGCCTCGGCGGAACTTTCGCAACCGGCGGTGGGATAGCGCACATGGCCGATACCCATGTTGCCGCGCAGGCGCAGCATGTGGGACTGGCGGAACACGTCGCGCACCAGACCGTTGTCCTTGCGCAGGTAGAGACGGCTGCCTTCGCAGGTCATGATGCCGGCGGCATCCTGGCCGCGGTGCTGCAGCACCGTGAGGCCATCATAGATGGACTGATTGACGGGGCCCTTGGCTACCAGGCCGATAATGCCGCACATAGGGGGATCTCGCTCCGGGTTGTCACTACATTCAATACTGGATGTTCGCCGCGATGTCCGCGGGCAGGAAGCTGCGCATCCACAGGGCCAGGTCCACGAAATGGCCGAGGAAGATGGACTCCTGCCACCAGGGGTCCTGGGGCAGCTGGGTGAGCCCGGCCAGCAGCACCAGCACACCCACCACCATGACCCCGCGGGCGATGCCGAACACGATGCCCAGTGCCCGATCGGTGCCGCTGAGGCCGGTCTTGCTCACCAGCTGACCGATGAGGTAATTCACCACTCCACCCAGGATCAGCACCAGCACCAGCAGGATACCGAAGGCCAGCGCAAGGCGCGCTGAAGGCACCGACACCCAGCGCTCGAACCAGGGCGCCAATTCCTCGTAGAAGAGGATGGCGATTACCGGTGCCGCGATCCAGGTCAGCAGCGACAGCGCCTCCTTCACGAACCCGCGCCACAGGCTCAGCAAGCCCGACACCACGATCACGCCGAGAATGAAATAATCCACCCAGATCATGCAGCGGGTTTTCCAGCGCGGGCAATCGGGGACGGGTGGGGCGGTTTCCCCTGGCGGGCGTTGGCGGGCATGGCGCGTATTCTAGCAGACCGGCACGGACGGATGTGCACCTCCGCTCAGGGATGTGGCATCACCCGCGCCTGCAGGCCCGATTCCCGGGCCAGGCCCGACAACTGTGCCTCGGCGGCATTGCGCTCCGCGTAGGGTCCGACCCGTACCCGGAAGACCGGCTTTGCGTCCACCACCACCCGTTCCACGAAGGCGTTGTAGTCCGCCTTGCGCAGGCGGTCACGCAGGGCAATGGCATTGGCCTCCTGTCCGAAGGCCCCCACCTGGACCACCCAGCCACTGGTCACCGGGGCCGGCGCGGCCTCCCGGGCAGGCGCCGCCGGTGCCGGTTCGGCCTCCGGCACCGGGGTGGTGTCGCGCTCCGGTACGGCCTCGGGCACGGCGGGGGTTTCCGCCACCACCGGGGGCGACGCCTCCTCGGTGGCCGGCACCGGCGTCTCGGCGGCCTGCCCGTCCTCGCCGATCACCACCGTGGTCACCGGCTCGGGCGGCACCACCAGCACCGGCTCCATGGGCTCGATGCGGCCTTCACGCATCTCTTCCAGGGGCCGGGGAAGATCGAGGGAACGCGGCCCCGTGTCCTCATCGGGCCCTTCCAGGAGGATGGGAATGAAGATCACCGCCAGGGCCACCAGCACGACCGCACCCACGACCCGTTGTTTCACCAGATTATCCACTGCTCGCCATCCCCTGTTGTTCAGAATTCCGGCAGCGCCAGGATCGCTGCCACGGTATGGAAGGAACCACACACCACCACCCGGTCACCGGGGCGGGCCCGCGCCATGGCACGCCGGTAGGCCTCCTCCACGCCAGTCGCCAGCTCCCGCTGCATGGGCTGGATCTGCGCTTCCAGACGTGCCTGCAGGGCATCCGCCCCCAGGCCGCGGGGCACCTCCAGCCCTGCCAGGTACCAGTGATCCACCTGGGACAGCAGTGGCGCAGCGAAGGCCGCCACGTCCTTGTCCTCCAGCATGGCCAGTACCAGGTGGGTATGGCCCGTGATGGGCCGTGTCGCCAGCGCATTGGCCAGGGCGCGGCCGCCCTGGGGATTATGCGCCACGTCCAGGACCCGTTCCACCGCACCCGGCAGGCGCTGGAAACGTCCCGGCAGCGTGGCGGTGCGCAAGCCCTGCTCCAGGGCCGCACGGGATACCGGCAGGCGGGCCTCCAGGCAGACCAGGGCTTGGATCACCGCGGCGGCATTGTCCAACTGGTGTGCCCCCACCAGGGCGGGCAACGGCAATCCGCGGTACTCGCGATCCCCCTGCCAGTGCCAGTCCCGCTCCCCACGCCGGTACCCGAAGGCCGCGTCGCGCCCATACCAGCGAGCACCCAGGGCCCGCGCGGTCTCCGGTACCGAGGCCGGCGGCGCGGGATCGCCGCACACCGCCGGCCGGCCGGTCCGGAAGATGCCGGCCTTCTCGCGTCCGATGCTGTCGCGGTCGTCCCCCAGCCAGGCGCTGTGATCGAGATCGATGGCGGTCACCAGGGCCAGGTCGGCATCCAGGATGTTCACCGCGTCCAGGCGCCCGCCCAGGCCGACCTCCAGCACCATTACATCCAGGGCCGCATCGGCAAACAGCTGCAAGGCCGCCAGGGTGCCGAACTCGAAATAGGTCAGCGAACGTTCGCCCCGGACCGCGTCCACCTGTGCGAAGGCGCCGCACAGGTCCGCGTCGCTCGCCATGACGCCGTCGATACGGATGCGTTCGTTGTAACGCAGCAGGTGTGGCGAGGTATAGCAACCCACCCGGTAGCCGGCGGCCCGCAGGATGGCCTCCAGCAGGGCCACGCTGGAGCCCTTGCCGTTGGTCCCGGCCACGGTGATGACGGGACAGGCGGGTGTGAGCAGATCCAGGTCCCGTGCCACGGCGGCCACGCGCTCCAGGCCCAGCTCGATGGCGACGGGATGGAGGGTCTCCTGCCAGGCCAGCCATTCGGCGAGGGTGGTGAAGCGCGGGGGCTTGCCGTCCTGCGGGTGTTCAACCATGGGTGTCCATGCCGTTGTAGGAGCCCGGTCCCCCGGGTGATGCCCGGCAGCATTGAAATCGCCCGGGGGACCGGGCTCCTACAACGGTTGAATCAGGCAACGGAAGGGCGCTTGCCCAGCATGGCCAGCAGCTCCGCGATGCGCGGGCGCAGCTCGCGCCGGTCGACGATCATGTCGATGGCGCCATGGTCGAGCAGGAACTCGCTGCGCTGAAAGCCCTCGGGCAGCTTCTCGCGCACCGTCTGCTCGATGACGCGCGGGCCGGCGAAGCCGATCAGGGCATTGGGTTCGGCCACCTGGATATCCCCCAGCATGGCGAAGCTGGCGGACACGCCGCCCATGGTGGGATCGGTGAGCACCGACACGAAGGGCACGCCGGCGTCGGACAGGCGCGCCAGGGCGGCACTGGTCTTGGCCATCTGCATGAGGGAGAAGAGCGCCTCCTGCATGCGCGCGCCGCCGCTGGCGGAGAAGCACACCAGCGGGATGTGGTGTTCCAGGGAGCTGTTCACGGCGCGCACGAACTTCTCGCCCACCACCGCGCCCATGGAACCACCCATGAACTTGAACTCGAAGGCCGCCGCCACCAGTGGCAGTCCCAGCACCTGGCCGCGCATCACCACCAGAGCGTCCTTCTCGCCGGTGGCCTTCTGCGCCTGGCTGATACGGTCCTTGTACTTCTTGCTGTCCTTGAAGCGCAGTTCGTCGATGGGTTCCAGCTGGACGGCGATCTCCTCGCGCGGCTCAGGATCCAGGAAGCTGTCCAGCCGGCGGCGCGCGTCGATGCGCATGTGGTGATTGCACTTGGGGCAGACATCCAGGTTGCGCTCCAGCTCGGCGCGGTAGAGGATCTGGTTGCAGCCGTTGCACTGGCTCCAGATCCCCTCCGGCACCTGGCGCTTGTCACCGCCGATCTCCGTGCGGATCCGGGACGGCATCAGTTTTTCAAACCAGCTCATGATCGTTTCGCTCTCGATAATTACATAGGTGCGGCATGTATGAGCCTTGCCTGACCTGACTCATCCTGTAGGAGCCCGGTCCCCCGGGCGAAGGGATTTGGCGCCCTTCGCCCGGAGGACCGGGCTCCTACCAACGCCATGCATGTGGAAACATCAATAGCCAGCACTTGCCGACTGGGGCTGCACGGCATCCATGGCGGCGCGCATCCCGGCCAGCACGGCGGCCAGGGTCTCCGGGATGCGCTCCGGTGTCGCCACCAGCTCCGGCACCCGGCTCACCAGGGCGCTGCCCACCACCACCGCATCGGCCACCGCCGCCACCTTGGCGGCGGAATCGGCATCGCGGATGCCGAAGCCCACGCCCACCGGCAGCTCGGTGTGGGCGCGGATCTCGGCGACCTTGGTCGCGACGGCCGCCACGTCCAGCTGACTGGAACCGGTGACGCCCTTGATGGAGACATAGTAGATGAAGCCGCTGGCCACCGCGCCGATACGATCCATGCGCGCACCGGAGGAGGTGGGCGACAACAGGAAGATGGGGTCCAGCGTCTTGGCGCGCAGTGCCTGCACCAGGTCATGGGCCTCCTCGGGCGGCAGGTCCACGGTCAACACGCCGTCCACGCCGGCCGCGGCCGCCGCCTCGGCAAAGCCTTCGTAGCCCATCACCTCGATGGGATTCAGGTAGCCCATGAGCACTACCGGCGTGGCGGTGTCGCGGGTGCGGAATTCGCGCACCATGTCCAGCACCCGGTGCAGGCTGGTGTGGTGCACCAGGGCGCGCTCGCAGGCGGCCTGGATCACCGGGCCGTCGGCCATGGGGTCGGAGAAGGGCACCCCCAGCTCGACGATATCGGCGCCCGCCGCCACCAGGGCATGCATCAAGGGCACCGTGACGCCCGGCTCGGGATCGCCGGCGGTGACAAAGGGGATCAGGGCCTTGCGCCCGGCGGCGCGCAGTTCGGCAAAACGTCCGGCGATGCGGCTCATATCTCGATGCCCTCCAGTTTCGCCACGGTGTTGATGTCCTTGTCGCCGCGACCGGAGAGGTTGACCACGATGGCCTGGTCGGGTCGCAGGGTGGGCGCCAGCTGGCTGGCATAGGCCAGGGCATGGCTGGATTCCAGTGCCGGGATGATGCCCTCGATGCGGGTCAGGTCATGGAAGGCGTGCAGCGCCTGGTCGTCGGTGACGGACACGTAGCGGGCGCGGCCCGTGTCCTTGAGCCAGGCATGCTCGGGGCCGACGCCGGGATAGTCCAGGCCGGCAGACACCGAATGGGTCTCGATGATCTGGCCGTCGGCGTCCTCCATCAGGTAGGTGCGGTTGCCGTGCAGCACGCCGGGCCTGCCGGCGCACAGGGGGGCGGCGTGGCGGCCCGTCTCCAGGCCGTCGCCGGCAGCCTCGACACCGTACAGCTGCACATCGGTGTCGGCGAGGAAGGGATGGAACAGGCCGATGGCATTGGAGCCGCCGCCCACGCAGGCCACCAGGGCATCGGGCAGCCGGCCGGTGCGCTCCAGCATCTGGGCACGCGCCTCGCGGCCGATCACCGCCTGGAAGTCGCGCACCATGGCCGGGTACGGGTGCGGGCCGGCCACGGTGCCGATGATGTAGAAGGTGTTGTCGACGTTGGTGACCCAGTCGCGCATGGCCTCGTTGAGGGCGTCCTTGAGGGTGCGCGAGCCGGACTTCACCGCGACGACCCGGGCACCGAGCAGGCGCATGCGGTAGACGTTGGGTGCCTGGCGCACGATATCGTCGGCGCCCATGTAGATGACGCACTCCAGGCCCAGGCGCGCCGCCACCGTGGCGGTGGCCACGCCGTGCTGGCCGGCGCCGGTCTCGCCGATGATGCGCGTCTTGCCCATGCGGGTGGCCAGCAGGGCCTGGCCCACGGTATTGTTCACCTTGTGGGCGCCGGTGTGGTTGAGGTCCTCGCGCTTGAGGTAGATCTGCGCGCCGCCCAGCTGCCGGGTCCAGCGCTCGGCGTGATACAGGGGCGAGGGCCGGCCCACGTAATGGGCCAGGTCGCGGTCCAGTTCCGCCTGGAATTCCGGATCGCCGAGGTATTTCTCGTAGGCCAGGCGCAGCTCCTCCAGCGGTCCCATGAGGGTCTCCGCCACGAAGCGGCCGCCGTAGGGGCCGAAGTGTCCGTTGTCGTCGGGCAGGTCCAGCCGCAGGGCCGGATTGTCAGCTGCCGTTGCTTGTGTCGCCACTGCTCACTCCTCGCATGAAGGCCTGGATCCGCGCTGGATCCTTGATGCCCTTGTCCGCTTCCACGCCGCTGCTCACATCCACCGCATAGGGCCGCACGCGGCGGATGGCCTCGGCCACGTTGTCCGGGGCCAGGCCGCCGGCCAGGATGCAATGGGCGCGCAGGGGCTCCGGGATCAGCTCCCAGTCGAATACCGCGCCGCTGCCGCCCGGCAGGGTCTCGTGCCAGGCATCGAGCAGCAGGCCGCGCGCCTCCCGGTAGCCCCGTGCCTCCGCCAGCAGGTCGCTGTCCGGCCGCACCCGCAGCGCCTTGAGATAGGGCTGGTTGAACTGGCGGCAATAGTCCGGCGTCTCGTCACCGTGGAACTGCAGCAGGTCCAGCCCCACGGCATCGGCCATGGCGCGCACCATCCCGGGCTGCTCGTTGACGAACAGCCCCACCACGGTAACGAAGGGCGGCAGGGCGCGCGCGATGGCCAGGGCCTGGTCCGGCGTCACGAACCGCGGGCTGCGCGGGTAGAACACCAGGCCGATGGCGTCGGCGCCGGCCGCCGCCGCCGCCAGTCCGTCCTCGGGACGGGTGATGCCACAGATCTTGACCCTGGTACGCACCGCTGCTGCCCATGAAACCAAAGGGCATAGGGTACCAGAACTCGGGCCGGGACCCGAACCCTCGCCGGCCAGCCAGGTCCCGACACCCCCTGTAGGAGCGGCCTCTGGCCGCGAACCGGCGTACCGCCGGGATTCGCGGCCAGAGGCCGCTCCTACGGGTGCACAGCCTCCCTCAGGCGAAACGCGGCAGGCGCCCCAGCTCCGGGATCCCGTACTCCCCGGGGTAGCGCACCCCCACCAGGTAGAGACCGGCGGCCGGCGCCGTGGCCGCCGCCAGGGTGCGATCGCGCAACACCAGCAGCTCCCGGGTCCAGTCCGGGGCCTGCTCGCCCCGGCCGATGGCCAGCAGCACGCCGACGATGTTGCGCACCATGTGGTGCACGAAGGCGTTGGCGACCACGTCCACGAAGAAGTACTCCCCCGCCTGGCTGACCTGCAGGGATTCCACCGCGCGGATGGCATGGTTGGCCTGGCACTGGGCGGCGCGGAAGGAGGAGAAATCATGCTCACCGATCAGGTGCCGGGCCGCCGCCTGCATGGGGGCCAGTTCCAGGGGACGGTATTCCCACCCTACGCGGTGGCGCTCCAGGGCCGAACCCACCCTGCGGTTGAGGATGACATAGCGATAGCGGCGTGCCCGCGCACTGTAACGGGCGTGGAAGTCGTCTGCCATGGCGCGCATCCACAGCACGCGCACATCGCCTGGCAGCTCGGTGTTGGTGCCGAGCAACCAGGCCCGCTCCGGGCGTAGCGCCCCGGTGTCGAAATGCACCACCTGGGCGGTGGCGTGTACCCCGGCGTCGGTGCGCCCGGCACAGGTCACCTCGATGGCCTCGTCGGCCACCCGCGACAGGGCTGCCTCCAGGCATTCCTGTACCGAACGCACCCCCGGCTGCTGGCGCTGCCAGCCGCGAAAGGCACTGCCGTCGTATTCGATGCCCAGGGCGATGCGCATGGATGATTACCCCGCCACCAGCCGGCCACCGAACCAGAGCAGCAGGCCCAGCAGCACGGGCAGCGCCCACTGCCAGGCCGGCACCGGCCCGGAATCCCGCAGCTCGCGCCAACCCGTCTCCGCAGCCCCGGCCTCGGCCAGCACGGCCACGTAGAGCTGCTGGGCCCGCGCGGCGAAGCGCCTGGCCCGCGAAGCCCCCTCCCCGGCGGACCCCGGGCGGGAGGCCAGCGCCTGCACCCGCGGCACCGTCTCCAGGGTGAGCAGCATCCGCACCGCGAGGCGCCGGTGGTCCAGTCCCAGCCAGCCCAGGGCCGAGGTGAGACGTACCACGGCCTCCAGCAAGGCATTGCGCCCGGTAACCGTCATCACCCAGTGCACCGCGGCCACGATGGCCAGCAGCACACCGGCGCGCAGGGCACCCTGCACGAGCCCTTCCTGGGTGGGGCCATAGGCCCCGCCCCCCTCCCATAGCGGCGTGCCGGGCGTCCACCAGCCGTACAGCACCAGGATGGACAGCAACAGCCAGCGGATGCGCCGCACCAGGGCCAGCAGGCCGGCCAGCCGGGAACGGTCCGCGCGTGCATACAGCACTGCCAGGAGCAGCACGCCGGGCAGTAGCGCCTGGCCGTTGCCGAGTGCCAGCAGCAGGACGAAGACCAGCAGGGAATGGAGGCGAATCAGGGGGTGCACGGTGCGAAGGGTACTATGGAATAGGCAGCCGAGTCAGCGCCGGGGCATTCCATGGCCAGGGCATGGGGGTTGCGGCACCAGGCACGAAGCCCCGGCAGCGCGCTGCGCACGCCGGGCTGGGATGCCCGGCCAGGTTCCGGTTATTCAGCCGTTGCAACCTTACCGAGGGTGAAGAAGAAGGTCGCCCCCTGGCCCAGGGTTGACCGGGCCCACACCCGGCCGCCATGGCTCGAGATGATGCGGCGCACGATGGCGAGGCCCACGCCGGTACCGGGAAACTCATCCATGCCGTGCAGCCGCTGAAACACGCCAAAGAGCTTGTCGTAGTATTTCATATCAAAACCGGCACCATTGTCCTTGACGAAATACACCGTCTCGCCGTCCTCCTCCATGGCGCCGATCTCCACCTGGCGCTCCGGCTCGTGGCCGGTGTACTTGATTGCGTTAGAAAGCAGGTTTTCCCACACCTGATGGACCAGCGCCCGGTCGCAACAGGCGTCCGGCAGGGGATGGATGGTAAAGGACACCACATCGGCACCCGGCAACAGCGCCTGCAGTTCATCGACCATTCCCCGCACCAGTCCCTCCATATCGACCCTGGCGGGCACGACGGCCGTGCGGCCCAGGCGGGAAAAACGCAGGATATCGTCGATGAGCGCACCCATGCGGCGGGCATTCTCGCGAATCCTGGCGACCTTGTGTTTCCCGTACTCGTCCAGCCTGTCTGCGCAATCCTCCTCCAGCACCAGGCTGAAACCATCGATGGCACGCAGGGGCGCGCGCAGATCGTGGGAAACGGAATAACTGAAACCCTCCAGTTCCTTGTTGGCCTCCTCCAGCATCGCGGTTCGCCTGGCCACTTCATTTTCCAGGTCGTTCTTCGCCTGGTGATCCAGCTCCGCCTGTTTCCTCTGTCCCGTGACGCGAAATACCAGGTACAGGGCGCTGAAGGCCAGCAGGATCACCAGGGCATTGGAGACCAGTATGCGCCGGAAGAGGGCATTCTTGGCGGCAAAGGCCTCCCTGGCGGGCTCCATGACCACGAGACCCCAGCCATGGCCGGGCATGGGCCCATAGGACAGAATCATGTCTTCCTGGCGGGCTTCATCCCTGAGGACCTCGATCCCGCTGCGACCCTGCAACAAACGGTGCACAGCGGATGAGACCGAGATACCTGCCTGCCGCAGGCGGTTGTCAGGGCGCGGGTGGAAGGCGACATTCCCCTTCCGGTCCACCACGTACATCTCGCCATTCGATCCGGTATCGATGATCTTTGTCCACTGAAAGAAGGTATCCAGGCTGATCTGCAGCACCAGTATCCCCACCACACGGCCGTCGATCCCTTCGATTGGTACCGCCACTGCGAAAACCTGGATCTGTGGTGGCGCCGCGCGCTGGTAGACATCCGAGATATAAGGACGCCATTCCCGCGCAACCCCCTGGTACCAGTCGCGGCTCTCGAAGTTCCTGCCCCTGACCCCGGGCAGTTCCGGCATATCCACCATGAGGGTGCCATCGGGCCGGGCGACAAACACACGATCGATATAGGCGAAGTCCTCCGGCACTTCCGCCAGGATCTCTCCCGCCTCGACCCAGGCGCCCACCTGGACCAGGGCACGGAAGCGCACGCGTGTCGCCAGGGAGGCGGCAACATCGATCAATCGATCGAAGCGTTCCGTCAACAGTGCGGCGGACAGGTAGGCGATGGAGGCCCGCCGGGACAAGGCGGACTCGGTCAATTCGTTGTGGGTCAGCTTGTAGCCCTGGATGGAAACCATGATCGCGGCCACGGTAATGAGGAGGGCCACCAGCGCAGGCAGCTTGTTCGCTCGGAGCAATTCTCGCCAGGTGGCTGGTTTGGAATCCATTTTGTTCATTCGCGCGACGTGCGCCTCGCGGTGCACGCCGATATTCACCGGTTTTTTGTAACGATTATTTTCTCGCTCTTCCGCCAAGTGTAGACCTCGACGGGTTTCTCCACTGGGATCTGCCACGGTTTTCTTGAATAATCACGGCATGGACAAGCTGGCCCCCTTCTCGACCCTGGGTGTCGCCCTTGCTCTCGGCCTCCTGATCGGACTCGAGCGTGGCTGGAAAGATCGCCAGCAGGCGGAGGGACAACGCGTCGCGGGTATCCGCACCTATGCATTGATACTCATTGAGGCCTCCCCCCTCGATTTCAGGCTTGGGAGGTATCGCCTAC
>OBJA01000446.1_pt1 | contig 36616 bp, 37 predicted proteins | sample 1519751 | NCBI WGS metagenome assembly OBJA01 (sample SAMEA3881238, study PRJEB22517) | soil metagenome | biome: lake sediment; feature: soda lake sediment; material: sediment, water from around vicinity | place: India | collected 2013-12-23 | depth 3 m
ATCGGGCTACGCGGGCACCGATTTTCAGCCGATGAACATCAATTTTGGCATCATCAGTCCGCTTGTTACGGGCGAGAAGGGCAAGAACAAAAAGGAACGGATTGCACAGCGTGCGATTGATCAGGTGCGGCATACGGCACAAAGCCTTTGGGCAAAGGAGTGAGTATAATGATGGAAGGAACAACGATTGTGGCGGTTCGGCGCGATGGCAAATGCGCGGTCGCGGGAGACGGGCAGGTCACTTTTGGTCAGAATACGATAATGAAGCACAACGCCAAAAAGGTGCGGCGGCTGCACAACGACAAGGTTGTCGTGGGGTTTGCGGGCTCGGTCGCGGACGCATTCACGCTATGCGAACGGTTTGAAGCCAAGCTTGAGCAGTACAGCGGCAGCCTGCAAAGGGCAGCTGTCGAGCTGGCGCAGGAATGGCGCGGCGATAAAATGCTGCGCAAGCTGGAGGCCATGCTGATCGCGGCGGATAAGAACGAGCTGCTGCTGGTATCGGGCAGCGGCGAGGTGATACAGCCCGACGATGAGGTGACGGCAATCGGCTCGGGCGGCAGCTACGCGCTCGCAGCGGCCAAGGCGCTCAAGGAGAATACGGATTTGAGTGCGCTAGAGATTGCGCAGAAGGCGATCGCGATAGCCGGACAGATATGCGTGTTTACAAACGGCCACATCACGGTGGAGGAGGTCTGAAATGTCTCACCTGACACCCAAGCAGATCGTTGAAGAGCTGGATAAATACATCATCGGGCAGGATAAAGCCAAAAAGGCGGTGGCGATTGCGCTGCGCAACAGATACCGCCGGCAACGGCTGAATCAAGAGATGCAGGAAGAGATTACGCCCAAAAACATCATCATGGTGGGCTCGACAGGCGTTGGCAAAACCGAAATTGCGCGCAGGCTAGCCAAGCTGATGAACGCGCCTTTCATCAAGGTGGAGGCGACAAAATTCACAGAAGTGGGTTATGTGGGCCGCGATGTCGAATCAATGGTGCGCGATCTTGTGGAAGCATCAATACGCATGGTGAAAGCATCCAGACGCGAATCGGTGCTGGAGAAAGCGCAGCAGATGGCCGAGGAGCGGCTGGCGGATATACTCGCGCCGCTGGGCAAAAAGGCAGCGCCGCCGCAGAATCCGTTTCAGGCACTGCTCGGGCAGGGGCAGAACGTGCCGCAGGAATCGCCCGAAGAAAAGCAACGCCGCATGACAAAACGCGAGGAAGTGCTTGGGCAGCTGCGCGCAGGGCGGCTTGAAAGCATGACGATTGAAGTGGAAGTGACCGATAACGCGTCGCTTGGCATCGAGATAGCGGGTATCGGCAGCGATATCAACATTGGCGAAATGTTCTCGGGCATATTGCCCAAGAAAACGAAGCGTCGCCGTGTGAGCGTTGCCGAAGCGCGCAAGATATTCACGCAGGAAGAGGCCGATAAGCTGATCGATATGGACGAGGTGACAAGCACCGCGATTGAGCGCGCCGAACAGGACGGCATCATATTTCTTGATGAAATCGACAAGATCGCGGGCAAGAATATGGGTCAGGGGCCCGATGTTTCGCGCGAGGGTGTGCAGCGCGATATACTGCCCATCGTTGAGGGCAGCACCGTGGTGACCAAATACGGCCCCGTCAAAACCGATTACATGCTGTTTATCGCGGCGGGCGCGTTTCATGTATCCAAGGTGACAGACCTGATTCCCGAGCTTCAGGGCCGGTTTCCGATCAAGGTGGAGCTGCAAAGCCTCTCGTGCGATGATCTCAGGCGCATACTGATACAGCCCAAAAACGCGCTGATCAAGCAGTATCAGGCGCTGCTTGAAGCGGACAACGTGCGCCTGACCTTTAAGGACGACGCGATCGATGCGATTGCGCGCTATGCCGTGATGGTGAATGAGACGGCGGAGAATATCGGCGCGCGGCGGCTGCACACCGTGATTGAGACGCTGCTTGAGGATATATCCTACAACGCGGGCGGAGACCACCCGATGATCGATATTGATATCGACGCGGCATATGTCAAGGAGCATTTGAAAAGCCAAATCAAAGACAGCGATCTGCAGAAACACATACTATAGAATAGCCGCTATGGGCTTTGCGCATAATAATGCTGACCAAAAAGACGGGGAGCATGATTATGAAAGCAATTGTAATGGCAGGCGGGGAAGGAACGCGGCTTTTGCCGCTCACCTGCGATATGCCAAAGCCGATGGCGACGATACTCGACAAACCGATGCTCGTGTATACGCTCGAGCATCTTTTGTCTCATGGGATTTACAGCGCAGCCTTGACGCTGGGCTATCTGCCCGGTGTTGTCACAGATTATTTTGAACAGAATCCACAACGCGGCTGCGAATTATCCTATTTTGTCGAGGATGTGCCGCTGGGCACGGCGGGCAGCGTGAAAAACGCAGCCTCGTTTGTGGACGGCACTTTTTTGATTACCAGCGGTGACGCGCTGACCGATATTGATCTGACACAGGCGGCCTATGCGCACAGTCAGAGCGGCGCCATGGCGACCATCGTTCTTAAAAGGATGGGTAACCCGCAGGGCTACGGCGTGGTGATCACCGCTTCGGACGGGACGGTGCAGCGTTTTGTGGAAAAGCCAGGCTGGGAGGATGTGTTTTCCGACACCGTCAACACGGGGCTTTACATACTGGAGCCGGATGTGCTGGAGCTGATTCCCAAAGGCAAAAAGTTTGACTTCGCCAAGGATCTTTTTCCGCTTATGATGAGCAAGGGCATGAAAATACACGGCCATGTAACCGATGGCTACTGGTGTGATGTGGGCAGCATCGACAGCTATATCCGTGTGCATGAGGATATGCTTCGCGGCAAAGTAAAGGCAGCGATTTTAGGCCATAATATCGGCGGCATATGGGTGGGCGACGGTGTGCGCTTGAGCAGCACGGCACTGATACAAGCGCCCGGCTTTATCGGTCAGGGTGTGACCATCGGCGAAGGCGCGAAGATCGGGCGGTATGCGTGTATCGGCGCGATGTCCCGCATCGGCGCGTACGCAAGCGTGAAGCGCTGCGTGCTGCACGGCGGCGCGCGTGTAGGACGCCATGCGCGGCTCACCGGCTGCATCGTGGCTTCGGGCAGCGCCGTGGGTGAGCGTTGCAGCATTCATGAAGGCGCGGTTGTCGGTCAGTGCAGTGAGCTTGGCCGGGACAGCCGCGTTGCGCCGCATGTGCGCATCTGGCCGGAAAAAAGCGTGGGTCTTGGTGCATCGGCGAACGACAATATCGTTTTTGGAGGCGGTGAGCGGATGGGGCTTGTGGGGCATGCAGGCTTTGTCGGCGATTTGGGTGTTGATTTAACGCCGCTCAAGCTTGCGCGGCTGTTCGGTGCGGTGGCGGAGCACATGTCTGGCAAGGCCGTGGCGATCAGCGCGGACGGCTCGGCTGTATGTGATGCCGCACAAAAGCAGGCGGCGGGCATGCTGACGCTGAGCGGTGCCGATGTGTATACGATGCGTGGGGTTTCCCGCCCTGTGATGGCGCTGTGTGCGCAAACGCTGGGTGCACAGCTGTGCCTGATGCTGCGCACGCACAAACAAAAGCTTTACGCAGAGCTGTTTGAGCCAGAATTATTCCTGCTTGGAAAAACAGCGCGCAAAAGCATTGAAGCGCGCTACTTCAATCAGGGCGAGATGCTGGCAAACCCGGCGTGCGGCAGAGAAATTGGCGTGGGTGCGGCGGACAGCTTCTACTTAAGCGCATTGCTGCAAAAAACCGACTGGAGCGCAATCAGGACAGCACGGACGCGTGTGGCGCTGTACGGCGGGCGCAGTGTGGACGATATGCTCGAGCGCGTGCTGCTGGCCTGCGGCATCGGCGTTGTGCGCCCAAAAAGCACCGATTCGGCGGAAACGGTGCGCAGCATGGGTACGGATTTTGGTGTGCGCATGAGCAGGGACGGTGCCGTCAGTGCGCTTTATACGCCCAAGGGACGGGTTCTGGAAGCGGATGAATGCCACATGCTTTGGTACTACCTTGTGTTCAGCCATTTCAATAAAAACAGCATCAAGCTGCCCAGCAGTGTGCTGCGCGGTGTGACGGCGATAGCGGACATCTTCGGCATTGCGTACACTTATGCATCGCAGGAGGAAGCGCTGGGTGATCTGTCCGCAGACCAGCGGCGCATACTGTTCGATGGTTTTTTTGCTGTCTGCCGTTTGGCCGAGCATATCGCGCGAACGGGTGCAACGATGGACGAGCTGGCCGCGATGATATCGCCGCCGCATGTGAAGGTGAAGGCTGTTCGCTGTGATTACGAGGATATCGGCCGTGTGATCGGCACACTGTATGCCAGAGGCGATGCACATGCCGCCGAAGGGCTAAGGCTTGACCTCGGCGATGGGTGCAGCTACATCTGCCCGCATGAATCAAGCCCCACAATACTGATACGCACAGAAGCAAATAGCGAGGAATACGCGCAGGAGCTTTGCGATTCGTATGCCGATATTGTGCGGCGTATCGCTCAAAAGAAAAAGCCATCGTGAAAACGGATGTCGCAACACAGATGCGACGATTCCTACAGGATTAAGTGGTATCCTTATTCCGCATAGCATGGGATGAGTCGCTGTGCTCAGCAGACCATATAGAGCTTTTTGCCAAGCTGCCGCAATCGTTAATCGGCAGCTTTTTTGTGGACTGCCCAAAATGCACTTGTTGTGGTATAATAGTGAGGCAAGGCGCTGCAGGCGTTTTGTTGGCGTGAAAAAACGATGGATTTATATATAGAAACGGACAATGAGAGGATAACGACTTGACGAAGAAACAACAGAATGTGCGTATTGTACCGCTTGGCGGCGTTGGTGAGATCGGCAAAAACATGTGGGTGATCGAATACGATGACCAAATGCTGATCATCGATTGTGGTTTTTGCTTCCCGCGTGAAGATATGCTGGGCGTTGACTATGTGATTCCCGATATCGCATACATCAAAAAGAACAGGGAAAAAGTCAAAGCGGTGCTGATCACGCACGGCCACGAGGATCATATCGGCGCTACGCCGTATCTGCTGCCGGAGATCGGCGCGCCTGTTTACGGCACGGATTTAACGCTGGCGCTGATCGAAACCAAGCTTGCAGAGCGCAAGATCGACGGCGTGGCGCTCAACATCATCAAGCCGCGAGACAGCTTTAGTGCAGGTGTCTTTAAAATTGAAGCGATTCGTGTGACACACAGCATCGACGCGGCTCTTGGGTTTGCAATTCACACGCCCGCAGGGACGATTGTGCACACAGGCGATTTTAAAGTGGATTATACGCCGGTGGACGGCAAGGTGATGGATCTTGCGAAATTTGCGCAGCTTGGTGACAACGGCGTTTTGGCGCTGCTTTCCGACAGCACCAACGCGGAAAGCCCCGGTTTTACGATGTCGGAGAGCAGGGTGGGCGATACGTTTGAAAACTACTTCAAAAAAGCAACGGGTCGCATCATCGTGGCGACGTTCGCATCGAATATCCATAGGCTGCAGCAGGTGGTCAGCGCATCCAAACGCTATGGCCGAAAAGTATGCTTAACAGGCCGCAGCATGCTCAAAATCGCCAAGGTGGCCAAGCAGCTTGGTTATCTTGATCTTGATGAAGATGTGCTTGTGGAGCCCGAAGAGCTCGAAAAGCTTAAAAAATCCAAAATCGCGATATTGACCACAGGCAGCCAGGGCGAGCCGATGTCCGGCCTTGTGCGTATGGCAGCCGGAGAGCATAAAAAGCTGTCGATGATACCGGGTGATACCGTGATTATATCGGCATCGCCGATTCCCGGCAACGAACGCTATGTCTCGGATGTGATCAACATGCTTTGCCGCAGAGGCGCGAATGTGATCAACGAGGGCATTGCGGATGTGCATGTATCGGGACACGCATGTGAGGAAGAGTTAAAGCTGATCATATCGCTGGTCAAGCCCAAATATTTTGTACCGGTACACGGCGAATACCGCCATCTGTATCGGCACGCGGCGCTTGCGGAAAGCCTTGGCATCAAAAGCAGCCGTATATTCATACCCGAAATCGGGCGTGTGATTGAGCTTGGTAAAAAGTTCGCGGATATGAGCGAGACTGTGCCGTCGGGCAGCGTGATCATCGACGGACTGGGCGTGGGCGATGTGGGCACCGTGGTGCTGCGCGACAGAAAGCTGCTCTCGCAGGACGGCCTTTTGATCGTGGTGGTATCGCTGTCCACCGAAACCGGTGCGCTGGTCTCCGGGCCGGAGATCATATCGCGCGGGTTTGTGTATATGCGCGAATCGGCTGATCTGCTGGAGATGGCCAAAAAAATCGTTGTTGATGTGGTTAATGCATGTGAACAAAACAAAATAACCGAATGGACAACGATAAAGGGCCGTATCAAAAAGGCGCTGCGCAGCTTCCTTTATGACAGCACCAAGCGCAACCCGATGATACTGCCCATCATCATCGATATATAAACGCTGAAAAGGGGGATCGATATGCAGGTATACGACAAGGCGCACGAGCTGGCCAAACAGCTGCAGCAATGTCCCGAATATGAAGAGTATAAGCGGCTCAAAGAGCTTGTCACCGCCGATGAGAAGACTAAGGTGCTGCTTGCCGACTATAAAAAGCTTCAGCTTGAGGCGCAGGCAGGCTATATTTCCGGCACAGAGATGTCACAGGAGTCGATGGACAAGCTTAAAAAGCTCGGCGAAGTGCTTGCTTTCAATCCTTATGTGACAGAGTATTTTGCGGCGGAATACCGTTTTCAGACGGTTGTGGGCGATGTGTACAAAATACTCTCAGATGCATGTGACTTAGGGTTTGATCTATTCCCCGAATAGGATACGATAATGAAGAATAACAACAACAAATGGATAGAAGAGATTGATTCGGACACGCGTGCATTTTCCTTGGAGCTTGGGCAAAAAGAGCTTCCTGAGAAGTGTGAGGAGCGCGAATCGCTCAAAGAGATGCCGGCAGGCATAATGGTTTGGCGCGTTGCGCGTCCGCTGCTGATTTTGCTTGTCAGCATTGCGCTGATCGTCGCGCTGGGCTCGGCCATATACAACCATATCGAGAATGATTATCTCTCGCCTGTATCTTCGGACACCGCGACGAAGCGCATAGAGATACGGTCAGGTTCATCGCTCTCGAGCATTGCGATGCTGCTTTATGAAGAGGGCATCATACGCAGCAAGTTTGTGTTTCAGATGTATGTGGATTTGAACGATATGTCATCAAGCCTAAAGGCCGGTCGGTATGATTTGTCTCCCAGTATGACGATGGAACAGATTGCTGAAATACTCGCGGAGGGCGATGGCGGACGCAAGACCATCACAGTGATGTTCACCGAAGGCTCAACCATTGAGGATATGGCGCAAAAGCTGGTGAGCGTTGAAATGTTCGATGAGGAAAAGAAAGAAAAGTTCTTAGAGCTTTGCAACGATGCGCAGGCATTTTCGGACTATGGTTTTGTTGAGGCGCTTGTGCAAACGGCAGAGCTTGACGGCCGCAAATATCTGCTGGAAGGATATCTGTTCCCCGATACGTATGAGTTTTACATGGATGCGGAGCCAAAGGACGTCATCAACCGGCTGCTCAAAAAATTCGATCAAATATTTACCGTCACATATGAGGACAGGGCACAGGAGCTGGGCATGAGCATCGATGAAGTGATAGCGCTCGCGTCTATCATCGAATGGGAAGCCCTGCCCAAGGATCATAAAAAGGTTTCCGCGGTGTTCTTTAACCGGCTTGCGGACAATGAGCGGCTTGACTCCTGCGCGACACTGGCCTATGTGACAGGCGAGAGGAAACTGGTTTATAACGCAACGGAGCGGAGCATTGAGTCGCCGTATAATACGTATCTGATCCGCGGTCTGCCTATCGGTCCGGTGGCCAACCCCGGGCAGAAGGCGATTGAGGCGGCGCTTTATCCCGATACGGATCATATGAACGAAGGATACAAATTCTTTTGCAACATGAACCCGGAGACGGGGGATCTCGCATTTGCCAAAACACTCAAAGAGCATGAGGCAAACGTTGAGAAGTATTCGCACCTATGGTAGCAAAAGGCGGTATCGAGCTGCTTGCGCCTGCAGGCAGCTTTGAGAGCCTGCGCGCAGCGGCGAATTATGGTGCCGACGCGGTGTATGCCGCAGGCAAGTCGTACGGATTGCGCGCATTTGCCGATAATTTTACGCCTGAGGATATCAAAGAGGCGGCTGCGTTTTTGCACAGCCGTGCAAAGAAGCTCTACATCACGCTCAATGCCGTGTTTCACCCGCGCGATTTTGATGGGCTTGAGGGCTATATCGAAATGCTGGGTGAAGCGGATGTGGATGCGTTTATCATCACTGACCCGGGCGTGCTCGCAGCGGCCAAACGCGTTGCGCCGAAGGTACCCGTCCATATCAGCACACAAGCCAATACCACCAACGCGCAAAGTGCGGCCTTTTGGCATGAGCAGGGCGCTAGCCGCGTGATACTTGCGCGGGAACTCTCGCTTGATGAGATTGCCGATATACGCGCGCATACACCCCAAACGCTTGAACTGGAAGCCTTTGTTCACGGCGCGATGTGCATCGCCTATTCGGGCCGGTGCCTGCTGAGCAGCGTGACGACGGGCCGAAGCGGCAACAGCGGCGCGTGCGCGCAGCCCTGCCGATGGGAATACCATCTTTTTGAGAAAGGGTATGACGGCGAGTATTTCCCCGCGTTTGAGGACGAGCGCGGCACCTACGTGCTCAACTCCAAGGACCTGTGCATGATCGCACATATCGATAAGATGACACAAGCGGGCATCACATCGTTCAAAATAGAAGGGCGGATGAAGTCGGCCTATTATGTGGCGTGTGTCACAAGGGCGTACAGGCAGGCCATCGATGATTTTGTGGATGGACGCGCATTTGATGAGAGCCTGCTGGATGAGGTCAGCAAAGCAGGCAGCCGTGGTTATACCACTGGCTTTTACTTTGGCAATCCGCGTGAGCAAGGGCAGGATACGCGGCGCGGCATAGCCATGCGCACACACGATTTTGTAGGCGTGGTGCTGGACACTGCCGATCAGCAGGGATGGACAAAGGTGCAGCAGCGCGGCAAGTTTTGTGTGGGTGATATGCTCGAAGTGCTCTCGCCAGGCGGCATCAGCCGCTTTGATGTGGCGGGCATACGCTCAGAAACAGGCGAGGTGCGCACATGTGCGCCGCATCCCAAGGAGACGGTATTTGTGAGTGGCGCGCCTTCTTTAAGCGTGGGGGATATGCTGCGTATAGAGCGAAGTGATGCGGAGGGCACATATGAGCAACAAAAACGAGAATGATATACAGACGTATACAAAGCGTATTTTTGATCCGTTTGAAATCAGCGTCGGCGATATCGATTACGAAGACATCGCGCATTCGCTTTCGATGACGGTGCGGGCCAACGGCCACATCAGGCATTTTTATTCGGTGGCGCAGCATGCGATCGACTGTGTGCGCGAGGCCAGAGCGAGAGGGTGCGGCAGGCGCGTACAGCTCGCGTGCCTTTTGCATGACGCATCCGAATGCTATATTTCGGATATACCGCGTCCTGTCAAGCACCGCCTTGTGGGATATGCGCAGATTGAGCGCCAAATCAGCGATACCGTCTATCAGGCATGCGGCATCGGCAGCTTAACCAATGAGGAAGTGCAAGCGTTAAGTGAGATCGATGACGCGCTGCTGTATCACGAATTTCTGGCGCTGGCGGATCTTGCGCTGTTTGAAAACGCGCCTTTATTGGCAGGGGCGCACAGCTTTGAATATGAGGATATGCGCGATGTCAAGGCGCAGTTTATGCGCCTCTATGAGCAGCTGCATACCGCTCAATAAGGATATTGCAGGCAATCGATATGTGTGGCCGCTTCATAACAGCGGCTGTTTTTCATTTTCGGATAGCATCAATGCATTGACAGTGTGACATTAACACTGTATGATAACAAAGTAAGCAGACGCTAACACTAGAAAGAAGGATGAGAAATGAAGGTACTTGTTTTTGGCGCAGGCGTTCTTGGAAGTTATCTAGCATATGAGCTTGGCGAAGCCGGGCATGACGTGTCAATACTCGCACGGGGAGAGCGATACCAAACGCTTTTGAATAACGGCCTTGTGATTGAACATTTTATGCAAAAAATGACCTCGGTCAGCCAAGTGAAAGCTGTTGAGGTATTGCGCTGTGATGATGCGTTCGATGCCGTGTTTGCGGTGATGCAGAAAACGCAGATTGAACAGGTGCTGCCATTGCTCGCTGCGAATGAAAAATGCCCCTTCGTTTGTCTCGTCGGCAACAACGGACAAGCGCCAAAGACACTGGAGACATTGATGCGGCTCTCGCGCACCAAACCGAAAGTGGCTTTCGCGTTTCTTGGAGCTGGCGGCAAACGTGAAGGCACCAAAGTAATCAGCATACACCGTGATGCCCCGAGCTTTAACGTGGGCAGCATCAATCAGGATATATCATACAAAACGCATATAGATGCTTTGCTAGAAAATACAAAGCTGAAAGTGAACCATTCTGATAACATTGACGCTTGGCTCAAATATCACCTTGCCTTAATATTGCCAGCGGTCTATATGATACACTATGCCAGCGGCGATATGAAAAAGCTTGCGCGAGAGCAGAAAGTCATCCAACAGTGTATAGATGCCATCAAAGAAGGATTTGCTGCTTTGCAGTCGCTGGGATATCCGCCCGAACCGCCGGGTTTGAAGAAATTCTTTGAGAAGCCGGTGTGGCTGCTGCGATTTATGTTTAAGCTGATGATCAGAAGCCGAAAATTTGAGCTTGCGGCAAGAGACCATGCCATGGCGGCGGTTGGCGAGATGAACATGTTGTCGGATGAGTTTACGCAGATTATCAAAAGCACCGATGCATTGACACCGGCGCTTAAAAAGCTGAGCAGCTATTTGATTCGGGCAGAGCGCTAATCACGGCCAGTATACCTGCTCCACAGAAACAGCCGCACCGTCTTTCACCGTAACATAGAAAAAATAAGACTCAAGTATTTTTTTGCGATCAATCTGATAGACGGCGTTGAAATCATCGAGCGTGACGGCGATGGGCGTTGCGTCTGTTACCGCTTCGCCGTTCGGATGATACATCAGCTTAAGCTGAACGATGCTCAAATCAATCGTGCGCAGCTGCTTGTTGATATTTTTGGTGATAAACTCGGAATCCGCAAAAGAATCGACCTCAGCCTGCGCATCCGCCTGCGTGTATCCCTCTTGCTCCACAAGCCATTTAACCGCGTCTTTTCCCCGAAGCATATCAAAATAGTCAAAATCGGCTGTGCTGCGTGCAGGGTCGTAAGACACCAAAAAAGCGAAACTCGAATACATCCGCGGGTTTGATGCTGCAGGCTGCGTATCCGGTGTATCCGGTGTATCCGGCGAGATTGTTTGCGTATCCGGAAGCTGTGTTTGCGCATCGGGCGGCAGCGAATCGGGTGTTTCAGAGGAATCGGGCGGCGTTTGTTCGGCAGAACCATCGGGCGTGATCACGGTAATATCGGGCGTGGGCAACGAAGCACAAGCGCACAAAGCGAGAATACACAGAACGCATGTGAGAAATAGCAGCTTTTTCATGGTCAACCTCCGCATCATTCTATTGAGAGTTTATGCGCCGCGCAGCATGGCTTTGACTGCATCGCGGTAAAAAAATGATATCTCGCAAAGCACCGGCCCAATGCCGGGCAGCGATGTGAGCGCGCTCATCGGCAAATGGCGCGGGCCCAATCGGCAGCGCGGGTCAGTTCACCATCAGCAAGCGGGCCTTGAGAGTCGCATACAAAAAAGCCTTCCGGATTCGCCGCGATGGCAGCGCCTTTTTTAATGAGCAGCTTATTGATTTGTGATGCCGCATAGCCAAAACGCTTGGCCATTTTCTTAAGCAGCGCCGAATCCGCCTTTGTGACATCGATGCGCGTATCAAAAGCGGCGGCGCGTATGTGATTGAGTGCATGGGCAGGCAGCTTTTTAAGCCAGATGCAAACAGCGGGCGTGGGGCGAAATGCGCGTGTGGGCGAGCCGACAAGCAGCAAATCCGCATCATCAAGTGCGTACACAGCATCGGACACATGCACAAGCACACCATCAACGGCATCGGCAACGAATGAGGCCAGCTTCTTGGTATTGCCGAATACCGAATCGTATACAATCACGGTTTTCATCGATCAGCCTCCTTATGAATGTGTACCATCATTATAACAGAATATCAAAAAAGACAACAGATGGTGTATAAAAGGAATGGAAAAGGGGAACAGTATCATAATAGGGGTATTATACCCTTTGAAGAATGCCGAAAAAAATTTTTCAATGAGGGCTTGACCGATGCATACACTTGTGATATTGTATCCAATATAAAATATCACTAACAAAAAGCGTCACGCCCCACCCAAAAGCAAGAACGAATATGGCGGGGCATCATTTACAGGATAGATTGGATACAATATCAAAAATAAAATATACAGAGCAATGCGTGAATGCGAACGATCGAACCGTCAAGGTTCGCAAAAATACATCAACATGAGGAAAGAGGCATCACACTATGGCAAACCTGACAATCAGACCAATCAACACGGGATACGTACCGACATATCCGCTTCAGTATCATTATCATCATTCGTGCGCAGCGTTTTTAAAAGACGTCCCGAACGAAAAGATTCCGCTGCCGGTATTTACCTTTCTGGTTGAAGGGGCCGATCAGCTGCTGCTTGTGGATACGGGCATGGCATGGACGGAAAGAGCCGACAAATACCATCATCCGGGCTCCTGGCAGGATCCGGGCATGGCGATACACGAACAGCTCGAAAAGCTTGGATACAAACCCGAAGACATCGACATCGTTGTTTTCACACATCTGCACTGGGATCACATGTTTTATATGGACAAGTTCACCAACGCCACATTTGTCGCGCACGAACGCGAGGTGGAATTTGCTTTCGATCCCATTCCGCTTTACTACAAATCATACGAGCATCCGGCACTTGGTGTCAAAAGCCCCATTACCGATATGAAGTTCAAAACAGTTAAAGGCGAGGAAGAGATCATACCGGGTGTGCGCGTATTCGAAACGTTCGGTCATTCACCGGGGCATATTTCGGTTGAGATCGACACCAAAGACGGCAGCTATATCTGTGCGGGCGATTCAATATTCGTGCTTGGCAACCTTAAAGAGATTCCCGAGATGCATTACAACATTTCGCCGCCGGGACGCTTTTACAACATCGTTGAAGCTTGGAAGAGCATCGAGCTGCAAAAAGCACGTGCCAAGGACGAGAGCTTCCTGCTGCTTTGCCACGACAAGGCGCTTGAAGAACGCATCAAAACAACGCCTGTGTTTGGAGTTTGATTAAACGAGGGGAGATAAAAGTATGAAGGCTCGGTCAATCGTTATCGGCTGCGACAATGCGGCTGTGGATATGAAAACCGAGATCATCTCGCTTTTGCTCAGCAAGGACATCATCGTGGAAGATGTGGGTGTTGAAAGCGCATCTGACGACACGCTGTATCCGCTTGTGGCCAAAAAAGTCTGTGAAAAGGTGAAGGACAGCGATTACACCAAAGACGGCATACTGATTTGCGGCACCGGTATCGGCATGGCAATGACGGCCAACAAATTTAAAGGCATCCGCGCCGCTGTGTGCCACGATAACTTCTCGGCGGAAAGATCGCGCCTGAGCAATGATGCGAATGTGCTGTGCATGGGTGCACGCGTGATTGGCCATGAGCTCGCCAAGAAGATCGTCAAAGAATGGATAACGCTTGAATTCGTTGACTGCAGCTCAACGCCAAAGGTCAACGCAATAAAAGAAATAGATGCAAGGAACATGTGCCAATAACGGGAGGGGACAACACCATGCTTTACATGGGTACCAATCTGAAGATGTACAAGACAATTGCACAGACGATCAGATTTTTAGAAGAGCTGCATGCCCTGACAAGCGACATTGACAGGGAGAATCTGAAGCTGTTCGTTATCCCCTCCTACACTTCTTTGGAGAGCGCACGCAAGTGCGTACCCGAAAGCAGCATCAGCCTTGGCGCACAGAACATGTGCTGGGAATCCGAAGGCCAGTTTACCGGAGAGATATCGCCGCTGATGCTCAAGGAAACGGGTGTTGAGATCATCGAAATCGGGCACTCGGAACGGCGGCATGTTTTCGGTGAGAGTGATAAGGATGCGAACAGGAAGGTGCGAGCCGCTATGGAACATGGGTTTACCGCGCTGCTGTGCATCGGTGAAACAAAGGAGCAAAAAGAAAGCGGCATCAGTGATGAAATACTGAGCATACAGCTCAAGTCAGCCCTTTTGGGTGTGCAGGATATCGAGAAGCTGTGGATCGGTTACGAGCCGGTCTGGGCGATTGGTGTCAACGGCATACCGGCATCGGCCGCTTATGCGGACGAAAAACACGCAGTAATCAAATCGGTTTTGGAATCGCTTTATGGTGAAAGAGGTACAAAGGTGCCCTTGCTGTACGGCGGCAGTGTCAACCCGCGCAATGCCACGGAACTGATCGTGCAAGCGCATATCGACGGGCTGTTCATCGGGAGAAGCGCGTGGGATGCGAAAGCGTTCAACGGCATTATCCGCGACGTGATCAAGACACAATCTGTGCAATGAGAAGACAAATAAACTTTTGGCAATTGGGAGATGAGCTTTGGGGTATATGAGCGCAATTAACAGATTGAAGGATCAAATGATACTGGCGGCCAAACGCGCCTACACCCGCGGTATACAGACGGGCAGCGGCGGCAATTTCAGTGCACGCGTTGCGGGCAAGCCCCATATGATCGTAAAAGCCAGCGGCGGCTCTTTTATGGACGCGGACAGGCACAACCTTCTGATAACCGATTTTGATGGCAATGTGATCTCGGGGAAGGGCAAACCCACAAGAGAGGCTTTGCTTCATGGGTTTATCTACAAAATTGCACCGAATGTGGGCGGTATCATGCACTGCCATTCCCCTTGGTCCATTGGTTGGGCCAGCACCAAAAAGCCGCTTGAGGGCATCACACTGCACACGCAGCTCAAGTTTGGCTGCCCGATCGATGTGCTGGATATCGATGCGCCTGTGGTGGGCACGGAAGATTTTCATCTTGTTGAAGCGCTTTTCAAAAAGCATCCGCAGCTGCCTGCGTTTTTATTGGTGGATCACGGTGTTGTGGCGGTCTCAGACAATATCATCGACGCCGAACACAACGCACAGCTCGTAGAAGAGACGGCCATGATCGCATTCCTAAAAGCGTTTGCGGCGCACAAACGCTAAAAAAGCGATGGTTGCGGCTTTGTGAACAAGATACAAACTTTTTGGCAACAAGAAGTAAATAGATTTCCTAGCTGGTAGACACAGGCTATGCGCATTGTTAGTATGAATGCCCTACGCCCAAAAGCTAACCGGTTGGGTTAAAAAAATAACGGAGGAAAGATAAAGATGAAGAGAGCAATGGTTATGACAATGGTACTGCTTCTGGTTTTTGCTTTGTTTGCAGGCTGTGCCCAGACAGAAAAACCAGATGATGTCCCTGCCGATGATCAGACTCCTGACGTGGTGGAGCCAGTCGTGACAGATGATGACGATGAAGATGATGATGATGTGGTAGAGGCCCGTTCACCGTTCTCAACCGATTTACTGGACAGCGAAGCGGCGAATCCGATTCCTGTGAAGCCCGAAGATCTGCCTGTAACAGGCATTGGCTCTGCAGTGTCCACAAACGTTAAAGCGAACGAGTCTTATAAAATTGCGATCGTGGTTAAAAACACGACCAACCCGTTCTTGCTCAAATCCATTGCCGGTGCCCAAAAGGCTGCCGATGATATGGGCTTCGAACTAATTTCACTGGCTCCTGCAAGACAGGACAGCCTTGAAGATCAGGTTAAGATCATTGAAGATGCCATACAGCAAGGCGTTCAGGGCATCGTGATGCATCCCATCGACTCGAATGGCATTATGCCTGTTATCAGAAAGTGTGATGCGGCCGGTATCCCTGTTGCCACAATCGGCACACCCGCGGCTAATCAGACGTTCCTGCGCAGCGGCGTTGACTACACCGAAACAGGCGTTGTCATCACGCACTTGGTTGCTGAGAAAATCGGCGGCGAAGGTAAAGTGATCATTCTTGAGGGCCCTCCGGGCGCACAGAATGCACAGGAAAGACTCGCCGGCATGCGTCTGGCGCTTCAAGACTATCCGAACATTGAGGTCGTGGCTTCTCAGACCACCAACTTCAGAAGAACGGAAGGCATGCAGGTTACAGAAAACCTTCTGCAGAGATATCCCGATGTTGCGGCGATCCTCGCCTGCAACGACGAAAGCGCGCTGGGTGCCATTCAGGCTTTGAAGGCGGCCAACCTTGACGGACAGGTTATCATCGGCAGCTTCGACGGCAACCAGGACGGCAGCGCCGCGATCAAGAACGGTGAGATGTATGCCTCATACAACGTTGACCCGTTTGGCTCAACCTATCTGGCTGCGGTTTATGTGGTGCAGTGGCTCAACGACGGCACAATGCCTCCGCAGTACTTCGTACCGTTCCCGTCTGTGTATCAGGATCCTGTCATCACAGCGGACAATGTTGACTACTATATCGAGAACATTGCATGGTGGAAGGAATAACAACAAATTTGACACCAAAGGCATGACATAAGATGATTGCCCCGCCGCGCTGCGCGTGGCGGGGCAATCAAAAATGCAAGATTCATATTACAGCAGTGATGGGGTGAGAGTATTGTCGGATACATTTTTAGTAGCAAAAGGAATCACAAAACAGTTCCCCGGCGTCACGGCGCTTGACAATGTGGATTTCGATCTGAAAAAGGGCGAAGTGCATATACTTGTGGGCGAGAACGGTGCAGGGAAAAGCACGCTGGCCAAGGTGCTGCTGGGTGCCTACGTTCCAGAAGGCGGTGAAATATATTTTGAAGGCGAGCAGGTCAGCTTCAAAACAGCCAAAGACGCGCTCGATAAGGGTATAGCCGCTGTTTATCAGGAATTCACGCTCGTGCCTTACTTAAGCGTTGCGCAAAACATATTCCTCAACAGGGAGCCCAAAAACAAGGCAGGGCTGATCGACAAAAAGAAAATGGAGCGCGATTCGGCCGAATTACTCGATTCACTCAACTGCTGTTACATCAATGTCAAGGCTTATGTCAAGTCGCTCAGCGTTGCGGAGCAGCAAATGGTCGAGATTGCCAAGGCGCTTTCGTTCAAACCCAAAGTCATGGTTTTTGACGAGCCCACCTCCACGCTGTCCGAGCGCGAAGTAGAATCGCTGTTTGAGCGTATACATAAGCTTAAGCAAGCTGGCATCGGCATCATCTATGTGTCGCACAGAATGCAGGAATTCAAGCTGATCGGAGATCGCATCACCGTGCTGCGTGACGGCAAGAAAATTGGCACAGTGGGCGTTAAGGATATCAGCGACGTCGATCTGGTCAACATGATGGTGGGGCGCGATATTTCTCAGGTTTTCCATCGCTCGGAGAATAAGTTTACCGGCGAAGTGCTGCGCACAGAAGAGCTGTGCGACAAAGAAGGCCGAGTGAAGGATGTCAGCATCGTGCTGAACAAGGGTGAAATCGTGGGCTTGGCCGGGCTTGTGGGCTCGGGCAGAACTGAGCTTGCGAAGCTGATATTTGGCATCGATCCCATCAAAAGCGGAAAAGTGTTTATACAAGGCAAAGAAACAAACGCGAACTCTCCGGTCCAAATCGTTAAAAAGGGTATCGGGATGGTTTGTGAGGACCGCAAACGTCACGGGCTTGCACTGAAGGATTCGATCGCGTGGAATGTATTGGCCGTGAGCCTGAAAAAGCATTTTCCAAAGAAGTTTATTTCGCAGAAAAAAATAGCGGGCATCGCGCAGGAATTCAAACAAAAGCTGCGTATTGCCACGCCGGATGTGCACAGAGAGTGTCGGTTTTTATCGGGCGGCAATCAGCAAAAGGTGGTTCTGGCCAAGTGGCTGAGTGCGGATACCGATATACTGATTTTTGATGAACCCACCCGCGGTATCGACGTTGGCGCGAAGATGGAAATCTACGCGCTGATGGACAAGCTTGCGCTCGAAGGCAAATCGATATTGATGATATCGTCTGAAATGCCTGAGGTTATCGGCATGAGCGACAGGATATACGTGATGCGCGAAGGCCGTATCGTCAACGAGTGCGTGCGCGCCGAATTTTCATCAAATGAAATCGGTGCCAAAATGCTGGGTATAGGGGAGGAGCAGCAGCATGAATGCTAAAACAATCGAAACGAGCAGACTCAAAGGTTTCGTTAAAAACATACCGCCGGTTGTATGGATACTGTTGCTGATGATGGGCACTTTCAGCCTTTTCGCACCCGGCTATCTGGAATTTAACAACATGCGCAATATCATTGTGCAATCCGTCCCGCTAATGCTGGTGGCATTTGCGCAGACGCTGATCGTGCTCACGCAGGGCACCGATCTCTCGCTGGGTTCTCAGGTGAGCCTTGTAACTGTTTGCTGGGTGCTGTTTATGCAGTCGGGCATACCGTTTTATATCGCGGCCATTATGGCGACGATGATATCGATGACGGCAGGCGCGATCAACGGCTTGATCGTATCCAAATGGAAGATACCGCCTTTTATCGCAACGCTGGGTATGCAGAACATACTCTACAGCATCGCCATACTCGTGACCTCCGGTTCATCGATCTACTATGCGCACGATGTGTTTCGCACAGTGGCCGATGCACAGTTTTTCGGCTTTCCGCTGATCGTATGGATCACCGTTTTGATGTTTGGTTTGACATGGGTGATACTTTACAAAACCAAGCTGGGCGCGCACATATTTGGTCTTGGCGGCAATGCCGAAGCGCTGGTGCTTGCGGGTGTCAATGTTGTCAAGTCATCAATGATGATATACGCATATGCCGGTTTTTTAACCGCGATGAGCGGCCTTTTGACCACATGCAGACTTGAATCCGGTCAGCCTGTTGTCGGCCAAGGCTGGGAGTTCGAAGCGGTTGCGGCTGTGCTTCTTGGCGGCTCGTCTCTGCGCGAGGGCAAGGGCGGTATTGTGGGCACGATATTCGGTGTGCTGCTGATTACCATATTGAAGAACGGATTGAATATGGTCGGCCTGTTCTCCATCTATCAGAACGCCATCATCGGTGTCATCATATTGACCGCTATCGTGATAGACAATGTGCTTCGCCGTATCAAGGATAAATAGGGAGGTCAACCATGAAAGAGTATATGAATAAAATCAAGCGATACAGATCGTTCTACAGCTTGATCGGGCTGATGATCGTGGTTGTCATCTCATCGGTTGCCATCAAGGAGTTTCGGACATTCAACAACTTTATCACGCTGTTTCGGCAGACAAGCATACTGCTTGTTTTGAGCACGGGCTTAACCGCGGTTATACTGACAGGCAACATCGATCTGTCGGTGGGACCAGCCGCCGGGCTGATTGGCTGTGTTTGCGCACAGTTTTTGAAGCTGGGCGCGCCTGCTCCGCTCACATTTCTGATTGCGATGGTGGCCGGCATGATTCTTGGGCTGTTCAACGGCTTTCTTGTCGGCACGGTTCGGCTGCCCTCATTCATCGCCACGTTCGGAACCGGATGGGTGGCAAGCGGGTTATCCATTATCGTGATGAACGGCGAGGTTATTTTCGGGCTGCCGGAGGAATTCACATGGTTTGGCACCGGTTATGCAGGCCCGATACCTGTTATCGTGATCATCGCGCTGATCATCGTTGCAATCGCGTATGTGCTGCTGCAAAAAACCACATTCGGGCGGGATGTGTATGCGCTTGGATCGAACCGTGATGCGGCGCTGTATTCGGCGGTACCCGTCAAGCGCACGCTTTACTCAGCCTTTATCATGTCAGGCGTCACGGCCGGTATTGCGGGATTGCTGATGACGGCACGTTTGAACGCAGCCGACTCCACGATGGGCGATTCTTACGGCTTGCAGACGGTGGCCGCGGTTGTTGTGGGCGGCACATCAATGCTGGGCGGCGAGGGCGGCATAGCCGGAACAGTGATCGGCGCCATGCTGCTGACGATTATCATCAATGTGACGAACTTGCTTGGCATATCATCGTTTGCCCAGCCGGCTATCGTTGGCGTGGTTATCATCGCGATGGTGCTGTTCGACTCGTACACACGGCGCAAGCAGGCGATGTCGCTAAAGAAATAGAAAGAATAAACGCTAACGATTGAACCAAAATATGTGGCTGAGATATTGTATCCAGTATAAGGGAATGCTATAATCGTTTTGGACACACACAATCATTGATAAAGCGGATAGGAGAAGGTTCAATATGGAAGCGCGTGGTATGGAAAAGTCCGAAAAAATCAGATATCAGAGAATGCCGGAGCTTGTCAAAGAGCAGTTGATGGACTGGATCATGGACGGCACAATCGTGATGGGCGACAGGCTGAACGCGGAAGATCTGGCGACGCGGCTGGGCGTAAGCAGAATGCCGGTGAGAGAAGCGCTCAAGAGCATGGAGAAATCGGGCATTGTGCATTCGATTCCCTATGTGGGCACGCGGGTGGCTGAGCTTCAGATGACAGACATCGTGCAAATCTATCTGATGCGCCAGGCTTTAGAGCCGCTGGCCGCTTATTACGCATGCAAAAATGTGACGGACTACAAGCTTCAGATCATCGAAAAGCTTCATAATGAGCTCAAGGAAGTGATCAACGAGCCAAAACCCAATGCCAAGCAGATATTTGTGCTCAACCGCGAGTTCCACTTCGAGATATATGAAACAAGCAACATGCAGTATTTGACCAACATGCTTGCCACGCTTTGGGACAATCTGGCGTTTTACAAGCTGATATACGGCCGGAAGTATTCGACCGATAAAAGCAGTGCCATACACATGCTCAGTGAGCATCAACAATACATGGACAAGCTCAAAAACCGGGAAGCGCAGTCGCTAAAGGATTTGATGCGAGAATCCTTGCACAAGCGTGTGCTTGAGCTTAAAGATCAGGTCAGCTACGAAATTGAAAAGGGTTAACAGCCCTTTTCGTTTTCAGCGCCGCCGGTTTTTGGCATCTTGGAGGCATCATGGAATACACAATGAAGGAATGCGGCGGGTGCGTTACATGCGAGATCGCATGCTCATATCGGCATAAAAAAGAATTCAACCACTTGATATCCAGCATAGAGATCGTGGAAAAAGGCAACGCGCCGGGCTATTTTGTGCGGTTGACACAGGACGCGTCAGGCATCCGCATACCGTGCGACGGGTGTCTTGACGAAAATGACGAACCGTTATGCGTACGTTATTGCCCCAAACCAACCCAGCTCAAGGCGATCATCGATCAATTTGTCGCTGAGAGATTGAAGAAGGAGGGCAAAGATGAATAAGCAATGCTATGGCATTACCGGAAAAACACTGCGCATCAACCTGACAAGCAAAGAAATCAAGATTGAAGACAATTCGGCTTATTACAAAGAGTTTCTGACATCAAGCGGTTACGCCGCTAAGATCATCTACGACGAAGTGCACGATTGGGTGACACCTTTTGATCCAGCAAATAAAGTGATTTTCTCCGCGGGTGCGCTGATTGGCACCTTGGCGCCCGGCGCATGCAAGATGAACATCAGCACCATCGGCCCGATGACGGGTGGCTGGGCAACCGGCTCGAGCGACAGCTATGTGGCGATGGAATTAAAGCACGCGGGTTATGACGCCATCATCGTAGAAGGGCGCGCGCACAGGCCGTGTTATTTGTGGGTGACGGACGAGAAGGTGGAGATTCGCGATGCGACGGCGCTTTGGGGCAAAACCACTTGGGAGACGCTCGACGCGATTCGCGAAGAGCTTTGTGACGATAAGCTGCACATCATCTCGATCGGACCGGCGGGAGAGAATCTTGTGCGGGGTGCGTGCGTGATTCAGGATAAGGGCCGCGGCTTTGGACGCTGCGGCACAGGCGCGGTGATCGGCTCGAAAAACCTAAAGGCCATCGTCTGCAAGGGCAAAAAGCCGATTCAACTGGCTGATCCGGAGCGGTTTATGCGGGCGGCGGCGGCAAGCCGCAAAAAGATCATCGACTGTCCCGATACGATACGTTTCCGTGAATACGGTACGCTTGGCATCTTTGCGCACAAGCAGGAGATGGGCGCGATACCATACAAGAACTGCCAGGAAAGCGTGTTTCCCGAGGACACGGATGTGACAATGGATCCGGTAATGGTGATCGATAAATACACCGTTTCCAAGCAGAATTTTCCCGGCTGCCCGATAGGCTGCGGCCGCCATGTGGAAATCACCGACGGGCCATACAAAGGGCTGACGGCGGAATTCAACCACTGGGAGGCGTTTGGCACGATCGTTGGGCGCTGTGCAGTGACGGAGCCCACTTTCATGGTCAAAATCACCGCGTACTGCAACCAGTTGGGCATCGATTTTAATATTGTAGGCAGTGCCATTGCATGGGCGATGGAATGCTATCAGCGAGGCATACTGACCAAGGAAGACACCGACGGCATGGCGCTTGAATGGGGCGATGAGGCGGTGATACTCGAGCTTGCGCGCAAAATGAGCTACCGTGAGGGCTTTGGCAATATACTGGCTGAGGGCAGCAAGCGTGCGGCGGATATCATCGGGCGTGGTTCGGGCGACTACGCGATACATATCAAGGGGCAGGATCTGTATGAGTGCCTGCGCGGCTCGAACGCATGGGCGCTTGGCGCGACCGTCTCCACACGAGGCGGCGGGCATACCACCGGTACCTGCGGCTATGAGCAGGCGATCAACGTGGACAAGGACAAGGCCTTCAAGCTATTTGGTATACCCAATGTGGAGGACCCGCTCAGCTACGAAGGCAAGGCCGAAATCACATACTATTTTGAAGTGCTGCACAGAATCAATAACGCAACGGGCATCTGCCATCAGAACACGGTATACAACAAGCTTGACTATCTGGTTGTGGCCGATATTGCAGAAATGCTGGCTGCTGCCACAGGCATCGAGCTTTCCAAGGATGATCTTGAGGATATCGCGATGCGGCAGCAGAATATCGAAAAGGCGATCAATGCGCGGTTCACCAATTTTACGCGCAAGGATGACCTGCCCACGCTGCGTGATCAGAAAGAGCCGCTGCGCAAGGGCAAGATGGATGGCTGGAAGCTGGATATGGAGCAGTACAACAAAATGCTGGATCAGTATTACGAGCTGCACGGCTGGGACAAGCAGACCGGCTATCCCAAACGCAGCACGCTCGAAAAGTACGGCCTTTCATATGTGGCGGACGAGCTTGAGCAGAGAGGCAAACTGGGAAGAGAATAAACACAAGCGTATCGGGAGATGGTTAACACAATGAATACAATCGCTGTTATTTTAAGCATCGATACAAAAGAAGCCGAAGGCCGGTTTTTTAAGAACTTTATCGAAGAAAAGGGCCACAAGGCGCTGATTATTGACATATCCGCGGGCGGCAATTATAAGGGCGATAGCTTCCCCGCAGATGTGTCGCGTGATGAAGTGTGCCGGGCAGGCGGTGCGGACCCCGCTATGCTTGCACAAATGCCTAAAAATGAGGCGGTACAGGCAATGATGGACGGCGTGGCCGCCATCGTGCCGCAGCTTTACGCCAAAGGGCGGTTTGATGGCGTGATTTCAGCCGGCGGGCTGCAGAATACGATGTCGGCTGTGGGTGCGATGCAGACGCTGCCTATCGGCGTGCCCAAGGTGATGGTTTCCACGGTGGCATGCGGCGAGCGTAAGTTCGAGCCTTTTGTGGGTATACGCGATATCGTCATGATACCCTCGATTGCCGACTTATGCGGCATCAACGCGGTGACAGAAACGATACTCACCAACGCAGCGGCGGCGGTGATCGGTATGGCACAGCAGGCAAAGCCGCTCCATAACGACGGTAAGCTGCGTGTAGGTACCACGCTGATGGGCGTTACCAACAACTCTGCCGTACAGGCTGCCCGGCTGCTTGAGCAGCAGGATATCGAGGTGGTCAGCTTCCATTCCACAGGTGTGGGCGGCCGTTATATGGAGTACTTGATACAGCAAGGCATCATCAGCGCGGCAATGGATCTCTCGCTGCACGAGGTGATCGCGGCGGATGTATTTGGGCTTGGGTTTTCCAACGGTGCGCCCGATAGATTAAATGTGGGTGCAAAGGCGGGCATTCCGATGGTTGTGGCGCCCGGCGCGCTCGATTTTGTCGATCTGTATTTTGAAGATTTCAAAAACGGTGCGATAGGCGATTACACCAAACGCAAATACAATCTGCACAACAATGCCGTGGCGCATGTCAAAGCGTTCGCGCACGAATCCAAAAAAGCGGCGGAGCTTGTCGCAGAGCGTCTCAATGCGGCAAAAGGGCCGGTGACGGTGCTGCTGCCACTGCGCGGACTGCGTGTGGATGCACAGCCCGGACAGCGGCTTTACGATCCGGAAGTGGACGTGGCGATACTCAATGTGCTGCGCGATGGGCTTGATAAGAGCATACGGCAGGTTGAGGTGGATGCCAATTTGAATGATATGGCTTTCAGCCGCGTAGCCGCAGATGAGATGATGGCATTGATCAAACAGATGAACTGACAGGAGACAAATATGTATTTTGAACTGCCTTTTTGCAATGAATCGTCGGTTGCCGACGGCGATTATGTGATCGCGACCTATTACGCGTTCGGCATCAGCGGCGCTGACGCGCTGAAAAAAGCGGGCCAGTTTGCCACAGGACAGAGCATCGGCACATGGCTGCCGCTGCCCGGCGTCACACAGGATATGGTGGAGAACTGGCAGGCACGCGTGCTGGCGCTTTATCCGCTGCCAAACGAAGCGGAGCAAGACGTGTGTGTGCTGCGCGTGGCGTTTCCGCATCACAATTTTGCTGACAATTTCGCGATGATGCTCTCGGCACTGGTGGGAAACGATGTATCCACCGCGCTGCGCATTAAATTGATCGATCTGGAGCTGACGCCAAAGGCGCTGGCGCACCATAATGGCCCAAAGCAAGGCATCGAGGGTTTTCGCCGAATCACCGGCGTTTGCGACAGGCCGCTGGTGCTCAACATGATCAAACCATGCCTTGGATATGAGCCCGAACGCGGGGCAGAGCTTTTTTACCAAAGCGGCCTTGGCGGCGTGGATATGATCAAGGATGATGAAGTGTTTGGCAACACATCGATCAGCAGTGTGAATGGACGCATCAAGGCGTATCACGCGGCTGCGAAAAAGCTGATTGATCAGACGGGCCGAGCGCCGGTATACATCGCCAATATCACCGATACACCCAAGCGCATGCGCGCCCATGCACAAATGGCTGTGAATGAAGGGGCCAAGGCGGTGATGGTCAATTTTGTCGGTACGGGCATTGATGCGCTTGCGGAGCTGACCGAAGAATTCGGCGACAAGCTTTGCTTTTTGGCGCACTATGCGGGCGCGGGCATGCTTAATGCGCCAAGCCTCGGCATTGCGGGCAGTGTGCTTTTGGGTGTGCTGCCGCGGCTGGCGGGCGCTGACTCGGTAATGACGATGACGGCCAAGGGTGACACGCCGCTGATGCTCGAGTGCCTGCAGACGGTGCAAAAGCACAAGCTGCCGATGGGCGGCTTAAAGCCGATCATGACATCGATGGGCGGTGGTGTGACACCGATGACGATTGCGCAGATGGTGCAAACATTCGGTAATGATATGATACTCGGTGTGGGCGGCGCTGTTCAGGGCCATCCGATGGGCACAACAGCAGGCGCAAAAGCCGTGATGAAGGCGCTGGAAGGCGCGATGAATGGCACTGCAATTGATGAGATCGCCATGCAATCGCCCGAGCTTCAGGCGGCGCTGGACGCGTGGCAGTAGAGAGGCTATAAAACAGCATAAGTATTTCCGAGCCGGACAGCCTAAGGCGTAAGCGAGGGTTATCCGGCCTATGGGCGGCGCTGGAAACGGTGCCTGCCTCCCGTGTTTGGAAAGGAAATCTGATATGGCGCAAAGCGGTTTTTTGCGTATAATCATTTATCCTTTTCGAAAAAGAAGAGGATTTTTTTGTTGAGAGGAAGGGCGATAAGCATGCCCAAAAAGCGATTTTTGCATGCGTTTTCGGTGTTTGACATCATCATCATCGCGATGTGCGCGGGGCTTGGCATTGCCGTGAAGCCTGTACTTGCACCGCTGGTGCATATCGTAACCGGCCCGCTGATGATACCGGGCGGCGCGGTGGCGGGCGGGCTTTATATGCTGTTTATCGTTGTGCCCGCGGGCCTGTTGGGCAAAACCGGTGCGGCGACGCTGACATGTGCGGTGCAGGCGCTGCTGGTGATACTGACCGGTGTGATCGGCAGTCACGGCCTATTGAGCGTTGTGACGTATATACTGCCGGGCATTGCTGTGGATCTGCTGATGCTGACGGTAAAAAGATATGGCATTGGCGCGTTTATCTGCTTTTTTGCCGGTTTGCTGGCCAATGCCACTGGTACGCTGATGTCCAACATCGTGTTTTTCCGTCTGCCTTTTGTTCCTCTGATGCTCGTGCTGTCTGCAGCGGCGCTTTCGGGCGGTATTGGCGGGCTTATCGCATGGCGGCTGATACGCATAATCAAACGGTTTTATATGCAAACGAGTACGAAGGAAGGTGACATTGATGAAGAATAAAAAAATGTGGGTGATCACGGGTGTGATTGTTTTGCTGGCAGCGGCTGTTGCCGTGTTCGCGCTGCTGAATGCGCAGGCGTTGCCGCAGCAAGACGATGTGGTCCGCATCGTTTTCGGACAAACGCAAAAAACGGTAAGCTTGGCCGACCTGCAAGCGATTGGCGCAGAATCGTTTACGGCAACGGTTAATGCCAAAGGCCAGGAGCCCAAAGAGATTGTGTTTACCGGTGTACCGCTTATCGAGGTGCTGCGCCATAACAAAATTGATATTGACGGCATGGAGCAGGCGGTTTTCAAAGCGGCGGACGGGTTTGCATCGGCTGCGAGCACAAAGGAGGTTGAGGAGGCGGATAACATATACATCGTGTTCGAGCGTGATGCAGAGCCGTCCGGCTCCATGCAGCAGGGCGGCACAGGGCCGTTTGAGATCGTGATACGCAATGACCCGTTCCCGCAGCGCTGGTGCCGCAACCTTGTGGAAATCGAGATACAATGAGCGCGCTTTGCCTGACCGACATCAGCTTCGCATATCGAAAAGACAGCCCAATCATCACGCATGCGTCGTTAACGCTCAATGAGGGCGAGGCAGCAATCATCAAGGGCCGCTCCGGCGTGGGTAAAACGACGCTTGCGATGATCGCGTGCGGTGTGATACCCAAATCGGTCAAAGGCTTTTTCTCGGGCAGCGTTTTTGTGCTGGGCGATGATATTGGCGATAAGCCCATCGCGCACACTGCCGCGCAAATCAGCATGGTTTCTCACGAGCCGGAAAGCCAGCTTTTTGCGCCCGCCGTGATTGACGAGGTGGCATTCGCGCCCGAAAATCTGTGTCTTGATCGTGATATGATTAATGAAAGAGTGTGGCACGCGCTTGAGCGGCTCGGCCTAGAGGCGTTTGCAGATCACATGCCGCAGGCTTTATCGCGCGGACAGCAGCAGCTTGTCGCGTTCGCGTCGGTGTTGGCGCTGCGGCCACGTATACTGATACTCGACGACATCGCGGCGGGCATCGATACGCAAGGCAGAAAGCGTCTGTTTGAAACGGTGCTGGCGCTTAAAAATACGGGCACAAGCCTGCTGATTATTGAGCACGAGGATTTATTTGCGCCTTTATGCGATTTTGTCTATGTGCTGGAAAACGGCAGCCTCATAAAGACAGGCGGTGCAGCATGACGCCGTACATCAGCCTGAACAACGTGGCTTTTGGCTATGAGCATACAGGCTTTGCGCTGCATGGCATATCGCTGGATTTGCACCAAGGCCAAACAGTGGTGATCACCGGCCAAAACGGCAGCGGCAAGTCCACGCTGGCCGCATTGATGATGGGGTTAATCAAGCCGCACAGCGGCACCATACGCTATAGGGGCAGCGATGGCAAAAGTATCAGCTTGCCAAACAAGGCCAAAAGCATAGGCTATGGCTTTCAAAACCCGGATAAGCAGTTTTTCTGCCTGTCGGCGCTTGAGGAAATCGCCTTCTCGCTGCGGCAGACAGGGCAGTATGAAGCGGCAGCGATTGACAATGCACACCGGCTTCTTGGCTGCTTTGGCATGCAGCATAAAGCGGATAGCTTGCCGCAAAAGCTCTCCGACGGTGAAAAGCGGCGGCTGGCGCTGCTGGCCGTTTTTGCGCTTGATCGGCCATACTATATACTGGACGAGCCGACAGCAGGGCTTGATGTGAACAGCAGGCAAATGCTTTTCGATTGGCTTGCCGGATACAAGCAGCGCGGCACAGGGCTTTGCATCATCACACACGATGAAGCACTCATTCGCGAACTGGGAGACAAAACAGTGCGGATGTCGAACGGGAGGCTGCTATGAGAAAGCCGGACCCGCGCACACTGCTGCTGACAGCCGCCTGCTTCTCATTGCTGGCCGTGTTAATTGAGGCCACATGGCTGCTTGCGCTGGTGCTGGCGGCTGCGCTGCTGACAGGCATAGCGCTTGGCGCGAAGGTGCTGCCGCTGATGCGCAGGCTGAAAAGCTTTATCATCATCGTGGCATTCGCCGCACTGATGCAGAGCCTGTTTCATGCGCAGGGGCAGCCGATACTTTTGGTAGGCGGCGTGCATCTTTTGACCACGGGCGGCTTGCTGCGCGGCATCAACATACTGCTGCGCATGGGCACGGTGATTGCGGCGGCGGGCATGCTGACCATCCACACATCAAGACAGATGACACAAGGGCTTATTCAGATGAGGCTGCCGTATGAGCTGGCGTTTATGGCCTCTGTGGCGCTGCGCTTTCTGCCGGTGTTCGCGCAGGAATTTAAGGATACGCTGATCGCGGTGCAGCTGCGCGGTGTGGATATCAAAAGGCTGCGCGCAAATGAGAGGCTGGCGATGTATACGCGTATACTCGCGCCGGTGATGGCCGGAGCGCTTGATAAGGCACAGAAGCTGTCCATATCGATGGAGCTGCGCGCATTTCGCGCCCATCCCAAAAGAACAAGCCGCTTTGTGCTGCGGCTTAGCGGCATGGACTGTGTTTGCATGATACTGATGATACTGGTGACGGCGATTGTGCTGTATGGCTATTATACTTATTTTTAGGGAGGGGCGGATATGAAGGTTTTTGGCATCATTGGCTTTTCGGGCTCGGGCAAAACGACGATCGCTGAGCATATTATCAGTGAGCTTGTAAGGCGCGGGTACAGCGTGGGCGCGGTCAAAAACAGCCATCACGCAATACAGCTGGATATGCAGGGCACAAACACCGACAGACTAAGCCGTGCGGGCGCTTTGGTTGTCGCCGCACGGGGGCAGGCGCAGACGCACCTTATTTTTGCCCAAAGCATGGCTCAGGATAAATTGCTTGACTATTTTGAACAGGATTATGTGATCATAGAAGGGGAGGGCGGCATGGATGTGCCGACGATTATCACAGCCCATGATGCGCAAGGCATTGATGCGAAGCTGAATGCACATGCATTTGCGGTATCGGGCGTGATTGCCGCGCAGCTTGGCACATACAAAGGCTTGCCGGTGATCTGCGGCATCAGCCAAACCAAACAGCTCGTCGATATAATCGAGGAGAATGCAGAAGAGAGAAGACCGCGCTTATGATGATTGAGAAAAAGCTGTGCGAAAAACTGCAAATAACGGACTATACCGTTCTTGGGCGCTTTTGCAGCCGCCGCAACGCGGTGTACCATATCAACGCGCACCGTGAAGATGGGCAGACGTTTGATTTTGTTTATAAGGCCTATTTGTATGGCGATATGCAAAACGAGGCCGAGAGCCTACGCCGCATGCAGGGCCAAAACGTGCCTGCCGTGATAGCGCAAGGGGATCAGGCGCTGTGCCTTGAATACATAAAAGGACCGCTGCTGCTCGAATGCCTTGAGCAATCGGAAGCACAAGGCCAACCGTTTGACAAGTATGTCGACTGCTTGCTTTCGTTTTTGCAGCGGTTTTACGTAATCATGCCAGGAATTGCTTATGGCGATACCAATCTGCGCAATTTTATATGCGCGGCACATGGCCTGTGCGGCATCGATATGGAGGAGGTGCGGCACGGCGATAAAGCGGCCGATATCGGCAAGGCGGCAGCGTATATTTTGACGTACGATCCTACACACACGTCCTGCAAGCAGCAAGCAGCGCATTATCTGATACAAAACGGCGCGGCGCGTTTTGGCATATCCGCAAAGCATATAGAAGAACAAATGCATAGAGAGCTGGAAGCGATGCACGTGCGCAGAGCGCTTAAAAATGCGCGCCATATGCACGATGGCATTGGCAAAAAGGCATAAAAGAACTTTTCATACCGAACGGCCCTATACATATTCAAATCGATTTCAATTTATTTATCTGATCATCAGATCAAAATCATTAATCTGTTTTATGGACGCTTGACAACAAAAGGGTTTGATGGAACAAAGATTACGAGTAATAGACGCTAAAGGTTTGATGATAAATACAATGAAAAAAGCTTCATCCGGCTGCTTTTTAAGCACGTGAGTATAAGCGATAAAATGCACTTGACAAAAACGACGTAAAGATGTAGTCTGTACGAAAGACGTAAGCTTTACGTCAATTTTTTTGATTGAGGTCATCAATATGAGCCGATTTCCGAACCTGTCTGAAGCGGACAGCATCATCATGGAGATACTCTGGCGGGATGGCGCGTGCAGCAGTGCGGCGATACTCAAAGAAATCGAGGATAAGCTCAACTGGTCGCGTCAGACCGTGCGCACGTATCTGGTACGCTTGGTGGAGAAAGGGCTTGTTGGGACTAAGCAAATGAACAAGAAGGCCTATCAATATTATCCCGTGGTATCCAGAGCGGAATACGCTGCCGACAAGGCAACGAGTTTGCTGAATAAGTATTATGATTCGCTGCCGCATATGCTCGCAGGTATTTTGCAGAAAGAAGAGATCACGGAGGCTGAGTTCGAAGAGCTTGAGGCCATGCTGCAACGCATGAAAGACAAGGGGGCAAGGTAACATGTCTGATGTTTTAAAGCTGTTTATGCAAATGAGCGTGATGGCCTCTATCATGATCGGCATTGTGCTGATCGTCCGCAAAGCTTTTTCCAAGAAAATGAGCCCGGCTATCATGCTGCTGCTTTGGGGATTGGTTTTGATTCGCCTGATATTCCCGTTCACATTGGCAAGTCCGCTAAGCATCAGCGATCTGTTGCCCGAGCCTGCCGTTGCCACGCCCGAATACGCTGGAGAAAGCCAAATGGCACGCACTCACGCCACGCAAGACAGTCTGGGTTCAAATCAAACAGCTGCGCCGACACAACAGAGCTTGGCCGCCTCGCAAAAATCTGATGTGGCTGAAACCGTCAGCGTAAACGAAACGGCGGTGAGCGATGTATTGCAGAAAATCGATATATGGGCCGTGCTGGCTGTCATCTGGACAGCGGGTGCCGGCGTGATATTGTTTTTGTTCTTACGGCAGTTCGCGCGTTTTCGAAAAAAGCTTCGTTTTTGCAATCCTGTTACAGATCCGCAAGTGTGGCAGATCATAAAGTGTCATCAAAAGCAAGTGGGCATCAAAAAGGCAATGACTGTACTCGAATGCGATTTTGTTGATACCCCGGCTGTATTCGGATATTGCAAGCCCTGTATTCTCATTCCAACGCGCTTTTTGGGGCAGATGGAGCGGCACAGCCTGAATGCCATTTTACTGCATGAGGTTTGCCATATACGTCATCGCGATATACTGAAAAGCTATATTTGGCTTATAGCCAAAGTGCTGCACTGGTTTAATCCGCTGGTGTGGCTGGCCTGTAAGTGTTTTGCGGACGATGTCGAGATATGCCGCGATCATAAGGCGGCGAACCGGCTTGACAGTGACGGCGCTTTTGTGTACAGCAAATCGCTTTTGGATGCCGCGCGTTTTTCCAAACAAACGGCTGCCCCGACATTGGCCATCGCGCTGTTTGAAAACAAGTGAAAATTAAAAAATAGGATATCACGTCTTATAAGGCCCCGTAAAAAAACCAAATCCGCTGTTTGTGTTACGGTGCTGCTTGCGATGGTGATGATCATATCCTGCTTTACCACGGCCTGCCAGCCCACACCGGATAAAGCGGTCATCGTCAATAAAAGCGAGTTGGAGGAAAAGCTGTATGCCGCATCGGTGCCGCCCATGCCGTATGAAGCCCCTTCGCATTGGAGCGAAACAGTGAATCGCAAAGATGTGAGCATTATCGTCGATACCGATATCAAGCTGCCGGATGTAGACATGTATCCGGTGGTAAAGCTGGAGCCTGCTGTGTTTTCGCAGCAGCGCGTGGATGAGCTGGTGAATTATTTTGCGGCGGGTAAAAGGCTGTATCTGCCTCACGTGATGACAAAGGCTGATTATGAGCTGTTGATTATTGATGCAAAGAAAGGACAGTATATCGACGGGGAGTATGTGGTCACCGAGGAGAGCCGTGCATGGGTTGAGGAGCTTGAAGCGCAGCACGCTGCCGCGCCCGATAATTCGCCGATCATTTATACCGATTCGACGCTGACGTATTATAGGGATTATCAGACAGGAGAAGAGTTCATCGAAGGCGGAAAGCACTATCTTGATGTTGTTGTGGAGAGTGGCGATGGTAACGATAGCTGCATCAGCGTGAACAATTATGTGGATAGTGCGTATGCTTTGCCGCACAAATGGGATAACTCTTCAAATTTTAATTATTACACGTTTTCTGGAGGTTGGTGGGTATCCGAAACACGGTATAGACGGATTACTGACGATGGCAGAGAAGAAGAGGAAACGGGCTATGGTGGTGTAGGCGCATTACTCGAAACAATGACGCTGAACAAAGAAGAGGCTGAGAGCTTGGCGCGCAAAATGATCAGTGATCTTGGTATCGTTGATTTGGTGCTGGCAAATACAGAACGTGCTGTTGTATTGTTAGGCCACAACCAGAAAATGGCTGCCTATGAGTTCGAATTTGCGCGTCAAAGCGGCGGTATAGCGGTATGGCATGAGAAATTCGGATACGGTTATCATCGCGATCAGCAGCCGCCGGCCTATTCACCGCCGTTTAGTGAGGAGATATTGACAATTGTGATCACCGAGGACGGTGTGGTATGGTTTGGCTGGCGGGGCTATGCCCGTGTGGTCGAAACAGTCAACGAAAACGTGTCATTGCTGCCGTTCGAAGAGATACAGCAGGCTCTTAAAAATCAAATATTCTATGAGGAATCGTTTAATAACAGCGCCGTATCTGGTGACTATGAGATTGTTGTGCATTCTGCAGAGCTACGCATGGGCTACATCAATGTCAAGGATAATCTGTCACAAGCTTTTCTGGTTCCCGTTTGGGTGTTTGAGACATCCAGCAGTTATTACAATGAATTTTTAGGGGAACGCAGGAGGGGCAACGACGAAAGCTATGTATTCAACGCAATCGACGGGGGTGTGATAGACGGCCCGAGAGACTGATCAAAAAACGCTGACAGAGCAGCAAAAGCATCCTGCCTGCTGGAGAAAAAATAAGTTGACAACCATGAATTCATAGTCTACTATTGTAGATGAAGTGTTGGGCTAACCGACATGATGCAAAGGAGTACACTGTGAAAGAATCGTTATCAAGGCAGGAATGGGTGATCATGGAGACGCTCTGGCAGGGAAGCCCTATGTTTTTATCGGACATCATGGAAGCCATGGAAAAGTCGGTCGATTGGAACAAAAGCAGCTACCTGACATATCTGAAGCGAATGACGGATAAAGGGCTGATCGGATACAAGACAATCAGAGGCAGCCGAAGCTATTTCCCGCTCACGCAGCGTGAAGATTGCATAGAAAATGAGAGCAATTATATACTCTCAAAGCTGACAGAGGACAGCACCCGCCTGTTGCTGGCGAGCATGATTCAAAAAAGCGGACTATCCGAAAAGGACAGAGACGACTTGCAGGTGCTTATCGAAAGGCTGGGCAGCCAGCCGGAGGAGCAGTGATATGAATATACTCAACACCCTCCTTGAAATCACGATTTACGCTGGCATCATATGCACAGCGATCATGCTGCTGAAAAAGAGCTTGGGGAATAAGATGTCTCCGCTGCTGCACTATGCAGTATGGATGGTGCTGATCGTCAGGCTGGTGATGCCGATCACCATTTCAAGTCCGGTTCATTTGTTTGTTGTTCCGGCGCAAACACAGCCGGTTGGCGGTGAACGAGAACCGGTATATCCGTCTGTTGATATGCCGGAAAAAGCGGCGCCGAACACCGCAAATACGGTTTTAACGGCATCAGAGGTCAATCACATTCAAAACACAACGCAAACCAGCACACCTGTTACAGTACAAAAGCAGCAGCCGTTGAGCCTGCCGCAAATTCTTGTGCTGATATGGCTGGCCGGAATCTGCATTTGCTTATCGTATCTGGCCATTCTCTACGCTTATCTGCGCAAGAAACAAAAAGCAAATGCCGCCCCCCCATCAAAAAAGCTGCTGGCATTATTCGAAGAGGTCAAGGCGGACATGGGGATTACGGCCAATATCAAGCTCGTCTGTCAGTATGCGTACGGCACGCCTGCATTGATGTTTCCCAAAACGATACTGATGCCCATTGACGCCTTAACATCGATGAATGATGAGCAGACGAAGTTCGCACTGCGGCACGAGCTGATGCATTACAGACGCGGCGATCATATCATGAGCATCTGTCTTTCTATTCTAAACGCCGTTTATTGGTTTAACCCGATTGTCTGGCTCGCTTTTCGCAAAATCCGCACCGATATGGAAACCGCTTGTGACGGCGCGGTTGTTAAATACCTCAATAATGCCGAACGGCGGCGCTATGCCTCATTGATTGTCAGGCTGTTTGCACAGCCCATGCACAGGCAGCTTGTGCTTGGAATGGCGCATGCGGACGCCAGAAAGGTGGCGCAGCAGCGTGTCACAGGGATATTCCTGAAAGGCAAAAGCAAAAAGAGCGTGAAGCTTATTTCTGTATTGCTCTGCACGGTTTTGCTGCTAACTTGCTTCACCACGGCTTGCCAGCCAACGCCGGATAAGCCTGTTGTCATCGGAAAAAATGACGGGAATTTAGAGGAGCGCATCAACCAGACGCCTGCGTCCGCTGAAAGCGGAGAGACGATCGGAGAAGCGCTCGGCATTCCTGACAGATGGTCCGAAACATTTGAGAATCAAAACGGCAAAATCAGTTTTGCAGTGAATGCGCCGATCATTCTGCCGAATACCGAGAAAGTGCCCGTGGCTGAAGTTTCTCCCATAGCGTTTTCACAGGAGATGGCTGATAAAATGATAGAAGTGCTGCTTGGCGGAGCCGAACTATACGAGCCGCAGGGCATGACGCGCGAACAGCTGCGCGACTATATTGTGGACATCAAAGCCCTGATCGCCGAGGCAAAAAGTGAGCCGGAAACGCAAGACAAAAACGACTGGATCGAAAAATTACAGCGCGAACTCGCATATTATGAGGAAACGTATAACAACACACCTCAAGAATTGCAGAAAAGGCCTACCGATTCCAGGCTGAGGCTCTTAAATGAAGGCGTTTCCGGACTGGATTTGATGGCAGATACGGCCTCCGGAACTATGCGTCTCATGCTTTACAACAATGAGAATTTCAGTAAAGCATGTGTTTACAGGCCAACCTTGGACGGTATGTCTTTCAGGGAATATCGAGACGCCAAAATCCATAAGCCGTTGATGGAGGCGCCCGAAGGCGTTAATATGAGCAGGGATGAGGCGCAGTATAAGGCGAAAGAAATTGCCAGCGCGCTGGACAGTGGGTTGGGGCTTGCCTATACCGGGGTCGCGGCTACGATGAGTGGTGAGGATGAATACGTCTGGCAAATGGTATTCACGCGCACAGTGAACGGTTTTAACATGCCGTATGAAACGCACGAGCACGGCGGAAATGAGTCAACAGAGATGGCGGATCCGCTTGTGCTGTATGAGAAAATGACGATCTTTATCGATGATAAAGGGCTTGCGGGCTTTGAATGGAACGCCCCAATGCGGATGGATCAAATCGTCAATGATAACGTAGTGATACTGCCGTTTGAACAGCTGCAGGAGACGGCGCGGGCCGCGTTACTGCTTCATTTCAATGAGCTGTCGGAGAAATATTCTGATCAGGTGACACATGTGAGCGTCCACATAAACTATATCACGCTGGGGTTGGCGCGCATCAATAAAAAAGATGCACGCGGGAAATATCAGCTCATTCCCGTCTGGGATTTTTATGGCGTTCAGATTAACAACATGGCGGATACGGGCGATAATATGAAGAAGCGGTTTGCTGAACAGGACGCAAATTCCTATTCGCACTTTAGTATGATAACCATAAACGCGATCGACGGCAGTGTGATAGACAGGAATGTGGGATACTGATGATATACAGACAAGACAACAGGCATGAAACGCATAGTATGCTGTGCCTGCGTGAAAATGTGTTGACATTCGCTCAGGTATTGAAACATATAGCAGACATCGTGTTGGATACATCGACATTATTAAGGTTTGGGATGCAAAGGAGTACACTGTGAAAGAATCGTTATCAAGGCAGGAATGGGTGATCA
>OBJA01000447.1_pt1 | contig 36497 bp, 24 predicted proteins | sample 1519751 | NCBI WGS metagenome assembly OBJA01 (sample SAMEA3881238, study PRJEB22517) | soil metagenome | biome: lake sediment; feature: soda lake sediment; material: sediment, water from around vicinity | place: India | collected 2013-12-23 | depth 3 m
ATATTGTTCCAGTTGACAATGGCGCGATCCACCAGCAGCTTGTTGTCGGAGAGCCGCCGGCCGGTGTTACCGTCAATACCGGGAAAGCCGCCAAAGAAACCGGCCGGATCATTCGGCGCATTTTGCATCCCCCACGCCTTGTGCATGGCCAGGCGGCCGACAAACTCGACATTATCCTGGGCCTTGGCGTACATATTGAGGCGCAACCGGTTGGTCATCAAGCTGCTGTTTTTTTCGGTGACCGTGCTGTTGGGATTTGCCGCAGTATAACGCTCCCGGCTGTAGTAATCAAAACGGCTGCGGAAGTCGCCGGACCAGTGGAAGCGGGTGCTGATATCGTGCCAGACGGTGTCGTCGATGGCGGCGATCTGCTCCTGCTGTTCCTGCTGCTCCTGGCTCAAGGTCGCCATCTGGGCCTTGAGTTCCGCCAACTGCCGGCTTAGCTCCTCGATCTTGCTCTCCAGGGTGGAGTGGCTTGCCGCCAACCCAGTTCCCGGCAGCAAGAGGAGCGTGCCTAATGCCAACAAACTGATTTTTTTCCTCATTTCCCTTCTCCCTATCTGGTTGGAGATACTAATTTGCCGGTGGCGCAACTGCGCTACCGGCGGCCACAAAACAGGCAAACCGGCAACAAACCGCTGGGGAACAAATGTTAACTAAACATTTTGTTTATATGTCGGGATGTTTAGATGTGTCAACCACAAAAACCGGGGGTGGCACTCCTGTGCCGAGGAATAGCAAAACAATACGGGAGGTTAGCTGGGTGGAGCCTAGAGCAGTTGGATGCTACCGGCGGCTTCGGCGGCCAGCACCTTGCCGATTATGCCGAAGTCAAGAGGGTAGTTGCCTTTGGCCAGGCGGGAGGCCATGGCGGCGGCGGCTTTGGGGGAGGCGGAGATCAGCAGGCCTCCGGAGGTTTGGGGGTCATGGAGAATCATCTCCAGGGGGGAATCGGGCGGCAGCCGGGATTCGATGAAGGGGCGATAGTAGTTGCGGTTGTGGTGAGCGCCTTCGGGGATTATGCCCATTTCGGCAAAATCCAGGGTTTGGGGCAGCAAGGGCACGGCTTTGCTGTCCAGTTGGATGGTCACCTTGGAGGCGGCGGCCATCTCGTAAAGGTGACCCAAAAGCCCGAAGCCGGTGATGTCGGTACAGGCGTGGGCGCCGGAGGTGATCATGATCCGGGCCGCCTCCCGGTTGAGGGTGGCCATAACGGTGCCGATCATCTTTTCTATACCGGCTCGGGCCAGCCCGCCCTTGATGGCGGTGGCCAGAATTCCGGTGCCGATGGGCTTGGTGAGCAGCAGCAGGTCGCCGGGCCGGGCTCCGCTGTTGAGCAGCACCCGGTTGGGATGGACGGTGCCGGTGACCGCCAGGCCGTACTTGATCTCCTCATCCTCGATGGAGTGGCCGCCCACCAGGAGGGTATCGGCCTCCTTCAGGGCATCGAGTCCGCCCCGCAGAATCTCTTTAAGGATGGCGCAATCGAGCTTTTTTACCGGGAAGGCCACCAGGTTCATGGCCAAAAGCGGTGTGCCGCCCATGGCGTAAACGTCGCTCAGGGAGTTGGCGGCGGCGATCCGCCCGAACAGATAGGGATCATCAACGATGGGGGTAAAAAAATCCACCGTCTGGATCAGGGCGGTTTCGTCGTTGAGTCGATAAACGCCGGCGTCCTCACCGCCGCCGATCCCGGCCAGCAAACGCGGGTCGGTGGGCGGCGCCAAGTCGGCCAATATGCGGTCCAGGTCCCCCGGACCCAATTTGGCGGCTCAACCGGCAGCTTTGACGGTGCTGGTGAGTTTGTGGGTCATGGTTTGGTCCTTGATTTGTTGGTTCTTGGTTTCTTGATGGAAAAAACAGCCGTCCAGCAGGTTAAAAATGTGCAGCCCCTGGTTTAGCGGTTGCGGCACATTAAATAAGCGGTGTTATCGTTCAGTTTTTTAACCGGACCACAAAGGGCTGAAATCCCCGTCGGGCCGGCGGCGAAAAATTCGGGGGGCGGGCTGGCCGGCTTCCGCCAAAAGTTGCCGCATCCGCTCAAGGCTGGCGGCGGGCAGGGCCAGGGCCATGCCGCAGTCCCCCGAAATCCGCCGGGGCACCGGCACCAGATCGTGGGGAAGGCCATGCTGCTTGCAAAGCTGTTCGGCCTTGAGTACGTGATGAATCGAAGGCAACAGGATCACGCAGTCCAGCGGCTGGCCGTTCACCCCAGCTCCTCTTTGCCTTCCCGGGCCAGCAAGTCGCGCACCGCCTCCCGGCAGGGCTTTTCCTGGTAGAGTACCCGGTAAACCTCATCGAGGATCGGCATCTCCACCCCCTCCCGATCCGCCAGGCTTTTAGCCGAAGCGGTGGTCTTCACCCCTTCGGCCACCATCTTCATCCCGGCCAGGATCTCCTTGATCCCCAGCCCCCGGCCCAAACTGAGGCCCACGGTCCGGTTGCGGCTGAGATCGCCGGTACAGGTCAGCACCAGGTCGCCCAGGCCGGCCAGCCCGGAGAAGGTCTGGGGATTGGCGCCCATCTTGACCCCCAGGCGGGTGATTTCGGCCAGCCCCCTGGTGATTAAAGCGGCCCGGGCATTGGTGCCGTAGCCCAGCCCGTCGCTGATCCCGGCGGCAATGGCGATAATATTTTTCAGGGCCCCGCCCAGCTCCTGGCCGATCAGGTCGCTACCGGCGTAAACCCGGAAGCGCTGGGTGAAAAAAAGCTGCTGGAAAAAACGGGCGTCATTCTGATTGGCGGCGGCCACGGTGACGGCGGTGGGCAACCCTTCGGCCACCTCCCGGGCAAAGCTGGGGCCGGCCAGAACTCCCAGCTGTAGGAAATTGTGGGAAAAATTGGGGTCAGACCCCAATTTAGCTCTCAGTTCTTGGGCCAGCACCCCGGTCATGGTGAGCAGGGTCTCGTTTTCAATCCCCTTGGCGGCGGAAATCACCGCGGAACCGGAGGACAGGAAGGGTAAAATTTTCCGGAAAACCGCCCGGAAGCCGTGGGAGGGGACGGCCATTACCACCGCCCGGCAATCACCCACCACCGCCGGCTCACTCAGCGGCTCGATATTGGCGGCCAGAGGAAAACCGGGCAAATAATCCCGGTTTTCCCGCAGCCGGGCCATGGTCTCCGCCTGCTCCGGCCGCTGGCATAAAAGCTTGACCCGAAAATCCTTGCGGGCCAGCACCCCGGCCAGGGCGGTGCCCCAGCTCCCGGCGCCGATCACCGCCACCGCCTCACCGCCGCCCATGTGTAAATTGGGGTCAGACACCAATTTCCTCGACACCAATTTCCTCATCACCCTCCTCGTCGCCACCGGTTTCGGCCAGGCGATCGAGAGCCACCACCTTTTCCCCGTTGTCCAGGTTGAAGAGCCTAACTCCCTGGGTGTTGCGGCCGATCACCCGCAGGTCGCTCATCGGCATCCGGATAATCTGGCCCCGGTTGGTGATCATCATCACCTGATCATCGTCGGTGACCTGATTCATCCCCACCACTTCGCCGTTACGCTCGCTGGCCTTGATGGCCATCACCCCCTTGCCGCCCCGGCGAATCAGGCGGTATTCATCCACCTTGGTTCGTTTGCCGAAGCCGTTTTCGGTGGCCACCAGGATCGAGGCCTCGGGGTCGCCGGAAAGCACCTGGACCCCCACCAACTCGTCTTCCGCGGCCAGGCTGATGCCCCGCACCCCGCTGGCCAGCCGGCCCATGGCCCGGACATCATCCTCGTTGAAGCGTACCGCCATCCCCCGGCGGGAGAGGAGCAGCACCTCGTTGGCGCCGGTGGTCAGGGCGGCGGCCAGAATCTCGTCGTCTTCGCGGATGGTCAGAGCGATCTTGCCCCGCTTGAGGGGCCGGGCGAATTCGGCCAGCGAGGTTTTCTTGACGATCCCCTTCTTGGTGACCATCAGGATATAGCGGGCGCCGCCCTCGGTGACCTCGAAGGAATCCACCGGCAAAATGGCTGCCAGCTTCTCCTCGCTGCCCAGCTCCAGCAGGTTGACCACCGCCTTGCCCCGGGCCAGCCGCCCGGCCTGGGGAATTTCGTAAACCTTGCGCCAGAATACCCGGCCCTTATTGCTGAAGAAGAGCAGGGTATCGTGGGTGGAGGCCACCTGCATCCAGCTGACGAAATCCTCGTCGGTGGTGCCGGCCCCCTTGATCCCCTTGCCGCCCCGGCGCTGGGAGCGATAAAGATCGACGGGGTTGCGCTTGATGTAGCCGGCATGGGTGACGGTGACCACCATGCCTTCGCGGGCGATCATATCCTCGGGCAAAATCTCGTCGGGGGCGTCGATGATCTCGGTGCGGCGGTCATCGCCGTAGGTTTCGCGGATCGCCTCGAACTCCTCGCGGATTATCTTCATCACCAGAGCTTCGTCGGCCAGCACCTGCTTGAGCCAGGCAATCTCCTTCATCAGGGCCTCGTACTCCTCGATGATCTTCTCCCGCTCCAGGCCGGTGAGGCGATGGAGCCGCATCTCAAGGATGGCCTGGGCCTGGAGGGCGCTGAGCTGAAAGCGGCTGATCAAGCCCTCCCGAGCCTCCTGGGGGTTGGCCGAGGCCTTGATCAGCTCCACCACCTCATCAAGGTTGGTGATGGCGATCTTGAGTCCCTCCAGGATATGGGCCTTCTCCTCGGCCTTGCGCAGATCGTAGGCGGTACGCCGATAAACCACGGTCTTGCGATGGAGAATAAAATGCTCCAGGATCTGGCGCAGATTGAGGGTCTCCGGCCGCATGTTGACGATGGAGAGCATGTTGATCCCGAAGCTTTTCTGCAACGGGGTCATCTTGTAGAGCTGGTTCAAGACCACGTCGGCGATCTCGTCTTTCTTCAGCTCCAGCACGATCCGCATCCCGTGGCGGTCCGATTCGTCGCGAACCTCGCCGATGGACTCGATCTTTTTTTCCTTGATCAGCAGGGCGATCCGTTCGATCAGGGTGGCCTTGTTCTGCTGGTAGGGGATCTCGGTGATGATGATCGCTTCCTTGCCGCTCTTAAGCTTTTCAACATGGGAGCGGGAGCGGATCAGCAGCAGGCCGCGCCCGGTTTCATAAGCCTCGCGGATGCCGGCCCGGCCGCAGATAAAGGCGCCGGTGGGAAAATCCGGCCCCTTGATAATCTCCATCAGGGCGCTGACCGTGATATTGGGGTCTTCGATCATGGCGATCAGGCCGTCGATCACCTCCCGCAGGTTGTGGGGCGGGATATTGGTGGCCATCCCCACCGCGATCCCGGCACTGCCGTTGACCAGCAGGTTGGGAATCCGGGCCGGGAAGACCAGGGGTTCGTTCAGCGAGTTGTCGTAGTTGGGGGTGAAATCGACGGTTTCCTTGTCCAGGTCGCTGATCATCTCCTGGTCGATCCTGGTCATCCGGGCTTCGGTGTAACGCATGGCCGCCGGCGGGTCGCCGTCCACCGAGCCGAAGTTGCCCTGGCCGTCCACCAGCGGGTAGCGCATGGAAAAGCCCTGGGCCATCCGCACCAGGGTATCGTAAACCGCGCTGTCGCCGTGGGGATGGTACTTACCGATCACGTCACCGACAATCCTGGCCGACTTGAGATAGGGACGGTTGTGGTAGTTGTTCAGCTCCCGCATGGCGAAAAGTACCCGCCGATGCACCGGCTTGAGCCCGTCGCGGACATCGGGCAGGGCCCGGCCGACGATTACGCTCATGGCATAGTCCAGGTAGGACTTGCGCAGTTCCTTCTCGATGGAGACGGTGGGCTGGACGCTGTTGGGTTCCGGGGTGGGTTCCGACGGCGAATTGTGGTTTTCTTCAGTCATGATTTTCCGGGGTTTTCAGTTTTTGGCGATTTAAGGCGCCGGCATTAAAAATCAACGATGGCAAATAATCAGGTGTCCAAGTCAGGGGTTCGGGCCAGATGTCCTGGTCAGATGTCTAAATCAGATGTCCAGGGCGGAAACTTCCAGGGCGTTGGCCTGGATAAATTCCCGGCGGGGCTCCACCTTGTCCCCCATCAGGGTGGTGAAAATCTCGTCGGCCTTCTCGGCGTCATCCACCTTCACCTGGAGCAGAATCCGGTTTTCCGGGTTCATGGTGGTGGTCCAGAGCTGCTCGGGATTCATTTCACCAAGACCCTTGTAGCGCTGGAGGGCGCTGCCTTTGAAGGACTCGCTCTTGATCAGGGTGAGCAGCTCCCGCCAGGAAGCGGCGGTCAACTCCTGGTTTTTAACGGTCACCGTGAAATTGACCTCCAGGAAGTCGCGGATCCGGGGGTAGTGCTGCAACACCGCCCGGTATTCGGGAAGCAGGGGAATCTGGGGGCCGACGGTGGTCAGCAGATGGGCCTTGTCCTTGGCCGCCGCGTCAAACTCGTAGCAACTGGGCCGCCAGCGGCAGGGCCGCAGGTTGCTGAGAATAAAGCGACCGCCGCCCAGGCGCTGGTGGAGTTCACCAACCAGCTTTTCATTTTCAAACTGATCGGCGGAGTGGATATCTTCGGCCACCAGGAAGCGAACAATCTCTTCCCAGAGGTTGGTCCGCTCCAGGTAGTCGATCAGCCGCTGGTAGGCGGAGAGCTCATTGAGCAGGTTCACCAGCTCCTCGCCTTCCACCTTGCGGCCATCGGAGCAGCTCACGCTCATGGTTTCGCTGGCCTGCCGGAACAGAAAACGGTTCAAGGCGTCGTCATCAAGGAAAAATTGTTCCTTTTTGCCCCGGCTTAACCGGTAGAGCGGCGGCTGGCCGATATAAACCCGACCCTGCTCGATCAGGGCCGGCATCTGGCGATAAAAGAAGGTGAGCAGCAGGGTTCGGATATGGGCTCCGTCCACGTCGGCGTCAGTCATGATGATGATCTTGTGGTAACGGAGTTTTTCAATATCGAACTCCTCGCGGCCGATCCCGGTGCCCAGGGCGGCGATCACCTGCTTGATCTCGTCGCTGCTCAGGATTTTGTCGAACCGGGCCTTCTCCACATTCATGATCTTGCCCCGCAGGGGGAGAATGGCCTGGAAATAACGATCCCGGCCCTGTTTGGCGCTGCCGCCGGCCGAATCTCCCTCCACCAGGAAGATTTCCCGCTGGGCGGGGTCTTTGGTCTGGCATTCGGCCAGCTTGGCGGCCATCATCACATCCACCCCGCTGCCCTTCTTGCGGGAAAGCTCCTTGGCCCGGCGGGCCGCTTCCCGCGCCCGGGCGGCATCCACCGCCTTGCCCAGAATCTTGCGGGCCTCCTGGGGGTGTTCCTCGAGATAGGCGGCGATCTTTTCGTGGCAGACGGTTTCGACGATGGACTTTACTTCCGAGTTACCCAGCTTGGTCTTGGTCTGGCCCTCAAACTGGGGGTTGGGCACCCGGACCGAAATCACGCAGGTGATACCCTCCCGGACATCGTCGCCGCTTAATTTTTCCCGCAGATTCTTGGGAATAATATCATCGCTGGCATAGCGGTTGATGCACTTGGTGAGGGCGGCCCGGAAACCCACCACATGGGTGCCGCCCTCCTTGGTATGGATATTGTTGACATAGGGAAAAAGGCGTTCGTTGTAGCCTTCAAAATACTGAAAGCTGACCTCCACCTGAACATCGTCCCTTTCCCCCTCCACGTAGATGGGCTCGTTGTGGACAGGAGTCCGGTTGCGGTTGAGGTACTCGACAAAGGAGTTGATCCCGCCCTTGAACTTGAACTCATCCTCGGCCCCGGTCCGTTCGTCGTGGAGGATGATCTTTACGCCCCGGTTGAGGAAGGCCAGCTCCCGCAGGCGGGCCTGGATGGTTTCATATTTGTATTCGGTGGTTTCGGTGAAAATATCGGGGTCGGGGAGAAAGGTGATCCGGGTGCCGCTCTGCTCGGTTTCGCCGATCACCTCCACTTCGCTTTCCTTGATCCCGTAACGATAGCTCTGGCGGTGAATCTTGCCGTCCCGCTTGACCTCGGCCACGGTTTTTATGCTCAAGGCGTTCACCACCGATACCCCCACCCCGTGCAGACCGCCGGAAACCTTGTAGGTGGAGTGATCGAATTTGCCGCCGGCATGGAGGGTACACATTACCAGCTCCAGGGCGGAAACCCCTTCGGTGGGATGAATCCCCACCGGAATTCCCCGGCCGTTGTCTTCAACGCTGACGCTGCCTTCCTTATGGATGATTACCTTGATTCTCGAACAGTAACCGGCCAGGGCTTCGTCAATACTGTTGTCCACCACCTCATAAACCAGGTGGTGCAGCCCATCCTCGGCGGTATTGCCGATGTACATGGCCGGCCGCTTGCGCACCCCCTCCAAACCGGAAAGAACCTTGATCTGGCCGGCATCGTAGTTGTTGTTAATTGTCTCGCTCAACTTTCTTAATCCCTTATTTTTACAATTTTTTTATAAAAAATATTAAAAACTTCCGACAACTTTTGGCGGCGGCGCAAAAAGCCGCTCCGCCTACTCATATCTTCATCGGCATTATAACGCTGAGGTAACCGTGATCTTCATCCCCCTGGATCAAACAGGGACTCTCCTCGGAGTTGATATAGGCCTTGACCCTGGCGCTGGTCATGACCTGGAGGGACTCATAGAAATATTTGCCGTTGAAGCCCAGCTGCATACTTTCCCCCTCGTAACTTACCGGAACTTCCTCGGTGGCGCTGCCGTAATCCAGGTTTTGGGAGGATAGAGTCATCTTGCCGTTTTCAATGAAAAAATTAACCGCGTTAAACCGGTCTTCGGTGAAAATATTAACCCTCCGCAGGGAATGCATCAGGGCCTTGCGCTCGATCCCGATGAATTTGGCCTTGTTGACGGTCTGGATAATACTCTTGTAATCGGGAAAATCGCCGCTCATCAACCTGACCACCAACACCGAATCCCCGATCAGGGCGACCAGTTGCTTTTCCTCCACCGCCAACTCTACGTTTTCTTCATTTTCACAGAGCTTGCGTAGTTCGCTTACCCCCTTGCGGGGGACCAGAATAACCCGGTTGTCAATGGACAGGTGGGAGAGGTCCGCTTCCACCTGGCATTCCATCATGGAAAGCCGGTGACCGTCGGAGGAAACCATCCGCAGGTAATGGCCGTCTTCTAAAATTTCTTTTTCCAGCAGCAAGCCAGCCAAGTTGAAACTGCCTTCCCCTTCCTGGGCCACCGAATAAATGGTTTTGTCCACCAGCTCAAGAATGGCCGACGAAGGAACCTTTACCATATTTTCCCGCCCGTAGGCCGGGAAAACCGGATACTCATCGGAGGCAATTCCCGCCAGCCGGCAGTCGCTGCTGCCCGCCTCTATTTTCACCCTGGCGTTATCCTGCTCCTCCAGCTTGATCTGCTCACTCTCCGCTTCCCGAACCAACTCAAACAGCTTGCGGGCCGGCAGGGTGATGCTGCCCTGGCTCAAAACCTCGGCCGGCACCCGGCAGCGCAGCCCCACCTCCAGATCGGTGGCGGTCATAATAAGGCCGTCGTTGTCGGCTTCCACCAGAACATTGGTCAGGATGGCCAGAGTTCCCTTCTTGCCGGTGATATTCTGCAGGTCGGCCAAAGCGGCCAAAAACTCGGGACGTGGTACATTGCAGGAGACGGTCATGGCATGGTCCTTTTTAAAAAGGTAAAAAAGGAAAAAACAGCTTATGGTTATTAAAGACTGTTAGTTTGTTGATTAACAGGCTAACTTGTTATTATAATTGGTTAAAAAATAACCAAAGTGGTTGGGGAAAATTCGGGGAATTTTTAACCCTTCCCGAAATCAACAGTTTTTCCACAACCAACCAACATGTTTTTTGGGAAAACTGATGGAGCATTTGTTTGATAATAAATTAAATATTCAATATAACGTATTTATTTTCAGGTAATGCCGAATGTGAAAAAGGGCCCCACCCAAACCCGGACATATTAGCCTGAAAAGCTGAAAAAATAAATAAAAATAGGGAAATAAATCGAGAATCTTTTTCACGGTAAAACATAATGTTAGAGAGCATATTCAGGCAAGCTTTATCAACCGGTATTTTTCCGGGAGCGGTGATGGCTGTTGCCAGGGGTTGTGGTACGGAAAGAAGAACGGAAATCGGCTGTCATGGAGCTATTGCTTATCAGGAAAATAAAAACGCCGCCGTCAACCGCGATACCTTTTACGATCTGGCTTCTCTCACCAAACCATTGGCCACTTTGGCTTCCCTGTTGGTCCTGATCCGGGAAGAAAAATTGTCCCTTGACGACGAATTGCCTACCCTTCTGGAACGCAAGGTTCCCGAAGACAAAAGAAAAATAACCCTGGCCTGGCTCCTGGGCCACAGCTCCGGGTTGCCGCCCCTTCTCCCCTTTTATCAACTGTTGGCCGGGGAGCGGCGGCCCCGGGAAAAAATCATCGAATCCATCCTCGCAACCCCGCTGCAATATAAGCCGGGAAAAAAGGCGATTTACAGCGATCTTGGCTATATTCTGGCAGGGGAAATCGTAACAAGGAAGGGTGGGGAGGATCTGGCCGAATTCAGCCGGCGGCGGATTTTTGCTCCTCTGGGAGTGGCGGATAAAATTTTTTACCTCAAGGCCGGGAGTGGAGCACCGGAAAACTGTGCCTGGGGGGAGTACTGCGGCTGGCGCCGCCGACTGCTGCGAGGGGAGGTGGGGGATGAAAATTGCGCGTTTTTGGGGGGGGTGGCCGGTCATGCCGGTCTTTTTGCCACCATCGACGGGGTGATGGCTGTACTGGCCCATTACCTCGATCTTTATCTCGATAAGTTACCGCCCGCAACTTCCCCCCTTTTTTCCCGTTCCGCCCTGCTTCGCTGCGGCAAGCGGCAGGCTGATATCGCCACCACTTGGGCTTTGGGTTTCGATACCCCGGCCGCTCATGGCTCGTCGGCGGGCGATCATTTGTCGGCCGCCAGTATGGGGCACCTGGGCTATTCGGGAACCTCTTTTTGGCTGGATCCCGCCCGGGAACTGATCATCGTCCTGCTCAGCAACCGGGTTCATCCCAGTCGTCACAACGAACGGATAAAAAAATTCCGTCCCCTTTTCCACAACACGATCTGCCGAATGCTGAAAAATGGTAATTTTTGGTAATCGTTCAGCAGTGCCGCTGAACGATTACAATTTTTTAGACCGCCGCCTCGAGTATTTCCACAATACTCTTTTCCGGGTAAAGCTGTTCGATTCCCCAGCGCCGGGCCAGCCCATAAGCATTGGCGGCGATCCGGGGAATATCGCCGGCCGGAATGCCGGCGGCGGCCAGGGTCACCGGGCAGCCCAGCTTTTCCATCCACTCCTTGAAGGCGGCAATGCCTGCCTCGCCGCTGCTCACCCCGAAAATCTCCCGCCCGAACCGCTCGAACTGCTCGGGGTTTTGCGAACGGTACCACTGCATCCAGGCCGGCATCACGATGGCCAGGCCGGCCCCGTGGGCGATGTTGTAGATGGCGCTTAAAGAGTGCTCGATCATGTGATTGGGGAAGGTATAGCTGCCCACCCCCGCCGGAGTCAGGCCGTTCAAGGCCAGGGTGGCGGCCCACATCAGTGAAGCCCGGGCCCGGGGGTCGGCGGGTCGGGCCTTGATGGTCTCGGCATCTTCCATGATGGTTAAAATCAGTCCCTCCACCAGCCGATCCTGGAGCCGGGTTTCCTCGCCCCGCCCCTCCTTGGTGAAGTAGGCTTCGATCAGGTGGGCGATGGCATCCACCGCCCCGTAGGCCGAGTAATCGGGCGGTACGCTGTGGGTCAGCTCGGGATTGAGAATAGAGACCCGGGGATAAACATGGATGGAGCCGATATTGTACTTCTGGGCGCTCTCCTCGTTGGTGATCACCGCGTTGCCGTTCATTTCGCTGCCGGTGGCGGCCAGGGTCAGCACCGTGAAAACCGGCAGGGCGGCCGTTACCTCCCGGCCGAGAAAGAATTCCCAGACATCGCAAGCAGCCTTAACCCCCACCGCGATGGCCTTGGCCTCATCCAGCACCGAACCGCCGCCCACCGCCAGCACCGCCTCCACCTTTTCCCGGCGGGCCAGCTCAATGCCCTGGCGGGTATGGCTCAAGACCGGGTTGGAAACCACCCCGCCCAGCTCGACATGGTTGATTCCCTCCTGGGCCAGGCTGGCGGTTACCCGATCCAGCAGACCGCTTTTACGGGCTGATTCCCGGCCGTAGAGCAGCAGCACCCGGTCGATCCCGGCGGCTTTCAGTTCCCGGCCGATCCGGCTTTCGGCCCCGGCGGCAAAGATAATCTTGGTGGGGTTGTGAAAGACGAAATCACGCACGGTTGTTACTCCTTTTCCTGGTAAAGATGAACATCCCGCTGGGGAAAGGGAATGGTGATGCCGGCCTGGTCAAAGGCCCGCTTCACCTTCTCAATGATCTCGAAGCGCACCGGCCAGAACTCGCCGGTATCGACCCAGGGCCGGGCGATGATATTGACGCTGCTGTCGGCCAGCTCGGCAACGGCGATCACCGGGGCCGGCTCCTTGTGCAGCCGGGGCTCGGCGGCAATGATCCCGGCGATGATCTCCTTGGCCTTGACGGTGTCATCGCCATAGCTGATCCCGAACACCAGATCCATACGCCGGGTGGGATGGGCGGTGACATTGGTGATCACATTGCCCATGATCGCCCCGTTGGGCACCACCACCTTCTGGTTGTCGGGAGTGGTCAGCTCGGTGCTGAAAATGGAAATTTCCTTGACCGTCCCCGAGACCCCGCCGGCGGTAACGAAATCCCCTACCTTGAAAGGCCGGAACAGAATCAGCATCACCCCGGAGGAAAAGTTGCCCAGGGAATCCTTGAGGGCCAGGCCCACCGCCAGGCCGGCGGCGCCCAACAGGGCCAGGAACGAGGTGGTGTTGATCCCCAACTGATTGAGGGCGGCCAGGCAGACCGCCGCCAGCAGCAGATAATAAAAAATATTCTTGAGAAAGCTGACCAGGGTTTTTTCCACCCCCCGCTGCTCAAGCACCTGGCTTAAAATCCGGCTGCCGCTGCGGGCCAGCACTCGCCCCACCAGAAAAATCAGCAGGGCCATCATCACATTAAACAGCAGAACGCCGGCCATACTCAGATAGGGGCTTAGTTGTTCCATGGTCGTGATCCTTGTGGTCGAGGTTGAGGAAAAAAGTTTGAAGAAGACGAATGCTGGCTAGCCAGAGCATAGGTTCCCAAAACCGTTACTGTCAAGTTGATAATGGCTGCCGGACCCGGATTTGATTGCAAATAGGAAGGAAAACCATTAACCTGTTAACGATATTATTTTTATAAAAGTTTTACATTACGGATGGCGAAATTGACGGAAAACGGGGCCTTAATTCTGGTGGTTGACGACGAGGAGGTCAATCGCGATATCCTGACAAGACGCTTGCTCCGGCGAGGCTATCGGGTGGCCGGGGCCGGCGATGGCAACCAGGCTTTGGCGTATCTGCGCCGGGAGTCCTGCGACTTGGTGCTGCTGGATATCATGATGCCGGAGATGGACGGCCTGACGGTTTTGCGGGAGTTACGGCGAGACTTTACCCCGTCGGCCCTGCCGGTGATCATGGCCACCGCCCGGGACGGCAGCGACGATGTGGTGACGGCCTTGGAGAGCGGGGCCAGCGACTACGTGACCAAGCCCATCGACTTTCCGGTGCTCCTGGCCCGGATTGAAACCCAGTTGCGGTTGAAAAAAACCAGCGAGGAGCTGGCGGCCGCCTACCGGCGGATCAAGCAGGAAATCGAGGCCGCCGCCCGCGTTCAGCGCTCCCAGATTCCCGACAACGGTTTGCTTATCAATGGCCTGCGCTGTGCCTGCCGTTACCTGCCCTGTGCCGAGCTTGGTGGTGATATCCTTAACTATTTCGCCATCAATGAGCGGGAGGTGGCGGTTTATCTGCTGGACGTCAGCGGCCATGGGGCCGGGGCGGCCCTGCTTTCTTCGGGATTGAGCCGGTTGCTCAGCGCTCCCCTGGGTCGGCAGTTTTCGGGGGCCGGCGGGGTGGAGGGACCGGGCCGGCGCTGGGATGACCAGGCCGCTGGGGATCCCGGCGAAATTTTAAGCCGGCTTAACCGTCGCTTTCCCATTGATCAGCAAACCTGCCAGTTCTTTACCATTATTTACGCCACCATCGACCCCGGCCGCCGCCGCTTGAACTACGCGGCCGCCGGCCACCCCGGCTTTTTGCGGCAGGATGCCGCCGGCCTGGTTCACTACGAAAACAATCCCGGCTTGCCGGTGGGGATTCTTGAAAACACCGAGTATCGCCGCCAGGAGCTGGAGTTGCCATCTGAAAGCCGTTTGCTTTTCTTTTCCGATGGCATCATCGAGGCCTTGAATCGGGAGCAGGAGCAGTTCGGAGTCCAGCGCTTGATCGGGATCATGGCCGCCTGCCGGAACAGCAGCCTGGATGACCTGCTGGATGGGGTGGTGGCGGCGGTTCAGGAGTGGAGCGCCGACAATCTTCAGGACGATATTTCCCTGGTGGCCCTGGAGCTGGAGTAGACCGACGTGGAGCAAGGTGAACGGCAGATTAAACCCTGGCTTGTCGGGGTGGCGATTGCCCTGCTGGTGGGCGGCGGCGCTTTGGGGTTGGAGCAGCTTGGCGCCAAGCGGGCCATTGAACAGCGGCGCCTGGAAACCATGAGCCAGGTGTCGGCCCTGCGGGCCCGGCTGGAGGGGGAAATGAACGCCCTGCTCTTTTTGAGTTCCGGGCTGGCCAACTATGTGGCCATCAATCCCGAAATCGGCCAGCAGGAGTTTGAACTTTTCGCCCGCCGGATGTATGCCGTAACCCCGCTTCTGCGCAATGTCACCCTGGCCCCAGACAACATCATCCGCTATGTTTATCCCCTGGAGGGCAACCGGGGGGCCCTGGGATTGGACCTGCTCAATCACCCCCAACAGGGGGTGGCCACCCGCCGGATGCTGGCCGCCGCCGGGATGGTCATCGCCGGCCCCTACCAACTGATTCAGGGGGGTGAAGCCCTGATCGTCCGAATCCCCATCTACATCGACGGGGAAGAGGGGGAGCGCCGCTATTGGGGCTTGACCAGCATCCCGGTCGATTTGCAGGGGTTTTACCGCCAGGCCGGCCTGCCCGAGGCGGAAAAGCAGCTTCGGCTTGCCCTGCGGGGAGGTGACGGCCTGGGGGCCGACGGCCCGGTTTTTTATGGTGACCCCGCCCTGTTTCAGGCCAGCCCGGTGCTTCAGGAAATCGACTTGCTGGCCGGTAGCTGGCAGTTGGCCGGCGAACCGGTGACTGGCTGGAACCCACCCTGGAGCCAACGTCTGCCCTGGCTTTTTCTCGGTCCGCTGGCGGCCCTGCTGGCAGGTCTGCTCAGTGGCCGTTTGGCCTTCCAGGCCGCCCGGTTGCGCCGTTCGGAGAGCGGCTATCGGGAGCTGGTGGAAAACGTCAACAGCATTGTCCTGCGCTGGCGGGCCGACGGCACCATCACTTTCATCAACGAGTACGGCTTGCGCCTGCTGGGTTTTAGCCGGGAAGAACTCGTTGGTCACTCGGTGCTGGGCACCATCGTGCCCGCAACCGAAAGCAGCGGCCGCGACCTGGCGGCCATGATCAGGGACATTGGGCTAAACCCTGAAAAATACGGCGACAACGAAAACGAAAACATCTGCCGGGACGGGCGCAGGCTCTGGATCTCCTGGAGTAACCGACCCGTCCTCGATGGGGCCGGCCAGGTCAGTGAACTGCTCAGCATTGGCCGGGACCGGACCTGTCAGCGGCGCATCGAATTGGCCCTCAGGGAGAGCGAGCGGCGCTTCCGCACCATGGTGGCTAATATCAACGGGGCCGTTTACCGTTGCCTGGTCGAGGAGCCTTGGCCGGTGGACTATATCAGCGAGCCCATTGTCGCCATCACCGGCCATCCTGCCAGTCGCTTCGTGACCGGCGAGTTGGATCTGGCCGCCATCGTCGCTCCCGCCGACCGGGAGCGGGTGGGTGCAGAGGTGGCGGCGGCGGTGGCGGCGGGGGAACCCTTTGAGCTGGAATACCGGGTGGTCACCGCCACCGGCCAGTTCCGTTGGGTACATGAGCGGGGCCAGGCGGTGGTGGATGAAGCGGGAAACCCCTGGCTGGACGGGGTAATTTTCGATATCACCGCCCGCAAGCTGGTGGAACAGGAGCTTATTGAGGCCCGGGATGTGGCCAAGGCGGCCAGCCAGGCTAAAAGCTCGTTTCTGGCCAATATGAGCCATGAGTTGCGGACGCCACTGAATGCCATAATCGGCTACAGTGAAATCCTGCTGGAGGAGGCGGAGGGAGCAGGCTCACCGGAAGCGGTTGATGACCTCAAGCGGATTCGGGTCGCCGCTCTTCATCTGCTGGAATTGATTACCGAAGTCCTGGATTTTTCCAAAGCCGAGGCCGGTCGGATGCAGGTGGCCTGGGAGGATTGTGACCTTACGGCCCTGCTGGAGGAGGTGGTGGCGGTGATCCGACCGCTGATTCCCCAGCGGGGTAATCGGCTGCTACTGGAGATTGATCCCGGCCTGGGAGTAATCAAAGCCGATGCCACCCGGCTGCGACAGGTATTCTATAACCTGCTCAACAATGCCGCCAAGTTCACCGAAAATGGTTTTATTACCTTGCGGGCCCGGCGGTTGCGGGAGCATGATGGCGACCGGGTGCGAATAGAGATTCAGGATACCGGGATCGGCATCAGTCCCGAACAGCAAAAAAAATTATTCAAACCCTTTGTCCAGGCTGATACCTCCATCACCCGCCGTTATGGCGGCACTGGCCTGGGATTGGCCATCTCTCGCTACCTTTGCCGGCTGATGGGTGGAGATATCAGCCTGAGCAGTACCCAGGGGGCGGGCAGCAGCTTCACCGTTTCCTTGCCGGCCAGGAACCATAAAGGGGAAGAAGGGGAGCCGCAGTAGTTTTGGGGGGCGAGACTGGCGCATCGGCGGCGGCTGCGCTATTATCGGTAGTCATCATTTTCATTTGCCATCGGGAGAAAAACCATGCAAGTCGAAGTCCAGGACAGCGGCGAAAAGGTACGGTTGCAGCTGAGCGGCATGTTCAACGAAAAAGGGGCCGAGCTTTTCAAGAGCCGGCTGGCCGCCCTCGATCTGCAGCGGGTGCGGGAGGTGGAAATAGATGCCGCCCGGGTATCGCACTTCGGTAGCTCCAGCATCGGCAAACTCCTGGTTTTCTACAAACATTTTGTAGCCGCCGGCGGCCGCCTAAGGGTAGTTAACCTGCCCTTGCCGATTTATGAAATGTTTTTGGAGCTGAAGCTGGATAGCCTCTTTCCCGTGAGCAAAAGTTGAGCCGCCGGCCATAAACCGGCGGCTAGCGGGCTGGGCCGGAGTATTTTTCCAGCAACTGCAGCTCCAGCGGCTTGCTGACCTCCCCCACATAAAGGGTGCGGTGGGGGAAGGGGATTTCGATGCGGTTGGCGTCAAAAGCCTGCTTGATCCGCCGCAGGTACTCCCGGCCCACCGCCCACTGTTGGATCGGCTTGGTCTTGATCCGCCCCTTGATCACCACCGCCGAGTCGGCAAACTTGTCGACCCCGAAAATATCCGGCTCCTCCAGCATCAGGGGGCCGTATTCGGGGTCACTTTTCAGGGTGCGGCCCACCTCTTTCATCACCGCGACCACCCGGTCGGTATCCTCCTTGTAGGCCACTCCGATATCAAAAATATAGGCCGACCAGTCGTTGGTGAGGTTGCTCAAGGTGTTGACGGTGCCGTTGGGAAAGACATGGACCACCCCGCCCAGGTCGCGCAGCACCAGGGTCCGGAAGTTGACCCTTTCCACCAGGCCGCCGGTGCCGTTGACAATGGCCACATCCCCCACCCGCACCTGATTTTCCAGAATGAAGAAGAAACCGGCGATCACGTCCCGGACCAGGTTCTGGGCTCCGAAACCCACGGCCAAACCAATGATGCCGGCCCCGGCCAGGATCGGGGCAATATCAAAGCCCAACTCCCGGAGAATGATCAGGCCGACGGTAATGGTCACCGCGATCAGGGCGGCCTGCCGCACCAGGCGGACCAGGGTTTCCACCCGTTTGGCGGCCTCCGAGGGCGGCTCCCCGGCCTTCCGGCCCCGCTCCAGCAGCCGCTCCTCCAGGCGCAGCAACACCCGGCGAATCAGGGTGCTGATGCCCCAGGCCAGCAACAGGATCAACATAATCCGGATACTGGTGGCAATCACATCATCCCAATGGACGGTGGCGAAGTACTGGTTGAAAATTTCCATGTCGTCACCTTCTGGTTTCTGGTTGAAAAAATAACGAGGGCCGGAGGTGGCGTTCAGGGGGCGGCGGGCTCTTCGTCCTCTGTGGTTTCCCCGGTGTTGATGGCCGCCAGGAAAGGTTGGCCGTAGCGTTCCAGCTTGTAGCGGCCGACCCCGTTGATTTGCAGGAAGGCGTCCTCGTCGGTTGGCCGCTCCTGGCTCATGGCCAACAGGGAGGCGTCGCTGAAGACCACGAAGGGCGGTACCCCGTCGCGGTCGGCGATTTCCTTGCGCAGGCGGCGCAACTTTTCAAAGAGCGCCTGGGCCTCCTGATCGAGGGCGGCCAGGCGTTGGCTTTTGCCGGCAGCGCTGCTCCCGCCGGCCCCGGCCCGACCGGCTGCCCCGGCCGATTCCGGGCGTGGCGGCCGGCTACGAGGCCGACCCATCCGCAGGCTGACTTCCCCGCGCAGCAGGGGGCGGCTGCGCTCTTTCAGCTTCAAAACGGAAAAATTATCCAGATCCTGCTCCACATAGTCCAGGTGAATCAGGTGGCGGAGCAGGGCGGACCAGTAATCCTTGTCGCGGTCGGCTCCGATCCCGTAGGTGGAGAGCCGGTCGTGGCCCATCTGCAAGACCTTTTGGTTGCGGGAGCCCCGCAGCACGTCGATCACGTGGCCCAGCCCGAAACGTTGATCCACCCGGTAAATGCAAGAGAGGGCCTTGCGGGCGTCCTCGGTGATCTCCACCATCTCCGGCGGGTTGAGGCAGGTGTCGCAGTTGCCGCAATCCTCGGCCAACGGCTGGCCGAAATAGCCCAGCAGCACCCGCCGCCGACAGCCGCAGGCCTGGGCGAAGCCGATCATGGCGTTGAGCTTGTGGTTTTCGACCCGCCGCCGCTGCTCATTTTCCGAGTTGTCGATCAGGCCGCGGGCCACCGCCACATCGCCGAAACCGAAGAGCAGCAGGGCTTCGGCCGGCAGCCCGTCGCGGCCGGCCCGGCCGGTTTCCTGGTAGTAGCCCTCGATATTTTTGGGCAGGTCGTAATGGACCACGTAACGGATATTGGATTTGTCGATCCCCATGCCGAAGGCCACGGTGGCCACGATAATCGATGTATCGTCGCGGAGAAAAGTCTCCTGGGCCGCCGCCCGTTCCCCGGCCGGCAAGCCCGCGTGGTAGGCGCGAGCGGCAAAACCGGCGGCGTTGAGCTTGGCGCTCAGCTCGTCCACTCGCTTGCGGCTTAAACAGTAAACGACGCCGGCTTCATCCCGGCGGCCCTGGAGGAAGTCCAGCAACTGCTCAAAAGGCCGTTTCTTTTCCAGAACCGTGTAGCGGATATTGGGTCGGTCGAAGCCGGTGATAAAGGCGGCCTCGTCGGCGATATGCAGCCGTTCTAAAATATCGCGACGGGTATGGGGTTCGGCGGTGGCGGTCAGGGCGACCAGGGGCACGGCGGGGAATTTTTGCCGCAGGCGGTCAAGCTGGGTGTATTCCGGGCGGAAATCGTGGCCCCATTGGGAAATGCAGTGGGCCTCGTCGATTGCGAACAGGGCCAGCGGCAGCGCCTCCAGGCGGGCGAGAAAGGCCTCGTTCAGCAAGCGCTCCGGGGCGACATAAAGCAGATCCAGGTCGCCGCCATGCATGCGGGCCAGCACCTGTCGGGCCTCGTCGGCACTGAGAGCCGAGTTGTAGCAGGCCGCCCGCACCCCCTGGGCCTTGAGGGCGTCCACCTGATCCTTCATCAGCGAGATCAACGGCGAGACCACCACCCCCAGCCCCGGCCGGATCAGGGCCGGGAGCTGGTAGCAGAGCGACTTGCCGCCACCGGTGGGCATCAGCACAAAGGCATCGCCGCCGCCCACCACCCGCTCGATGATCTCCTGCTGGTGGGGTCGGAAGGTGTCGTAGCCGAACACCTCCCGTAAAGTCCCGCGAATATCGCCCATACGTAAGCGATCACGGGGCACCGCATCTTGCGGCGATTGAGCTGGCTTACGTACCGATGTATGCGTCGCCGTCGGGCTTGCCGCCGCCATCGAATCCCGGGGCGGCACCCCGTGATCAATTACGCCCATACTGTTCAACGCCTCCCCTTGCTCGCTCAGCGGCCCAGGTTTTTGCGGATTCTGGCCACCGCCTCTTCCACGTTTTCCCGTTGACCGAAGGCGGAGAGCCGGAAATAACCCTCGCCGCCGGGGCCGAAGCCGGAGCCGGGGGTGCCCACCACATGGCATTCGTTGAGCAGCTTATCGAAAAAATCCCACGAGGAGAGGCCGCCCGGGGTTTGCAGCCAGATATAGGGGGCGTTGGTGCCGCCGTGGCAGACTACCCCGGCCGCCGAAAGACCCTCGCGGATCAGGCGGGCGTTTTCCAGGTAATAGTCGATAATCTCCCGATTCTGGCGCCAGCCCTCCGCGGAGTAAACCGCCTGGGCGGCCCGCTGCACCGGGTAGGAGACCCCGTTGAACTTGGTGGATTGGCGCCGGTTCCACAGCTTGTTGAGCCCAACCTGTTCGCCGGCGGCGTTGCGGCCGGTGAGCGCCTCCGGCACCACGGTGAGGGCGCAGCGTACTCCGGTGAAGCCGGCGGTTTTGGAAAAGGAGCGGAACTCGATGGCGCACTTTTCCGCCCCCGGGATCTCATAGATCGAGCGGGGGATGGCCGGGTCGGTGATAAAGGCCTCATAGGCGGCGTCAAAGAGGATCACCGCCTCATGCTTCAGGGCGTAATCGACCCAGGCTTGCAGTTGCTCCTTGCTGGCCACTGCCCCGGTGGGGTTGTTGGGAAAGCAGAGGTAGAGCAGGTCCACCTTTTCGGCTGGGGGCTCGGGGGCGAAATTGTTGTCGGCGGTGAAGGGGATGTAGGTGATGCCCTGGTAGTGCCCCCGGGCGTCGGCCTCGCCGGTGCGGCCCACCATCACGTTGGTGTCGTTGTAAACCGGGTAGACCGGATCGCCGATGGCCACCTTGTTGCCCAGGTCGAAAATATCGAGGATATTGGCGCAATCGCACTTGGAGCCGTCGGAGATGAAAATTTCCGAACGCTTGAGCTTGACCCCCAGCGGGCCGTAAGCCTGGTCGATCAGGGTATCCAGCAGCCACTCATAGCCCTGTTCCGGGCCGTAGCCCATAAAGGAGTCCGTCCGGCCCAGGTCGTCCACCGCCCGATGGAAGGCGGCCAGCACCGCCGGGGCCAAAGGCCGGGTGACATCGCCGATCCCCAGGCGAATCACCTTGGCGGCGGGGTTGGCTTCGGTAAAAGCCTTGATCCGCCGGCCGATTTCGGGAAAGAGGTAACCGGCTTTGAGCTTGAGATAGTTGTCGTTGATCCTGGCCATGGAAAAAAATCCTCCTGCATAAGATTGTCGACGCCGCAAAAAGCAGCGTCGCCGACGGGCCACGCTTTGCAACTTGTTGTTTGCACGTTCCCGCCCGCCATGCTTTGCGGGTTCTTGCGAGGCCGTCAAGTTTGGGGTTGAAGGTTCATGCTGTTGGTGAACGAGGGGAGAGTATTACCATAAACCGCGAAATTTTTCACGGCCGCCGCAGTTGTGGCCAAAGGGGGGCGGGTGGCGCTAAAGCCGGAGGCGGCTCATTCTCGGCGGGCATCCCTGCCCGCCTCCGAGGCGTCTGCGGCCTCCCGGCGTCCATGCCTCCCGGCCGCAGACGAAACCCGCCGCCGCCGGCTTTAGCGCCATCCGCGCCAGCGCCAGGCAATTAAAATGCCATTCCCAGACTGAAATGAGCCACCCAGGCCGGTTCGTGGCGGTCGCTGCGGCGGGCGGGGTTGAAGGCCAGGTCCAGGCGGGCCGGCCCCACCGGCAGCAGATACTGGAGGCCGGCCCCCAGGGCGGGGCGGAAATCGCTGAAATAGTCGCCCAAGGTGGCTTTGATCACCTCCGAGCGCTCGGTGGCCGCCCCCTTGCCCTCTTCGGCCCGCGAGCGGTTGGGCGAGAGGTTGCCGTAGTCGGTGAACAGAGAAAGGGCCAGGTTCTGGCCCAGGCGCCGCCGCAACTCCAGGCTGAGGGTGTTGAAGGCCATCCCGCCCACCGGCCGGCCGGCCAGATCCTTGGGCCCCAAGCCTCCTTCCCGGAAGCTGCGCACCGAGTTTTCGCCGCCGCTGTAAAAGCGTTCGCCCAGGGGGATGGCGATCTGGTCCCGGCCCGGCAGGATCAGGCCGGTATCGGCCCGTAGTCCCAGGGTCAGCTTGGGGCTTAGGGCCCGGAAGTGGCGGAAGCCGCCGCTGAAGCGGTAAAAGGCCAGGTCGCTGCCCAGCAGGGGGTCGGCGGTTTCCACCGCCCCGTACAGGCGCTGGCCGGCGGTGGGGAAAAAGATGTCGTTGCGGGTATCCCGGCTGAGCTGGAACTTGAGGGAGGCGATCCCGTAACCGCTTTCCAGGCTTTCGCTGGCGGCGGCGGCCTCGATCTTGCTGATGTCGCTGCGGCGCAACTGGTAGCCCAGGGAGGCGGTGACGTTATGGGCGAAGGGCCGAGAGAAGAGCAGGCCCAGGCCGCTTTCGGTCCGGGTGAAGGAGGGTTCCTCCCGAATCCGGTAAAAGACGGGAAACTCGGCGCTGATCCGGCTTTCCAGCAGCCAGGGGTCGGTTATGCCCGCCTGCACCTCGGCGCCCTTGAGGGAGCCGCCCAGCTCCAGGCGCAGGATTCGGCCGTGGCGGAAAAGGTTGCGGTCGGTGAAGCCCATCCGGGCCCGCAGCATTTCATAGGAACCCCAGCCCCCGGCCAGAAAGAGTTCCCGGGAGCGGCCCTCTTCCACTCGCACCCGAAGCACTCGATCTTCCAGGGGATCTTCCTGGCCCGCCGCCGGCATTTCTTTGGCTAGCGGCGGTGTGAGCGCTGGTTGTGGCGGCATGGCCTCGTCCGGCGGCTGCGGTTCCTCATCGTCGATTACGGGGCCGGTGGGAGGGGCGAGGGTAAAGTCGATGCGGGTAAAAAGCCCGCTACGGTAAAGTTCGTTGAAGGATTGGCGACGGGCGCTGTCCCGGTAAATATCGCCCGGCTCCAGGGCCAGCCGCCGCTTGATAAAGCGGGGGGAGCTGCGGCGCTGGCCGCTGACTTCGATTTCGGCAATCCGCACTCGGGGGCCGGCATCCAGCTCGGCCAGCAAGACGATGTCTCCCGGCCGGTCGCCGGCCAGATCGTGGATCTGGATTTGCGCCTCCGGGTAGCCCGCCTCCTGGAGTGCTTCCAGCAACCGGCTGTGCAGCACCAGCTTACGGCGGGTGAAGTAGGGCTGGCCCAGCAGTTCGGCGGTGGTGAGGGCCAGGGCCTGCTCCGTTGCGGCGGCGGCAGCCGGCGGCGGCGGAGCGCTCAACCGGACTGCGGCAATGGTCAGGCGTTGGCCCTCGTTAATTTCCACCTCGATATCGGCCAGCATCCTGGCCCCCGCCACCGGCCTTTCATTGCCGGGCGGTTGCCGGTCCGTCGGCCCGCCACTGTCGGCCGTCTTAATCCCGGCCGGGCCGGCACCGCCCGCCGCCTCCGGTCGAAAACGCAGGGCGCTCAGGCTGATCCGGACCTCCCGGTAGCCTTCATTAAGATAGAGTTCGCGCATTCGACTGATGGCTTCGTTGAAACGGGACTCGACAAAGGGCAGGGGCGGCGCCACCACCCCGGCCCCCGCCTGCAAACGCTCTTCCACCAGGGCCAGCAGTTCCCGGTCGCTGAAGGCCCGGTTGCCGTTGAAGCTGACGGTTCCCAGGCGGACCAGGGGGCCTTCTTCAATGATAAAAAAAACCTGCCGGGCTGAGGGCGGTCCGGCGATCCGGTAGTCCACGGCGGCGAAGTGGTAACCGGCCCGGCGGTAGGCCAGCTGCATCAGGTAGGCGGCATCGTCGATGGCGGTGGCGCGACCGTGCCGGCGGTAACCGGCCAACTCTTCCGGCGCCGCCTCCTGCAAACGGGCGTCGGGCAGGGCCCGGTTGCCCTGAAAAATTATGGTCAGGCTCTCCGGCGGGATCGCGGGCGGCCGGTTTTCCCGGGGGGTGGCGTCGGGGCGGGTGTCATCGCCGCCGGTGGCCTCCGTGGCCTCCGTCGATGGGGCCGGGCCGGTGGCTGCCGCCACCAAAGCCGGAGCCATGCCCAATATAACAAGCAGTAAAACCAGCGACATCACAACCTGATGGGTAAGTCCGGTTGCCCCCCCGCAGATCCGGGGCCGCCAACTGCTTCCGGCTTCTCTAGCGGAAGCGGAAGACGATCTTGAGGCCGAGGTTGAAGTCATCGTAAACATCCTTTTCACCGGTGAGATACAGCCGAGCGCCGGGCCGGAAGAAGTCGTCGATCAGCCACAGTTCGGCCTCGATGGTTTCGTCGCCGGCACGGGTGATGGCCCGGCCCACCTCCAGTTGAAAACGTTCCAGCAGGGCCTCGTCGCTGGGCGGTTCGTCGCCGTGGAAAAGCCGGGCCAGCAGGTCGCGGCCGAGAAAAACCGCCACGTTCATCCCCGCCCGCCGCCGGGCCGCCTCCTCGCCCAGGGCGGCGGGCAGTTGGCCGGTGAGCAGCAGGACCAGCAACTGGTCGTCGGGCAGGGGCGGGGTCGAACTTAAGGTCAAGACCGGCTCGGCGGCGGTGCCCTGTAAAACCAGGCTGATATCATACCCGGCCATCCGGGTGGAAGCCAGCAGATCGAACTCCGGCTGGTCTGGGTTCCGGGCCGGGAAACGGATCAGGCCCGAGCCGATCTCCAGGCGGGCGGCGGGCAGGGTGATCCGGGTGGGGTCCAGGTAAATTTCCCCGGTCAACACCGGCAGCTCGCCGCTGCCGCCCAGGTGCAGTTCCGGCCGCAGGCTGCCCCGGGCCATGTTGTTGACCACCAGGAAGGGCCGGGTGGCGGTAAGCCGGATATCGAAGCTCAGATCCCGCCAGGGCGGCGAGGTCAGGGAAAAAAGCCCCAGCCCGGTCTGGCGGCGGGGGCCGCCGCCGGGGGCCCGGAAAGCCTGGAAAAAATCCAGGTTGCGGGTGTAGCGGCCGTCGTGGATCGCCACCTGGCCGTCAATCCGCAGCCGGGCCAGGGGACCGCTGATTTGCAGCGCCCCTTGCCCCCGGACCAGGATACCCTCGGCCCGGTAAAACAAAATATCTTCGCCGCGCAGGCTCAGGTTGAAGATGGTCTCCGCCGCCAGGCTCGCCGGGCGCAACTCCAGGGGGAAGCCGGAAGGCAGGTCGATCCGGCCGCCGACCTGAAAAGGGGCGCCGCCCCAGAGCCCGCCCAGCTCGCTGATGGCCAGGCCGTCACGGTCAAAGGTCGCCGTCAGCCGTAGTTCGCGCAGGGCCGGGGCATCGCCCTCCAGGCGTAATTCTCCGCCGGTAAAGCTGAGCCCGCCCGCCATTTGGGGATCGCGGGCCGGGCCATGCAGATGAAAATCGGCGGCCAGTTGCCCTTCCAGGCGGCGGACTCCGGGAATAAAGGCGGCCAGCCAGGAAAGGTCATCACTGTGCAGGTGACCCTGGAGGTCCAGTTCAGCGGCGGGATCGTTGGGGTTGTAATCTCCGATCAGGCTGATCGTGGCCCCGTGGCCGCCGATTTCAAAATCGCTGACCTGGAGTCGGCCGTCGCCCAGGCGCAAGTGGGCGGTTCGAGCCAGATTAAGGTGCAACTGTTCATGCTTCAGCTCCAGTTGTTCCAGCTCAAGGCGGTAGATGGTCGGGGGTGGGGTCTGCAGGCCGAATACTTTTCCGGCCAGGCGCAGGCGACCATCTCCGCTGTTGATCTCAACCCCGCTAAGGGTGAGCGCCTCCAGTTCCAGCCAAGCCCGGCCCCGGCCCTGGTTGATAACGGTACCGCTGTAGACCAGATCGGTTAGGAGGAATTCGCCCTCCCCGGCCAGGGCTGCCAGGGTGCCGTCGGGTAGAGCAAAAGAAAAACCTGTTTTCTCGGATTGATGACTTACCTGAAAAGTCAACCGGCTGCTGAGGCTGGCCAGGCTGGCCTCAGCCCAGCGGACGGAGGCCAGTTCCAGGTTGGCGTGAAATTCGTGGAGAGCGGGCTTGCCACCGCCGCTGATCTCCAGGGCAAGGGTGCCGGTGGGCTCGCCGATGGCACCGAAAAGCGCGGCATAGGCGGCGAGGTCGGCCACCGTTAGCTTGGCCTCCAGCTTGGGAATGGCGACGGTGGCCGGGGAGAGGGAGGACAACTCCCGGTAGATCTGCAGAAAGGGGAGCCAGGGGTGGTTGTGGTCGCCCGGGTCGCCGGGGCTCGTCGTCATCGGCGATAATGGGGCCGTTTGGCCAAAGGTTGCCGGGCCGGTTGCGGGGGCTGGGAGGGGAGCGGCCGGTAGCGCCAGGCTAAGGGCGGCCGTCAACCGGTCCGGTTCTCGGTTGAGTTCCAGCCGGGGCAGGGCCAGGTGGCCGCTTTGCCAGGTGAAATCGGCGATTATCCCCGACAGCTCCGGCAGGCCAAGTTTTTGTTCCGGGTTGTTGAACCGTACTCCCTGCAAACCCAGGCTGCCGGTCAGCCGGGGATCGGCGGCGCTGCCGCTGCTTTGCATCCGGGCTGCCAATTCGGTCAGGCGCCAGTCCACCGTCGCCAGCTCGGCGGCCTGCAAGCGAAGTTTAACGGTGGGGAGATCGGGAGAGGCCGCCAGTTCAGCCTGGAGTTGCAGCTTGCCTAAGTCGAGCTCGGCCAGGCTCAGGCCGGTGGCGGTCAGCTCCAGCCGGCTGGCCGCTAAAACGGGAATGGCCGCCGGGGAGACTTGGCCCTGGCCGTTGAAGGCGGCCTGGATCGAGGCCAGCCGCCACTCGTTCCACACCAGGCCCTGCCCGGTCAGCTCCAGCCGACCCACCGGGGCTGCCGGGGTGCCTTGCAGTTCAAGATCGGCCCGCAAACGCCCGGCGGGTTGCAGCGGGGCGGCGGGCTGGAACAGGCGGGCCATGGTGGTCAGGTCGGCGATATCCAGGTGCAGGTCAGCCTTGATCGGCAAGTCATAAAGGTTGGCGCTGGCCGGCCAGGGCCCGATCTCGGCTGTCGGCAACTCCAGACGCCCGGCGGCGGTTTGCAGGCTGACCTCCCGCAGGTTGAGTCGGCCCTGTTCCAGGCCGGCTTCCAGCAGCAGGCGATGCCGGGGCAGGGCGGGATCATATTCCGGGGGAACGGTGAAACCGAGGGCGGCGGCCAGGGCGGGGATATCGGTCAAGTCGGCGCTTAGTCTTCCCAGGTGGGCTTGATCGAGCAGCAGTGGCCAGGAGGGCTGGCCGGCCCAGGCTTCCTGACTGGTTGGTTGCCGGGGACCAACCGGGATGGCGGCCAGGGGCAGGCGCAGATCCTCGACCAGCAGCCGGTTGCTTCCCAGGCGGGCGGCCAGACGGGGCAGATACAAATGCCCCTGGCCGATGGTGGTGTGCAGATCAAGATCATCCAGCTCCCGCCCGGCAAAGCTTGCCTGGCGCAGTCGCAGCTCCAGGCCGCCCGTCAGATCCGCCGGCAAGCCGGTGAGTTCGGCTTGGGGTTCAGGGAGGGTCTGCGTCGGGTCCGTATGCAGCCACAGGTGACCACTGAGCGCGCCGGTCAACGGGGGCGGGGTTGGCAGAAGCCATTGCAGATCGGCCAATTCCAAGGAGTCCAGGGTGGCCGCCAGTTCGCGGTAATCTTCCCTCAGCTCGGCTTGCAACTGGAAATCGCTGCCCAGGGCTTGCAGGGGCAGTTCCAGTCGGAGAGTGGTGGCACCGGTGGCCAAAGAGGCGGCGTTCACTCGCAGCAACTCTCCCCAGTGCAGGTAAGTCAGATCGAGGATGTTGCTTTCCGGCTTGCTAGCCAGGCCCAATTCCAGGGCCAGGGGGGCTGGCGGGGGATGCAGCAGGGGGTGGTCCAGTGTGATGCCAGCGCTTTGCAGGTTAAGTCTGGCCTCAGTGGCGGCACCGGGCGGGGGTGGCAGATAGTCCAGCTCAATAGCCGTCGCCGCCAGGGTTAAGTCAGGGCCTTGGATTCGCAACTCCAGGTTGGCAACCTGGATGGCCGGGATCAATCTTGTAACCTGGCCGGCCTGTGTCAGGGCCTGATGCCAAAGCGGTGCCGAGTTTTGGTCTAACGCCGCCAGAATTGCCGTCGGAAAAGCCGAAGCGCCGCTATCCTCAGTGTGGGGTATTGCTGCCAGTTCCACCAAAAATCGACCATCATTCAGGCGGATCCTGACCGTGGCCAGAAAAGCTTCCAGGCCCCGGCTCAGGGCGGGCAGAGAGTATTCCAGGCGCAGGCTGGTGGCTTCCAGCTCCAGCCGGGAAAGTCGGGTGGTCGCCCCTCCCACTCCACGCAGGCCGCTGATCTCTAAAGTGCGGAAGTAGTTGCCTCCGATCCGCTCCGCCTCCAACTCCACGCCCAGAGCCGGGGCCAGACGCTGGTTGACGGCGGCCAGCAGTCGGGGGCCGATCAGGATTTCCCGCAGCCCGTAAAGCCCGGCGGCCAGCAAAACCAGAACAATGATCCCCAATACAAGAAAATTTTTGCCCATCTCCGGCTCCTGCGGGTAACTGATCGTGGTGTTGACCACTTACTTCAGAGTTGCCCCCGGTTGCCCTCTGGTGCCAAGGTGTTTTGTTGGAGTGTTATGTTGGTCGTGGCGGAAAAGAGAAAACCCGCTTTCCTTGGCCGGGAGCGGGTTTTCTAAAAAAACAGGTGTTTTTGGCAGTTTAAATGGTGGAGCTAAGCGGGATCGAACCGCTGACCTCTTGAATGCCATTCAAGCGCTCTCCCAGCTGAGCTATAGCCCCACACGGCGTTCGTCGCGAACGGGGCATCGTTTACCATGGGTGGTCGGAGACTGTCAAGTTTTTTTCACCGGAAAATCCCGTCATTTTTGTTGCCAGGCCGGGGAGACTCTGCTAGACTCCCACAGTTTCACCAATACCAGCCCTTTTTTGCGTTGTTCACCGGCAACCATATTCAGCAAAGGTGAGGACCACCATGTTCCTTGATTCCCTGTTCGGTTTTCTTTCCAATGACCTGGCCATCGACCTGGGCACCGCCAACACCCTGGTATTCGTCAAAGGCAAGGGGATTGTGCTGCGCGAGCCTTCGGTGGTGGCGGTGCGCAAGGACGCCCGGACCAACAAGGTGCTGGCGGTGGGCAAGGAAGCCAAGATGATGCTGGGTCGGACTCCCGGCAATATCACCGCCATCCGTCCCATCAAGGACGGGGTGATCGCCGATTTTGAAGTCACCGAGGCGATGCTGCGCTACTTCATCAACAAGGTGCATAACCGCCGCACCCTGGTCCATCCCCGGATCATTATCAGTGTGCCTTCCGGCATTACCCAGGTGGAAAAGCGGGCGGTTAAAGAATCGGCGGAATCGGCCGGGGCCCGTGAGGTTTACCTGATCGAGGAACCCATGGCCGCCGCCATCGGCGCCGGCCTGCCGATCACCGAACCCACCGCCAATATGGTGGTGGATATCGGCGGCGGCACCACCGAGGTGGCGGTGATCTCCCTGGCCGGGGTGGTCTATGCCAGTTCGGTGCGGGTGGCCGGCGACAAGATGGACGAGTCAATTCTCCACTACATCAAGCGCAAGCACAACCTGGCCATCGGTGAGCACACCGCCGAGGTGATCAAAACCACCATCGCCAACGTGATGCCGGAAGAGCCTTACGAGAGCATGGAGGTTAAGGGCCGCGATCTGGTTTCCGGGGTGCCCAAGACCCTGGTGATTACCTCCGATGAGATTCGCCAGGCCATCACCGAGCAGGTGGATGCCATTATCGAGGCAGTGAAGATGGCCCTGGAGCTGACCCCGCCGGAGCTGGCCGCCGATATCGTCGATCAGGGCGTGATGCTCACCGGTGGCGGCGCCCTGCTGCGTAACCTGGATAAGCGCCTGCGGGAAGAAACCGGGGTGCCGGTGATCATTGCCGAAGACCCCCTCTCCTCGGTGGTGCTTGGTTCGGGCAAGGCCCTGGAGAACCTCGATGTCCTCAAGGAAGTTCTGACCACCTGAGGTAGGAAGATTTCCGCAACCCCTGACCCCGTCATTTTTTGTCCATGAAAAAAAGAGGTAAACGCGCTCGCCAAGTCCGGGTGCTGGTGTTGTTCGGTTTCATTGCCATCCTGATCGGGGTCGTCATCATTTCCTCCTTGGGTAGCCGGGAGTTCAATTTTTTTCACAAGCTGGGCCTGGAAGTCGGTGGCGCCATGCAGTCGGCGACCACGGCGGTGGGCGGTTTTTTCGGCGGGCTGGTGAGCGATTACCGTGAGCTGATCAGCGTTCGGGAAGAAAATCGTCGGCTGCGCGAGGAACTGCGTCAGTACCAGGCTTCCACCACCCGCTACCGGGAGGCGGTGGCCACCAATGTTCGCCTGGAGAAACTGCTGGGCCTCAAGGAGTCTTTGCCCGACCCCACCGTTACCGCTCGGGTAATCGGCCGTGACCCTTCCCTCTGGTTCAAAACCCTGACCATCGACCGAGGCAGCAGCGACGGGGTGGAGCGGGGAATGCCGGCGGTCACCGTCGAGGGGATTGTCGGCCAGGTGATCAACACCTCCCCCCATTACGCCAAGGTGCTGCTGGCCAACGACCCCAACAGCGCCATCGATGTCATTGTCCAGAAAAACCGGGTGCAGGGGATCATCAAGGGCGACGGCGAGGAGTTTGTCCTCCACTACGTGCTGCGCAACGCCGAGGTGGAGAAGGGGGATCATATCATCACCTCCGGTCTGGGCGGGGTTTTCCCCAAAGGTCTGGCGGTGGGTCGGGTAGCGGAGGTGGTGCGCACCCAGCGCGGTATGTTTCAGAGCATCCGGGTGGAGCCGGCCGCCGATTTTTCCCGGCTGGAACACCTGATTATAATTATGAAAAAATCACCCCTGGCGGAGTAGTTGCCATCCATGCCCTTTGCCTTTTTCATGCTGGGAGTTCTGCTGCTGATTTTGCAGACCACCCTTTTTCACCTGCTGCCGAGCTGGCTGGGCCGGCCCGATCTGCTTTTTCTGCTGCTGATCTTTATTGCCCTTTATCTCGATACCGTGCGGGGGCTGGTTTTGACCCTGTTGCTGGGGATGGCCATGGATGTTTTTTCCGGGATGCTGATGGGCATTTATCCCCTGGCTTACCTGCTGATCTTTGCTGCCATCCGCCTGATCTCCCGCAATCTGGCCCTTGAGGATTCGGTGCATCAGGTGCCCCTGGTGGTGGTCTGTTTCCTGGCGGTTTCCGCCATCATCCATCTGCTGGTTTCCCTGCTGGTCCCGGAAACCAGCCCCTACTGGCCCTGGCCGCAGTTGTTGCAAAACCTGGTGATTCTGGCGGTGATCTGCCTGCCCTTTTTTCATTTGTGTCAGCGGCTCCAGGCTCTGCTGGCGGAGCGGCCGCCCCTGAGTATTTCTCTGTTTCAACGGCGTTCCCCCAATCGTTTCAAGGTGTAAGCTGGCATGTTGCGTTCCCTTGGCAACATCAACAAGATGGACCCCGCCGAGCTCAAGATGCTCAAGAAGCGGACCGATGCCGCCAGCGCCATTGTCCTGCTGGTGGTGACCCTGCTGGTGTTGCGGCTCTGGCATCTCCAGATTCAGCAGGGTGGCGAGTATTTGCAGCGCTCGGAAAGCAATCGGATTCGGATCCAGCAGTTGGCCGCCCCCCGGGGTAACCTGTTGGACCGTGATGGCGAAATCATCGTCACCAACCGGCCCCGCTTCAACGTGATCTGGATTCGGGAGGATGCCCCCCACCCCGACGAAGTGATCAAGCAGTTGGCCCGGATCCTTGATCTCGACATCGCTGAACTGCTGGACCGAATCAGGGCCGGGGCCGACCAGCCTCGCTTCCTTCCCACCCGTCTCAAGGAAGATATCGACTGGCGGACCCTGGTCCAGATTGAAAATAACAGCTTCAACCTGCCGGGAGTCCAGATCGAAGTCCAGCCCAGCCGTGATTACCATCACGGCAATATGGCCTCCCATCTGGTGGGCTACCTGGGAGAGATCAATCGTCAGGAACTGGATCAGTTACGGGAGCAGGGTTATCGATCTGGTGATCCCATCGGCAAGATGGGAATTGAAAAACTTTTCGAACCCTACCTTAGGGGCGAAAAGGGGCGCAGCTACGTGGAGGTGGATGTCCGGGGCTTTGCCCAGAAGCAATTGCAGAGCCAGGAGCCGCTACCCGGCAACGACCTGCACCTGACCCTGGATATCGGCTTGCAGCAGGTGGCGGAGGATGCCCTGCGGGAGCGGGCCGGGGCCATCGTCATGATGGAGGTCAACTCCGGTCGGTTGCTGGCCCTGGCTTCCGCTCCCGAGCTGCCCCTGGACAAGTTTGTCGGGGGGATTCCCTCCCCGGTCTGGCGCGGGCTGCTGGACGACCAACGGGCACCGCTGCTCAACAAGCCGGTGCAGGGCCAGTACGCCCCCGGCTCCACCTACAAGATCGTCACCGCCCTGGCCGCCCTGGAAGAGGGGGTGATCACTCCCGAAACCACTCATTTCTGCAACGGCAGCATCATCTTCCGGGGGCGGCGCTATCACTGCTGGCAACGGCGGGGCCACGGCCGGGTGGATTTGATGGACGCCATGACCAAGTCCTGCGACGTCTATTTTTACCAAGTGGGCCAGCAGTTGGGGGTGGATACCCTGGCCCGCTACGCTCGCCTCCTGGGGCTGGGGCGGCTCAGCGGCATTATTCTGGAGCATGAGAAAGCGGGGCTGATCCCCACCGCCGCCTGGAAACTGCAGCGCCATCGGGAACCCTGGCAGGAGGGGGAAACCCTGTCGGTGGCCATCGGCCAGGGCTTCAACCTGACCACTCCCATCCAGGTGGCACGGATGACGGCTGCGGTGGCCAACGGCGGCCGTTTGTATCGGCCCAAGCTGGTCAGCGCCATTGTTGATCCGGAAGGCAAGGTGCTGCGGGAGTTTGCCCCGGAACTGGAGCAGGATGTGACCTCGATTCGCAACAGCAACTGGGAGTTGTTGCGTAAAAGCCTGGAGTTGGCGGTGCATGGCGAGCGGGCCACCGGTCGGGCTGCCAGGGTGCGTGATATTCGGGTGGCCGGCAAGACCGGCACCTCGCAGGTGGTTAAGCTGGCCCATATCGAACAATTTGAGGATGATGAAATCCCTTATCAATTCCGGGATCACGCCTGGTTTACCGCCTACGCCCCGGCCGATAAGCCGGAGGTGGTGGTGACGGTGCTGATCGAGCACGGCGGTGGTGGCGGCTCGGTGGCCGCGCCGGTGGCCAAGGATCTGTTTGAAGCCTATTTCCAGCAGCAAAGGCAACGGGCGGCGCTGCTGGAAGCCAGGAAGGAGAAGGAGTAATGCTGCGTTTCGACCGGCGGCTGTTGCAAAATTTCGATTGGGTGATGCTGGCGGCGGTGCTGGTGGTGGCCCTGCTGGGGTTGCTCAACCTCTACAGTGCCTCCTACCTGAGCCGGGGCTTCGGCACCTCGGTCTTCCTCAAGCAGATCTATTATTATCTGCTGGGTTTTTCGGTGATCCTGGTTATTCTGCTGGTGGATTACAAAAGTCTGGTTAAATGGAATTATCCCATCTATTTGCTGACCATTTTCCTGCTGTTGGCGGTTTTGCTCATCGGCGGCGAGGTGGCTGGCACCCAGCGCTGGATCAACCTGGGCTTTTTCCGGCTGCAGCCTTCGGAGCCGGCCAAGCTGGCCCTGGTGATCGCCCTGGCCAGCTACTACTACCGCAAGGATACCGGCCGGGGCTTCACCCTTAAGGAGCTGCTGCTGCCCATGGGCCTGACCCTGGTGCCCTTTGCCCTGATTCTCAAGCAGCCTGACCTGGGCACCGCCCTGATGCTGGGGTTTATCTTTGTTTCCATGACCCTCTTCGTCAAGCTCAAGTGGTCCACCCTGGCGGCGCTGGCCGGGGCCGGGGTCGCCCTGCTGCCCCTGATCTGGCTTTATCTGAAACCCTACCAGCGCCAGCGGATCTGGACCTTTCTCAACCCGGAAAGCGACCCTTTGGGCAGCGGCTATCATATCATCCAATCCAAGATCGCGGTGGGCAGCGGCGCCACCTTTGGCAAGGGTTATCTCCAGGGCACCCAGGCCCAACTGGACTTTCTTCCCGAACGCCATACCGACTTCGCCTTTTCGGTCTGGGCCGAGGAGTGGGGCTTTATCGGCTCCCTGATCTTTCTGGCCTGCTATTTTTTCATCATTCTCTGGGGGATGAATGTGGCCCTCACCGCCCGTGACAAGTTCGGGGTGCTGTTGGCCTTCGGCATCGTTTCCCTGATCTTCTGGCAGGCCACCATCAATCTGGCCATGGTTGTGGGTCTGCTGCCGGTGGTGGGGATGCCCCTGCCGCTTTTCAGTTACGGCGGCTCCTCCCTGCTCACCACCCTGGCCGGCATCGGCGTCCTGATGAATATCCGAATGCGCCGCTTTATGACCCCGTAACCAACTTGGCCAATCCCTGGATCAGGGTGGGATGGGTGTTCAGGGCCGGTGGTCGGACCAGGCGGATGCCCAGCTCGCGGGCCATTTCCCGGAATAGGATATCAATTTCATAAAGGGTTTCCACGTGGTCGGAGACGAAGCTGATGGGCACCATCAGCACGTTTTTGACCCGCTGGGCGGCCAGTTGCCGCAGCATGTCCCGGGTGGAGGGCTCCAGCCAGCGCACCGGTCCGCTGCGGCTCTGGAAGCAGAGCTGGCCCCGCCGGCCCAGCCGGGCCTCCAGGGAGGCGATGGTGCGTTTGATATGGTCCAGGTAGGGGTCGCCTTCCTTGATAAAGCTCACCGGCAGGCTGTGGGCGCTGTAAACCAGGGTGTACTTGTCGCCGTTGAAGGCGGCGGCGCCCTCTTCGATGGTGGCGGCCAGGGCGGCGATATAGTCGGGCTGATCCGGCCAGGCCTCGATCTCCCGGCAGGAAAAGAAGTCGCCGTGGGCGGCCAGGGCCCGCCGCAGATCGTTGAGGGAGGAGCCGGTGGTGGCCCGGGAAAAGTGGGGGTAGAGGGGCAGGACCACCAGCTTGCGGATATTTGCCCGGCGGAATTCGGCCAGGGTTTCAGCGGCCAGGGGATGCCAGTAGCGCATGGCGCAACGCACCAGATAGTCACCCCCGGTTGCCGCCAGGTTGGCGGCCAGGGCCCGGCCCTGCTCGGCTGAGATCCGGGCCAAGGGTGAGCCGCCGCCGATTAGTTTGTATGCTTCCCGGCTCTTGGGGGCCCTTTTGCCGACAATCCTGCCGGCGATAAATTTTTGCAGGAAAGGGAAGGGGCCCAGCCGAATAATTTCCCGGTCGCAGAAGAGGTTGAGCAGAAAAGGCTCGACATCGGCCAGGGTTTCCGGCCCGCCCATATTGAGCAGCACCACCCCTGTCCGGGCCGGTAAGCGGTCACGGGGCACCGCATCTTGCGGCGATCGGGCCGGCTCACGTACTGAAGTACGCATCGCCGTCCCGCTTGCCACAACCTGCGGCACCCCGTGACCGCTTACTTCTGGATGCCCCCCGTGATCGGTTATCCGGGCCAATGGGGGATCGGGTGCCGGCTGATGGCCTGCGGCTTCAGGTTCGGTGGCCGGCCGGCCGTGGTCGAAGTCGTTCATGGCGTTTCCGCTTGGATTTTTACGGCCGTGGTTGTGGCTGTCGGCCAGGCGGACTCATCGCCCAGGCGTTGGGCCAACTGATCGGGGCCGAAGTCCAGTTGGTTGAAAATCAGACTTTCCAATTGGCGGCAGCGGGCGAAATTTTCCCGGATCTGCTCCTGGCGGCCGGGATGATTGGGGGCGTAGCGGCGGATAATATCATCCCGGCGCTGCTCCAGGGTCACCACCCGATCATGGTTGACCCGCTTGTCGGCGTAATAAACAAGTTCCCGCTCGTTGCAGCAGGGCCGGGCCGATCTGTCTCCTCCGGGGCCATTCGGCAAGTGGTCGGCCTCGGCGGAGGCCAGCATCACGTGTTCGGCCACCAGCGGCCCCACCTCGGCAAAGCCGTGCCGGTTGCAGATTTCCCGGCCCAACTCGGCGTGGCTGCAGTCGTTTTCGATACACAGCACCTTGGCGATGTCATGGAGCAGGCCCCCGGCCAGGGTCAGCTCCACATCGATGGCCGCCCCCCGCTGCCGCAACTCCCGGGCCAGCACCTCCGCCACCCGGGCCACCATGGTGGAATGCCGCCGGATATGCTCCGGCATCCGGTAGGCATCCATCAAGCCCAGACATTCCGCAACCGAGGGAACGGCCATCACTTTTTGGCGCTGAGCCGGTGGACCATCTCCACCATCATCTTGGCCTGGGCCGGGGGAATCTCCGGCAGGATGCCGTGACCCAGGTTGAAGATGTGACCGTGGGCCGCCTTGCCCTGCTCCAGAATCCGGGCCACCCGCTCTTCCAGCTTGGCGGCCGGCAGCATCAGGGCGCAGGGGTCCAGGTTGCCCTGCAGAGCGATACCCGGCCCGACGATGCG
>OBJA01000448.1_pt1 | contig 36463 bp, 38 predicted proteins | sample 1519751 | NCBI WGS metagenome assembly OBJA01 (sample SAMEA3881238, study PRJEB22517) | soil metagenome | biome: lake sediment; feature: soda lake sediment; material: sediment, water from around vicinity | place: India | collected 2013-12-23 | depth 3 m
CCGTACGTACGGTGGTGTGGGAGGACGGCGGGAGTAATTCCGCCTCCTACCCGATTCAGTCTCCCCAAAAAATTTGAGACATGTATCCCTTCCGCACATTATCTATCTGTTCTTTGCTCCTGAGGTTACACGCTGAGCTTCGCCGACACGACTTCCAGCAGTTGTTGTCATACCAAAAAGAGCCAAAAGAGCAGGTATCAATTGGGCAACAATCAGCAACGCGCAGAAACCTACAAAGAGCAGAATGAGCAGGCCGCTGCTGTATGTTACCGTTGTATCTACGGCAAAAACAGGTGAAACCAAAACTAATACCAGGGTCAGGCTTGACAAAATTGCTTTAAGCGGTGACATGGACATCTCCTTTGCTGAATTATAATCTGTGGTTGTAATCTCATCGTACTTTTTGAATGCGCAACAGGTTGCTTCTCGTATTTCGGCGTAATGATCCTCTGAGCTTGGCGATAATGCGTGATAAAATACCCCTTCCTGGCGAATTTTTCTGATCAAGCCAAGAGGTATGTCGTCAGTTACGAGGATGATGGAAATATTGCGGTTGCACTTTTTCATCAAAGGGATCAGCTTCACCATGTTTTGCTCGTCGTAGAGGCCATCAAGAATCACAACCTGGATCTCTTTGTTGATTATTCCTTCGAGGGCGTTAGCAACAGAATTTGTCCTGGTAATCTGATATCCGTCTTCCATAAAAAGTTCGCCGAGTTTGTCACAGGCATTTTGATTTTTACTGGCAATCAGCAGTCCTCTCATTATCGACTCCCCTTTTCTTCACCTTCTTGCTAGCGTGAAACCTTGGCGGTTTTCTGGTCGCGTCCAAACAGCCCCCTTAAGATACCAACCAGCATCAGAGTTGCCGGAACCAGTTGAAAAACGATGATCAGGGCAAAAAAGCCAAGGAACAACGCAAGTAGAAAGTTGCTGTTACCTGCCGGACCGGATTGGGCGGCAAAAGCACTAGTTGTCAGGATGGCTGAAGTGATCAACGTTGCGAATAAAATAGGTTTCATACTTTCCTCCTTAAAATACTGGTTGTCATTGTCGGGATATGACTTTTTAATTTGCAGGCTTTGTACCAAGTCTGGTTCTTGCCAGGTTGAATTTATAACATGCTAAAATCACACTGTAATTTTACCTTGATGAATCTGGAAACAAGAATTGGCGGCAGCAACTGTATGCTGGAGAAATACTGTTGCGATGCTTACAGTTAGGCAGGAGAAAATGTAACGTGCTGAAATAACGGAGAAATTTATCTTGTTGGCTGGTGATAGTGGCGAATGACTGGTGAATCAAATATTTATTCAGATGATATTCATACTGACCCTGATTACCGGTCAATAAATCAGCTTGCAAATAATATGTAGCGGTCCAGAAGTGACTCTGTCATCCAGATATGGCGTTTCTTAAGTGTCGTCTTCGGACTCAAGATCGTCGTTCCTGTTGATTTTTTTCTCCAGGTGTCTGTTGCGTAATTTGAGATGAGCGATATGGGCGATGAGGATGAAAAAAATCAGAAAAAGGATAATGACTACAGGCATAGCGGTTCCTTTGGTTGGCTGTGGCCCGGAAGTAGCGACGCGATATGATCGTTCGAATTATGCCCTATTTTCCCCTTTTTGAACAAGTGTCGGACAAAAAAGGTCGGCCTGTTTTGCTCAGGCCGACCTTGAGTCTCAATTATCCCTAGTAGTGTTATTGGTTGGTTTTGGCACCAGCCGCTTTACGATAACTGCTGGCTGCGGCATCGGTCATGCCAATCAGCATTAAAATAGCGGGAACGAGCTGCGCGATAATGATGAGTGCGCAAAATCCGACAAAAAGAAGTACCAGCAAGTTGCTGCTATAGGTCACGGCGGTGTCGACTGCAAAGGCCGGAACTGCAAAGATTAAAAGTGTCAGGGTTGCGATAACTGATTTCATGTCTCTCTCCTTTGTGTTGAAGTATTTAAACCGGCCATCTTGACCGTGTGCCTAATGCGTTGTTGCACCTTTACGATCTCGACCCAGAAGGCCACTGATCACACCGACCATCATCAAGGTTGCCGGCACCAGTTGGAAAATAACAATCATGGCGAAAAAACCGAAGAACAGAGAAATAAGAACTCCTGCCTCGTTGCTGCCGGCTGTTCCTGCAGCAAAAGCACTTGAGGTAAAAATAATCAGGGCGATCAGGGTATTGCGTAGTGTGCGTTTCATGACATCCTCCTCGTGGTGTGGATTCAGGTGATGATATTTTTACTTTCTAGTTCAGCAGAGAGTGTGCCAAATTCTGAAAATTGATAGATTCGAACATAACTATCTGAAATTAAATAAAAATTAGTTTCAATAGGCGATGTGTATGCGGTTTGCCTGTATGATATGGGTATACAGATTCAGGTAAAATACGGTGAAACTAACAAGTTCATTTTTCACACTCCAATAAGCCGGAACGGCGCGAAATATGGATTATCTGGGCGGTTGATCTGTAACCCTGAAAGGTGAATATCTTCAGAAATAAAAAATTTAGACAATATACAGGGAAACATGACGGTTAATCCCTCGTATATTTCGTTGAATAGCAGGGCAACTAGAGCTAGTGTTGTTTCTAGCCGATTTATAAATAGAAGCGCTGTGAGCTAATTCTGCAGAGAATGGATTAACAGGTGTAAGATGGATGCGCATGGTCCGACAAATATGAAAATGTATGGCCCAGGATTAAAAAGGGTACGTTTTCGGCGTCTGCTTTTGTGGGTGGTGATTTTGATCTATCTGCCAGCAATGGTTTTGGCTCTAGATTCGGCAGACTATCGCAGGTGGGCGACCATTGTCTTTGCAAGCTGGATTATTCTGCTGATAGTGGCGGTCACAATTGCTTGTCTGGCTCGTTGTCCGCGCTGTGGTGAGCTTTTCCATACCCAGGGCCCCACTTTTTTACCTTTGCGACGCTGTCTTCACTGTTCTTTGCATATTAAGGCAGACAAAAGGCTGAATGAATGAGTTAGTGCACAGCAAAGTGAGAATCGAGGTTACCCGGACCTCAAGATAGCCCTCACTTTAGCGACTGGAGAAAATCAAATGAATGAGCAGCACCAGGATGATGTCAGTTTGACCAATGTGCGCTTGGGTCTGCGGCAGATACGCCGTCGCCGCTGGTTTTTATGGGTGTTGGTTTTGGCGTACGCACCCTTAATGATGGTTGCACTGGCCGCTGCAGAATCTCAGCAGGTGGTCATGATTGCTTTTGGTATCTGGGTTTTGCTTGTTATTCTGGCTGTCGCCTTGATGACCTTAGCTCGCTGTCCACGTTGTGGGCACTGTTTTCACATGAGTGGCTATCTGTTTCGTCCGGTACGCCGCTGTTTTGAATGTGGCCTTCATTTGACCGCTGACAAACAGGGAAAAAATTGCGAGTGACAAAAAACCAAAAAACGCGCAGAATTTTGCTTCGGCACTAAAAGCGGCAAACGTTGATTGTTCTTTTCGCAAGAGTGGAAAGTCAGAGAGTTTCGTACTTCTGGAACCATTAATTCCCTATAAATACCTTTAAGGATGACGTACTATTTGCTCGCATGAGCAAAAAATCAGGGTCGGTCCGGCCCCGCACCAGCACGGAGGTGGACCACAGAAGAATGGACCTAGCGATGAACTACTGGTTGATGAAATCAGAACCGAACGCCTTCAGTATTGATGATCTGGCCCGTCGCCCGAATTTGACGGAGCCCTGGGATGGGGTGCGCAATTATCAGGCCCGCAACTTCATGCGTGATGCCATGAGGGTCGGTGATCAGGTGTTTTTTTATCACTCCAACTGTGACCTTCCCGGGATAGTGGGTTTAATGGAGGTAGCTAGTACGAGTTATGCCGATTCAACGGCCTTTGATCCAAACAGCAAATATTTCGATCCGAAAAGTGACCCGGCAAATCCTCGCTGGTTTCTTGTCGATGTTAAATACGTTCGTCATACACGCCGGGTCATTCCTTTGGCAGAGCTTAAAGAGCACGAAGCGTTGGAAAGCATGCAGCTGCTGCGCAAGGGCAATCGTCTGTCAATTACACCGGTGACCGAAGAGCAGTGGTGCTATATCCTTAATTTGGAGTAGTTTGATGAAGATTCCTGTGGATTCCGGGGTGCATTGATCGATGGCAAATTCTTATCTGACTCCCAGGCAGCTGGCGCTACGGCTTGTCGAATGGGGAGCTGAAAAAAAAGACATTAAAGGTGCCAGGCTTTTTGTATTTGGTTTTCTTGCCGGTGTCTATATCGGTTTTGCCGCCCATTTGGCGACCGTAGTCGCAACCGGTGATTTTGCCTGGATCGGTTTGCAGAAATTTTTTGTCGGGGCGGTCTTCAGCGTCGGACTGATGCTGGTGGTGATCCCCGGGTCGGAATTATGGACCGGCAATACCATGATGACGGCAGCCTGGCTGGAAAAGCGCCTGACCTTGACAGATGTGATGCGCAATTGGTGCTGGGTCTATGTGGGGAACCTGATTGGCTCGGTCTTTCTGGCATGGGTGATTGTCAGTCAGACCGGACTGCTGGATGGCCCTTTTGGTGGCACGGCCTTGCAGATTGCCTCGAGCAAGGTTTCAGAGGAATTTGTTACTGCCTCGCATAACAGGGCATTTTTTTTCCGGGCCATCGCCTGTAACTGGCTCGTATGTCTGGCGGTGTTGCTGGCCATGGCAGCCAAGGATATCGGCGGAAAAATTCTCGGCATCTTCTTTCCGATTATGGCCTTTGTTGCCGCCGGTTTCGAGCATGTTGTCGCCAACATGTATTTTATTCCGGCCGGCATTTTTGCCAAGAGCCTGCCGGCAGCCCGTGAAGCTTCGGGACTGGATGCTGCCCTCCTTGAGCAACTGAACTGGTGGACCCTGTGGCAAAACAACCTGCTGGTCGTGACGGTCGGTAATCTGATTGGCGGCGGAATCTGTGTTGCCGGAGTCTATTGGTGGCTCTACCTGAAAAGCAAAAATTAAAAGACCGACCCCTGCAGGCAGCATAAATAGGGGGACATATTACCAATAAAATTCTAAAATTTTATTGGTAATATGTCCCCCTATTTATGTCACCTCCTATTTGTAGGAAACTCGCGTATACAAATGTCGGAGATCTGATTCAGGTCGGTGCAAACGGAGATGCCGGGAAGATACATGCCATTGCGAAGGGCGCAGCCGCCGGCGAAGATTCTGATCTGTTGCGGCAGGTTTTTGCGCAGCCAGGCGAGGTCCAGCTTGGCCTGACGGGTTGAGGAGTGAACACTGAAGGAAATGGCCACGGTATCGGCACTGTGCAGTTCGAGCATGTGCGCGACTTCCACGAGGGGAAGTTCCTCACCAATGACAATACACTCGAAGCCCTCACAGTGGAACAGGGCAGCCGACAACAGTAAACCGAGTTTGTGACGTTCGCCGCTCAAAGTCAGAAAAACAATTCTGGCTCGTGGTTGATGTTGGGGTTCAAGTTGTTCTTTCAGCAGGTCCGCCAGTTTGTCCGAAAGCAAATGTTCACGAGCGATGGACAGGCTGCCGTCAACCCAGCGGCGATCCATGATGTCAATCAGAGGTACGGCAATCTGATGGATAAACCGTTGTAATCCCATCTTTTTCAGGCGTTTTCGTAGCTCTGTCTCGATCTTGTCAGCAGGGAGGTTTTTGATCATTTGATCAAGGTCGATCTGTTCAACCGGTTTTTGCTGCTGGTGCAGAAACTGCTGGCGTTGGCCGGACGTCATGGCGAATATTTGCTTGGGCCGGTGACCAAGATTCTGTAGCTTCTTGACGACACGCAGGTCTTCTACCTGCTCGTTGGGGTAGAGTCGATGGCCGCGATTATCACGACTGGGGCGAGGAAAGCCGAAACGGCGCTCCCACACTCGCAGGGTGTCAACTCCAATACCCAATTCCTGGCTCAGTTGCTGAATTGTGATCATTGTTTGTCCTAGACAAAGGCGAATATTTTGAAATAGTATACTAAAAATAATTTCTTGAAAACCCTCAGAAAAAATAAAAGGAGTAACATTATGGATAAAAAGCTGGAGCAACTTTTCTACATTGCCATTGGTGGTGCTTTGTCGATGAAGGAAAAGCTGGAAAAAAACAGTGAGGAGATATCCAAATGGCAGCATGAAGCAGAAGATAATGCCCGTAAATTTCTGGATGAATTAGCCCAGCGTGGTGAACAGGAAAAAGATCAGTTCAGGCAGATGCTCAAAGATCAGATCAAAGAGGTGATCAGAGAACTGGACCTGGTAACCAAAGAGGATCTGGCGCAGTTGAAAAAGGATCTGGATCACTAGGGTGGAACGGGTTTTCCTCCTATGGAACTTGTGCCGCCCGCAGCGCAGTTATGCCGTTTTCAATTTTCTGATGACGGTATTTCTTCTGTTCCGCCGGCGTTCCCGTTGGCTGTTGTGGCGTCCTCTGGCACCGGATGCGCTGGTAGGAAATGTCCGTGTCCTGGGAGCCAGTTTTCTCAAGCTGGCCCAGGTGCTGGCAACCAGAGCGGATTTTTTCGATCAGGATTATCTGAGCGCACTGCGCCAACTGCATGATCGTATGCCGGCCATGACGCAAGAAGACCGGCACAAGGTTTTTGAGCGAGCGTTTCCTGACTCCGGGGTCTTTGAGAGTTTTGATCAACAGCCCGTCGCCAGCGCCTCCATCGGTCAGGTTCATCATGCCCGCTTGCGCGGCAGTGGTCAGGAAGTAGCGGTCAAGTTGTTGCGACGCCATATCCGCTTGCAAGTGCAGATCGATATCCTGCTGCTCAATCTGTTTCTGCGCCTGTTCCGTCCTTTGTTTACCGATCAGACTCGCCATTCCATCGAATCGGTGCTGAGCGCTTTTACCAGAGTGATCCGCCAGGAAGTCAGTATGGCCCAGGAGTTGGCTAACCTGGAGATGTTCAGTCAGACGTACAGTGAATCCGGGGTACGCTTTCCGGTGCCGGTAAAGTCCTTGTGCAGCGACGATGCCCTGGTCATGAGCTTTGAACATGGTGCCCGCATTGACGACATCAGCCGGATCGAAGGGTGGGGGCTGGATTTTTCGGCGGTCATGGAAACGCTGGTGCTGTTTTACACCGAACAGATGCTGGTCAAGGGGTTCTTTCATGCTGATCCTCACCCCGGAAATTTACTGGTGACTGCCACAGGTGAATTAGTTCTGCTCGATTTCGGCATGGTCAGCAGGATTCCCCAGGATATGCGCCAGGCGATGATCTATGCGGTTAAGGCTGCCTATGATCGTGACTATCAGTTACTGGTCGGAGCGACCAGAAAAATGGGGGTGTTAACTGAAAAAGCCGATGAGCGTGATTTGAGTCGGGTTGCCGAGAGTTTGTTTGCTATTTTCGATAGTGCCCATCTTGATGCATCAAGCATGCAGGAGCTTGCTTTTGGGGTACTCGACGCTCTCCACGATCAACCCTTCAAATTACCGCAGGATGTCATCTATGTGATGCGGGTCAGCTCACTGATTGAGGGCCTGGGCACCCAGTATATTGAGAACTTCAATGGCATCAAGGATATCCTGCCGATACTTAAGGACAACCTGTCGCGTGCCCTCGGTGAAGATCGCGGTACCATTGACCGGATAAAGCGTGAACTTGTGCAGTTACCCCTGACCTTGACCCAGGCTCGTAAAGTGATCGAACAGGCAGAGCAGGGGGACTTGACCGTTCGCATGGCGCGCGGGGATCGTGACTATCTGGTAGAGAAAATGGGCAACCATGTGCGCCGTTTGGGGCTGATGACTTTTTTTCTGGCCCTGGCCTTTTATTTCCAGCAATGGGGCACCAGGTTCGGCGTTATCCTGTCAGTGGCAAGCCTCTTGTCGGCAGCCTGGATGCTGCGCCGAAAAAAATGATACAGAACAAGGGGTGGCCATGGCCTATATAGAGACCCACAAGGAGATGATTCTAGAGAATCTCAGCGAATTTTTCGAGGAATCTCTGAATAATCACCCTGCCGAACTGCTTGATCAGTTAGAGCGTGAATTGCGCAGTCTTTATGTCCGTCAGGGTAATGACTGGACCGGTCGTGGTGAGATTGGCGATGCCAGGCTTGAGGCGACTATCAGTGTTCTTGAAGCCAAACGAGCTGAGTGTCTGGAACGATTGAACATCGGGGCTAACGGTAGTAACCGATAATTAATATCGCAGGCACTGATAGTAAGATTGCTCAACTTTGGTGCTCGGCGGGCATGTTCTGAATTGGAATGTTCTGGTCAGCATCGGAGCGAAGGCAACAGCAAGGTTTTTTGCAATCGTGGCACCTCTGTGTTAGCATTCCGTCGGATTTGGTTTTTTATTAATCTACCGCATGTCAGGTCGGGCAGTCTGAACGTTATTATTACGGAGCAGGCCAGGACGACAGGCGCGTTGAAGCTGTGTTCCGCACCATTTGAGCATCAGTGGACTGCGTGATCTGGTATCACCAAGCCATCGAGCTTACTCGTCTTTTTTTCTGCTTTCAAACTGTTTTCGTCCTCCTTGTCCGCACCTCATGCTTAACATGATGCTGTCATTGATCATGGCAGTTGTTCTCAGGAGGTATGATTCATGGAAGAAAACAAGAAAAATATACCGGAAGACGCTCCGCTGGATAAGATCGAGCCTGATGGGGAAGTTTGTCCCATCGATACGGACTATCAGGTCGGGCAGGACAATATCACCTTCAGGCTGGGTCGCTATGGTTTTGACATTCACAACCCGGTCTTCGGTATTTCGGCCATTGTCGTAATCATCTTTGTTGCTCTTACCCTGCTGTTTCAATCCCAGGCTGAGCCCATGTTCGGCAGTCTGCGCGGCTGGCTGACATCCAACCTTGACTGGTTTTTTATTGCGTCCGGCAACATTTTTGTCCTCGTGTGTCTATTCCTGATCGTGTCGCCCCTGGGCAGGGTGCGCATCGGCGGGACTGAGGCAACACCGGACTTTAGTTATCTGGGCTGGTTTTCCATGCTCTTTGCTGCCGGTATGGGCATCGGTCTGATGTTCTATGGGGTGTCTGAGCCCTTGTCACATTTCAGCAGTGCCTACGGCGGTACCAGCGTAGAAGGCGGAGTACGCACCGATTGGGCACCCCTGGCCGGAGCTGCCGGTGATGCCCTGGCCGCGGAACGCCTGGGAATGGCTGCGACTATCTATCACTGGGCTCTTCATCCCTGGGCAATTTACTCGGTGCTGGCGTTGGGTCTGGCGCTGTTTTCCTTCAACAAAGGGTTGCCGTTAACGGTTCGCTCGGTTTTTTATCCGCTGCTTGGTGAGCGGGTCTGGGGCTGGCCCGGACATGTCATCGATATTCTTGCGGTTTTTGCTACCCTCTTCGGTCTTGCAACGTCCCTCGGTTTGGGGGCGTCACAGGCGGCGTCAGGGTTGAGCTATCTGTTTGATCTGCCACCGGGTGCCACGACCCAGGTATTGCTGGTCGTCGGCATTACCATTGTGGCACTGGTGTCGGTGGTTGCCGGTCTTGAAGCCGGTGTGCAGAGATTATCCAAGATCAATATGAGCTTGGCGGCTCTGCTGATGTTGTTTGTTATTATCGTCGGTCCGACCCTGGCAATTATTACCGGATTCTTTTCCAATCTGTTGGCCTATTTTCAGTATCTGCCGGCGCTGGCTAACCCTGTCGGGCGTGCAGACAGCAACTTCGCCCAAGGGTGGACATCCTTCTACTGGGCCTGGTGGATTTCCTGGTCCCCCTTTGTCGGTATGTTTATCGCCCGCGTATCACGGGGACGCTCCGTTCGCGAGTTTCTGGTGTCGGTGCTCCTGGTTCCGTCGGCGGCCTGCGTCTTGTGGATGACCATTTTCGGCAGCACCGCGATCAACCAGTATGTCAGGGAGGGCTATACTGCAGCCGCCGAGGCGGCCCTGCCACTGCAGCTTTTTGCCATGCTCGACATTCTGCCATTGGCACAGATTACATCTTTTATCGCCATTATTCTGGTTATTGTTTTCTTTGTTACCTCCTCCGACTCGGGATCCCTGGTTATCGATACCATTTCTGCCGGCGGCAAGGTGGAAGCGCCGGTGCCGCAGCGGGTCTTCTGGTGTACTTTTGAAGGGCTGGTAGCAATTGCCCTGATCCTTGGTGGTGGTTTGGTTGCGCTTCAGGCCATGGCGGTTTCGACCGGTTTTCCCTTTACAGTGGTATTGCTGGTCGGCTGCTGGTCTCTGATCAAGGGATTGTCTTCAGAGCCACGCCCCAAGTAAGATGGCGTACGCTATCCCTGAAATGGCTTTCTTGCGAAAGCATCAAGTAATATCAACAGGTCATGTGCCGAAAAACGGGTATTGCCGTTCTTCGGCACATTTTCATGATCAACGAGAAAAGAATGGAAGTTGAGCTTGTTGAAATCGCCGACCATCTCAAGCGCCATGAACCATTTGATGCGCTGGAGGATGAGGTTGTGCGGCAGATTGCTGCCGCCGTTGATGTTGCTTATTACCGTGCCGGCAGCACCATCCTGACGTTTGGTGACCCTATCCACGAAGTTTATTTCGTCCGCAGTGGTTCGGTAGAAGTCTTCAGACGTAACGGCACCCTCTATAATCGTCTGGAGGAAGGGTCGCTGTTTGGCCAGATGAGCCTGTTGATGCACAACCGCGTGCGTTTTCCTGCCCGTGCCCTGGAAGACTCCCTGCTTTACATTATCCCTGAAGACATCTTCTATAAGCTCTGTGAGGAGCATGATACCTTTGCTGATTATGTTGAGCTGGGGGATCGGGCCAGACTGCGTCAGACCGTGTCGCGGGCGCAGCAATCCAACGAGCTGATGCGTACCCGTGTTCAGCAACTGATTACCCGTGATCCTGTCAGTGTTACCGCAAGTGCCAGTGTCTGTGATGCGGGACGCCGGATGACCGATGAGGGGGTATCGTCTCTGCTGATTACCGACGACAGCGATTCCACCCAGATCGTCGGCATCATTACCGACCGTGATTTGCGCACCCGTTTTATTGCTGTCGGCTTACCGTTGGAGACCCCGGTGGCCGCCATCATGTCGCAGGATTTGATCAGCATAGAAGCGCAGCATTACGTGTTTGAGGCGATGCTGTGTATGCTGCGTTACAAGATTCATCATCTGCCGGTACTGCGTGATCGTCGTCCTGTGGGGGTGATCTCCCTGTCTGATCTGATCCGATATGAATCGCAGAACAGCTTGCTGGTTGTCGCGCGGATACTGCGGGCACAGGATGTTGAAGAGTTAAAAGGGCTCAAACAGGACATTGAGGCCAGCTTCATAAGGATGGTCAACGAAGATTCCAACTCGCAGATGGTCGGCAGCGCCATGTCGGTATTCGGGCGCAGTATCAAGCAGCGTCTGCTTGAACTGGCTCAGGAGCAACTGGGTTCTCCGCCGATTCCCTGCTGTTTTGTTGCCCTCGGATCCATGGCGAGGGACGAGTTGCTGCCGGGCGGAGATCAGGATAATGCCCTGATTCTTGATGATTCTTACGACCCGAGGGTGCATGGAGTATATTTTGAGCAATTGGCCACTTTTGTCTGTGATGGTCTGGCGGCAGCAGGCTATCCCTATTGCAAGGGGGGGATCATGGCCACCACTGAGCGTTGGCGGCAACCGCGTCGTCAGTGGAGTCAGTACTTTTCCGAGTGGATCGACAAGCCAAGTCAGGAAGCTCTGCTCAACAGTTCAATTTTCTTCGATCTTGATGGTGTCTGGGGCGAAGTTGACTGGGTTGAGCAACTTAAAGAACAGATTTCCACCCAGGCAAAGAAAAGCCCCCATTTTCTTTCTGCCCTGGCACGTAACGCCTTGAGCCGGACACCGCCATTGGGGTTTTTCAAGGATTTCCTGGTCGAGCGTGACGGCAAACACAAGGATTCTCTCGACATTAAACGGCGCGGAACAGCGCCACTGGCCGCCCTGATTCGGGTGCACGCCCTTGCGGCTGGATCGACCGCCCAGAATTCTTTTGATCGTCTCGATGATATTCGTGATGCGGATGTGCTTCCCCTGGGCCGTGCCGATGCCTTGCGTGACGCTCTTGAATTTATGTCGATGGTAAGATTAAAACATCAAGCCAAAAGCCTGACCCTTGAAGATGGCGTTGATAACAAGATCAATCCGGAAACCTTGAGCCAGTTTGAACGACGAAACCTGAAAGATGCTTTTCAGGCATTAAGCAACGCGCAGAAGTTTCTCAAATTTCGTTACCCGCCTGAGCGTGGTCCCAGGCGAGGGCTCTGAATGCTGAAGCCCAAGCTGCTACGCAGATCTGTCGAACAGGAGATGCCGGACTGGCCGGTACTTTTTGATCAGCTGGCTGCAACGTCCACCAATCCACTGCTGAAGCGGTTTTATCAGGCAGATATTGCGTCGGCTTCAACGCCTGTTGCTGATCTGCCCCTGGTTGCGTTGGACATCGAGACAACCGGCCTTGATCCGGCTCGGGATGCCATTGTCAGTATCGGACTCATCCCCTTTGATCTGCACCGTATTCGTTGTCGGGAAGCGGTGTACCGGGTGCTCAATCCGGGGAAGCCGCTGGCATCCCGGTCTGTCGTGATTCACGGGATTACCCATTCACAAGTTCAAGCCGGACCGGATCTGGGCGAGATTCTGCCGGAATTGCTGGACGCGTTGGCGGGGAAGGTGGTCGTGGTTCATTGTCGCCGGATAGAGCGATATTTTCTTCACGCAGCGGTGAAGGAGAGAATGGGTGAGGGAATTGTGTTCCCGACCATTGATACGATGGAAATAGAGGCGCGCTTTGTGCGTCAGGGAGTACTACAGCAGATTGCCCGTTTTTTCGGACGTAGCCCGCAGTCGATCAGGCTGGCCGCCAGCCGAACCCGTTATCGTTTGCCCCATTATTCTCCCCACCATGCTCTGACCGATGCCCTGGCAACTGCTGAACTTTTTCAGGCGCAGGTTGCCTGGCGTTTCAGTCCCCAAACTCCTGTCGGTGATTTATGGCATTGAATTACTATCAATCCATGGCTCAGGCTAATTGGAACATCCACATCAGGCCGACAGCGACGACAACCGCCGGTAGCAGATTGCCGACCGGGAGGCGTTTTAAACCGATCAGATCCAGAGCAATGGCGGTAATCAGCAGACCACCAACAGCGTTCATCTCGACAATGACAGCCGGCGTCAGTATGGCGTGACTCATCTCCGCCGCCAGGGTAATAGCTCCCTGATAGAGAAACAGGGGAATAACGGAAAAGATCACACCAATCCCCAGAGTCGACGCCAGGGCAATGGATGCTACCCCATCAAGAAAGGCTTTAGCGTAAAGTATGGTCGGCTCGTCCCCCATGCCATCCTGCAGTGCCCCCATGATTGCCATTGCTCCGACGCAATAAAGCAGGCTGGCAGTAACAAAACCTTCGGCAACTTTCCCCAATCCGGAAAAGCGGCGTTGCAGGTGCAGTCCAAAGGACTCAAGGCGTCTCTCAATGGCCAGAAGCTCGCCGATCAGTCCTCCGGCGATCAGGCTGCCGATGACGATCATGATCTGCTGGCTCTGGAGTGCCAGTTGCAGCCCTATCAGTAATACTGCCAATCCCAGACCCGCCATCAGGGTGTTTCTGATCGTGGTTGATAAGTAGCGCCCAGCCCAACGACCGATCAGCGATCCGGCGATGATAGCAACGACATTAACAAGAGTGCCTTGAAGCAGCATTCGGGTATCCAGCAGGTTTGGAATAAGGAGTATGGACGACAAAAGGTCCGGTCAGCCAGTCGACGAATGATGGGCACCATAGCCCAAAAGGATCAAAAGGGGAATCTACAATATTTCGGGGTATCAGTTGTTATTGCCAGGAATAGCTTATTGATAATATGACTGGCTAAGCCCCCCCGAAGCCATCTTAAAAAGACGACGGGAACAGCTCCAGGAGTTTGTCCCGGCGATAGTCAAAAATTTCCTCCAGCATCTGTCTGACCTTCAGCTTGTGTACTATCTTTCCCAGCGGGCCAAAGGGGAGTGCATAGGTGACATGATCTGTCATTCTGGTTTTGTTGCAGTCCAGGCTTTCAATATGATGATAATGATACCAGAGGCGATAGGGGCCTAGGCGCTGCTCGTCAACGAAGGAAATTCCCTCGCGGATATGCTTGATCTCCGTCAGCCAGCGGCAGGTGCCAAATAGCGGAATGCGAATGTGATAAAGAATTGTCAGACCGTTGGACATCTGTCTCGGCAGGGCGGAAACAATGCGGAAATCAAGCTCTGCAGGAGTAAGAAGGTTGAGGTTCTCCGGGGTGGCAATAAAGTCCCAGAGGGTAGCAGCAGAGATATCCAGGATGATTTCTCGGTGTAATTCATACATCGTCGTTTCCTTCAGTCGGTTCAGTATTGACCCTATGGAATATGTGCCAATGTACGCCAGCCTAGTGTTTATAAAGAGTGCAGCAGGTTACCCGGACCTGTACAGTCTGGACAAGCGTTCTTTGTAACTTGCTGAAAATACAGAAAAATAACCCGACATCCAGATTGATTCCACCCGATGTCCAATGCCGAGATGTTGTTTCTGCGCTATAACTGCAGACAATCAACAGGCTGTAGATTGTGCCGCAGGGGCATGAGGCCGTTGATCCGTGCACCAACATCAACACCAAAGGGAGGCTAATATGAAACGAACTCTGATTTTTCTGTTGGCAGCAAGTCTGTTTCTGATTACACCGGCAGTAGCGGCAGCAGCACCTGGTGGTGGGCCACATGGTGGACCGATCCTGATGAAAAAGGAAAAGACCATTGTCTACAAGACAACGAAGCAGCGTGATTATCGGAATTCCAGAAGCTATCAGCGTCCGTTGCGCCATGTTCCGGCCCATGGCTATTACAGAAATCATCCGGCGTACCGTCATCCAGCGAAAAAACAAGTAAAACACCGTGCGCCAAGTCACAATAGTTCTGTACTGATCGGTGTGCCCAGTATTGTCGTGCGGATAAAACTCTAACTGCGGTAATTGCAGGGGCACAAGGGAACACTGTTTGGAGGTCCTCCAGGAGGACGGAGGGCCTAGGCTTCAATGTCTAGGCGGTTATTGAATGCACCAATCGGTGAGTTCCTTGTGCCGTTTATTTTCCATGGGCGTAATAGTTGTTGGCGGTGCCGGGGTTGTTATTGCCTCGAGCCGTCAAGGTATCGACCAGATCAGCCATGAGGGCTGCTCCCAGTCATTGTTCCGGCGCTTGGGATTCAACTTCGCGCAAACCTTTCCGGGTAATGTCGCCTTCCGGACCGTCCAGAATCTCCTGGACCTTGGCAATCAGGGCCTCAAACGGCACCGGCTTCTGCAGAAAGACCACCCCTTCGTCAATGATTCCCTGCTGGGAAATGATATCGGCGGTGTAGCCGGACATGAAGATAAAACGCATTTCCGGTCTGGTTGTTTGGAGACGTTGGGCCAACTCCTTGCCGGTCATTTCCGGCATGATGACATCGGTAATCATCAAGGGGATTGCTCCCTGGTGATGATTGCAGCAGTCCAGGGCTTGCGCCGGACCGGCTGCAGGCAATACCTGATAGCCGCATCTTTCCAGCATCGCTGTTTTCAGTTGCAGCAGATTCGGATCATCTTCTACCAGCAGGATTGTTTCACTGCCGCGTCTTAACGGTTGCCGGGGCCTCGTTTCCGGATGCTCGACAGGATCCGTGACGCGGGGCAGGTAGATGTGAAAGGTCGTTCCCATCCCCGGTTGGCTGTAAACACTGATGTAGCCCTGATTCTGTTTGACGGCACCATAGACGGTGGAAAGCCCCAGGCCGGTTCCTTTGCCGATGTCCTTGGTAGTGTAGAAAGGTTCAAAAATATGATCGAGGGAATCCTTGTCGATGCCGTTGCCGTTGTCGCTGACAGAGAGCCGGACATAGTCACCGGGGGGGACGTCGCTGCCGGCAGACGCGAATTCCTCATCAAAAGTAACGTTGGCGGTTTCAATGGCAATGGTGCCGATTCCGGGGATGGCGTCACGCGCATTGACACACAGATTGGCGACGATCTGATCGACCTGTGAAGGGTCGATTTTGACCCGCCACAGGGCCTCACCCGGTTTCCAGCTCAGGTGGATATTTTCACCGATAATTCGTTCAACCATGGAGAGGACCCCGGCCAGGGCGTCGTTCAGGTCCAGGACTTTCGGGGTAATGATCTGCTTGCGAGCGAAGGTCAACAGCTTTTTGGTCAAATCGGCAGAGCGCTGGGCGGCATCCTTGATCTGACACAAATTGGCGACCAGGGGATTTTCGGGGGTCGATTTGATCAGTGCCATTTCGGTGTGGCCGAGAATGATCCCGAGCATATTGTTGAAATCATGGGCGATTCCGCCTGCCAGCTGGCCAATGGATTCGATTTTCTGGGCCTGATTCAGCTGGTGTTGCAGTTTGATGCGTTCCTCTTCGGCCTGTTTGCGCTGGCTGATGTCGGTAATCATGGCAAAAGAGCCGTCATACTGCCCATTTTCATTGAAAATCGGAGTGGCGGAAACAATCGTCCAGACGGCACTGCCGTCACGGTGTTTCCAGCGTCGTTCATACTGCTCCGATTGCCCCTGGATGCGATTGTGCATTTGCCGGGTATGTTCGGAGACATCTTCGTCAAACAGGAAGGACTCCAGGTTGAGTCCTGTCACCTCTGCGGGAAGATATCCCATCATTTCACCCAGATGATTGTTGATGAAACTGATCCGCTGGTATTGATCGAGGACGATGATTCCTTCGTTAGAGGTGTCGATAATTCGGCGGTAGCGCTCCTGGCTTTTTCGCAGGGCCTTTTCGCGGACCTCAAGGTGGGCGAGCATCTGGTTGAAGGCTGTTGCCAGGGTGCCGATTTCATCCTTTGAGTTGACGTCGGCGCGGCATGAGAAATCGCCGCCGGCGACTTTTCTGGTAACGGCAATCAGCCGTCCGATCGGCCGGAAGATAATGCCGGCCAGGGCCAGGGCCAGAAAAAATGCCGCCAGGGTTGTTGTCAGGACAATCAAGATATTGGTGCGCTTGAGTTTGGCTGCCCCTTCAAGGGCTTCTTCCAGAGGCTGATGGACAATCAGGCCCCAGCCGGTTGTCGGCACAACACTGTAGCTTGCGAGCATTGGGGTGTCCTGATAATCATATTGTAACGATCCGCTATCACCAGCAATGGCGGCGCGGATGGGGGGCAAGCCAGACAGGTTCCGGCCATTGACAACCAGTTCGAGGTCGGGATGGATGAGAATGGTGCCGTCCCGGCTGACGATAAAAGCGTAACCCGTCGCGCCGATTCTGGTTGTGGCAATGGTTTCAATGATCTTTTCCAGAGAAACGCCGATAACGATCATTCCCAGCAGGCTCTGATCGGGATTCATGAGGGGCTCGGCAATAGCAATATCAAGTTTTCCGGTGGTTCTGGAGACCAGCACATCGGAAATGGCGGTCTGTCCGGTGGCGATGGCGGTATGAAAGTACTCCCGGTCCAGGTAACTGGCCTGCATCTGCCTGCCGTCAGAGCGCGCCACTAAGTCGCCATCGGGAGACAGAGCAATGGCCATGAGCAGTTCCGGGTGAAATTCCGGCAGGGGTTTCAAGGCGGGTACCAGACGGGCAGGATCCATGGAACGGACGTCAGGATTGACGGCAGTAACCTTGAGCAGGCGGATTTTTTCCGCAAACATCTGGTCAATTTTTCCGGCAACCTTCTCCGCCAGGATCTGGTTTCGGGTAAAAGCCTTGTTGATCAGTTCGTCTTCGGTCAGACGAAAGGTGAAATAGTTGGCAATTAACAAAGGGATCAATGCCATTGCCGTCATGGCAACGATCAGTCTGGTACGCAGGCTGATAGCTGGTGTTGTATCTGACATGGGCTGACTCTCAGAACCCCGGAATAAAATCGAAGCACTGTGCTGGAGGTATACTGGAAAAGACCTGACGGCTTAAAGAGTCGCCAGACAACACTCATGCCAACGAACAGGAATTATGTCCTTCGAGAGACCCCAAGAATAGCAAAAAAAGAGTGCAAGAACACGTTTAAATTTATGATATCAATTGCTTGTGCCTGCCGATATTGTTTATCAGTACCGTTTACCAGAGGTCGATAAAATCAACAATCAGGGTTGTCTCTATGCTATCGCTAAAAATCTGAATGTTAACATCTCAATAAAAGGAGAGTTCGTGGATAAAAACGCATTTTTCTGGCAGATTCAGGAAGGACATTTGCCACAACCGGCAGCGGCAATCACTCTGGGGATCAATTTCCTGCGAGCTGATCCTGAAGCCGGTGTTTTCGAAGCGGAATTTGAAGGGAAAAAGGAGTTCACCAATCCTGTCGGCAATATTCAGGGTGGTTTTTTATCTGCCATGCTGGATGAGACGATGGGGCCGGCCCTTGCCACCCGACTTGCAGAAGGCGAGTTTGCACCGACGTTGAACCTTAATGTGCAGTTTTTTTCGCCGGCAAAAGTTGGTCGGCTTCATGGTGTTGGGAGGGTAGAACAACACGGCGGGAGTATCTGTTATCTTTCCGGCAAGTTATTTCAGGACGGTCGAATTGTCGCCACGGCCACTGCCACTGCAGTGATCCGCAAATTTCAGGCATAAGATGCAGATAACGGCGATAACTGGTTTGCAGTTCTAGGTGCTGCTGAAATAGCGGCGTTCCGGGCGACCGACGCTGCCGTAAACCAGTTCGGCGGAGAGCTCATTGTTGGCGACAAGATATTCAAGGTAACGTCGGGCAGTGGTGCGACTCGCACCGATGATTTCTGCAACTTCTTCGGCGCTTAATCCTCTGGTGTGTGGCTGGGTAAAGACGGTCTGAATGTTTTTAAGCGTCAAGGCATCGATCCCCTTGGGGTAATGAGACTCACCGGGAGCAGTCTTTTTATAAGGGTGGAGAAGACGGTCCACAGTGCTCTGGTCAAGGGATGCCTCAGCACTCATGCGTAATCGGTGTTCACGAAAACGCTCCAGGGCTTCGGCAAAACGCTGAAACATGACCGGTTTGAGAATGTAGTCAAATACCCCTCCCCGGATCGCCTCCTGCAATGGTTCCAGTTCCTTGGCCGCAGTGATAAGAATGACATCGGTGGCCTGATGGCGGGAGCGCAGATTCCAGAGAATTTCCGTTCCTTTGCCTTCAGGAAAGTGCAGATCGAGCAAGATCAGGTCGGGTTGCAGCAACGAGCTCATTTTTTCTGCATCGTCAAGGGTTCCGGCAATTCCACAGACAATGAATCCGGCGACTTTCTGCACAAAATGTTGATGAATTTCGGCAATCTGAGGATCATCATCAACGATCAGTACTTTAAGCTCCACTCTTGCCTCCGGTATGCTTGGGAATGAAGACGCTGAACAGGGCACCGCCGAGATCGCTGTCAGAGATGGTGATCTCGCCACCCAGGTCATCAAGGGCCATTTTAACCAAAAACAAACCCTGACCCCTGTCAGATCCTTTGGTTGTGTATCCTCTGGTAAATATTTCTTCGGACAAGTCAGCAGCTACACCGACACCGGAATCTTCCACCTCAAACACCAGGTCATTGCCGATATCGGTCATGGTCAGTTTAACCTGGGGTGGACGGGGTCCGCTGAGGGCGGCATCAAAAGCGTTGTCGATCAGGTTGCCGACAATCGTGATGGTTTTTTCACGGTTCAACGATGCTGGAACATCTATCAGTTGGCTCTCCGGATCGATGATGAAATCGATATGCAGTTCTTTGGAGTGATTGTACTTGCCGATCAAAAAAGCCGCCAGAATAGGATGGGGTACCGCCCGGGCCAGAAAGGCAATAAGCCCCTGGTAGCCGGCAGACTCCTTGCTGATGAGTTCAAGGGCCTGTTGGGCATGGCCGACCTGTATCAGTCCGGCGATGGTGTGTAGTTTATTGGAATACTCGTGGGTCTGGGCTCGCAGCATCTGGGAGTATTCCTTGACCTGCGACAGTTGCCTGACCAGGGTATCGATCTCATCCTTGCTTCTGAAGCTGGCAACCGCGCCACATAGCTCAGCGTTAGCAACCATGGGTACGGTATTGATGATCAGGGCCCGGTCGCCGACAATCAGTTCCTGGTCAACCCGTTGCTCCCCTCCAGCGAGTATTTTGGTTAATTTTGCCCCCGGCAAAACATCACGAATATGACGACCGACAACTTGCTCTTTGTCATTTTTACCGAGAATCTCCAATGCCTGCTGGTTGACGACAGTGACTTCGGCATTACGGTCAATGGCGACAATTCCTTCACGAATTGACTGGATGATGGTGTCGCGCTCGGTAAACAACTGGGCAATCTGTTCCGGTTCAAGGTCAAAGATGGCCTTCTTAAAACGGCGGGCGATGGTAATAGCGCCGCCAATGCCAAGTAAAATCAACATCGCCATGACGGCCCTGACCTGGTTCTGGTGGGTCTTTACTGTTGCCTGCACGTCATTCAGAAGATAGCCGACGGAAATGATCCCGACAATATTGCCCTGATCATCAAGAATAGGGGTTTTGCCGCGAATTGATGGTCCCAGAGTTCCTACTGCTTTGGAGATGTAGGATTTCCCCTCTTCAAGGGCCGGGTCGTTGTCACCACCGACCATGGTCTCGCCAATACGTTCTCTTTGTGGGTGGGACAGGCGGATGCTGTCACGGGTACCGATAACGATGAATTCGGCACCGATATCAACACGGATGCTCTCGGCAAGTTTCTGTAGCTTACCATCAGGGTCTGGAGGAAGATGAATCAGCTCGCGAACGATGGGCGTGTGAGCGAGGGTCTGGGCAACATGCAGTGCACCATTACCAATTTCTTTTTCAAGGACGTGACCGAGCATTGCTGAGTACATTCCACCGGCCACCAGCATCAGGGGCAGCACCAGCAGGCAGACAAAAAGAACCAGGCGGCTTTGCAGACCGGTTAAATGGTTTTTGATAATGGAGTGAAACAAAATTGCCTGGTATCCCTTTTGGGCGAAAAAGTGACGACGCAAGGTCATGAATTTTATGAACAATATAATGTTTTTACACTAAAAAGCTTGAATGTTCAAAATATTTACAGTTGCGTCTGGAGTGCTATAGTTACACAGAACAATGTTTTGTTGATAGTTGGGTGATGGAACATATATGACAGGGTTCCATCTTCATCTGGTTGCCCCTTACAAAGGAGAAGGTGTATGTACAAAAAGAGCCGGTTATTACTGAAAAAACGTTATCTCTTTCCGTTGCTGTGCGCTACTGTTGCGCTGCTGTTACCCGGTTTTGCTCTGGCACAGAGCCAGTGGCAGCCAACGAGGCCGGTTGAATACATTGCACCGGCCAATCCGGGCGGAGGCTGGGACACCCTGGTGCGGACAACTGCCAATGTCATTCGTGCCGAGAATCTGGCCAATCAGAATTTTTCACCTATCAACGTGCCGGGGGGTGGCGGTGCCGTTGCCTGGGCCCAGATTGCCCGCGATAACAGAAATCCTCACAAGCTCTTTGCAACCAGCCCGCCGATTATTCTGGTCCCACTGATGGGCAACTCGCGTTTCAACCATCAGGATTTTACCCCGGTTGCACGTTTGATTACCGATTACTCCATCGTGCTGGTTCGGGCAGACTCTCCCTACCAGACCATCAATGATCTTTTTAATGCGATCAAACAGAATCCGGGCTTAAGTGTCGGCGGTGGTTCAGCAACCGGGTCGATGGACCATATTGCCGTTGCCGGAGCCGCTGCGGCCGCCGGTGTTCCGGCCGCCAGTGTTAACTATATTGCATTTTCCGGTGGCGGTGAAGCGATGATCAGTCTTATCGGTAACCACGTTGAAGCCGCTGTTACCGGTGCCGGGGAAGCCAGTGCCCAACTTGCCGGCGGCAGAATGCGTGCCCTGGCGGTCTCCGCTCCCGAACGTTTGGATGGACCAATGGCAAATGTGCCCACCTACAGAGAGCAGGGCATTGACTACACCTTTGATATCTGGCGTGGTGTCATGGCACCAAAAGATATGCCAAAGGAAGCCGTTGCCTACTATGAGGATCTGTTTGCGCGCATGATGGAAACACCGACCTGGAAACAGTCACGTGATCAGTTGGGTTGGATCGATGCTTACCAGAACGGTGAGGAGTTTGGCAAATTCCTGGATGCTCAGCTTGACCAATTCCGAACTGTACTTGGTGACATGGGATTGTTGCGTAACTAAAATTGATGCGGTAATGGCCGGGTCGCTGCCGAGGTGACCTGGCCTGATCGTTTGTGGCAGAAATCAAACCGTTTTTGTACAATGCGTTTTTCTCTAGCGGCAAGGATAAGGAGACAATGGTGAAATTCATGAATGCCAACAAAGTTCTGGCGCTGATTATCGCGGTAATCTCGGTGATCTATCTGTGGATGGCATACCAGATTCCCCAATTCCCCATTCCTCGGCCGATAGACTCCGACCTGTTTCCCAAGGTGCTGGGGTTCTCCCTCCTGTTTCTGTCGATTCTGCTGTTTTTCGACAAAACCGGGCTTGGTGATTCCCCGGCGGAGACTGAGCAGGAGGAAGATCTCACCTGGTTCCAAAAACCGACCATGAAGGTTGTCGTTACTGCTGTTGCCATTGCTGTTTATGCCCTGCTGCTGGTGCCCTTGGGGTTTGTACTCGCCTCTTTAGCCCTGTGTTTTGGTTTGACCTTTTATTATGGCTATCGTCGCCATGTTGTGAATTTCGCAAGTTCCTTCGGAGTGGTCATGGTGCTTTATCTGATTATGACCCGGGTGATGGATGTTTATCTGCCCAAGGGCATTTTACCCTTTTAAGAGCGAAAGCCACAAAGATTCAGGCAGTCAGATTCCGGCCATGTTGTTAGTGAGGAAGATATGGATTCTTTGACAAATCTTGTTTACGGTTTTCAGATTGCTCTGGACCCGATGAATATTTTCTACGTGTTTGTCGGTGTTTTCGCCGGAACCGTCATAGGGATGTTGCCCGGTCTCGGGCCCATCAGCGCTCTGGCATTGATGATACCCATGGCCTTTACCATGGATCCGGCTTCCGGTCTGATCCTGATGGCCGGGGTATATTACGGAGCCATCTTTGGAGGGTCAACCTCCTCTATTCTTCTCAATGCTCCGGGGGTGGCCGGTACCGTAGCAACGTCCTTCGATGGCTACCCCATGGCGAAAAAAGGGCTGGCTGGAAAGGCCCTTGCCCTGGCAGCGTACGCCTCTTTTATTGGTGGTACCATTTCAGTTATCGGTCTGATGCTGGTGGCGCCCCTGCTGTCGCAGGTGGCGATCAGCTTTGGCCCGGCCGAATACTTTTCGCTGATGGTTCTTGGTTTGACGGCGGTGGTCAGTCTATCAGACAAGTCTTTGGTCAAAGGATTGATTGCTGCTATTTTCGGGATGATGATCTCGATCATGGGCATTGATCTGCAGACCGGCACCGAACGTTACACCTTCAACCAGATTGAATTGCTTGACGGTATCGACTTCATCGTCGTGGCCCTGGGGTTGTTTGCGCTGGCAGAAGTGTTTTACATGCTGCTACGCGGTGGATCCAAACCCCGGGGGCGAAGCACCATTGGTTCTTTGAAGTTGAGTAAAGAAGAGATCAAAGATATTGCCATGCCGGTTACCCGCAGTTCAATACTGGGTTTTTTTACCGGCGTGTTGCCGGGTGCTGGAGCCACCATCGGTTCATTCCTCGGCTACAGTATGGAGAAGAGGCTGGCCAAGGATGGTGATACCTTTGGTCAGGGTAACATTAAAGGTGTTGCCGCACCGGAAGCGGCCAACAATGCCGCCTGCGGTGGGTCTTTTGTGCCCTTGTTGACCCTGGGCGTTCCCGGCTCGGGTACAACCGCGATATTGCTGGGTGCTCTGCTGGTAATGGGTGTCACCCCGGGGCCGATGATGCTGGAACAGCGTCCTGACGTATTCTGGGGTGTTATTGCCAGTATGTATATCGGTAATATTTTTCTGCTGGTATTGAACCTGCCGCTGATTCCTTACTTTGCCCGGCTTCTGGATGTTCCCCGGCCACTGCTGCTTTCCATGATTCTGATTTTCTGCATGATCGGTGTCTACGGTATGAGCTTCAGCGTCTTTGACCTGTTTCTGCTGCTTGGTTTTGGACTAATTGGATTGGCAATGCGTCTTTATGGTTTTCCCGCCGCACCGTTGATCCTGGCATTGATTCTTGGTGCCCTGATGGAGGAATCAATGCGACGGGCGTTGCAGATTTCCGGCGGTGACTGGATGGTTTTCATTCACAAGCCTATTTCCATGTGGCTGCTGATTATCGCCTTCCTGTCGTTGTTCATGCCGCTGTTCAAGCTGATCTACAGAAGAATGCGGAGATAATTACCAACAGGAAATTCTGACCACCAGACTGATATGATCAATCATGGGCCCAACGGTGAACAGTACCGTTGGGCCGTATAAAAGGGGCTATTTGCCGCAGGCTTTCAGAAACAGCTGGAGGATGTCCGGTTTGTTGGCCTTGATCTTGCCGGAGAGGAAATCGGCCAGTCCGGGCCGGTAGTCATCATTCCAGACCCTCAGGAAAAAATCTTCACTGGTTTTGCACACACAGTCGGCGGCATCGGTTGTTCGTCCGCTATCGACCCGGCATCCTGCGGGGTCAAGCCAGACCGTTCTTTTGACCTCATCGATGGAAAAATAGATGCTGACGGGCTCGGTGACGATGCCGGGCTGATAGCGCCCCGGCAGGTCGGCAAAGATCTGTTCTATTCCCATGGGTTGCTCCTTGATTGGGGCGCTTTGCTGCGGCCCGTAACCTGGTTCAAGGCTACGGGCACGACAATTTAAGAAACTGAGTATTACCAATCTTCCGTTGACACCGTTTTATCCCCTCTCCCTTAAGGGAGAGGGCCAGGTGAGGGGGAGTTATTGACCTTTTTAAGGCCCCCTCATCCGGCTTTTTTGCCACCTTCTCCCCCGGGAGAAGAGAATCGGTGGAAGATGAGTGCTAATCAGATTTAAGAATGCAAGGTGTTGATTTTTTCCGTCAACAACGGAACCAGCTGTTTCAGATCGCAGACAGCAAGGACGTTGGCGACTTCACCGATTGGAGCATCCTTGTCGGTGTTGATGGCAATGACAAAATCGGATTTTTTCATTCCGGCCAGATGTTGAATGGCACCGGAGATACCGCAGGCAACGTAGAGTTTGGGGGCCACGGTCTGTCCGGTGGTGCCGACCTGGCGACTGTGATCGGTCCATTCGGCATCAACAACCGGTCGACTGGCCGCATATTCCCCCTTTAACGCTTTGGCCAGATTGACGATCATTTCCAGGTTTTCCGCTTTGCCGATTCCCCTGCCGGCACTGACAATAACCTTGGCTCTGGAGAGATCAACCCCCCCGGCGGCAGCCACTTCGTAGCCCTGGAACGTGATGTCGCCACTGCCGGACACTGACAACTCTATCACTTCAGGTGTCGCGGACACGGCTTGGGCCGGAGTAAATGCTCCAGCCTGCAGGGTGGCAACAGTGATCTCGCTTTCAGATGCCATCCGCCGTTGCAGTTTGCCGTTGCATACCGGCAGGACCAACTGCCCTTCCCGAACATCAACAACTTCGGAAAATTGCGCGGCATTAAGGGCCAGAGCAACCCGTGGAGCCAGATCCCAGCCGTAGGAAGAATGCGCGAAGGCAATCATCTGGGGCCGTTCTTTTTCAATGACTTCCAGCAGCAATTGTTTGTGCACCGCCGGGTTGAACTCACCGGCCTGAGTCGCGTCGGCCAGGTAAAGGCGGCCTGCAAAGGCAGGGAGGCTTGCCTTGGTGCCGACCACAAACATGACCGGGGTACTCTCCAGGCGGGCGGCAAATTCAACCAGTTCAGCACTGCTGCCAAGGATTTTTCCATCCCGGGATTCTGCAACCAGTAAGGTTTTCATTGTTCTCTCCTATGCCAGAACCGTGGTTTTTTCTTTAAGAATGCGTACTAGCTGTTCTGCCAGTTCCGCTGCATCACCTTCAAGCAACAGACCACTACCGCGTTTTTCCGGCAGGTTCATACTGATGGTTTTTTGCCGGGCAGCGTTGGCGTTTACGTCGACGGGCGGCTGGGTCAGCAGTTCTTTTTTCTTGGCTTTCATGATATTGGGCAGGGTCGGATAGCGGGGCTTGTTCAGGCCCAGTTGACAGGTGACCAGCGCGGGGGTGGTGCAACTGACCAGGGCGCGGACGCCCCCTTCAAGTTCGCGTTTGGCCGTGATGGTCCCGTCGGCGTAGCTGAACTCTACCAGAGTGGTAAGGCAGGGGATGGCGAGCATCTCGGCAATCAGGACCCCGACCTGGGCACTGCCGCGATCCTGGGATTGCATACCGGTGAAAATCAGGTCAAACCCTTGCCGGCCGGCGTAGTCAGCAATGATTGCAGCAATCGTCATGGGCTCGCGCAGGTGACTGTCGGAATCCAGAATATGGATGCCTTTGTCTGCCCCCATGGCCAGGGCCTTCTTCATGGTTTCCTTGACCCGTTCCGGGCCGATGCAAAGAACCGTCAGCTCAGCCGTGCCGACCTGTTCTTTCAGTTGAACGGCTTGTTCAACCGCGTATTCATCGTACTCATTCATCCGCCAGGCAAGATCAGTTTCCTCATACCAGGTGCCGGAGGTGTTAACCTTGAAACGAGATTCCATGTCGGGAACCTGTTTAATACAGACGAGAATGTTCATTCGCAGCTCCTCTTGGCAATATTGATTCGATCACAATCATCACAGCATTCTGCTGTGGTCGTACATCTTTTCAAAGGGGGCAGATCTCAACCTTCTTTTTCCCCTGCGGCAGCGGCGGGCAGGCGTTTTACCAGCAGTTCCGCCAGATCCATGGGGATCAGCCGATCTCCCAGGTCGGCACCCTTGATGCCGTCTTCAAACATGGTCAGGCAAAATGGACAGCTCGATACCAGGGTGCCGGTAGCGGTAGTAGCGGCCATCCCGACCCGGGCCTCACTGATCCTGCTGCCGAGGGTTTCCTCAGCAAGGATCCGTCCTCCGCCGGCACCACAGCAAAAAGATTCCCGGCCATGTTTGCTCATCTCCGTCAAATTTGCGCCGGCTGCGGTCAGCAGTGAGCGGGGGGCCTGATAGAGATCATTGTGCCGTCCCAGATAGCAGGAATCGTGATAAGTGCAACTGCTTTCCTCAGGTTGCAACTGGAGCTGACCGGAGTTCACCAGAGTAGAGAGAAAGTCGGTGTAATGCAGCACCGGCAGCGTTAATCCCAATTCACGATAGTCCTTGTTCAGGGTGTTGTAACAGTGGGGACAGGTCGTGACGATCCGGCTTGCGGAGGTCGCGCTGATAGTGTCGATGTTTTCCCGGGCTAAGGTTTGATAGAGGTATTCATTGCCCATTTTTCGCATCGGCTCGCCACAGCACTTTTCGGTCTTGCCGAGGATGGCAACCTTGATACCGGCGGCGGCGCAGAGGGTGACGAAAGACTTGGCAACGGCCTGATTGCGTTTGTCAAAGGCGGCATAGCAGCCAACGAAATAGAGGATGTCGGCATCCGCAGTGGCATCCACCAGGGGCAAGCCCTGAGCCCAGTCACCACGACCGGCAAATGCGAGGCCGAAGGGGTTGCCGTTAACCTCGGTGTGTTCCATCGCCGCCGTCACCTCGTCACCGGGGAACTCCCCTTCCATCAGGACAAGATGACGTCTGACATCAATAATTTTGCGGACGTGCTCAATCACGGCAGGGCAGCTTTCCTGGCAAGCCAGACAGGTAGTACAAGACCAGAGCACGTCCCGTTCGAGGGTGTCCGGGAGGCTGGCCTGCCCTTGCTGGAAGGCAATTTCGCCCACCTGTTTCACCAGTTTCATGGGCGACAGGGGTTTGTTGGTCGCCCACGCCGGACAGCGATCCTGGCAACGTTTGCAGCTGGTGCAGGCATCGGCATCAAAAATATCTTTCCAGGTCAGATCGGTCAGGGTTGCTGCCCCGTAACTCTCGGCCTCCTCATTGTCGAGATCGACGGAAACCAGCATTCCTTTGGGGCCGAGATCGACAAAAAAGTAATTAAGGCTGGTGGTAAACAGATGCCGCAGTTTGGTCAATGGAATGATAGCGATAAAAATAAGGGCCAACAGCAGGTGCCCCCACCAGGTAAGACGATGGAGAAGGCGCAGGGTCGTTTCCTCTATCCCGGCAAGCCCTTTGGCAACGACCAGGCCGACAGGAGACCACAGGGCCAGGGGGGTGCCCAGTTCGGTAACGGCCATTCGCGCCCCTTCGATGACAAAGCCGCTGACCAGGATCACCAGAAGCAAGCCGTGAATGATCCAGTCGTCGTTGCTGTTGTCGAGCCCCGGCGGACGAACCAGGGTGCGTCGGACCAGTAAGCCGATCAGCATGAGTATGGCCACCAGTCCGGCGAGGTCAAGAACCAGGGAGAATAACAGGTAGAAAGAACCGGTTAAAAAGCGATAGTCAAAGAGGGGGTCGGTAAGATCAGCCTGGATAAATATCAGCAGGGTACCAATAAACAACAACAGAAAACCCCAGAAAAACAGGGCATGAGCAGTCCCCGGGAGGCGCTGGTAAAGGACTCTGGTCTGGAGCAGGGTGCCGCGAAGCATGTAGAGTAAACGGGTGGGCCATTGATCAAAACGATTCAGGGCCTTTCCCTGGCGATAGACTTTGAGGCGCTGCGAGAATTGGTAGCCGAGAAAGACAAGAGCCGCTGCAGCCAGCAGATACATGGGGAACAAGATGCCCGGGGTTTGGCCGATATTCCAATAAATTTCACGAGTGTATTCCATGGAGTCCCCACATTAAGACGGTGCGTTAACGGTGATCAGCGGTGCTGGAACAGAGAGTATATACCAGAGTCGTTGTTTGCGCCCCGTGCTTTTATTCTGATGATCTTAACGTAAAGGTTAACTAAAAAAATAACAGCATTCTATTTTCAATGCAACCATTAAAAATCCAGTTGAATTGCATAGACAAGCCCGGATTGACACCCCGGGATGAGAATGCTATTAAGTGAAAAATACTAACGTAAAGGTTATTCTTGTGAGCAATAATCAAAAACAGTTGGTGCAGATTGGTGAGTTGGCCAGAATGTTGGGAATTACTACCCGCACCATCCGCTATTATGAAGAAATCGGCTTGATGGGTCCCCCCGAGCGGTTACTGGGAGGGACCCGAACCTATAACCGCGAAGACATCTTAAGGTTGAAGTTTATTCTCAAGTTGAAGGAGTTGGGGATTACGCTGAAGGAAATGCAGGATCTGGCCCAAAACTATGATATCAACCAGCAGGATTTTCACACAATCACACCGAGGATTCTTGAAATTCTCGATGCCCACATTGCCAAGGTAGATCTTAAGATTGCAAGCCTGGCTTCCTTGAGAACCGAAGTAGTCGCTTATAGGTCGCGAATACTGGATATCCTCAATGAACGGATCCCGGCAGTGAAATGAGCCAATACCCTTTTGCCTATACGATCGCGATTGACATCCGTTTTGCCGATCTTGATGCTTACGGACATGTCAATAACGCGGTTTTCTTTTCTTATCTGGAACATGCCCGCGTCAAGATGTTTCAGGAGTACTTTGGGGCGTTTCTCGACAGTTCCCTTCTTTTTCTGGTGGTTCGGGCCGAATGTGATTACCGTACTCCTGTCACCCTTAGTGACAAACTGCTGATCACTCTTCAGGTCGAACAGCTCAGACATTCCAGCTTTACCTTTGGTTACCTCCTCCACGACGGAGCCGGCCGTCAGTTTGCTACGGCAAAAACAGTCATGGTCGGGTATGATCCCCAGGCAAAAAAACCTGTCCCGTTACCCGCTGAGATGCGTCAAATCTTTACCCAAAATCACTGATTCGAGGGTTATTCCCTGCGCGAGGAGGTTCTTTTGCAAGACGAGGGGACAACAAGGTATCTGATAACCGGCATGCAGCCGATTTCCCGCGAGTGTCTGGTCTGTGGTACTGAAAACAGCCTGGGGATCAAGGCCCGGTTTTATGAGACAACCAGTAAAGAATTGATAGCGCTTTTTACCCTGCGCTCTGAGCATCAGAGCTATCCCGGCATCGCCCATGGTGGAATGTCGGCGACAGTCCTCGACGAGGTGATCGGGCGGGCAATCATGATCGATAACAACCATGAGACCTTCGGTGTTACCCTTGATTTGCAGGTGCGTTATCGCAAGCCGGTGCCCCTCGGGGTGGAACTCAAAGTGGTGGGACGCATTGATTCTGTCAAGGGACGCTTATTTGAGGGGAGTGGTGAACTTTATCTGCCCGACGGCACTATTGCCGTTGAAGCACATGGCAAATACATGAAGCGCAGCATCGACCAGATTACCAGCGGTGATTTTACCGAGACGGACTGGCAGTTGCCGAAAGGGGAGTTTCCGGCTGCCATTGATATTTAGTTTCCGTCCGGAAACGGTTTTTCCGCCGTGGCGTCGTCGATCTGCTGCCTAGTTTGTGTGGCGCACAGCTTTACGCCTTAAGTTCATGCCCTTGATTTCCTTGCTACAACGAAAAATTCCCTGGGTCCGAATCGGAAACGGCATCCTGTCCAACCGAAGTTTGCGGATGGACAGGATTTAGCAACAGCGAGTCAGGGAAGCACCTTGTTCCAGCGATCAATGCTCACCTGGGCAAAAAGTCCAGCCTGGGCATAGGGATCATTGGCAGCGAAGTTTTCTGCAGCACTGCGGTCGGGGAGGTCAAGGATAACTACTGAACCGTACATCTGCTCACTGTCGTCGAGTAATGGCCCGGCGGCAAACAAATTGGCAGCATAGCTCTTGAGATAATCAACGTGAGCGGGGCGATTGGCCTGACGAACGCTGAGATGGTTTTCCTTGTCGAGGCAGCGGATGACAAAAAGCATGGCGGGTCTCCATAAACGAGTTTCAGGTTAACAATATGATCTGGTTTGAAGGTAGCATAAACACAAAGGAAAAATGAGATGATTTATTCGAGAATAATCACTGCGTTAGCTGTGGTCTTTGCCCTGGCAGGGTGTGCCGGTGATGACCGGGTGGAGGTGACGGTGGAAAACACTGAGACCATTACTCACTATGCGCAATTTCGCGACCCCGAGCAAAACCGGGTGGCGATTTTTGTTTTTGAAGAAGGGATCAGCAGTGTTGATATAAAACATCATGCACAAAGTCTGGCCCACAAAGAAGAGCGTCTTTTAGCTGCTTACTATTTCCCGGAACAGGGCATCGATTTGCCGCCTGCTCGTCTTTCACGCTCAGGGCATATCGTTCGTGCCAACGATTTGATGTACGAGGACGATGACGTCAGTTCGTGGCATTATGCTTTTTTGCGCCCCTTTGCTGGTGAGCCGCGTTTTGCGGATTGCCTGGAAGCACCTATGGATGTTCTCTGCCGGCAGAAGTAGGGGCGCGATTCATCGCGCCCAATAATCAGCTATCAGCATGAAATCAGATGCAAAAATTGTGCCCCTGCAGGTTGATCTACTTCAGCAGAATCTTGGGATCAAAGCCGATTCTTACTGCCCCCCAATGCCTGCCGTTGATGGTAATCGGCAGGGAAAGATCACTGAGAATTTCACCGGTGTCGCGCATGTAGGTCTGAAGCAGAAAACTCTCCGAATTGCGCGCGCTGCGCAGACCGGTTTTGTCGTTGAAAAGGCGTTTGTCACGGCTGTTGAGGTTGTCATGAGCCGGATCACCGGTGAGTGGTTGGGTGTATTGGCTGTTGTGAGTTGGAGCATAGCCGTTGGTATCGACACAAATAGCGTATATTCCTGAAGTGATTTGCTTCAATGACCGATCACACAGTGGTTGCAGACGCTGGGCGAAGGTCTGGTCGTAGCAAGTGCGATACTTTACCGGTTGGGTGCCCGCAACCTGCTGGTAGGATTTATCAAAAATATTAGTGCCCGAATTTAACAAGGAGATGATTTGCTCCGTTGCCTGGTCACGAAACTGACGTCCGGCAGTAAGAACCAGTTCAAAAGGCCCTTCGCCGGTAATAAACCGCGACACCAGTTCTTGCAAGTTTTCGCTGGTTTGTTGCAGATCAATGGCAACCTCTTCTGATGCCCCTGTTTTTTCAGCAACCGTGATGCTCAGTTCGTTGATGCTTTCAACCTGCTCGTGGGTTTGCAGCGTTGCGGCTGAAATCTCCTCCACTGACGCCGTGATACGAGTCAACAATTGATGGTTTTCCTCAAAATCCCTGATCATGCCTTTGTAGCTGTCATAAGCCGTACGTGACGCTTTCATGGTGTGACCGGCAGCTTCATTGATGGCATTGGATTCTGATAGTGCTTTCTCAATACTGACGAGCATATCGGTAATCTGGGCGGCGATCTGTTCGCTGGCTTTGTTGGCCTGTTCGGCAAGTTTCTTGACTTCATTAGCAACAACGGAAAATCCCTTGCCTGCCTGGCCTGCACGGGCGGCTTCCACCGCTGCATTAAGGGAAAGAAGGCCGGTCTGGAAAGAGATTCCCTGAATAGTCGAGATAATTTTGCCGATATCACGGGATTTATCACCCATTTGCTTGATGGACAGGTCATGCTCATGAATTTGGGCCAGCATGGTTTCCATGTTCTGATTTACCGATTGCAGCTCGTTCATGGACTGGCGTGCAGAGTCAAGATTGTCGGAGGTTGAACAGGCAATCTGCTGGGTACTGTCAGAGATGGTGTTGAGAGTTTCGGTCGCGGCCTGGCTGTTGCCAAAGACCAGCCGTGACAATTCCCCCTGCTCGCAAGCCTTCGACGAAGCTTCCTTGGTCTGGGAAACGACGGTAGCTGCTCCCACGGCGGTATTGATCCCCATGCGGCGCAAGGTGAGAACTGTGCGCTTGAGGCGTGATACAAAGTTATTATAGTTTTCGGCCAGATCGCGGAGTTCGTCGTGAGTCTCCACGGTCAGATTGGCGGTGAGATCCATATCTCCGTTATTCATGGCAGCAAGCTGTTGGTTGAGCATCTTCACCGGTCGAACAATCAGGTAGATCAGAAAGAGCAGGGAACCGATCATGGCGGCGACGGAAAACCCGATAATCACGAACGCCTGCCACAGGGTACGATCGGCAATTTCAACAAGCTGACCCGAGGAGGCAATGCCACTGTCAAGGACCAGATTGCGCAGAGAATCGAGATTGACATAGAGGGTCACCAGCAGGATCAACTGCAGAACCAGTAACAGTCCCATGTTGCCAAGGAGTTTCAGCGTCAGGTTATGAAAAAATGTTTTTTCCAGCCAGATGTACAGATTCCGTAACCAGGTCATAAAGGGTCCTCTCAATCGCTGTAAGTTGTAATCCCAGGTGTCCGGTATTTTTCAGTTGGTCTTGCGACTGTTTGTACCCCAAGAAAATGTATCCAGGCTATATGGGCAACAGTTGAGATGATGATGGCCAGGTAACGTGTTGGCATGCTTGACATTGGATCTTCTCCTGAAGAAACCGGAGCCGAACCCTGTCCAGAGTAAACAGTTATGGCAGGGTTGCCGCGCAGGTCGTTTTTGCTGTTAATGACATCTTTATTGGGGGCGTTTTCATCGCAGCAAGGTCTACAATTCTGGCGCCCCCCTTAATGAAACAATGTTCTATTCTCCTCGTGTCCCATATTTATGAAAGCGCATCCGGAATGTCAAGTAAAAATATAAAAATATGATAATTGTATATATCTAATAGGCGGTGAGTCTATGTATTTACCGCCTGTTGTCAGATCCTTGTATAAGGGCGAGTCGACAGTATATCCGGTAACACTGAAGAAATGCCGACTCTGGTCAGGTCAAATGGGACAGCGACGCAGATAGTGTCGATGTTTTAGTTAGCAGCACGGAAGAAAACGAAAACTTATTCCGGAATTTCATAGGTTTTTAGGGTCGGGCTTTAATTTATAGCTTTAATGTGAGGGCGTTCAGGGGACACTGATCTATGCAGCCGCCACAACCGCAGCAATGGCCGGGGACAACGACGGCCCTTTTCTTACCGCGCCCATGGGGTTGATCGGTGGCGAGGGTCAGAGCTGCAAAGAGGCAGGCGCTGATGCAGGCCCCACAGCCGCTGCAACGTTCACTGATGGTAATTAACACAATAAAGTGCTCCCTTATGGACGATATTGTCTGAACCATCATCCAACAATTTCATTCATAAGGGAAGACCCCCGCCGGGAGGGATCAGCGATTGAGGGCAGATCCGATAACGAGTCGGTGAATCTCGTTGGTGCCTTCGTAGATCTGGGTAATCTTGGCGTCGCGCATCATGCGTTCTACGGGGAAATCGCGGGTATAACCGTAGCCACCAAGAACCTGAACTGCCTCGGTAGTGACCCGCATGGCGACATCGGAGGCAAACATTTTAGCCATTGCCGCCTGCTGTCCATAAGCCAGACCGTTGCCGGCGCGCCAGGCGGCCTGATAAACCAGCAGTCGTGCTGCTTCAATTTCGGTGGCCATATCGGCCAGCTTGAATAATACCCCCTGGAAATTAACGATGGCCTGATCGAATTGTTTGCGTTCTTTGGCGTAACCAGTTGCTGTCTCGAAAGCTCCTTGGGCAATTCCTAAAGCCTGGGCGGCAATGCCGATGCGCCCGCCGTCGAGGGTCTTCATGGCGATCTTAAATCCCTGCCCTTCTTCTCCCAGCAGGTTGTCCGCCGGTATCCGGCAATTGTCAAATACCAGTTCCATAGTGGGGGAGGAGCGGATCCCCATTTTCCGTTCCTTTTTGCCGAAGGAAAAACCGGGGGTTCCCTTTTCGACGATGTAGGCGCTGATCCCTCGATGTTTCTCGGCGTTTTTATCGCTGCGTGCCAGGACGATATATGTTTCCGCGTCACCGCCGTTGGTAATGAAATTCTTGCTGCCGTTCAGTACCCAGAAATCGCCGTCGCGTACGGCGGTGGTTCTGGTACCGCCGGCATCAGATCCGGCCCCGCTCTCGGTCAGACCAAAAGCGCCGAGGGTGCGTCCTTCGGCTAAAGAAACAAGATAACGTTGCTTCTGCTCCTCGGTGCCGAACATAAAGAGGGGATTGGCACCTAAAGAGAGGTGAGCCGACAAGGTGACTCCGGTTGAAGCGCAGACCCGCGACAGTTCTTCTACTGCAATAGCGTAGCTGATGTAGTCGGCTCCGGCACCACCATAGTCTTCCGGTAAAATAATCCCGGTCAGACCGAGCTCACCCAGCTTGTCATACATCAACTCCCGGTCAAAACGCTCGTTTTCATCCCGTTCGGCAGCAGATGGAGCCAGCTCCGCCTCGGAGAAGTCCCGTACCATCTGGCGCATCAGTTTGTGTTCGTCGGTCAGCTCAAAGATCATGGTCGTCTCCTGTTGTTATTCGGTAACTACTCAGTTCTCCCTTGCGCAGGGTCGGGGGTCCTATGACAAGGGTGTCTGTCGCCATGGAGGGCGACAGTCAAGCGGCCATGGAGGGCGAAAAGCGTCCCTTGGCATAGGACCCCCGACCCTGTGCTGATCAGAAACGTTATTCGCATGGTGCAGGTTCCGTAGCGCGTATATTTATGAAAATTGCGAAAAATCCGCCTTACGCCCCTGTAGAAAGGCACTGATTGCTTCCTGTGCTTCCGGCTTCGCCAGCTGGTGCAGAAACATTTCTCCTTCTTTACTCATGACTTCCGCCACCCGGAGCCGCTGGTCTTCCTTGAGCAGGGATTTGGTCAGGCGCACCGACTCCGGGGGCTGGGCGGCCAGTCTGGTCGCTTTACCAAGAACCTGCTTTTCCAGGCTTTCCGGCTCAAAAACTTGATTGATCAACCCGTATTCCAGAGCGGTTGCCGCATCGATCATTTCGCCCAGCAGTAGCATTTCTGCTGCCCGTTGCGGGCCGATGCGGCGGGGGAGCAGATAGCTGGAAGCTGCTTCCGGGCAAAGTCCCAGATTGACAAAGGGGAGTTGAAACCGCGCCGTTTCGTCGGCGTAAACCAGATCGCAATGCAGCAGTAGTGTTGTCCCGATACCGACTGCCGGACCACTGACCATTGCCAGCAAGGGTTTGGTTGCCTGACTGATCGTTTGCAGAAAACGGAACACCGGGCTCTTTTCTCCTGGCGGCGGATTGTCGGCAAAATCGGCGAGGTCGTTGCCGCTGGTGAAACAGCAATCCGTGCCATGGAGCAGAATAACCCGCACCTGAGGATCCTCTTCGGCGTTTTTAAGGGCTGAGCTCATGGCATCGTACATCGCCAGGGTCAGGGCATTGCGCTTTTCCGGGCGGACAATCCCAATCCGGAAAATGCCGTTGCTGACATCTGTGGTGATATGAGAGCTGTCGTTTGTCATTGGTCATCCGTTCCGATAAAAAGGGTATTTGCCCAACACCGGGTCTGGGGTTCTATGCCAAGGGACGCTTTTCACCCTCCATGGCGACAGATATCCTTGTCACAGAACCCCAGATCTGGCGGCAAGGAGGGAGTGGATATTGGAAAAAAATAACCGATCATTACCAGTCTTCCGTAGATACCGTTTTATCCCCTCTCCCTTGAGGGAGAGGGCCAGGGTGAGGGGGAATTTTCGACCTTTTTAAGGCCCCCTCATCCGGCTTTTT
>OBJA01000449.1_pt1 | contig 36445 bp, 34 predicted proteins | sample 1519751 | NCBI WGS metagenome assembly OBJA01 (sample SAMEA3881238, study PRJEB22517) | soil metagenome | biome: lake sediment; feature: soda lake sediment; material: sediment, water from around vicinity | place: India | collected 2013-12-23 | depth 3 m
AACAGCTTCGAAGCCAACGCCAACGGCCACGCCAGAACCGACAGCTGAGCCTGAGCCAACGTCTACGCCAGAGCCTGTGATTGAACCTGTGATTACGCCTTCAGATCCGCCTATTTCCGATAACCCCATATCATCCGATCCGGCTCCTATCACCACAAAGACGCAGGAAACGATGTCTGACGAGAATGATACCCCCGCAGCTTCCTTGACTGAACCAGCAGAAGAGATGGAAAAGCCGCAGCTGAGTTGGGTTTGGTTTGTAACAGCTATCGTTGGTATTGGTGCTGCTGTATGGCTTGCCGTTTATCTTGTGAGAAAGCACAGAAAGGAGAAAAACAGCGATGAGATTGATTAAGCGCGGCCTTGCGGCTTTGCTTTGTTTGGTGGTTATGCTTGGTGTTATACCTTTGGATGCGACCACTGCTAAAGCAGAGCCGCTGCCACAGACCAAAACGATAAGCATAACCGTGAAGCAAAACGGAGTTCACCCAGCAAGTTACTTTCCTGCAACAAGAAGCTATGATGACGGACAATACGCGGGTACGCTTACCCGGCAGAACAATACGTTAAAAAACATTGTCCGAATCACACCCACAGTCACATACACCTATCAGTCAGATATCAAATACCCAAACGACAAGCCCGCAGCAGGGCAATTTTCTTTTCCGGCCACTTATGCAGCCAGCTACTATGATGCGGTATCAGGTCAGTCCTTTCCGGCCACGCTGACAAAATCGGGCTCACCGTACTACTCCGGAGCCGTCACGGTAACACCTTTGTATTGGGATCATGAAGGATACGAGTACGACCCGATCAACAATACAAAGCTAGGATATATGTCCAATAATTCGAGCACCTATTACAGCGGTCAACATCGCTATTCTGATCCACCAAGGCAACCGGCCACATATTACGGGCCGCCTGCGGAAGAAGGATTGGGATGGGTGCAGTACAAAGCACCCGAGTGGGATGGAGCGTTACAGGATGCCGAAACGGAGCCGTGGCGCTCTCTTTGTATCTTCTACTTTGGTGTCGCGAGATTTCGTAGTGTATCAGGCGCGCTTAACCGTTATCGCAAGCCGGTTCGCATATTCTATAGCCGCACGGCCAACAGCCAGTACATCTATCAAAATTATTCGGGTACGGCAACCGTTATGGATACGGAGATCACCTATACGGGTGTCGTATCTCTCCAGCTGCCAGACCTGACAGTCACGAGCTTGACGACAAACAAAGCGGTCTATGAAACTGGTGAAACGGTCACGGTCACGGCTGTTGTGAGAAACATCGGGCAAACGGCGGCAAATAACTTTATCGTTCGTCTGAGCTCCAGCCCGTCCGTGACGACGCAGAACAGAACCCTCAGCCTTGCGGCCGGCGCTTCTGCAACGTTGTCCTACACCTTTACTGCCCCCACCGTTCTTGATAATCAAAGTATTGCTTTAACCGTGATGGCTGACGCAGATAACGTTATAGCAGAAAGCAACGAGGATAATAACAGCCGCACAACCACCATCATGATCACGGCTATACTGCCTGATCTGACATTCGGCGATGACAGCACGATCTTGTCATCCTATTACGCGGACAAAGACATTGTGATATCCGTGCAAGTCAGAAACCTTACCGCACAAAGTGTACCTTCTGTGGATGTCCGTTTGACTCTTGGCAATGAAACCAAGACTGAGCAGATATGCGTTCCCGGCAATGGCATCAACATTGTGGTTTTCCGTATCAGAACACCAAAAGAGCTTGGCACATATCCTGTTCTCCTGACCATTGATCCGGATAACAAGATACCGGAGCAGCCACCGGACGGTGAGAACAACAATCAGTCGAACGCGAACGGTACGATCAGATACGACGGCTCATCAGGCTCTGTCAAAATAGATATCGTGGAGCTGGTGCGCAATGATCTGCCCGATCCCGCCGATTTACGCATGGAAGCTGATCACTATGCCCGAAATAAAGGCGTACCCGAACTGCCGACGCTCGCAAAGAGCGCATCACATTCCTGGACAGAGTACAGATATGAGAATGGCCTGTATGTGCAGAAAAGCTATTGGTCGCAGCTGACCACAACGTTTGAGATTAATCCGGATCCAAGAGTGCATATCAAAGGTCACCCGAACATGATGGAATCGGGCTTTGGCGTATATGCAATAGCGTCTACATCGGTCTATACCAATTATGACAATCCTGAAAAGATTGTCGGGCCTCAAATGTACTGGGTGTTCTATCCGGAAACATCGTATTGGATGGATAGCGCTTGGAGCCGGTACGCTGATAGCCTTGAGTACCAAAGCGGCGTATTCGGCCAAATCGGTGAAACCGCTTGGCAGTATGCAGTAAGCATGTATACGGTCACGGAGAGCCATCTTCATTACACGCCCGTGTGGTTCCCTGACGGCCTGTACGAAGCCGTTGGACAATCCTTTTACGCATGGTCACCAGCAGGCCAGATGTACGAGCAGGTAAGCGACACGGTGGAAATTGACGGCAACATGTACGAGCGGTTCCCCGTGCTTAATCGGTAACACACCCGATACGAATATGAGGCACTATAGACAGCCTTTGCTATAAGCAAAGGCTGTCTATATGCAAAACAACCAGTAAGGAGATACAAAATGTCCGAGCTTGAAGCAATAAAAATTCTTGAAGAACTTCGCCAACCTCTTCTTGTTGATACTTTCAGCCTCGAAAGCCTGAACAAAGAATTTGATGCTGAAGCATTCGAAATATCACAAAAGAGGACAGCCTATAGTAAAGCAATAAGCGCGCTTTGGGAAAGGCACGCGCGTTGCTTGGAAGTACAGCGGAAAACTGATTCCAGCGACACCGCTTCATCCGACGAAAAGAAGTGCCGTATGTGCGGCTCTAAAGACGGCACTGTGGTAAATGATCTCTGTAATAAGTGCTTTGAAAATATTTTAACGAAGCCAAACAAGACAGATGCTATAATAAACTGTCTGGAGCTGTTTGCAACGGTAACGGTTCCGTTAGTCCTAATTGCCATATTAATAATATTGGCCACCGCTTAATATTTGTGGTGTGCAGTCTTTGTCAATGGCAAAGGCTGTTTTTGTATGCAAACAAAATGAAATTAATAACGAGGAGACTCTCTATGAAATTCTTTCGGAAAAAGCTGTTGATCGGGCGGCTGTATGTTTTTTAAGATGGTCGGCTTAACGTTCTGTCCCGACAAATGATGAAAGAGAGGAGAATGGAACGATATGGATGATAAAAACATTGAATATACGGGTATGTCGCTGTATTATAAAATGAGGTATTCGTGTACACTCATATCAGTAGACCAGCTATACGCTCTTAATGAAAAACATCAAAGGATGTTAAACGAGATGGAACGTAATGAGCAGTGCTTTTGCGGAAGCGGGAAGAAACATAAACACTGTCATCACATGATACGTGAAGACAGCTTGCTGGCTCATGCGTTGCTTTGCCTGAAGGATGTGGATCATAAGATAGAACAGGCGAAAGCCGAGCAAGGATTTACAACAATCTGTGAAACGGATCAATGCAATGATTGATTACTTTTGTGTGTCGATCACGGAGTATTTTCTCATGAAGGCGACTCTGCTTTCGCAAAACAAAGGCGATTATTTTGAAAAATGTATTGATGTCGCAAAGGATCAGCTGGATAAATTAAAAAAAGAGAGGCCAGAAGACTACAAACAGTTAATAGATACCATGCAAAGCTCCAAGTTTGTTCAGCCAAATGACAAAAATACACATCCTTTTGATTTTTGCCCGTTTTTGAACGAAGACGGCTTGTGCGAAGGATATGACGTTCGCCCTATTTTATGCAGAGTTTACGGGAACAGCGGCGAATACGGAATGTGTAATAAAATCGAGAAAGCCAATATGGATGGAGGAAAGCATATATCTATTCGGAATATTTTTGGCATAGAAGATATGCATAACGTCAATATCTTCCCTTTGATGAAAGGCGGCAAAATATATCGACGGGATGGTGTTTACTTAACCTATTTCAAGGAGATATCAAAACCGATCTTCTATTGGCTTGCAAGGGATGAAAACAATCATAACAAGTACAATGATGCATGCAGCTTATCGCTTAATCAATATCATATCAAGTATTTTAGTTTTGACTAGAGAAAGAAAAAATACTGCGGAAGCAGTCGCTGCCGGGGAGTTTGCAAGCGCTGAAACATAATTCACCATGTCGCCATCTATGCTAGGGATGATCCGCTTAAAGCCGAATACGAAGAAATTGAAAGATGACAAGCGAAGATTTATAGAATAGCGGAAAGCGGCCTTTGACCAGAAACGGTGAAGGCCGTTTTTATATGTAACCAAACAAAAATCAAATTGAGGAGGATAATATGAAAATTTTACGGAACAAGCTGTTGATCGGCCTGCTGTGCATCGCCTTAGGGCTGGCGGTGGTGCTTGTAGCAGCACCGGCTGTGGTCAGTGAGCAGACCAACACAACACAAGTCTGTACAGCTATTGTGAACATTGAACCTGGAACAGCTCTAACAGCGGATATGCTCAAGACAATCCGCATGCCAGCTGATCTCGCGCCGAGCGATGCAACGGTACAAGCAAGCAGCAGCATCGGTCAATACGCAACCACAAAAATATGGGCTGGCGATGTCATTACCGCAGCCAAGCTAACGGACGGCCCTCTCGCGCAGGATGATTCATACGCGCTGGCCACGGCCAAGGGGAAAATGGTTGTGTCCGTTACAGTGAAAAACCTATCGGTTATGGCAGCTGCCAGAATACAATCTGGTGATGTGGTCATGGTCATGGCTCTAATGGATAGTCGAAACAGCAATAGTGACAATGTTGATAACACGGGAATTGTCACTGCGGCAGATGAAGACGAGCCATTCATCCTTCCTGAAAAAGAGGACATAACAAAAACCGAGCCATCTGTCGTTATCTATCCCGAGCTGAAATACATGGAGATTGCCGCCATCGTGGCCAGCTCTGGCGAAGACGCGAAAGTGAGCGCGGAGCTGAGTGACAAGGAAAAGAACAACGTTCCCGTCACGATATCTTTTTACGTCACAGAAGAGCAAGCCAAACGTTTGGCTGATCTTGAGAAGAACGGCACGATTTATATCGCGTTTGTTGCCCGTGGTGAAGAAGCCTATGCATTTATTCCGCAAACGGAAAAGGTGCTGCTTACAGCCAACGAATACTAAGGAGGCCTCACATGATTATTGCAATATGGGGCAAGTCGGGAACGGGAAAAAGCGTTATCGCAAATGAGCTTGGCCGGTTTTACGCGAAGCGTGGTAAAGTAACCGTTGTGGTTGACACAGACATGACGCAGCCGACGCTCCCGCCGAGATTGCCTGGTATACCGGAGAATAAGAAGACATCACTGGGTGCAATATTCGCACTGCCCCAAGTGCGTGACGCCCATATCTATTTTCACCAACAGCCAAAAGAAACCGGCTTGTTTTATGCAGGGCTGGTCAAGGACGATAACTACTTGTCGTATGAGATTGGTATGAAGCAGTACAAGCAAGCTTCGTCTTTTGTGACAGCCTGTCAGGAAGTCACGGATGTCATCATCCTTGATTGCTCCGGCCAGAGAGGCGATCCTTTTCTAGCGGTTGCGCTGGATTCTGCTGATCATTTTGTGCTGGTGCATACACCTAATACTAAGAACGCGTGTTGGTATCTGGCTGTCAAATCCCTATTATCCAAGAAAAGAAGCGAAAAAGAAGGTTCGATATATCACATTGCCAATGCGGTACAAAAGCACCATGCGGTTGCCGAGTATGAGAAAACCACGGGTGTGAAGCTTGCCGCTATGCTGCCGTTTAGCCGAAGCATTAACGAGACGGACGGTCAAGGCCGCTTTGCATCGCTGAGCGGCGATCATCAGGGCAGGTTATGGCAACGGCACTTTAAATCAGACCTTGCAAAGATATTGGAGGTTGGTTCACATGAGCAAAGAGTATGAAATGAACAAAGGCAACGATTATGGTTCATTGGGAGAGTATCTATATGAGAGCAAAAAGAGCGACCAGATATCTTGCCCTGCTACCTATGAGAACATACTAGAAAAAACAAGAGAACACATCAGCGAAAAGCACAGTGAAGAGCTGTCGGCAGTGATTACTGATCCAGAAGCGAGTGATGTGGTACGCCATCTGATCTGCGAATTTATCAAAGAGTCTGATTTCAGGCTTGATGGGCAGGATATCAACCAGCTCACGGACATGATCTTTGATGATATGGTCGGGTTTGGTTTTTTGGAAAAGTACATACTTGACGATGAAATCGAAGAGATTAACGGCAACAGCTGGAAAGACATCGAAATTGTCACGATGGACAAATACCACAAGCTCAAGACACATTTCGAATCGCCGCTTCGTGCCGTTGATATTGTCAAAAAGATGGCTCGGCTTGGCGGTATGATACTCGATAACCAGACACCCATCATTGATTCATACATCCGCAAGGGTATCCGGTTGTCAGCGGCTATCCCGCCCGTTGTTGACGATGATACAGGCGTGGCTTTTTCACTTCGCCGTCAACGCATGATGAAAACAACAGCTTTTGATTTGTTGAATTGGAAGACAGCCAGCAAGGACGAGCTCAATTTCTTGACCATGTTAGTTGACCACGGTGTTTCTGTGGGTATTGCGGGTGCTTGCAGCTCAGGAAAAACGACAGACATATCTTTTTTACTGAACAGCGTGGATCTCTGCAAGCGAATCTACACCATCGAAGAAAACCGAGAGCTGGATCTAACGCGCGAAGACGAGAACCATATCATCTCAAGCCGTGTTGTGCATCTTTGCACCAGAGAAAGCACAACGGACAAAATGACGATTGATGCCAACAAACTGCTCAGACACGCATTGCGGTTTAACCCGGATATCATTTGCGTAGCTGAAATGCGCGGCGCAGAAGCCATGACGGCACAAGAAGCGGCCAGAACAGGCCATGCCGTTGTCACAAGCCTACATGCCAACAGTGCACGGGCAGCTTATAACCGGATACTATCGATGTGCCGCATGGGCGGTACCGAATTGGAGGACTTAACACTTTTGCGCTTTATCATCGAAGCGTTTCCGGTCATGGTCTATAAGAAGCAGCTGCCGAACGGGACACGGCGCATCATGGAAATTGTGGAGGCAACCGGCATAGAAAACGGTGTGATAAAAGCGACGACGCTTTTTCAGTTCGACATTGAGACTGACCAGCATTTGCAGGTGGATAGCATTTCAGATATGTTGGCACAGCGGCTGCTGGATGATGGTGTCGATAAGAAGACGCTTAAGCGATTTTGCTCGGAAGAATTCATTGATGATTCAGTAGGAGGCAAGCGATATGATGCAGTTTAATGTGATGGGTGCGCTTTTGATTATTGCAGGCTTATTCCTCATATGCAACGTGGATCCGGTTGTCTTTATCAGTTTGCTGACAAAGCCGTGGCAAAAAAGAAGGGCAGCAAAAGAGCGGATAGACAAGATAACCGGAAAAGCGCCGGGCAAGCTGCGCCAGTTAATCAACGACAGCAAAGAAATGCTTGATTCGGCGAATATGGGCGGTGACATCAGGCGCTATCAGTTAAGCGCAATACTGCTGTCTATAATCGGCGTATTGATTGGTACCGCGATGGACAACATCATGGCCACCATCGTTTTGGCGCTGGGCATGGCCATTCTTCCGATCATCTATATTCAGTTGAAAACAGGTGCTTATATACGAAACCTGAATGATTCGATTGAAACCGCTTTGTCGGTTGTCACCAATGCGTATGTGCAGTCAGGTGATTTGATCGATGCGGTTAAATCGTCACTAAAAGCGATCCCTGCCCCCATGGACGATATATTCCGCAAGTTCTTGGTCGATGTCGAGATGATCGATAACAACGTGGTACAGGCGCTTTACAACATGAGCAGCCGTGTCAACCGTCGCCATTTTAAGGAGTGGTGTGCAGCTGCGCGTCACAGCCAATCAGACCGTGAGATACGATACGCCTTGCCCGGGATTGTGGAGCGCTTAAGCGAGTACCGTCAAGTACAAATGGAAATGGATACGGCCATGCGCAGGATGTACACAGACTATGGGCTCATGGTGGTGATTATCCTTAGCACCATCCCCATTATGGCCATGATTATGCCTGGCTGGTTTGATGCGCTGATGCATACGGTGATAGGCAAGATAACCTTATCTATTGTGCTGCTGGCGATTTTTCTTTGCACGATCGGCGTTGTCCAAAGCAACAAGCCGATTGATGCGGACTAGGAGGTTGACATGCAAATATGGATTCTACAAGCGCTTGGAGCGCTTTTTTTGTCCTATGGGCTCTACACTGCACTCGCCAATATTCTCGCGTTGCCATCCGGCGATACGAAAGCGGCATTCAGGCAGCTCTTTGGCAAAAGAACCTTCAAACAAAAAATGCATGATAAGCTTGTGCTGCCAGTGGCAAAGGCGATCTCGAAAAACTTGCGTCTTTCAGAATATAAAAGGCGGCGCTGGAAAAGCGATTTGCAGCGTGTGGGCATTGAAAAAACACCAGAGCTATATATCGGTGAAAATCTTGCCTGTTCGATATGGATCGGTGCCGCAGGCTTTTTGTTCATCCCTTTGGGTATGCAGTTTTTAACCATTATGCTCATCATATACGCCATTCTGTTTTACCGAAAAAACAGCAGCCGCTTGAAAAATGCGATTAAGAAGATGAATAAGGACATCGAAGCGGAGCTGCCCCGTATGGTTGAGACACTGAACTATACCTTGGGAGACAACAATGATCTGATTGCTTTTTTTGAGAGGTATAGGCGTGTGGCCGGAGCTGCAATGGGCAAAGCGCTGGATCGTTTGATTTTCAACATGAAGACGGACAATACCGAAGATGCTTTACGCGAATTTGAAAGGTCTCTTGCGATACCTTCAATCACAACATTTGTATCAACGCTGCTGGGTATCACTCATGGTGTTGACCAACGCACAACGCTAATCGTTTTGGAGAAAGACTTTCGGGCTCGTCAGCGTGAAATACTGCGCAAAGAGATGGATAAGCGCCCGGGCAAGGTAAGGCTTGCGAGTGTGATCATGGTTTTTGGCATGGTCATATTGATGCTCGTTCCATTAATCGTCATGGTTATTCGCACTCTTGGAGAAACAGGAGTTGTTTAATGACTAAATAAAAAATCAAGGAGAAAAAGCATGTTTAGAACACTGAAAATGAGAGCAGAAGAGAAGGCCCTGCAAGCAAGGTCGTACATTTCGGCGAAAACGGCCAAGGCCAAATGGTTTCTAAGTCAGAATTCAGGCGAAGGTTTGTTCACAGATGTCATTTTGGTCGTTGTCATCGTGGCTGTTGTGGGCGCAATTGTATACGGTGTGTTGCAGTTGTTTTTTCCCGATATCATCACTGGCGTGATGGACAAGGTGCAGCAAGGAATAGACGGTATCGACATGTTCGATGGAAAATGATTTCGCAGCCTGTGAGTGTTGCATCAATACTCACAGGCAATCTTTCTAAAGGAGTATACAGCGCAAATGAAAATGAGAGCAAAGGCATTTATCAAGGATAGATCTGGCGGCATGTATGTGGATGTGATATTGGGGCTAATGATCATCATTATCGTCACTGCCGTCATGGTCACATTGTTTCCGGCGTTCGCGCTGGCACAGGAATTGAATCAGACGGCACGAATGGCCGCGCGCGTAGTCGAGGTAACCGGACGTGTTGGCGATGAGGTTCATGAGGTCATCTATCATTCTGCGAACATGGCTCCGGATCATGTTGAATGGGTTGTTGATTATTACGATGAAGATGACCGCACCATCCAGCTGAAAAGCACGTTCACTGTGATTCTGACAAAGCAAGTTCCCATCACCATCATGCAGCCTTCCTTCGGGCCGCCCATACAAATCACACTGACGCTCAAGGCAGACGCTTCGGGTGTATCGGAGGTATATTGGAAATGACAACGCTGAAACGATGCCTTTGTTCTAAAAAAGGCAATATGACTTTCTTATCAATCATTCTTTTCACGGTGATCGTTTTTGTGGCACTGGCCATATACACATGGAGCATACTCTATACGAATTATTACGGTGCGCAGCTTGCGATGGAGCGGTCGATCAACAGCTCTGTGGCAGAGTTTTTGAACAGCTATGAGGTCAAGGATGTGATTTATCGCGTTGATCCTGAAGCGATGGAGGACTTAATCGCTGATAACATGATAAGGAACGGCTTAACTGCAAAGGCAGATGGATATGCGCTGATAAAGGACGGCTATGTGACTTACCGCATAACGCATATCGATATTTCCGGAACAGAAGAATACGTGACCATTTCAGGTGTGTTTGAGATGAACATGCCCTGGGGCATGGCACAAGGCATTGTTTGGAGAACGCCTGTATCGGCCACCAGCCGACTGATGTTCATTTCACGGGCAGAATAGGATACAGTTATGGCAAATTGGTTATTGTATGTGAGCATCGTCATGGACGCTCTTTTTTTTGGCGCTCATGGTTGGGCGGCGTTGACAGACTTCAAAAAAAGACAGATACCGAACGCAACTGTGATAACGGTTGCAGTTTTGGGCGCTATAGCAGCTATTTTAAGCACATCTATTGCTGACCATCTCTTAGGATTGGCCATTGCCATACCCCTCATTATACCGGGCTTAACGGGGCATATGGGCGGTGGAGATTATAAGCTGCTGCTCGGCACAGGTTTATACCTTGGATTAACACAAAGCCTGATAGCCGTCGTTCTGAGCGTTCCAGCGACATTATGCGTAGCGGTATATATACTGATTAAAGAAAAGACGCTGAAGCATGTCCGCATTCCCCTTGCCCCGCTTATTACGGTCGGATGCTTGGGAAGTCTCATATTCAAATGGACAACATTTATTTGAACCTAAATAACAAGGAGGGCGCGTTATGGGAATGGTTAACGAAACAAAAAAGATAGTTATCGATTTGGCTCTCATGTCATGCGATCAAAAAGAGCCAATTATCATTATTGATCGCGAGGGTGAATATGAGATGCTGAAACAAGCGTTTGAGCATATTCATAATAACAGTGAAGATAATCGTGCGTTTTGTGGTATAATTAAGCCGAAACGAGGTGAGATCATGACAATTAAAGAACTGTGCAGGAGCATCGGAACCGATACTTTTGAATTTAGACTTGGTCAATTCCTGGACGATTTCAAGCGCAGTCATGACAAGAGTTTATTGGTAAAGGATGAACCTGACTTCGTCGCGGATCACAAAGAAGAGATGTGTTTTATCGCCGGCGCTGTACACAAGCTTTGCAATGACTTCTGTATTGAAGTACCGGAATGGATTTTTAAAAAAGAATATTATCTTGATAAGAGAGTCTATGCTTTTGGCTCGCTTGATGAGGATTTCCATCGTTACTTGCGGCAAACATCGCCTCTTGAATTCAGTTGCCGCAATTATTTCGTTCCAGACAACACATTACAGAGGGTATAAGTTATGGCCAATAAATTAACCAAAGAAGATATCCTTAAGAAGCTATTATTTTTCCAAGGAAGTATTCCAAGAATACTCTGAGAAAGGTATTCAAAAAAAGTCTATCTCCCAACGGAAGGACTCATATTCAAAAAAGTTCAAATAAGAGAAGCGCGCAAAGATAAGTCGGACATAGAAAGATAATTCCCGTTTGAGGTGATGCCTAATAGCATGGCATAAAAATGAGGAGGGTCATATGAAAAAAAGCGCCGTAAATGATTTTTTCTTTGCAGGTCAACAAAACAAAACAGATCTTTTTGATTTCTTTCATAATAATGTTGCGGAATTTATAAATACTTCGAACTTTCCGCAGCCATTCTTTTCTATAGTTGCTTTATTCGCCGAGGATAGTAAATACAACATAGCAGTCCTTCACTCCCAATACGGAATCCTATTTATAAAGAGTGGATATGAAGCAGAAAACGAAGCCACATTTAATGAGCTTATGTTAAAACATAAGAATGGCGATTTGATAGTGGCACGGGTACAATTCATCCACCAGCGCAAAGGAAATATGACGAGGCTTTTTGAGATATTGAAGAAAATAAAAAACGAGTACGGTCTAAATCGTATCATTATCGAAAGCGCTCGTACAGAAGCTATGCAGTGTTGGTGCAATAAAAACGGGCTTAAACCGGTATTCAGGCGTTCACTCAATTATGAGTATAGCTAAGAAGGGCACTATTTATTCTCTATATAAAGAAGAAAAGACATCACTTTTAATGTCTCATCTAAACTAACAAATAGCGAATATGACATCATTTTTGATGTCATGACATCATTTTTGATGTCTCGTTTTCTTTCTTTCAGCAATACAATGACATCACTTTTTAAAAACGGCATCACTTTTGATGTCTTTTTTATTATGTAGAAACGCAAAAAAGGAGCATCATATGATTAACGCATTACAAATCCAAAACAAAGCTGATAAAGCACTTGAGCAATTGTCACATAGCGATAACTGGATTGAATATCTTTCGCAGCTTGGCAAATTGTACAGATATCCGTTTAAGAGCAGTTTGCTTATATATGCGCAAAGCAAAACCATCAATGCCTTTGCGACATATGAGCAATGGAACACTCTTGGCAGACGGGTGAAACGCGCAGAGCACGGCGTTAAAATCATTGTTGACGTAAACGAAACACAGCAGATTCAGACTGTGTTTGACATATCGCAAACAAGCGGCAACGAAGCTTATGTATGGAGCTTTGATCGTTCATATGAAAAATATGTTGTAGATCTGTTTTCTAGTGATTATGGTCTTTCAGATAAAATGGATATTGAGAATGCAATCATGGGCGCTGCAAGCAAAATTGCCTATAGCAACATGCCAAAGTACATAGACAAGCTAGAAAAAAAAGATGACTATAAATTTGTCAGTATTTTTGAAAGCATGGTAGACTTGAGTATACAACATGCAGCGCTCGTGCGATGCGGATTTGAAGGATTAAGCCATGAGCTGTTTAAGTATTTAAGCGGCTTCTCAAAGAATGATCTTGTCGTGCTTGGTAATGCAGTTACCTCTTTGACACGCGAAGTGCTATCACCGATAGAAAGGAAGATGAAAGATGAAAACCGAAGAAACTCAAAGCAAAAGGATAACGTTAGATATGATCAAGCCGGAGCGCAGGAACGACTACACGCAGGAGATGTTGGACGCGAGAGCGCTGGATCCCTGCGATCTGATCGAAGGTCCCGAACCGACACCCGAGGAATTCATAGCGATGGATATCGTGGTGAGCGATTATCACCAGAAGGTGATCGAAGCGACGGTAATGAGCATCGGCAAATACGGTTGGATGAGATTGAACCATCTGAAGGAAAACATGCCGGACATGTACGCGCAAATGATTCTGGACGAAACGATACTGGAACATTGCGCGCAGATCGATCAGAGCGTCATCGAGATGATAGAGACGGAGCGCAGGAAGCTGGAACATCTGAAGAATCAAACGACACTATACATAGGCCGGTGCATACAGATCGAGAGCCAGTTCATAAGGGAACTGGTCTACAGCTAGAATGGTACGATAGAAAAACGGAGGACAAAAGTCTTCCGTTTTTTCATTCCGCACCACTTATCAATCAGATACTGCGCAAGACGCCGCACATCAAGACATCAAAGCAGGACATCGCCGATTATTTTGCAGCTTACAAAGACCGCGATGAGCGCACCGCATATATCAAGAGTATCTTCAATAACGATTATACGGAACTGATCGTTGGTGATAACCACCGTGTCGGTTACAAGACATATCAAAACGTGCTGCATCTTTGGGAAGGCAGCTACAACAAAAGAGTTTCGCAAGGCTACTACGATTGGGGCGTCATTGCAGAGCACTATGCCAGCATGATAATGCTGGGTGAGTTTCTCGATGAGCCACCAGAGCAGCCATTGGAGCAAATGGCCATGATTGAACAGGCGGAGGACAACAAAACCTCCGCTTTTTCTTTGCCGCAGGAAGTAATCGATACGGTGCTTTTGCAAGGCAGCGGCATATATAACGGCAAGTACCGGATATATCTTCAGTACCAACAAAACCTGTCTGCCAAAGAAATGGTCGATTTTCTCAAAAACGAGTACGGTATCGGCGGCCGCGCGCCTGCTCTTATCGGTACAAATATCCACGAATGGCATGACGGCAAGGGCATTGCGCTCACCAGAGGTGCAGAGAACAAAATCGTCTTGTCCTGGACAAAGGTGCAAAAGCGCCTTGGCGAGCTGATTGCCGCTGATCGTTACTTAAGCCATAAGGAAAAAGAACACCTGCCCGTATATGTGCAGCAGGCAGAGGAACGTGCTGGCGCTGTTATTCGTGAACACAGCAATGATCCTGAAAGGCAGACTGAAACCGCAGAGAAAATAGGCCGAGATAGCGCCGTGGACTCATATGAACGATTTAGCGTTATTGAGACCGATGAAGGTTATGCCGTTTGGGACGATTTGCACGATAGATGCTATGTTGATGATGAGGGTGTAACCGAGAGCTTCAAGAGCGAATGGCAAGCCAATGACTATTTGAATCAAGTCAGAAATACCGTCGCCGACAAAGAAGCTGCTGAATGGCTTTATGCAGAACGCATCAATAGCGGAGCCACCGCACCTGTTGAGCGTACGCCGCACTTGGATAAAGAGCAGACAAGCGCATCTAGATTTCGCATTACAGATGATCATCTAGGCGAGGGCGGCGCGAAAGCGAAGTATGGATATAACGTTGCCGCTATCAGGGCGCTCAAACAGATAGAGAGCGAAGGCCGTATGGCCACCGTTGATGAGCAGGCTGTTCTTTCCCGGTATGTCGGCTGGGGCGGCATCGCCCAGGCTTTTGATGCATCAAACGCATCGTGGTCAAAACAGAATGCCGAGCTGCTGCTGCTGCTCACTGACGCTGAATACAGCTCCGCACGTGAATCCACGCTGAACGCACACTATACCTCCCCCATCGTGATCAAAGCCATGTATAAGGCAATTGAGCGCACGGGCATCAAAACGGGCAACATGCTGGAGCCTTCATGCGGTGTCGGCAACTTCTTGGGGCTTATCCCCTCTTCTATGGTTGGTGTGAAAGTACACGGCGTAGAGATTGACAGCATTTCCGGCAGAATCGCGCAGCAGTTGTACCAGAATGCCGACATCCGGATACAAGGTTTTGAGACAACCACATACCCGAACGATTATTTCGATTTTGCAGTTGGAAATGTGCCGTTTGGCGACTACAGCGTCCATGATCCGCAGTTCAACAAACACAAGTTCAATATTCATGACTATTTCTTTGCAAAGACGCTGGATAAGGTCAAGCCCGGCGGCGTGATCGCCTTCATCACCAGCAAAGGCACGATGGATAAGGCAAACAACAGCGCCCGAAAGTACATTGCCCAAAGAGCAGAGTTAGTTGGCGCAATCCGCTTGCCCAACACGGCGTTCTATAAGAATGCGGGTACGCAAGTGACCACCGATATCCTATTCCTACAAAAGCGTGAGCACATCATGGACATTGAGCCAGAATGGATACATCTTGACAAGACCGAATACGGCATCACGGTCAACAGCTACTTCGCGGCGCATCCGGATATGATGCTGGGGCGCATGGTGGATAACGACGGGATGTACGGCAATAAAGATACGGCTTGCGTTCCTTTTGAAGACGCTGACTTGGCCGAGCAGCTGAACATCGCCATACAGAATATCCAGTTTGATTCAAGCAAGCTCAAAGAGCCGCTAAAAGCCATCACAGAAATGCAAAAGGTTATTCCGGCCGATCCGAGCGTCAAGCGGTTTAGCTACACGTTGGTAGGCGATGCGATTTACTTCCGTAATGATGATCAAATGGAGCTTGTTGAGACAAACGATAAGCAGGCAGATCGCATAAAGGCGCTTATTGAGCTGCGAGACACCGTGAGAGAAGTCATCGATGCACAGGTCAATGATCTGTCTCTTGAAGAAATCAAACAGGCCCAGGCAGCTCTGAACAGTCAATATGATGCCTTTGTCGATAACTTCGGGAGAATAAACAGCGTTCCAAACAGCCGTGCCTTTTTGAAGGATGATTCATATTTCTTGCTATGCAGTATAGAAGTCTTTGATGATGAGCAACGGTTTGTCGGCAAAGCAGATATATTCGACAAACTGACCATACGTCCATCAAGAGAAATCACGCATGCAGATACCGCGATTGAGGCGTACGGTGTCAGCATGGCGCGCAAGGGCAAGATCGATATCAGCTACATGGCGCAGCTTACCGGAAAGCAGCCGCAGGAGCTTATTGATAGTCTCAAAGGCGTGATTTACATGAATCCGGTCACTGGCCAATATGAGAGCGCTGACGAATACTTGAGCGGCAAGGTTAAGCAAAAGCTTCAGCAGGCCAAAGATGCGGGAGACGAATTTGCTGTCAATGTCGCGGCGCTTGAAAAAGTACAACCAAAGCGTCTTGAAGCGATGGACATTGACGTGAAGCTGGGTACCATATGGATTCCCGAGGATGATTACACCGCCTTTATGCATGAGCTGCTGAGCACATTTTGGTACAATCGGCAGGCCGTTGTGGTGAACTACTCCCCCATCACCGGTGAGTGGAACATATCACAAAAGAGCCGCGAAAGCGATTCAGTTGCAGCCGGCCAAACCTACGGCACGTCACGCAAAAGCGCTTATTCCATATTGGAAAACGCGCTGAATCAAAGACCAACAAAGATATATGACACATTCGAAGATAACGGCAAGCGGGTTAGTGTGCTCAATAAGCGCGAAACCATGCTGGCCAGCCAAAAGCAGGTCTTGATCGAGCAGAAATTCAAGGACTGGATTTACAAGGATCAGGAGCGCAGAGAACGCTTGGTCAATTTTTATAACGACCATTTCAATAATATCCGTCCGCGCGAGTATGATGGTTCGCATATTGAGTTTATCGGGATGTCTCCTGAAATTGAGCTCAATGAACATCAGGTCAATGCTGTGGCGAGGCAGCTTTACGGCGGGAATGCGTTGCTGGCTCATTGTGTGGGTGCAGGCAAGACATTTACGATGATAGCTGCGGGTATGGAAGGCAAACGGCTTGGCTTATGGCATAAAAACATGATCGTTGTTCCTAACCACTTAACCAAGCAAACAGCCATTGAGACACTAAGGCTATACCCTTCTGCGAACATTCTTGTCACCACCAAGGATGACTTATCGACTAAAAACAGAAAAAAGTTCTGTTCAAAGATTGCGACCGGTGACTATGACATCGTGATTATTGCTCACAGTCAGTTTGAACGCATCCCCATATCGATGCAGCGGCAGGAAGAATTCATAACGCGAGAGATTGATGAAATCGTTGAAGGGATCGAGAAGTTAAGGCGCGTTCATGGCCAAGAGTTCAATGTCAAGCAGATGGCGAAGACGAAAAAGAGACTTGAGAGCAAACTCAAGAAGCTCAACAACACAGAGAAAAAGGACAGCGTCATTATGTTTGAAGAGCTGGGCGTTGACAGGCTGTTCGTGGATGAAAGCCATGAGTACAAGAATTTGTTCGTTGCTACAAAGATGAATAACGTCGCAGGCATATCGTCCAGTGAATCACAGAAAGCAACGGATATGTACTTAAAGTGCCAGTACCTTGACGAGTGCGGCAACAAGATCACGTTTTCTACCGGAACGCCAATCAGCAACTCGATGGCCGAAATGTATACAAATCAGCGCTATCTGGCGATGGATGCCCTCAAAGAGCGTGGGCTGGAGCATTTTGATAATTGGGCAAGCGTGTTCGGTGAAACCAAAACGGCGTATGAAGTCAACATCACCGCACAAGGGTTCAAGACGACAACGAGGTTTGCGCGCTTCACGAATATTCCCGAGCTGATGAACATGGTTCGCGAGTTTATGGACATCCAAACCGAGGACATGCTCGATCTTGACAGGCCGCAGCTCGCCGGCGACGAGGTTCAGACGATTACGACAAAACCATCAGACATACAAAAAACATTCATCGAAGGGCTTAACGAGCGCTATGAGAAGCTGCCAAGCGACACTGACAATGCGCTTTGCATCACAGGCGACGGCCGCAAAGTTGCCATTGACCAGCGGTTGATCAATCCGCTGCTGCCTGATGAAGACGATAGCAAAGTCAATACACTGATGCAAAAAGTCTATGACATTTATAAAGAAACAATTGATGCGCGCGATACGCAGCTTGTTTTCTGTGATGTGTCCACGCCAAAGCCGGGCGGTGCGTTTAGTATCTACCAAGACCTGAAAGACAAGTGGATGGAAAAAGGCATCCCTGAAAATGAAATCGCCTTTATTCATGACGCGAAGAACGATATTCAAAAGGAAGCCCTTTTTGCCAGGGTTCGCAACGGCAGTGTGCGTATCCTTATCGGGTCTACTCAAAAGATGGGTACCGGGACGAATTGTCAGAAGAGACTGATTGCTCTGCATCATCTTGATGTGCCATGGCGGCCATCGGATTTGGAGCAGCGGAATGGCCGCATCATACGCCAAGGCAACGAGCATGAAGAGGTGGGTGTTTATCGCTATGTGACCGAGGGGACATTTGACACCTACAACTATCAGCTGCTGGAGCAAAAGCAGCGGTACATATCGCAGATCATGACCAGCAAATCCCCGTCACGCAGCGCCGAGGATCTCGATGACATGACACTCAGCTATGCCGAAGTGAAAGCACTGGCCACTGGCAATCCGCATATCCGTGAGAAGATGGAGCTGGAAGTGGAAGTGCAAAAGCTCAAACTGCTCAAATCAGAATACCAAAGCAATATTTACACGCTGGAAAACAAAGTATCGAGTTTCTTCCCGCGGCAGATAGAGCGACTCAAGGAGCAGATTGCAGCTTATATGAGCGACCTTGACACAGTGAAGCCGTTTGATGGGGCAGATTTTGCAATTGTTCTCAATGGCATGACGTACGACGATAAGAAGCTGGCCGGCGAAGCATTGCTCAAGATGTGTTCGCTCAAAGAGCAAACCGAAGGCCCCATGGCCATCGGCGTGTATAAAGGTCTCGATATGTATCTTAAGCTCAGCTCATTTGATTTGAGATACGAAATCCGCCTGGTTGGTCAGGCGACACACCGGCTTGAGCTTGGCCATGACCTGTTCGGCAATCTTCAGCGTATCGAGAACAAGGTGCAGACATTCGGTGAAACACTGGAGGATCTCCGCCGCCAGCTGGACAGAACAAGAGAACAGCTGTGTGCGGCCGAAAAAGAAGTGAAGCTGCCCTTTAATAAGGAACAGCAGCTGACGGATATGCTGATTCGGCTCGATGAGATCAATCATATGCTGGACATGGACAAGCCTAATGAGCACGACAAGGTAGTCGAGGGTGATGACGATCGCGAATCAAATCCCCGAACAAAAAATGAAATGGAGCTTGAAAGATGATAATCAAAAATATTGATGTCATAAAGTTTGTTGATCGTATATGCGGCATATATGGCCGCGCAAACACCTTTGGCGATTTGTCAAATGTACTTAGGTCAAAGCAAAAGGACTATTTGCTTCTGGTAAGCGACAGTGGATTGGCAATGCTCAAGGCGAAAGACTGTTATGTGAAAGACTCGTCTGACAATTGGACATTCAAAGGATTCAAAGATCATGTCAACACCAATATGTTTATGATTGAGATCAAGCAGATTGATGGTGATCATGTCATCGGCAATGTGGCAAAGGTTGAATACGACCAATTCTACAGTCTGGTTAAGAATCAAGAGCAGCCACTCAAAAAACATGTGCTTTTGAAAAATGGAGAGATGACAACGTACTCGATCGATAATGTTGAACTTGCTGATCTTGCAAGGTTTGATGTGATCGAAAGCTTATCTGACAACGATGGCGGTATTTATGCCGCCATCGATTACATTAACGGCTTAACGCATGCCCAACTCAAAACCGTTGATGAAAACACATTCTTTTCTAGTCTGGAGGCTTCGGCCAGCAGCAAGGCGAAAATAGCCGTCGTGATCCTAAAGCCAAAAAAGCAGCCGTATGTTGACCATATCGTTGGCAGCATACCATCATTTCAGATTGAAGTGGACGGGCTTATACGGGCTATCCCCCATGCGATAGATGGGGACTCGATTATCATCTGCAATGACAGCGATAAGAGGTACAACTACGTGCAAAACAGGCGCATCAATGGAGAAATGATTCACGGCAAAATTGTTATAGCTGGATTCGACAACGCGACGGGTGAATTCAAATCGCTGACTCAAGAGCAACAAAAAGAGTACGTTGAGAAGTATCATGACCGGGACCGAAGTGATGATTCCTCAGAGATTTTGAAGTAGCTTTATGTTGGGAGGAGATGTTCATGAACGACCAAAAGCCAAGCATTGACGGACTCGATGAGATCTATCGCAAAGCGTGTCTGCTTGCGGATGAAATAGCCGACAAAGATGAAAGCAAAAAAGATGCTGATATCAGACTCGCCAACATGTTCATCAAATATGCTAAAACGCATAATATGAGTGGCAAGTTTGATCAGATATATGATGAAGAGCTTCTGGTAGCGGCCTGCGAAAAACATTTGATGCTTGTCGGAAACGCAAACTACTTTGATGATAGGCTGACAGCCTATCGGAACAATATGAAGCTGCTGCATATGCTTCGTGATGCACTGAAGCTGCTCGAAAAGCATGAAGCACAAATCACTTTCCGGAAAAAGGATGCCACCTTTTTAGATAGGATACACGATGGCCATATGGCAGAGCTTGAAAGGCTGGATATTGAAATTGAGAAGCTAACTGCCGCGCTCGATACCAAACAAGAGGCATTATCCAAGTTCGGATTCATCTCCAAACGAACTGTCCGAAAGAAGGACTATATTGCGCTAGAAAAAGAAGCGAAAGAGCTTGTGGAGCAAAAGGAAATAAGGGTTGTCAGGTACTCAGCGCTAGAGGCAGAGTATGAACAGTGCCATGCGGATTATCATGTCTATATGCAGTTGTTGAGTTCCGATAATGAATCGAAAATATCAAAATACTTTTTCAGTGATCATGACGACGAATTTGAGCGTATTTTCGGCATTTCAAACAAATTCGAAGCTGATCGAGCATGGCTCAATAAACAAGTGGAAGCTGTTATCAATAGAATTGGCGCTGATCAAGATGATTACCAACGGCTTCAGGACATGTTTGCACAGGCCACTGCTCGTAACTCTTATGGCTGTGTTGTTCAAATTCCAAAACGTTTGGGGATTTTATAAACATAATGATTTTAAGCGGCATGCTAAAGGCTACCGTTTTTTTGTCTTTACCCCGGAAGGAGGTGATGGTTGCATCATGGGTATTGGCAAGACCAAATAATAGAGTAGGAGGTTTTACCTTGAAAGTCAAAGAGATCGGAAACCTGACAAAAGGCCCTGTGTATAACCAAAAAGGCGACACAAAGCAACCGCCCGTCACGCTGCCTAAAGGATGCAAGCTGCTGGCTGAAACCGATAAATACGTGCTGGCCGAGCGCGTATTTCACGTGAATGAGCGTGAGCGCACGGAGTATATCACTTGGCGTAAACAGTATGACGGCAGCGTTGCCCTTGGCCATTATTTCGCCAACAATCTACAGGCTGCAAAAGAAGATTTCGCACGGCGCTCAGAACTGGTGGAAGAATCGCGTCTTTTCAGTCCCGATGAAATGGCCGTCGTCTACAAGGCCCTTATGGAATACGACAGAAGCGATACCATTGACTATAACGACAAAAAGCTGCTCCAGCATATTGAAAGTATCAGGGATAAGCTTAATGTTGTACCCGATGTGGACAAATACGCAAAGGTGGAAGCGCTGATTATTGAGCCGGAGAAACAGACGGAAAAGAGCGATCCGAAAGCAAGTAAAAAGATGCCAATTGCTATGAAAACATTTGATTTGACATGGACAAGGGAGAGCTACAACGGCACGTTCTGTGCGCTGATTATAAAAGCTGAGGATGAAGCTACAGCAAGAGCATATTTTGCGGAGTATAAGCCGGATGCAAAAATCGTTGGTATTTCCGAGGGGTGCGATATGAAGCCGGGCAAGCCTGTCTTGACTGTGCCCGAAGGCTGGGAACTGAAGCAAGCGGAAAAGCAGAGCCCTGAAGTAGAATCCAAAATGTCTATTGCTGAACGTAAAAAAACGTTTACGGCACAATCAAAGGCTCAGAGTACAGATCAATCTCCCGGGAAAGAGATCGTGGAGAAAACACGTTAAGGTCAAGCTAAGGGGTACGGAAAGGTAGTCGAAAGGCTGCCTTTCTTTTTGGAAAGGAGGGCTTAAATGCCTATATCAAGACGTGGAAAGAAGTATGTGACCGAAGAAATGATAGCCCATGCAAAAAGCATGGACTTGGTCACATATTTTCAGATGTTTGAACCGAACGAATTGGTGAGAGAGGGCAGCGGCTTTACCACCAGAACCCATGACAGTCTCAAGATGAGCAACGGTTTATGGCATTGGCAAAGCCGTGGTATCGGCGGCAAGGATGCGCTCAAATACATCATGGCCGAAAAAGAATTGCCTTTTGTTGAGGCCGTTGAATTGCTATGCGGCATTTCAGCCGATGAGATGCCCAAAGCGCAAGTGCAAATAAAATCAGAAATACCGAAGCTCTTTAAATTGCCACAACGCAATAGCAACCACAGGCGTGTGTTTGCTTATCTTGAATCGCGAGGCATCAGCAATACTTTGATTAAGTATTGTTTGCATAAGCGCATACTGTTTGAAACGGCTGACTATCATAACGCATGTTTCGTAGGCCATGACAACCAGAACAGGCCCGCATACGCAATGCTGCGGGGAACATTCACCAAAACGCCGAAGCCGTTTAAAGGCGAAGTTGAAGGGTCAAACAAAGCCTATGGCTTTTGTATCAAACCGACAGAACAGTCTGACCATTTAAGCGTATCGGAAAGCCCTATCGATATCCTGTCCGTGGCAACGATTCGCAACAACAAGCTGGATTGCCACTACCTCGCGGTGGGCGGTGTCCATTGGAAAGCCAATCAACAGTCAGAATATAAACTGCCAGTTGCATTGGATCAGTATCTGAATGACAATCCTGATATTAAATCGGTCGGCTTGTTCTTTGATAATGATAAAGTCGGACGGGGCGCAAGCAAAGAAATCAAAAAGATACTGGATGCTCGGGGCTATGAAGTTATAGACATGCCCCCCGTCTTCGGCAAAGACTATAACGATATGTGTCAGCAGCTGCGAAAAAAAACACAGCACCAGGACATAACTCTCAGTAGATAGAAAGTGGAAAGGAATGAGAAAATGGATGAAAAAAACGATCTGGAAGAACAAAAAAGAGAGAAGGCGATCACAATAATCCAAATAAAGGAGATATCTTCACCGGCTCGCCAAGTATATATTAAGCCTTTTGGCCGTAGAGTTTACTACATAGGCAGCATGAGAGATATACCATACAGTCTATTGGATATCCCGATTCTTGAAATCACAGCTCAAGCCTTTTATGATGATGACATTTACGCTATTAAGCGTTATAATGCTGAACTTGGCTTTTGGATTAATCCTATACCCGAATGGGACAAGCGAATCGATGAAAAAGACTTAAGCAGCAAAAGAGATGCTCATGAAACCTGAACAGCACGGCTCATTACTCCTCAGTATTTTTGAAGAGACATCACTTTTGATGTCTAGTTACTCATAAAACTTCAATATGACATCACTTTTGATGTCAATATCACAAGCGAAATGTCTATTAGACATCACTTTTGATGTCTTTTTTACTGCCATTGGACAATATGACATCACTTTTGATGTCTATTCTCTAAATCAGGCGCAGAAAGTGACATCACTTTTGATGTCACATGGTCGAAATCATACGAATATGACATCACTTTTGATGTCACACGATGTGCAAATAACTATTCACGCAATAAATGAGAATCAAGGAGGTTGAAATGAACAGGTTTTATTGTATTGGGACGCTGATCGGCGAGCCGCTTATCAGCAACAAGGAAGGCAAAAAGCCGTTTTGCCGTTTTAATATTGCGCTTGACGGCAACCAAACGGCCGAAATCAAATGCTATGACGATCAGGCCCAGGATTGTGCCAAATACCTTTCGGAGAACCGCAAAGTCTTTGTTGAAGGCCGTGTTTATCCGGGTTCCTATATCAAAGATCAACAGGCATACCCGAAGCTGGTGGTCAAGGCCGATTACATTGAATTTCTACTGAAAAAAGCATAACCATTTTGACGATCAGGCAGCGTTTTCATCCGCTCTGGCCACACGATTTTTTTCTAGAATGTAGCGCGGCAAAAATCTGCGATTTTTGCAGTTGCAAGTATGGCATTTGGTCACCCAAATGCCGAAATTGAAGGGGAAATTTCCCCTTCAACCCTTGTTAGGGGCGCTGCCCCTAATACCCTGCTTGACGCTACAGTTACGTTAATTATGTGTAAAAAACAGATGCTTAATGTACAAAGGAGATATTCATTCAATGCGAAAAAGACAGCACCGTGTTCAGGTAAGGCTGAATGATCTTGAATACTTAAAGTTTTCAAAGGATGTGTCTAAGACGTGTTTAACTACCGAAAGCTATCTACGCAAGCTCATTGCCGGCAAAGTCATACATGCATCCAAGCCCGAAGAGTATTTTGAAGTCCGACGTTTGATATCTAATATGGCGAACAACATCAATCAAATTGCAAAAGTGGCCAACACCTGCGGCGAAGTAGACCAAGGTCAAGTCCTTGTTTTACAGCAGATGATGCAAAAGTGTTGGCAGCATATAAGAGATTTATAAATTCGTTGATATTATAACGGAGTTCCGATATAATAATATTGAGGTGAGTGCTATGAGTATTAACGAAATCTTGTTGCAGCGTGGTCTTACAAAATATAAACTCTCTAAAGCTAGTGGAATACCGTACACAACGATAAATGATATTTGTTGCGGCAAAACCAGTATTGATAATTGCTCTGCGAAAACGCTCTATAAGCTTTCAAAAGTTCTCGGTGCTTCAATGGAAGACCTAGTAGAAGGCATAAAAGTGGACTATCGAAGCACATTTGACGTATTCAAAAGCAACGTTTGTCATCAAGTAAAAGATATGGGCGATATTGATTTTCTTATTAGTACGCTGGAATCAGATCGAATCCGCAAATATTTTGACAGACGGTGGTATCCTGAAAGCTTGTATTTATTGGCGATGGTTGATTATTTAAGCCGTGAGAACAACCTGCCCATCTGTCAGGAATATAACGATATCCGCGCTAAAAAGCTGGCAGAACCAATATTTCCGCTTAGTATAGTCATGGCTAGTACAATAACAAAAAATGATCGTTGGAAAGAAAACAGCCTTCGCTGCGCAATACCCGAGTTCCTGCGTTATAACATTGTTGAAGGAGAGATTAGAAATGTCTTCTGAAAAATCGTTTACAAATAACAACATAGATTTTTACTTAAAAGAACTGGCGAAAGAATATCGAAGACTTTGCGGAAAAAACACGCCTGCCGAAATCATCTTAATCGGCGGCGCTTCAATATTAATTAATTATGGATTTAGAGATGCAACCTATGATATGGATGCGATTATTTCTGCTCCTTCAGCCATAAGCGATGCCATTAACTCTGTAGGGAAAAAATACGCCTTATCAAAAGGATGGATTAATACTGATTTTATAAAAACAGAATCCTATTCACCAAAATTGATTGAGTTTTCTGTTTATTATAAAACCTTCTCAAATGCTCTATGCTTCAGAACAATTGCTGCAGAATACTTAGTTGCCATGAAACTTATGGCGGGTAGGCCATACAAGAATGATTTATCTGATATCGTTGGCATTATTGGCGAACACCGCGCGAGAGGAAACCCGCTTACTTACGAAATTATTGATAAGGCAGTTTGTAATCTGTATGGTTCGTGGCAAGGCATCTCTGCAGATCAAAAAGAATTTTTAAATTCTATGCTAGAACAACCTGATTTTGCAGCAATATATGAGTATTGCAGGACTTCTGAAAATCAATCAAAATCTATGCTTATAGATTTTGAGCAAAGATATCCAAAAGTATTAAATCAAGATAACATGAACGCTGTTTTGGAAGAACTGAAGAGAAAAAAAGCTGACAAAGAGTTGGAATGACAAAACTTCTTTGTTGTCGATTGCGAACATAAGCTTGAGTAAAAGGAAGACAGTCACATGGCTGTCTTTTTTACATTGTGAGGAAAGTATGGCATATGCAAAAATACTGCCTATTAAGGCGCGGCTTGATGATCGTGTGGACTATGTACTGAATGAAGACAAGATGACACTCGATGGCAAGGTCGATTATGTCTTCAACGAGCACAAAACAACAGGCGAAAACCACGTTGTCTTCCAGAGCGCCATCAATTGCACCGTTGAAACGGCGTTTGAAGACATGCAAGCCACCAAGAAACGGTTCAATAATTCAGGCGGGCGGCTTGGATATCATCTCATCCATAGCTTTAAGCCTGTCGAAGTTGACCCCAAAACCGCGCATGAAATCGGTGTGCAATTGGCGACTGAGTTATTTGGCGATAAATATGAGGTTGTCGTGGGTACCCATGTTGATAAAGAACATATCCACAATCACATCATCTTCAATTCGGTATCTTTTGTGAATGGCCGCAAGTACAGAAATAAGCTCGGCGAGTATTTTTACGATATTCGAGGCACATCCAACAGGCTTTGCCAAGAGCATGGGCTAAGCGTCATCATGGCCGGCAAAAAAGAAAGAAAGCTCACATATGCCGAATGGCTTGCGCAAAAGAATGGCGGTGTCACATGGCGGCAGCTTATCAAAAACGACATCGACGACTGTATTGTTCAGGCGTTCGATTATGGCAACTTCCTCTCTCTCATGCAGCAGAAAGGATATGAAATCAAGCAAGGCAAACACGTGGCTTTTCGGCCATATGGTAAAGAGCGCTTCTCGCGCGGCTACAAGATGGGCAGAGGATACAGCGAGGTCGATATAAGAGCCCGAATCGATGGTAAAGACTTAGACGTGGAACTGCCCCGTATCGAAAAGGTCATTCAGGCCAAACGCGAATACATCCCATTTAAAAAAGTGACAGGCTTAAAGGCGCTGTATGTGCATTATCTCTATGTGCTCGGCAAAGCCGGAAAGAATCAGGTACCCAATCACCTCACGAAAACCATGCAAGCTGATCTGTTCAAAATTGACGATATCATCAGCACCTCGAACTTCCTCCATAAACATGATATCGACACCATTGATGAGCTGATCGGCTTCAAGCAAAGGTGTCTTGAAAAAACAGAGCAGCTCAAAGCCCAAAAACCTAGCAGAGTTACAAAAGAGCTCAATCGGGCGCTGCTTGATGTCACCATCTATCAAAACGCTTTCGACATGTACATGAGCGGCGGTTTCGACGGCATGAAAGAGGAAGCGAAACGGTATCAGACTGCCCGTGACTACTTGAAATGCCACGGGTATGGCGAGCCTGGTCAAATCGACGAGCTTCGCTCACAGGTCAACACCGATGTGGATACCATAGCCGCTTTGAACGGCGAAATGTTTAGGCAAAACAGACTGATAAAGGAGTGTGATAAAGCAATCAAGAGACACGATGAGCTACAAAAAAAGGTTGAACAACAACAAAAACTATATCATGAAAAGGAGAGAGAAAGAGATGTCAGCAGAAGTATCTGATCAGGTCGTTAAAATGATGTTAATGGGCGTGGAGGTCAGCGTCAGAATTGCAGGAAAGGCGACGAAACACCTAGTCGCATTTTTGGCTGCATTGATGAAAGGTGATAAAAAAATCAGCGGCAAAACGAATCTTACAAAAATCTTAACAAAAAGTAGAAACATTCGGATTCTAACCGTCAAAGATGAAGATCTTGCAACCTTTAAATCATTGGCAAAAAAATACGGAATGCTGTACGCAGTCATAAAAGACAAAAAATTGGGCGAAGGCATCTATGACATTATGGTACAGGGTGAGGATGCCAGTAAGCTGCAACGTGTTTTCGACATCATGGGTTATGGCGATGTGGATCGTGATGAGCAAATCATCGATAACGATGATAAAAAAAAACAAGCCTCCAGACCCGAGCCCGAATCGCAAAAATCCAAACAAGAGCACACAAGCATGGATAAAAACCAAGCTCAAAAGGAATCTGACAAAGCCAAGCCTGCCGATAAGTATGATTACCAGCCGGATCCCGTCAATGGCCTCGATGGCAAAGACCCAAACGAAATGCTGCCCACAGGGGAATTTGATCTGCAGCCTGACCCCGTCAACGGTCTTGATGGCAAAGACCCCAACGAGCTCCCCCCCACCAACAAAAAAGAACTGGCAGACCAGATGCAAGGCAAAAGCATCAGCACAAGAAAAAGCCTTGCTGAAGGATACATTCAAAGCAATGTAAAGAAATCAAAATCAAAATCGAAGACGATGCAGAGAGGCAAATAAGAAAGAGGTGAGCATCCATGCCAAACACATCAGCAACCATGTGCAGATTAAGCCGCGTTGATATTTTTCTGTCGCTTATAAAAATCTGCAATAGCCTGATTGATGGGTTTTCTGCTCAGCAACAGGACAAGCTTCGGGATGATATTCATCAGCAAATCGATCTAGGTCACCGCTTTCTGCTTGCTTTACTGTATCCGACCGGCATCGAGGTCATCAGTGAATTCAATGTGTACACGTACAACTCCGAAGAGCAAAAACGCATCAAATCATTGCTGAACAAAAAGCTTCCGACCATTCTGGCGGTTTCGTTTTTTGATGATTATGCTTTCCCTCAAGCCGATATCTGTATCATCGGCTATAGCCGCTTGCTGGATAGAGTCAGCTACATGACATCCTCTGAGAAGGACAAAAGATTGCTCAAGTATATCAAAAGCCGACGAATCGCATGGCGGCTGTCATATAAGGCCGTAACGGTCGAAGAATTCATTGAAGAATTGAGAAAGGAGCGCCAAAATTGAATAAGCCTCAGAACAAAAAAGCCAGCATGATCATACTGCTGGTTTTGTTTTTACCCATCGCATGGCTGGCCATGAAGCTCTCAATGGTCTATGTACCGAACGAAATCATATGGAACTGGCTGCCGGCCGCAGTGGATACTATGAAAGCACCGCTTGATCTTAAGTGGACTGACCATACGCTTGCGTGGGTGGGTGTCTCGGCGTTGTTGTACTTGTTTGGCATCGCCTATTACAAAATCTCAACAGGCAAGCGCAGGATTGGCAAAGAGCATGGCAGCGCGGTGTGGTCAACATCGGGTGAGGTCAATAGAAAATACGCGCAGGACAAAGCGACAGACAAGATCATATCAAAAGAACTGCGCTTTGGCTTGAATGATCGAAAACATGGCCATAACCTCAACACGCTTGTTATCGGCGCGCCCGGCACGGGCAAATCACGGGGCTATGTGAAACCCAATCTCATGCAGTGCAATTCATCATTTGTCATAACGGACCCAAAGGGTGAATTGCTTGCGAGTATGGGCGATATGCTGTTTCAAAACGGATACGACATCAAAGTGATTAACTTGATAGAGATGTCAAAATCAAACGGATACAATCCCTTCGTGTACATCAGAAAGCCTGAAGATGTGCTCAATCTGATCAACAATCTCATCAGAAATACCACGCCCAAAGGCGTCAGCAACACCAGTGATCCGTTTTGGGAAAAAGCCGAAACGGCACTGCTTCAAGCCCTGATGTACTATCTCGTTGAGGATGGCCGCGATGAGGATAAGCACTTTGGATCGATACTGGAGCTGCTTGAATGCGCCAATGTCGAGGAAGACCAAGAGACAAAATCGGCGCTCGATATGATGATGGAAAGCTTGGAGCTTTCAAACCCGACTTCACTTGCGGTGGCTCAGTACAAGATATTCAAACAGGCCACTTCCAAGACGGCGAAAACCGTTTTGGTCTCATGCGCTGTGCGGCTGGCAAGCTTCAATATTCCGGCTGTCCGCAGATTAACAATGCATGATGAGCTTGACGTTGCCAGCATCGGAGAAAGAAAGACGGCGCTTTTCGCGGTCATTTCAGACACCGATAAAACGTTCAATCACATCATCGGTATGCTCTATACCCAAATATTCAGTGAGCTTTACTATCAGGCTGACCGCAAGTATAAAGGCCGACTACCGGTTCCGGTACAGTTTTACTTAGACGAGTTTGCCAACATCGCAGTGCCGGAAAGTTTCGAACAGGTGCTTGGCACCATGCGAAGCCGAAACATATCGGCAAACATCATTTTGCAGGGCTTGTCACAGTTAAAAGCCATGTTCAAAGGCGATCAGAACACATGGGAAACGATTGTGACCAATTGTGATACGTTGCTGTACCTTGGAACGAATGAGCTCACAACATGCGAGTATTTCGTGAAGCTGCTGGGTAAAGAAACGATCGACACCCGATCGTACGGCCTCACTCGAGGAAAAAACGGACACTACTCCACGAACATGCAAATCACCGGCAGGGAGCTCTTGACGGCTGATGAGCTCAGCCAGCTTGATAACCGGTATTGCATTGTGCGTATCCGTGGTGAAAGACCGATCATGGATGAAAAGTACAACTTGCTTCATCATAGCAAACTCAACCTGACGACGGATGGCAGAGACAAAACCGTCCTGCCATTTGAAAAAAGCCAAAATACGCCTAGCCAATTCCTTGTTGAAAAAACGGTGCATTTATCCGAGTATCTCGACATGGATAGGATGGACGATTTTGAAATAATCAATTTTTAAGGAGTTATATCATGAAAAAATTAAGAAAAAGAAATACGTTACTCAAAGCATTATGCGCGGTTGTTATCATGCTGACCATGTTCACTGCAAACACAGCTTTTGCAGCCAATGAGAATCCAATTGAGATTGCCAACAACTTCACGGATTTTCTTTTCGTCATCGTGCGAATCATCGGTGTTGCGATACTCGTGTTTGGCTTTGTGCAGCTGGGCATGTCTTTTAAGTCGCATGATCCGTCCCAACGTGGCAATGCAATGCTCTCGATTGCAGGCGGTATCATCATCGTGCTGGCGAAAGAGATCTTATCACTCATCGGAATTGCCATCTAGGTGACAATATGATTACAGAAGCTCTCCAGAACGGACTTGATACCTGGAATGAAAAGCTACTTGAAATATGGAATATCCTCACGGATAGCTTGTCAACATTTAGGGGTGGTGGTATATACAACATTATTCAAATCATCAACACTTCTCTCATTGGCATCGGAATAGCGCTCTGTGTGCTGTTTTTTTTCATGGGCATGATGAAAAGCATGTCAAGCTTTGCGGAGCTGAAACGGCCCGAAATAGCCGCGAAGATGTTTATACGCTTTGTATTGACCCACACGGTCGTCACACAAGCCCTTGGCTTGATGCTTAAGCTATTTGATTTTGTACAGGGTATTGTTGTGAGCATTAGTGATCAGATCGGTACAGGAGCCATGCAGGCTTCTGTACCGACTGAGGTCAAAGACTACCTTGACAGTTTCGGCTGGTTCGATTCGATATTCCCATGGGTGCTCGCCCTTATCGGATCGCTCGTTATAGCGGTGTTGTCTTTTATGATACTGCTGACCATCTATAGCCGGTTCTTCAAGATATACATTTTCACGGCTGTTGCTCCAATACCTCTGGCCGGATTTGCCGGTGAAACAACCAGCTATATCGGCCGGGGCTTCCTAAAAAGCTATATCAGTGTGCTTTTTGAGGGCGTGGTGATTATTCTTGCGTGTGTGATTTTCTCGGCATATTCAAGCAACGCCCAAAACGATATACCGCTGACAGGTTCTGTGACCACAACATGGGCTTACTTAAGCGATGTCATATTCAATCTGCTTGTTCTCAACGGCATCATTAAGCTCGCATCCAACTTGTCGCGCGAAATGCTTGGCGCAAATGGAGGTTAGAATGGAAATCAAAATACCAAAAGAGATTAGAAAATATACAGAGAGCATCTTTATGGGGTTGAATCTCAAGCAGTGCATTATGTGCGGAGTGGCCATAGCGCTGGCGGTCCCGCTATTTATCACACTTCGGCCGGCGCTTGGTTTGGAGGGCGCAAGCTGGATATGTGTCATCATTGTTGCGCCTATTGGGGCCACGGCCTTTATAAAGATAAAGAATTTACCGCTTTTAGAGTATGTGATTGCTTTCGCGAAGTGGTTTCTCACACGCAATCCTCTTGTGAGTCAGCCAAATAACATGTACATGGATGCTGTTTCGCAGATGCGATTTGAAAAAGCGCGTATCAAGAGGAAACACAGCAAATATGAGGAGGATTCCGATGAATCGAATGAAACAGATTGTTAAAGAAACACGGCGTATTGTACCCATTCCCAAAAGGGTACAGGATTTGATACCGATTCAGAGAGTTTTTCAGGATGGTATCTTTTTAGTGGGTGGGTATTATACAAAGTCAATTCTTTTTACCGATGTCAACTATGCTGTTGCCAGCGAAAAAGAACAAGAATTCATAATCGGTAAATGGTCGCGGATACTCAATTCGATTGACAAGGCAGCCATAGGAAAGATCACAATATACAACCGCAAGCTTGACAGAAAGGCTATGTCCGAACGCATCCTCATCAAACAGAAGGATGACGGCTTGGGCCACCTTCGTAACGAGTACAATGATATGCTGCTCAACAACTTACAGCAGCAAAGCAAAGACATCATTCAGGAACGCTATTTCACGATGGCCATCAAGCGCGAAACGGTGGATGAAGCAAGGATTTTCTTTAGCCGCTTTGAAACAGAGTTCAATAAAAACATGGGCGTTCTCTCTTCAAACACAACCACATTGAGCTTATATGAGCGGCTGAAAATCATTCACAGCTTCTACAAAGTGGATGAAGACAGATTCATTTTCGATCTATCTGATACAATCAAGAAAGGGCATGATTTTACGAGTCAACTCTGCCCTCAAAGCTCAGAAATCAAGAAAGACCATATCATTCTTGGCGATAAGTATGTGCGCACTTTGTATTTTCATGAATATGCAAACTATATTGATGATCGTATGCTGAGCAAATTTACTGACTTCCCAATCAATCTGATGCTCAGCATCGATGTCTATCCGATTCCCACGCATGAAGCTGTCAAAACGATTGATCTTCTCATTCTTGGTGCGGAAACGGAAAAGGCGAACTTTATGAGAAAGCAGAGCCGCAACAACAACTATACCGCTGAAATTCCATACGAGCTGCAGCAGCGCAGCGAAGACTTGAAAGAGATGATGGATGACATGACAAAGCGCGATCAATCCATGATGCTTGTGACCATAACCATCATACTTATGGCTGATTCCATCAAGGAGCTGAATAACTATACAGATGCCATGAAGGTTCTCGCAGAGTCTGAAAGCTGCAAAATTGAGTCTCTTGATTTTCAGCAGGTTGAAGGGTTGTTTACATGTCTGCCGTACGGCTGTCATATGCTGCCCTATTGCTGGAGAACACTGACGACCGAGAGCACGGCCATATTTATGCCTTTTGTGACGCAAGAGATCAATGACAAGGGCGGCATCTATTACGGCAAAAATGTTGTATCAAAGAACATGATCATTGCCGACAGGCGGCAGCTCAAAAACGGCAATGGCTTTATACTGGGTACGCCGGGATCAGGCAAGTCGTTCAAAGTCAAAGAGGAAATCACTGTGCTGCGTTTAAGAGACGATGTTGACATTATCATCATCGATCCTGAAAGAGAGTATCATCCATTGGCAAAGGCGCTTGGCGGCGAGGTCATCATCTTCTCTGCCGGCAGTGACAATAGCATCAATGCAATGGACATTTCAAGAGAATACGGAGAGAGCCAGAACCCATTGGTATTGAAGAGCAACTTTATACTCTCGTTGTTTGAGCAAAGGGTCGGAAACGGGAACTTGAGCGCCATGGAGCGGTCAATCGTTGATCGATGCGTCAACAAGGTTTATAAGCCTTATATCAGGGGCGGCTATAAAGGAACGCCGCCTACGCTTAACGATCTGCGTATCGAGCTGACCAAGCAGCCAGAGCCCGAAGCCAGAGATTTATCGGTCGTGATCGAAAACATCACGATTGGCTCATACAACACATTCTCCAAGCAGACGAACGTGGATGTCAATTCATCGCTTCTTGTATACGACATATTGGAGCTTGAAAATGAAATCAGAACAATCGGTATGCTGACGATTCTTGATAACATACTCAACCGAATCACACAGAACCGGCAAAAAGGCAGAGAGACGTTCATATACATTGATGAGATCTATCTGCTTTTCCAAAACGAGTACAGTTCTGAATTCTTATACCGGCTATGGAAGCGTGTCAGAAAATACGGTGCATACTGTACCGGCATCACACAAAACGTTGGTGATCTGCTGCAATCCCATACGGCATCCACGATGCTTGCCAACAGCGAGTTCTTGGTGCTGCTGAATCAGGCGGGTAAAGACAGAGAGCAAATCGCCGATTTAATCAACATATCCGAAACCCAAAGGTCACACATCACAGATGCGCCCACAGCCAGCGGACTTGTCAAAATCAACAAGGCCCTTGTGCCTATGGAGGATAACTTCCCGTGTGACACAGAGCTATATAAGTGCATGACAACCAAGCTGGATGAAGTAACGGAGTATCAAAAGGAGCTGCAAAATGGATATCAAGAAGAGGATTGATTTTGCACCAAAAAAGCTTGAAAGAACAGTCAGGACGTTTTCACGGTCCCTAAAAGCCATCAATAAGGCTCAGCGTTCCTCACGAAGCGGAGCGGCTGCGAATAAGAACACAGGCCGTCAGATGCCAAACAGCGAAAACGAGGGCGTATACGCGTCGGACAAAACGATGCAGACAGCAAAGGAAGCAAGGAAGAGAGCGATAAAGGCACCATATCATGCGCTTAAAAGAGAAATGCACAGAAGGCATAAAAATGATGTTCGATTTAGACAAGCAAGAGGGCAAACGCCCTCTTCTTCTTTGCAGCGAACTGGAGCTGGCCAAAAAGACGCGTCTTTTATCAAAACAAGATTGCAAACTGATGGCCGAAAACAGCTACCCGCCTCGTTATCCAAGCAGACCATACACGCTAAAAAGATGAATGCGTTTCGCAAGAACACCGTTAAAAAGCACATTGAACGAACAAGAAAGGCTGTTCTCACCATAAAGCAAGGTACGTTAGCTATCATACATGGTGCCATATCCTTTTTTCGTACCGCAAAAACCATCTGGTTTTTGATAGCTGCGGGTGCAGGGAATGTCGTTATCGTTGCGTGTATTGTCGCTATTGTAGCAGCCATTCTATCACCGTTTGCTTTTTTGTTTGGCGGTATCAACAGAGTGGATCATTATCCGTCACTTGCTGAAGTTGCGAATGACATTAACGCTGAGTATACGGCTAAGTTCAAGAAGATCATCGATGACCATGATTATGTGGACGAAATAGAAATCAAAGACTTTGAGATCGACTCGTCCAACTATGTGGCGATCAACTGGAAGGACATTCTATCGGTTTGGTCGATCAACAATGACATATATCGCGGCTCAAAAAAGACGGATGAAGAGCTTGATGATATTGATCCAGACAAAACAGTGGAGCAGGAAGAACTGCCGTATGTGATGACCGGCAAAAACATTGTATCACTGACCAATATGTTCTGGCAGATGAATGAAATCACATACAAGGTTAAATCCGAAGTGATAGAAGTAGAACCCAGCGAGACACCATCAGCAGCTGCGGCAGAGCCATCGGAATCACCGGAGCCGGAGCCGACACCGGAAACCATAACGATTAAGACACTGATTGTCACACCTGTAAGCAAAGATTATTTATGGGGTGCTGATCACTACAACTTTGATGAAGAACAGCGCAGTTGGCTTGAAGAGTTGATGGATGACAGATACCAAAAAGAGTGGTCATTGCTGTTGATGGGTATTGTCGGGACTGAAATGACAGAGGCACAGAATCAGCTGCTTGCAAGCCTGCCATCAGGGCCAGGCACGACTATTGCGCTGAACGCCAGCTCAAGGCTGGGGCATCCTTATTCGAGACAGAAACGTGGACAAGGCCTTTACGTTGACTGCTCATATTTGGCACGCTGGTGCTACCATGAAGCGGGATATACCTGGTTTACACCGGCCACGGCGGCTGAACAAGCCAGATGGTGTTACAATAATGGTTATGTGGTTGAGAGAAGCCAGATTAAAGCCGGAGATTTGCTGTTCTACAGCTTTGCTCAGAACGGACGTTATAAGAACATCAGCCATGTAGCAGTCTATATCGGACGCGCTTCCAACGGCAAGGAGTACATGATCGATGCGAGCGCATCAAATGGCTTTGTCATCTATCGGGAAGTGTTTTCTGATACCCATTTGGTCATGTGTGGCCGGCCATTGATGCATTCATATTAAGGAGGGATTTTGATGAACTATCCTATGTTCGCTTTGCTTGCAATTATGTTTCTAGCCTATGTCTTCTTGAA
>OBJA01000450.1_pt1 | contig 36390 bp, 32 predicted proteins | sample 1519751 | NCBI WGS metagenome assembly OBJA01 (sample SAMEA3881238, study PRJEB22517) | soil metagenome | biome: lake sediment; feature: soda lake sediment; material: sediment, water from around vicinity | place: India | collected 2013-12-23 | depth 3 m
ATCCGCCGTGACCGGGACCGAACGGACCAGGGCCGCATCCGCCGTGACCGGGACCGAACGGACCAGGGCCGCATCCGCCGTGACCGGGACCAAACGGGCCAGGGCCACAGCCGCCGAAAGCGTTAAAAAAATTGCTAAAATCGCATGGGCCAAAGAAGCAGCTCGGATTCCAGCCTTGCTTGCAGCACCAGCCACTCCAGCACCGAAAACCTTCCTGCCAGCTGCCGCATCTTAAGCACATCATCAGCAGTGCCAGACAATTATCATTAAGAAACATACTGTTTTGTTCACCACCTGCTTGCATAAAGCTTAATTTACACTATTCAAAAGACTGATGATTTGTGTGAATAAAAAAATGCTTGCATGTGAGATTGAGATATGGTATATTCTTATCAACTAGTGGATAAAGTATAGTACTGAACGATATGCAAAGGAATAACGGATGAATGCTCAATTTAAAAAGGGTGTGCTCGAACTATGCGTGCTCTCGTGCTTGAAAAAGCGTGATACTTACGGTTATCGGCTTGCTGAAGAGATTTCGGCGCGCATACATATTGCGGAAGGCACGCTATATCCTATTTTGAGAAAGCTCAAACAGGATGGTTTGTGCGAGACGTATCTTTCGGATGAATCAGGCGGGCCGCCTCGTAAATATTACTCGCTGACTGAGGCAGGCAAAAGCGCCGAGAAAGCGCTGGCAGCCGAATGGACGTCGTTTTGCAGCGGCGTGAACGCCATTGTGGAGGGTTATGATGAATGAATTTCTGAAAAAGCTGGAGCGTGGATTAAAAAGAATGAGCCTTGAGGAGAGGCGGGAAATATTGGATGATTACCGTGAGCATTTTCGGCTTGGACTTGAGGCGGGCAAAAGTGAGCAGCAGATTGCTGCGGCGCTGGGAAGCCCAGAGAAGCTGGCAAAAACATTCGTGGTATTCGCTGCTTCAGTGCGCGCGCACCATACACGCAGGTTGAGCGATATGCTGCGTTTGATAGGCGCAGGTATCAGTTGTAAAGCAGGCGGTGGTTTGGTTGTCGGGACACTCTATTTTGTGTGTCTTGCCATATTGACAGCGCTATTTGCATCGGCAGCAGCGCTTGTTCTGGCGGGTGCGGGGTGTGTGTTTCTGATCTTTCTTGAGATAAGTGCCGGGTATGCATTGTATGCTGTACTCGCCTTTTTTGCGGGATTGACGCTCACATCGGGCGGGTTGCTGATAACAAAGGGATGTCTAATGCTATGGCGACGCACATTATCACAATTGCCGCTGTTTGCGCGGCGTATAATGAAGCTTGACTCAACAAAGGAGGCACTCATATGACAAAAAGAATGAAAGTACTGCTGCTGGTGCTTGGCGTTGGGTTGTGCGGCCTTATCATCACATCGGCGATCATAATTGGCTCGGGGCAGCTGGCTTCGCGTGAGGAATCGCGCAGCTATGCAGTGAGCGAATCGTTCGATGATGTGCGTATTCAAAAAAGCGCTGCAACGGTTACATTTGCAGCGGCTGATGATGTGCGAATTGATGTGTATGCGAAAGCGTGGCTGGATAAGCCCATCGATCTGGATCAGTTGGTTGCCATACAGGTGCTAAATGGTGTGCTGCAGATAACAGAAACGCCGTTCCCTGATGTGTTTTTGGGCATTTTCCCGCAGCCGTATGAGCTATCTATCACAATTTATGTACCACAGACTGTATATGATGAAATGGAGGAATACGCACCATGAAGACGGTGGTGATAACCGGTGCGACTTCTGGCATCGGGTTTGCGGCAGCCAAAGCATTGGCTTTAGCCGGTATGCACGTGATTGGCGTTGGGCGCTCACATGAAAAGTGCGAGAGTGCCAAAGCAGCGCTGCTTGAGGCAGTGCCTGAAGCGCGTGTGGATTTTTTCTGCGGCGATTTATCGGTACAGAGCGATGTTCATGCCATAGCTGATGCAATACTTGAGCATATTGGTGATAGAGGCATAGATGCGCTGATCAACAACGCGGGGGGTGTGCGCAACTGGTACACCACAACACCGGACGGCTATGAGACGCAGTTTGCGCTCAATCATCTGTCGGGCTTTCTTTTGACACACAGGCTTTTTGAGGCACTGAAGAAAAATGGCGGGCGCGTGATTCAAACAGGAAGCAATTCGCATAAAAAGACGCGGATGCACTGGTGCGATGTGATGTACAAAAAACGATACAGCTGTTTGATGGCCTATAAGCAAAGCAAGCTGTGCAACATGCTTTTTGCACGCGAGCTTGAGCGGCGTTGCGAAAAAAACGGTGTGCGTGCTTATGTGGTGGATCCCGGGCTTGTGAAAACGGATATCGGCAACAAGCAGACACGCGGCCTTGTCAGTGTGTTCTGGAGCTTGCGCAAGCGATATGGTGACTCGCCGGATGAGGCAGCCAAGACATATTTGTATCTTTGCACCACAGAGCCTGCGCCCGCTGGACTCTATTTTCGCGGATGCCACGCCTGTGCTTACAATCCGAATGCCGACAACGAGCAGGATGCCAAACGTCTTTTTGAACTGAGCGAGAAGCTGTGCGGCATACGGTTTGAATCATGATGGTGCTGATTACGGGCGCGAGCGGCGGCCTTGGGCGGGCGATGGCTTTGGAATGCGCTCAGCGTAGGTTTGCATTGTTCCTGACAGATATCAATCAAACTAAGCTTGAGCAGATTCGTCAAGGTGTTTTGCGTCAATACGATGTGCCGGTTTATACGCAGGCCTGTGATTTGACGGATGAGACAGACGTACAAGCGCTGTTTCAGCATATGGATACACTGGGGATGAAGGCGGATATACTGCTGAACATAGCAGGAATTGATCATGAGGGTGGCTTTACTGTACAGCAAAGTGATAATATTCTGCGGATTGTACAAATCAACATTGAAGCAACGCTCCGTGTGACGCATTTCGCGCTAGCACGACGTTCTTTGGACAGCCGGTTTTATATCGTCAATGTTTCCAGCCTTGCTTCATTGTACCCTATACCGCTTAAAGCCACCTATGCCGCATCAAAACGCTTTCTGTTGGATTTTTCCGTTGCGCTTGGTGAAGAACTCAAGAACAAAAATGTGAGCGTGATGGCGCTGTGCCCCGGCGGGCTTGCCACCACGCGTGAGGCGCTGCTGGGCATTGAATCTCAAGGCTTTTTCGGGCGAATCACAACAAACAGCTTAAGCAGCGTTGCGCATAAAACCATCACAAAAGTGCTTTTGGGCAGGCGGGTTTATGTACCGGGCGGCATCAATACGCTGCTTAGGTTCATGAGCAAGCTGGTGCCCGCAACCATTATTGCCAGATTGCTGCATAAGCGGTGGCAAAGCGCACAAAGCCAATGGCTGGGTGATATTCAGTAAAGCGAATGCTTTCAAGCGAGTTTATCGTTTGCTTTTCGATGTGTTCGTTTATATGTTTTCTGTTGTGTGTGCTAAAGAACCAGTCATACACCACATATCAGTACATTATTTTGCTTGAATTGCATGGTTAAATGCTTTATAATGTACTTTCGTAACGGCTGTGAATGCGGCAGATATGACAGTCGCAGTTGCATGGCCTCATGCGTGGAGGAGTATCGAAGTGGTCATAACGGGGCGCACTCGAAATGCGTTTGCCGGGGAACCGGCACGTGGGTTCGAATCCCACCTCCTCCGCCATCACCTACAAAGATTAACCAGGTTCCCGAAAAAACATCTTAAATGATGTTTTTTTGTCTTCAGAATACCCCCGGCTGTGCCGGGGGTTCCAAAAAGCTTAAGCTATGGAAAGAAAACTCCTTTTGATATGCTGGGAGCGGTCTAGCCAGCCGTAAAAGTAAATCAAAAGGAGGTCAACCAAATGGAAGACACAATAAATACAGAAGACTTGAGTAATTTGCACCCTTTAAGTGGGAGGAAAATATATGAATATTAAGTTTACCTCTAAAACAACATCTGCATGCCATGATTATTTGAACATTATCTATGAAAATATCGAATATTCACTTTAAGATATTGGTAATAAAGTATAAAACCACAGGCTTTTCATTAGATAAAGAAATGACTGACAAAGCAGAATAGTGGTGAGCGATTAAGTATTTTTATAGGGGGATAAACCATATGAAAAAAGTATTAATGTATGTAATTATAGTAACAGCAGTATTTTTAATAGTAGGAGTCATTACCTTTCAATACAGTCGTTCGTGGCAACATTCATTATTTATAGATCCGTTATATAAGATTATTACTAATGAAAAAGTAGTTGCTCTTACATTTGATGATGGTCCATCAGAAGTAAGAACACCCGCCTTGCTTGATATACTAAATGAATATGATATTAAAGCTACGTTCTTTATGCTGGGAGAGAATATTGAAAAGTATCCTGATATTGCACAGGAAGTGTTCAATCAAGGACACCTTATAGGAAACCATAGTTATGATCATCCGCGTTTGATCTTTAAATCCTCTTCATTTATTACAGAACAAATATTAAGAACAGAAAAGTTGATTCAAGATCTGGGACAAGAGGAAGTGTTGTATTTTCGTCCACCGCATTCTTCCAAATATATTGTTTTACCTTTAACACTTCAATCAATGGATAAAAAACTTGTAACAGGTACTTACGATCCCCCTTCGCAATATATATCCCCGCTTAATGCAGAAAAAGTTGCTAATGAAGTTATTGAAAACACACAACCCGGATCTATAATTTATCTGCATGATGGTAAGAGCAGTGATAAAGAGCAATTTGTAGAATCTGTAGAGTTAATTATAGTTGGGCTAAAAGATAAAGGGTATAGTTTTGTCATGTTGGATTATGAGAGATAGGTATTCAATATCCCAATAACAGCAGAAGTTGCGGTTTCACTACGCTGTGTCCAAATTCACTCGTTAAGGGCAGTTTTTATAAAGTCATAGCATAATATAAATGCAGAGATGCATGGTGGGGGGTGTGCAAAAATGCACGCTCCCTATGAAACGTTAATAGATTGCCACGGGGGTGTGCATTGTATCATTTGATAGTAGATTAGCCATCACAGCATATAGTGAATTTTGTACCAGTTCAAAGAAGTTCACTATGTTCTGGACTTTATTATATTTAGAATGCCCCCCGGCATAGTAGCCGGAGGGCATTTATTAGTGGCTTTTTTTATTTATTAATTACTATCTTGTTGCGCCGACTTCTTTTTAATACGATGATTGCGGTATGCCGCATACAGGTAGCATCCTACAATATACAGCCCTGTAACCGCGATAGTTAGATAACCGATGTGAAGCCTGAGCCAGCACAGAATAAACAGGAGTACGGCGCTTAGAATGACATACAGCACAGGCCTAAGTTTCTTTTCCTTAAAATAAAGCCTATGAATAACACCATTGAGTGTAAGCAGAATAGCCGCTATAATCCAGCCTATTATGCACCATATTGATACCAAGGGTTCAGATTTTACATTGAATACAGCAGCAAAGGGTATTTCTTCGTTGCCGATATTCATAGTGATAACCACTGCATCCATGCCCGAGAACCCTGCCTGTGGTGTATAAACCAGCTTTCCGTTAATAACCTCAACTTTTCCACCAAACGGTTGTCCATTTACAGATATCGAAACATTATCCCAATCGACATTCGCAATATGGTCTGACAGCTCGATGATAAACTGAGTGCCTGTCGCCAGTTCAAAGTCGGTATCACCCAGTGGCCGACCATATCCGAATAACTCGGCATGACCGGTCTGCGGGTTGGTGTACATGATAATCTGATACTCGGTTCCTATGCCTTCACTTTCATGAAGAACACGATATGAATCGAATCCTGTGCTGCCAGTGACGGGGGAGTATAGCGTTCCGTCCGTCAGCGTACCAACATTGCCCTGTGACGGGGGAGTTATCACGGTCATTACAGAGCCAGTACCGCTGCCGCTGCCGCCAGTTCCGTGCGCTTGGCTGTCGATCCCACCCATGCCGCCACCAGAAAAAACAACTATCGCAGAGGAAGGTGTGTAATTATCAGGATAAGATACTGTAATCGTTACAGTTGCCGTGCTTTGCAGTTCACCGTCAGATACGGTATATGTGAAGCTGTCTGTACCCACAAACCCGGCTTTTGGCGTATAACGTACCTTATCACCGACAATCTGCGCCGTGCCATTTTCTGGTTTTGTGATTGCTGTAATGGTCAGCGGCGAGCCCTGTATGTCATAATCGTTTGCAAGAACATTGATCATGACAGCTTGGCCCACATACGTATCTGCACGATCGGCGGCAGCCACCGGTGCATCGTTGACAAATCTCACTTTCACATAAACAGTTGCTGTTGCGTCATACTCACCGTCTGTTATGGTGTATTTGAATGAATCTTCACCGAAGAAGCCTGGATTGGGTGTATACCGCAATCCACCGGCGCTTCTTGATACGATACCATTCGCTGCACTGCCGAAAGATTTGATCGTAGGCACGCTGTCCACATCTTCATCATTCGCAAGCACATCAATCCATACCGCCACGTTCTTATCCGTTGTAACGTGGTCATCTCTGGCGATCGGCGGGTCATTCACCGGAGTCACTCTTATCGTTGCGCTCGCAGATGCCTGAGCATCCATTTCATCTCTGATCGTATAAGTGAACGAAACCGTTCCGAACCAGTCGGATGCCGGTGTAAACGCAACCACCCCGTTAGAGAGTGTCAGGCGGCCCGCCGCCGGATTTGACAGAGCAGAAATGGCGGTGACGCGCATCGAGTCATTCGGCCCTGTTCCGATATCGGCATCGCTGTCGTTCGCAAGCACATTAAGTACAGTGCGCGGCGCATCTTCTCTCATTGTGAATACATCGTCGCGCGCAACCGGTACGGAGTTCACCAGCGTTGTTGCTGTTGTCTCCTTAAGGCGCGTGTTCCCAACGGCGTCGCGTGCCTCAACCTTGATGGTGACAGTCTGGCCTCTGCTATAACCCGTCAGTGTCTCATTGATTGCGCTCTTCCAAGCTGACCATACGCGTCCATCGTGTACACGATACGCAAGTGGAGCCATACCCGAATGTGCGTCGGTTGTTGCTGCGGAAATCGCTATGCTATCGACAGCAGTAACCGTGGTGTTGACCACAATCTCTTCAGGCTGTGTTTTGTCAACCTTTATCGATCTTGTTCCGACAGCCGAGGTATTGCCTGCGTTGTCGATCGCACGGAAAGAGAATACATAATCGCCTGACATATTAAGCGTCCATGTGTCGCCGCTTTGCCATTCGCCGTTATTAACCTTGTACTGATATTCGCTAAATCCGCTGCCCCCCGTATCAGCTCCGCCGCTGAGTACCACTGAAACATTGTTCGGCGTCCATGTGCCGGCTGCATAGGGTGTTTCAGCGCTCGTCATTGTGATATCGGGTGTTGCAGGCGCGGTCAAGTCTATTTTAACTGTTCGTGTTACGGTCGTGTTGTTTCCGCTCTCGTCCGTTACTCTGAACCACACTGTATGCACACCCTGTGATGATAAAGTGATGCTGCTGCCCTCTGTAAAATCAGTACCATTGGTTGATACCTCATAGAGTATATCGTCCGGATCTGTCATATCATCAGTAGCAAGCGCTGCAGAAAGTGTTGTGGCTTTGTTTGTCCACTCTTTTGTGTAATCGGGGGAATAACTAATCTGCGGCTCGCCCGGTGCCTCAAAATCAACCTTGATTTGCTTTGTGCCGACAGCGGAAGTATTGCCCGCATTGTCAACAGCGCGATACGAAACTGTATATATGCCAGAATTATTAAAGGTGTGCGTATCGCCATTTTGCCAGGATCCGCTGTTTATCCTGTATTGATATCCTTCAATACCGCTTCCGCCTGCATCCGTGCTGCCGCTAAGTGTAAATGTCACACTTTCGGTTGCCCATGTGTCTTCGATGTAAGGCGCCCCGTCGCTCACTATTGCTATTTCCGGCATCGTCGGATCTGTCAAGTCAATCTGAACAGTCATGTCGGTTATCCGGCTGTTTCCGCTTCCGTCCGTGACACGGAATGAAACGGTATGCGTTCCCTGTGTTTCCACAGTTGCCTGAGAACCTGCGGCAAAATCGCCGCCATTGACCGCATATTCATATAGGATATCTTCGCTAGCAGTAAAATCGTCTGTTGATCCGCTGGCAGATACCGTCACATATCCATTGATCCAATTACCTTCCGTATATGCAGGGGCTGTGCTCAATGTGGGCACGCTTGGAGGTGTGGTGTCCGCAAGTGTAAACGGACCAAAGTAAGCGGTTCTCTCATTACCTGCATAGTCAACCGCCTTATAATGTATATAGTTTGCGCCAAGCTGGCCAACAGAAACGCTGTAGCTGTTATTTGTACCCATAGATCCCCAGCTTGCTGGCGCATCGGACGTGTTATTAATAACCACATAGCGGTGACTGAATCCGCTGCCGCCAGCCTCATCTTCAAATTGCAGTGTGATGGTCTTTTTCTCAGTATACGTGCCGTTTGCAGTATCGCATGATGCGGTGGGCGCGGTATCATCCCGCACAACAGTGAGGTAGCGCGCCGCAGGCTCGGACCAACTGCCAGCGGCATTGCGCACCTTGAGCGTGATTTTGTAGGTTCCCGCATTCATTTCAGTGAAATCAGTCAACGGGTTCATATCTGTATAAACCGTTTCGCCGTCCAGCGTATACGTCCACTGCCAGTCGGTCAGTGATGCGCCTTTTGGGTCATACGACATATCGATGAATTCTGCTGTTTCCGACATATATGTGAGCAGGCGCCCCGGCATCACTTTAAATTCTGCAATCGGTGCAAGAACAGCATCGTCGCTTGTGGATACATAACGGAAATACGGATCGCTCGAGACACCGTACTCATCAGATACGATTTGCCTGATGACATATTCCTTATCGCGTTCAAATATCGACGGTGCACCAGTAATCCATGTATCCGACATGGTCTCGCGGTAGGCAAAGGACACAGATGCAATGCCCTTTGTCGGCGTTGATTCGAAATCAGAATCATACGAGTTATCCGTCAGCGTGACGTTCAGATCGCTGTCGAGTGCCACTGCGAACCGCGCAACTGGCTTGCGGTGCACATACACCGTTTTAACAAGAATATCTTGATAATAAATATCGTATTTACCTGTCTCGGTAAAGGTGATATCTAAGTTGTTTAAATAAAGACCATGATAGGGTACAAGACCAGTCGAGTTTTCGTAATAAGTATTGTTATGCTGAACACGCCACTTGCCGTCCGGCCAATTCTCATCTGCGGTGTTTGTTTTCTCCGACTCGGGACTGATGGACAGCATATTAGGCTTACCATATATCAGACGTTCTGTATCATTCTCAACAGAATCAATATACACAGAGTAAATGTAATCTGCCATTTGTGCTATCTGGCTGCTGTAATCTATTACTGAATCTTTATCAACAAAAACACCTTTGCCGTTGTTCTTCGCAATAAACGCATTGCCGTCAGCCTCATCGTATCCCCATCCGATATAGTGGATGCTCTCGTTGCCGAGCCGCGCAAGTATTTCTCCAAGCGCCTGAGGATCGGAGAAGTCGCTAACTGCACCGTCCTCTGCATTGATGATGAATCTTTTTGATTCATCGCGCCATTCAGGCTCACGTATAACCTCGGAAAATCTCTTTGTCGCCTCGGTGGCCATACGCACATCAAGAAAGCTGAATAATGTAGGCCGTGCACAGGCGTGGCTGGTGTAGCCCGTCAGTGGGCCAAAGCCATATGCGCCAAAGTCAACAGCAAGCGTGACATCCGTTGATGTGCCGCCGCCAGTCAGCGACCAGTTGACGTGTGTTCCGTTATACCACATCGTCACAGATGTGGATGTGGCTTCAATTTTGATGACTCTTGTTGTCTCAGCGCCGGGCAGTGTGCTCATTGCCAGTCGTGTAAAGCCCGGATATGTTTGAATGTTACCGCTTTCCATATTATGAAATACGTTTACATCAATATCGGTGAATCTGTAGACTTCAAGCACAGGAATTGAGCCAGAAGACGGATAGTTGAGAAACAGAAAATATCCCGACATTCTTCTGTTTGCCAGATTGGTGTTGGATGTCATATGGGTGTTAAAAAGAAATCCGGCACCATCAAGCGCGTCGTAGAAATAGCCTTCCTGTATGGTGAAGTCGAATATTTTCTTGCCGACATCATTATTGGGCATATACATAAAATCTTTAAATGCCGGTCTTCCATAGCCTCGAAAATCTATGTTTGTTTGCCCACCGGTACCATATACATGTATGTGGTTATGTACATTCCACTGCGGCGCATACCCCGGTTGATAAACCTGCCCTGCAAATGAGTCGTTGTAATACGGGCGGTAATACAGAATCTCCGACTCCGTAAAATTGGTGTGGTCATAGATCTCCCAGCCAGCGGAGGTATCTCCTGCGCTCACATCACTGGAATCTACGGCCTGAACCTTTATTTTGTTTAAAGGTATGCCACGTGCTGCCAAAGCTGCAACCAAATCGGCTTCCATATCCGACACATCCGAATCCGAATTTCCCAGCGTCAGCACAATATCAAGAAGATCATCCTGATCTACCCGTATGCTTACGGTCTCTTCCGCGAAGCCAATGCCTGCGCAAACAATCAGCATCGCAAATATGATCACAGAACAGATAAGTCTTGCAAACAGCTTCCTTTTAGGAATTGTGTATTGCGCAATTTTTGATATAGTCTTAACCACCATTATATCCTCCTGCAAATATGTGTTTTGTGTTATGAATAAACTAATTATTCTTTGGTTTAATAAACAAAGAGTTTCACCAAAAACTCACCAAAATCATGTATGAGAAAATTTTGTTGTGCTATTATCCTTTTCAGGTGGGATATACTAAGTTCAGCAATGCTTACTGTAATCGTTCTTCATATTTTTGCTGCTTCCTTGATGCGTTTTGCGCTTTCAAGCGGATGTTACAACAATTGAAAAATTCCATCCACTCGATTATGCCCTGCGATGATTTCGTATCTGTATACAGGGTCACAATTGGACGGACTAACACTGGCGTAATCAATCCGCATTATGGTATACTATCAGCAAGTAGAGCGAGTTTTTCGCCTTCAATTTTCTGAATGGGTTTTTTGGGAAAGGTTAGAGTATTGAGATATCAAGATTCTGTATCATATAAAAACTCCCTTCTTGGGAGTGTGGAGAACCTGTCGTATTTTAGCATCGGCATACCCCCGCTCCGCCATAGCAGCAGCCTTTGTTGCTGCTATTTTTATAACCATAACCGCGTCAATATCAAAATGGCATGCGGCTTCGGTATATACAATCACGGTATAACAACACAATGGAAGGTGCAATATGGAAAAGTATAAGGATCCGCGTCTTTCCGCGCAGGAACGCGCAGAAGCGCTTGTCTCGCTGATGACACTTGAAGAAAAAGCGGCGCAGCTCAAATATGACGCGCCAGCAATCCCCCGGCTCGGACTGCCAAGCTACAACTGGTGGAACGAGGGGCTGCACGGCGTTGCAAGAGCAGGCACGGCCACGATGTTTCCGCAGGCCATCGGCTTGGCCGCAATGTTCGACTGTGAGGCGTTACAGGTTGTTGCACGCATTATCGCTTTGGAAGCACGCGCCAAATACAATGTGTTTTCTAAATATGGCGACAGAGACATCTATAAAGGGCTCACGCTTTGGTCACCCAACATCAATATTTTCCGCGATCCGCGCTGGGGGAGAGGCCAGGAAACGTACGGGGAATGCCCGTTCCTCACATCACGCTTGGGTATTGCGTTCGTGAAGGGGCTGCAGGGAGACGGCCAGTATTTGACGACGGCTGCCTGCGCAAAACACTATGCAGGGCACAGCGGGCCCGAAGCGCAGCGGCACAGGTTTAACGCCGAAATCTGCGAAAAAGATTTGAACGAGACATATTTACCGGCGTTTGAAGCGCTGGTAAAGGAAGCGCACGTCGAAAGCGTGATGGGCGCGTACAACAGACTAAACGGTGAACCGGCTTGCGCGAGTCAGTATTTGATGGGCAAATTGGCCGAATGGGGATTTGATGGCTACTTCGTATCCGACTGCTGGGCCTTATGCGATTTTCATACCGCGCATATGGTGACATCAACGGCGCCCGAATCAGCCGCAATGGCGCTAAAGGCCGGTTGCGACTGCAACTGCGGCTCTGCGTATCTTGATTTGATGCTTGCGTACAAGGAGGGGCTTGTCACAGAGGAGGACATCACAAAAGCGGCGGTGCATCTGATGAGAACGCGCGCGCGGCTTGGGCTGCTTGACGACGCCACCGAATACGACAGCATACCCTACGGCGTTGTCGCCAGTGACGCGCACAAGGCACTTTCTTTAGACTGTGCGCGCAAATCGATGGTGCTGCTCAAAAACGATGGGCTGCTTCCGCTTGATCAATCGAAAATTCAAACGATCGGCGTGATAGGCCCCAATGCGCTCAGCATCGATGCGCTGCGCGGCAACTATTACGGCGATGCCGATGGCTATGTGACATTCCTTGACGGCATTAAAGCGGCGTTTACTGGCCGGGTACATTATGCACAGGGCTGTCATCTGTTTAAAGACAAGATTCAGCCGCTTTCCCAGCCGGGCGACGGCTATGCACAAGCCGTTGCGGTGGCGGAGCAGTCGGACGTTGTGGTGCTTTGTTTGGGGCTTGATGCCACGCTTGAGGGCGAAGAGGGCGATACAGGCAACGCATTCGCTTCGGGCGACAAGCCGGATCTTTGGCTGCCGCAAAGCCAGCGGCTGCTGATAGAGCATGTGCTTGGCGTGGGCAAGCCGACGATTGTGGTGATGGCGTGCGGCAGCTCGGTCAACCCCGATGCGCAAAAGGCCGGTGCGATCATACAGGCGTGGTATCCCGGGCAGATGGGCGGTGCGGCGCTGGCCGACATACTTTTCGGCGTGGTATCACCTTCTGGCAAGCTGCCGGTGACGTTCTATGAGTCGGCAGATGCTTTGCCCCCATTTGAAGACTATGCGATGCAGAATCGGACATACAGATATGCGCGCGGCAACGTGCTGTATCCGTTTGGATACGGGCTGACATATACCAAGGTTGATATTAGCGGCCTTGCGTACGATAAAAGCAGCCACACGGCCAATGTGAGCATCCGCAACACCGGAGGCCATGACACCGACGAGGTTGTGCAGCTGTACATCAAGGACAACGAGTCAAAGTGGGCTGTGCCAAACCACAAGCTGTGCGGGTTTGCACGCGTCAGCCTCAAAACAGGCGAGACGAAACAAATCACCATCGCGCTTGCCAAGGATGCGTTTGATGTGGTGGATGAGAGCGGCAGGCGGTTTGTGGACAGCCAAAGCTTCACGCTGTTTGCGGGTGTTTGTCAGCCTGATGCGCAAAGCTGTGCGCTGTCCGGCGTGGCGTGCCAGAGCCTTGACATTAAGCTGTAACAAAGGTGCGATGCGCCGCAAAAAGCCGGATTGACAAAACACGGCGCATCGTATATATTAATTTTTGTTCTAAAAGACGCGGACAACGTTCCGCGGTATGGGGCATTGGCTCAGCTGGTAGAGCGCTGCGTTCGCAATGCAGAGGTCAGCGGTTCGACCCCGCTATGCTCCACCACGTCGCAATGGACTGCGCTTCGCTCGTTTTCGGGCGGAGCGTTGCTCTTTCCGCCCGAAAATCTCACATGCTTCGTCATAGCTTCTCTTCCGCACCCCTTCGGGGTACAGGCAAAAAGCTACGTTCGCATCGGCTAAGCGCTTGCAAGCGCGCGCTTTTAAGCCCATTTGATTACTACCACCTTTTTGCGGTTGCCGCCTGTGGCGACAGCATCTTGCATCTTTATTGATTAGCACAAGTCAAAGTTCAATTTGGCAAATCAATAGCGTATAATTGCAGCAAGCAATCTTTTTGATGAACGTTCAAGGAAAACAGATAGAGTTTGTAGAATATTTGTAAGGCGTATGTCTTTTTAGATGTAAATCATCATAGTGAGGGGAGATTAATCATGGATATTCTGGTCTATGCCATTAAAATGGAGCTGGATGGCGAGAAATATTACAAAGAACAAGCCGAGCTGAATCGCGATAACAGTTTGTACAAGGTGTTTATGGATTTGGCTAAAGATGAAAGTGAGCATGCCAAAATACTAGAAGACAAAGCCAGAGGACTCTATTACCGATCGAATGACTCTGTTCAAGCATCGGTACAAAATGTGTTTGCGCGGGTATCTGATTTGAAGGACGTTTCTTTGAGTCAGGATCAAGTAGATATCTATAGAGTGGCCTTGGAGATGGAAAAGAAGAGCATTGACCTTTATAAAAAGCTATTAAGCGAGTCGGCAGCTGATGAAGAACTCTATAAATTCCTGATAGCACAGGAAGAAGAGCATTATGAAACTCTTGAAGAGATTATAAAAATCGCAAATCGTCCCAAACAATGGGTTGAAGCTGCTGAGTTTGGTGAAAGAGAAGAGTATTAACAAGGCACGCGGTTTCTTGCGCAAGAGGCCGAGCAATGAAGCGGTACGAAAAATCCCCAATCATGAAGCGATTGGGGATTTTTATGCGGAGCGCCATTTGCTCCGGCGTGGTGGAGATAGCTGGATTCGAACCAGCGACTTCTCGCATGTGAAGCGAGCGCTCTAACCAACTGAGCCATACCTCCATAGTGCAATCGTTATTATAATATATCGTCCCGCGTTATTCAACCACTTTTTCGGATGTCTTTCATTTTTGATTGAATACATGAGCGTGAAACGCGACTCACATAAAAAGCACCATAGCTTTCGATATAGTGTCCAGACTGTCAAAAAAGTATTGAATAAATATTTGTGGGCAAGTCGGGCTTTGCCCGCCTGTGCCCACACCATGCGGTTTTGCGCCGTTTCGAGCGAAGCGAGGAACAAGGCAGAGCGAACAAAACCGATTAATCACCCCAAAAATCTACGCTTTTTGGGGACCCCGATACAGCGGAAAACCAAAGGTTTTTCGACAAGAAAAGCACCATATCTTTCGATATAGTGCCGCATTTGTGGTGGAGAATACCGGATTCGAACCGGTGACCTCTTGACTGCCAGTCAAGCGCTCTAGCCAACTGAGCTAATCCCCCAAAATAAAACTGCACACACAATTGTAACGGCTGGGCGCTGTGCTGTCAACACCCAATATGCTCACCAAAACCGCTGCGCGCATACCCCGATTGCCATACACAACGGCCATTTATATGTTATAATCAGCCATCAGCTCAAGGAGGCCGCCATGCAAATACGCACCATAGAAAAAGAAGATTTGCCGCAGCTGGCCGCGCTATACAAGCAATTTTGGAACGAAGAGTGCGACATCTGCACCATGCAGACACAGCTTGAAAAGCTGCAAACAAATGATGCATATATTCTGCTGTGCGCGGTGATGGGCGGCCGCTTGGCCGGTTCTGTTATGGGCATTGTGTGCAGCGAGCTTTACGGCAGCTGTCAGCCGTTTCTCGTCGTCGAGAATGTGATTGTCGATCAAAGCTGCCGCCGCGAAGGTGTGGGGCGTGCGCTGATGTGTGAGCTCGAAAATCAAGCCAAAATGCGCGGATGCAGCCAGATGCTGCTTGTGACAGAGCAAAGCCGTCATGATGCGCGTGCCTTCTACGAAGCACTCGGCTTTGGAACGAATTATAAGGGGTATAAGAAGAAGCTGTGAGAGGGAACTATTTGCCTTCAGTCACTTTGAAAAGTTTTTGCATTATTATCTCTGTTGCTCCGTTTGCAATGACAATCACATCATCGCCATATTCAACGGTTTCGTGATCACTAGGAACTTTCAGTAATCGGCTTGTACAGCTTTTGTTCAGTCCAATTGCGATGATATTGTATTTGTTTTTCAGATCAATAAACATGTCGCCATATGCTGAGCCTTTGTATGGATTGGTGTCATTGATTTTATATTGCTGAATATCATACTCTGATTCATTATTTGTGGAGGTGATTAAATCCTTTGTATAGTCAGCGACTGCTGGTTCAAATATATAACTGGCAACTAGCTTTGAAGCGATCTCATTTTTTGATAAAACATAAGTAACCCCGGCATTCACAAAAGTATCTTTTAAGTCCGAGTTTTCGAGAATAACCACAAATTCAACTTGCGGATAGATTTTTCTAATATTAATTATCGAAATCAGTTTGTCAGAGTCGCTGCCGCTATTTAGAAATACCACATTAGCCTTTTGGATATTGAGTAAGTTGAGCGAATCGTAGTTTTTTAAATCGGAAAAACATACAAACAATTGTTTAGGATTAAAGTTTTGAGGGATTAAGTCTATATCATCTTTGTTGCATGTCATCACAGCAACCTTTTTATCAGAATTGATAAGTTGTATCGCAACATCTTCAGCAAAGGCATCCCAACCAATAATAATGATATGATTTGAAAAATCAGTACCCATTAAACCTAATCTCCTTTTTTCTGAATGCTTACGGAACATATTTGTGATTTGCCCGATAATTAATCCAAGCATGCCAATGCTAAATACGATGAATATAAAGGCGATGATTTTGCCTACTAAAGAAATTGGAAATAAATCGCCGTATCCAACTGTTGAAATGGTGACGATAGAATACCAAAATGCATCAAAGAAAGAATGTATTGTTCCCTCTTCTGGGTTTTCTGCGATCACAAGTATGCATAACAATAAAAGATACACTGGAATACCGATTGCTAATATATGAAGTATTCTCTTCTTCTTCATGATAATATCCAAACAATCTGATAACAATATGCATATTAATTTAATATATCCTATAATAAACCAAAAAGCTTGAAAAGTAAAGACTCTAAGGTGAGGCGTGTGTAGGAAGCGCTCATCATTGCTGCGATTATAAGGATAAAATGAGTTCACAGAAACTTTTCGCTCATAATCACCATTTGCGAGAGTTCATCGCAGTCCTTTTCAAAAGGCAGCTGCTTGGAAGCCTGCAGCACGCAAATGCCATGCACAAGGCCCCAGCAGTACAGCACCAATTCATTGACACTTCTTTGTTCATCGGCATACGCAGCCTTATACCGCTCCACGGTTTGGTAGAGCACTGCGAACGGATGCCCCGGGTGTAAGTGGTCTGTTTTTTCACATGCATTTTTCACCGGTCGTTTGGCATCGCTGAAAAACAACAGCCGCATATACTCTGGGTTTTGGGCAAAGAAGCGCACGTAAGCAACGCCGATTCGTTTCAGCTGCATTTTGGGTTCGTCGGTGCTTTGCGCTGCTGCCGATAGCGCTTTGCCAAAGGCCGACATCGTTTCCTGCGTAATTGCGGCGATCAGCGCGTCCTTGTCTTTAAAATGGCGGTAAGGCGCCGTTTGGCTCACCTGACACGCCTTGGCCACTTTGCGCAGCGAAAGCCCGTCGTAGCCCTCGTTGTTAAGTATCACAAGCCCCTTTTGTATCAGCTCAGATTTTAAATCGCCGTGATGATAGTTGCTCTTCATGTTGCTTCCTTCAAAATAGTATTTACGAAAAAATTATAGCATTTAATGTTGACAAAGTAAACATTGCTCTCTATAATCAAGTTGACGCTGTTAACATAGGAGATTATGAAATATGAAAAAAGTTCTAATCGTATCCGATAACGAATATCAGGTGCCGCAAGTGCTCGAAGAAAAACTCAAAGCGCATCTCAAAGGGCGCGGCTTTCAAATCGAGCAGACGCAGATCTCACGCGGCGATATTGCGTTTTGCATGGGCTGTTTTGGATGCTGGATCAAAAAGCCGGGCGAGTGCGTGATGGCCGATGCGATTGGGCTGATCAACAAAACATCGATGCAAAGTGATGTGGTTATTTATCTTTGTCCGGTTGTTTTTGGTCAGTTTTCCGCAAACATCAAGGATGTGATCGATCGCTGGCTGCCCAACATGCTGCCGTTTTTCATCACACGAAAAGACGGCTCAACCATGCACCCGCCGCGGTATGAAAGCTATCCCAAGCAGATCATGATTGGCTACGGCGATGCCATAACCGACGAAGATGCGCAATTGTTCATCGATATCAACAAGCACAGGCTTAATGCACAGACGTTGATTTTCCGCGGCAATAATGAAGAGAGCATAATCGATGAAATCGAGAAAACGGATTTGAGCAGAATAGGGGCAGTATTATGAAAAACGTGGTTATATTAAGTGCCAGCCCGAAGGCAAGTGGGCTAGTCACCTCTGAGTTTCTGGCATCATTGGCAGAAGAGCGCCTGAAGCGTGACGGAATGTCACTCAGCCGCTTTGATGTGCGCGCATGCATCAAGCAATGTGACAAGGCGTTTGCCGCAATGCGGTCGGCCGATGCCATCGTTATTATGCTGCCATTGTATTATTTCTGCCTGTCGGGTATGCTGATGCGTTTCTTGCAGGACTACGCGCTGCAAAAACCAGAGGCAAAGGCGCAGAAGGTTTATACGTTTGTCAATTGCGGATTCCCCGAGCCGGAGATCAACAGCGAGGCGATACGGGTGGTGCAAAGCTTTTGCCGTCACATCGGCGCGTCGTTTCGAATGGGTGTGGGTATTGGCGGCGGCGGTATGCTGGCTGGTGCCAAAGACGCGCCGTTCATGAAAAAAACGATGCAGTCCATTGCTGATGCGATTGATATCATTTCAAGCGATATACAAGGCGATGTGCCTGCTCTGCCCAAAACGATAAGCATCGGCATCAATTTTCCAAGTCGGCTTTACTTTTTCATGGGAAACTGGGGCTGGAGTCAGGCCTCGCGTCAGAACGGCCTGAAAAAAAAGGATCTGTATGCAAAGCCTTATTGTCTGTAGGGCTCAGCTTTTTTTGACACAGTACGCAGTATGGGGCATGTCGGTGTTGCGGTAGTGCTTGATAAACTGCCCCACCGCCGTCATGCCATTGCGTATCGCGACATTTTGGGACGCAGCATTGGTGTCGCGAATAATCGAGTAAACCTCTGTGGCTGCTAGCTTGCCAAATGCGTATTCTTTGCATGCGATGGCGGCTTCGGTGGCATAGCCTTTGTGCCAGTGCTCTTTATTAAAAAGATAGCCAATCTCAAGCACCGGCTTGCCTTCATAGTCTTGAATGGTAAGGCCGCATTGACCGATCATCTCATCGGTTTGCTTAAGAACAACGGCCCAAAGCCCAAAGCCGTCCTTTTCATACCGCTCCAGCTGTCCGTTAAGCCACCGCTGTACTTCTTCTTCATCAAAAGCGCCTTCGTAAGCGTACATCACGACGTCATCCTGCATGATCTGACATAGCGCCGGAAAATCCGACTGCGTCATTTGGCGCAGATAAAGCCTCTCTGTTTGAAGTATCATCGTGAATCTCCATATGATAATTGTGGTGTTTAAGACTATACCATATATGATGTCATTATCCAAGCAGTCGGATTTGTCTGTTAGCGGAGAGTATGCTATAATCGGCAGCGTTAAAAAGCATCATGAATTTGAGGTGACAGGCTTATGGCTATCGAAAACGTCAGGCAATATTTTCAGCAGTGGCAGATCGATCATCGCATACGCGAATTTGATGTATCCAGCGCAACGGTGGAGCTTGCGGCCAAAGCGCTTGACTGTGAGCCAAAGCGTATTGCCAAAACCTTATCGTTTATGGTCGGCGATAAAGCTGTATTGATTGTTGCCGCGGGCGATGCCAGAATCGACAACGCAAAATATAAAGCGCGGTTTGCGGCCAAAGCCAAAATGCTGTCTCCTGAAGAGGCGGTTCACCTTGTGGGTCATGCCGTTGGCGGGCTGTGTCCGTTTGCCATCAAAGACGGCGTGGAAGTGTTTCTGGATGCTTCCTTAAAGCGTTTTGATACGGTTTTCCCCGCTTGCGGGAGCAGCAACAGCGCTATCGAGTTGAAATTGCATGAGCTTGAAGCTTATTCGCGCTGCAGCGGATGGATTGACGTGTGTAAGGACTGGCAATAGCTTTTTTCACTTTATTACGCTTGCTTTCTTGATATTGAATCACTTCGGTATTATAATCCAATTAATCACAGCGAATTGATATTTCCCTGCGCATAAAACTTGTATGCATAAAATCAAAAAAAGCGAGGTGTATAACATGAGTTATTGTCCAAGCTGCGGAAAGGAAAGCCCCGAAGGCGATTTGTTCTGCTTGTCATGCGGCACGCGGATTGCGCTTTCTGAGGATAATGTGACTCAAGAAGCTGCAATGTCCTCCGACACTTTGGAGGCAGAAGAGGATGCGCAAACACCCATTGCAGAAATGGTTGATGAAGACCCAATGCAGCAGGACAAAGAGCCATCCGAAATGACTGTTTTGCCGGTGGATGCACAGTTGCCCTTAGATAAGCCATCAGATTTAGCTTCAGATACAAAAACGTTAAAAAGGACATATACCTTTCGCAATACCGGCGTTGGGCTGATTGCGGTTGGCGTGCTGCTGATTGCAGCGGCATCGCTGCCGCTTTTGCTGAATTTGCTGCCAGATTTGATGCGAAATTCTGATTTTTTGATTTTTCAAGCATCTGTGTACGCCATGATCGCCATAGCGGTAACGGTATCCACACGTGCAAAAGGCCCTGATCTTTCGATCGGGTCGATGATGGCCGCGGCGGCTATCGTTTGCACGATGGTTTATAACGCTGGCAATTCGCTTGCTTTAGCGATACCCGTCTCGATTGCTTTTTGTGCGGTTATCGGTTTAATCAGCGGCGCGCTGATTTCTTATCTAAAAATCCCTGCGGTGATACTGACATTGCTGACCGGCATACTTATTCGACAAATTATAACATGGATGATGATGGAAATATATACCATAAGAAGTGTCATCATCAATGACTTGTCTTTATGGGCCGCTATAGCGGGAGCGGCCGTGCTTGTGACGATGGCTCTATTCGCGTTTTTTTCATCGCTTGGCGTACCCATATTCAAAAGAAATAATGAGAGCGGCAGAAAGACCAAAGCGCTTGCATACATGGCCAGCGCGATGATTGCGGCGATTGCAGGCACATTTTTGCTGCTGTTGGCACAAGGTCCCGCACATATGATTGGTGTGGGATATGAAGGCTATATACTGTTCGTTTTTGCTGTGCTCGTAAGCAGTCGCATACTTGACAACAGGGTTGCGCCGGTGTTGTTTTGCCTGCTGCCTGCCGGTATATGGACAATGGTGTCTTTTGCATTCGGTATGTACGTCAGCGATTTCACGATACAAAGTGTGATCGGGGGCGGCATCGCACTGATAATGCTAATCGTTGCATATATCGGCCGATATGAAAAACGTAAAAAAGCGGCTGTCGGTTCTATGCCGATGATCAATATTGAACGCGCCCAATCATAAAAAAAGAGGCTGCCCGTTATTTGGACAGCCTTTTCTGTGTGCGTATCAGCCAATCGCCGGAATGGTGGAAAAACCTTTTTCCAGCATTTCATCGGTGTATTCGATGTCTTTCAAGTTGCCCGACAGATATTCCTCGTATGCGGCAAGGTCAAAGTTGCCGTGACCGGACAGGTTAAAGAATATGGTTTTGGCTTCGCCTGATTCCTTGCATTCAAGCGCCTTTTTGACCACGTGCGCGATGGCATGGGCCGATTCGGGCGCAGGCAGTATGATTTCGTTGCGTGCGAACAAAACGGCTGCCTTGAACACCTCGGTTTGGTTAACAGCCGCCGCACCCACGATGCCGTCATGATAAAGCTGAGAGAGCAGGGATGAATCGCCATGATAGCGCAGGCCGCCGGCGTGTATGCCTGCCGGTATAAAATCGTGACCGAGTGTATACATCTTCGCGATGGGGGCCATCTTTGCGGTGTCGCCAAAGTCGTAGGCGAACTTGCCCTTAGTCAGCTTGGGGCAAGCCGAGGGTTCAACGGCAATAAACTCTGTTTTGGTACCGCTTTTGATTTTGTCATGCACGAACGGGAATGCGCAGCCAGAGAAATTGGACCCGCCGCCGTTGCAGCCAATCACGATATCCGGGTACTCATCAATCTTCTCAAACTGTTTTTTGGCTTCAAGGCCTATGATGGTTTGATGCAGTATCACGTGGTTGAGAACGCTGCCCAAAGCGTAATGCGTATCATCGCGCATGGCCGCGTCTTCAACGGCTTCGGATATGGCGATGCCAAGGCTGCCAAGCGAGTTTGGGTCTTTCGCGAGTATCGCGCGGCCAGCATTTGTTTCAATGGAGGGGCTTGCGAAAATATTCGCACCGTATGTCTGCATCAGTATTTTTCTGTAGGGCTTTTGATCGTAGGATACGCGCACCATATAGACGGTGCATTCAAGCCCGAAAGTTGCGCACGCGATGGAAAGCGCACTGCCCCACTGGCCTGCACCCGTTTCGGTTGATAAACGCTTGATGCCTTCAATTTTGTTGTAGAATGCCTGCGGCAATGCGCTGTTGAGCTTGTGGCTGCCCGAAGGGTTGGTGCCCTCATATTTGTAATAAATCTTTGCGGGCGTGCCAAGCGCCTTCTCTAAGCGGTATGCGCGCACAAGCGGCGAGGGCCTGAAAGCGGCGTAAAGCTCCCGAACCTCTTTGGGTATGTCGATATAACGCTCGGTGGAAACCTCCTGCTCGATCAGCGCCTTTGCGAAAAGCGGCTCTAAATCGGAAGGCTGCGCCGGCTGCATTGTCATCGGATGTAAATAAGGCAGCGGCTTATTGGGCATATCCGCCATGATGTTGTAATACTGCTTTGGCAGCTCATCCTCAGTTAAAAAAACCTGGTTGGGTATTTTTTTGCTCATGATACTCGTCTCCTCTTTTTCTTGTTATATTGTGCGTCAACAAGAATCCAATCTCTTCGCGTCTCATCTCATCTCAAGGCTCCTGCGAGCCAACATGCGTAAAATGCATTCTTGTGAACTTATGCTACAGTATACGACAGAAAATGTCTTTGTGTCAACTGATTGAACATATGCATCTGGCATGATCAAAAAGCTATTGACAGATGATAAAACGTGAGATAAATTATGATTGACTGAACATTCAATCAAAGGAGCGTGTATGGCACCAAGAACTGAAGAGCAAAATAAAATGCTCAAGGATGAGCGCAGAGAGCAGATATTGTCTGGTGCGCTCAAAGTATTTGCGATGCGTGGTTTTTCGGCTACACGAATACAAGATATTGCAAAGGAAAGCGGCATCAGTCACGGACTTATTTATCACTATTTCAAATCAAAGGAAGACATATTCTTTGAGCTTGTTGCAAGGGCTGTGCATGGTGCGGCGCAATCGCTCGTGATGGTGAAAAATATGCCAATATCACCCTTAGAGAAGGTGCGGCAGACGGCCCGTTATATACTTGATGCAATCGATCAAGGGCGGGAAACATCCTATTATTATCTGATCGTTATACATGCTGCTGTGATGGATAGTGCATCGGAAGAAAAGAATAAATTGTTTGCGAAAATGGATGAGCCCACTCAGGCATTCATGAGTATATTGGCCGAAGGGCAAGCAAAGGGAGAAATTGCAAAGAGCAATCCTGCTGATATGGCCTTTGTATTTTTTGCCGCAATTCAAGGAATTGCGGTCAGCAAGCTAATGGTGTCTGATTTTAAGATGCCTGATGCCGAAGTATTGGTTCACATGGTTAAGAAAAAAGGATGAGGAGAAAAAGATGAAGAAGATTGTCATTATTGGCGCGGGCATTGCGGGACTGACCTGTGGTATCTATGCAAGACTGAACGGATTTGAAACACAAATATATGAAATGCACAGCATACCGGGGGGCGAATGCACAGGATGGGACAGGGGCGGTTATCATTTTGACGGCTGCATACACTGGTTGATGGGTACAAAAAAAGGTACAGATTTGAACGATTTGTGGCAGACGACCGGCGCGCTTTCGAATAAGACGGCCGTTATCAACCACGAGGTTTTCTCGCGCTATGAGGAGGATGGGCGTTTCGTCAATTTCTATACGGACGCTGACAAGCTCAAAAGCCATTTGATTGAAATATCCCCCAAGGACCGCAAAGAAATAGAGAAGCTGTGCAAAGCGCTTAAAGCACTGGGGGACTTTGGAATGCCGCTTGATAAGCCGATGGATAAAATGTCTGCCAAAGATGGGCTGAAATTTGTCGCAAAAAACATGAGCAAGCTGCGTTTGCTGTCACGCTACAATAAAATGACGATGGACAAATTCGCGCAGCTTTTTAAAGAACCAATGCTTAGGCGGGCGTTCTTATCGTATATCCCAAGCGGCTACATGGCAAACGCGTTGGTGCTGACAATGGCCAGCCTGCATGCCGGTGATTCAGGCGTTCCTGAGGGCGGCTCGCGCGCGCTTGCCAAGAGAATGGAGCAAAGATACCGTGATATCGGCGGCGCGGTTTTCTACAATCAAAAGGTAAAGGAAATCATTGTTGAAAATGGAAAAGCGGTTGGGCTTCTGATGAGTGACGGAAAGCAAGTGTTCGGCGATATCATCGTCTCTTGCGCTGACGGATACGCCACACTTTATCAAATGCTTGGCAACAAGCATACGCCCGATGTATACAGTAAGCTGTATGAAAATCCGAAGGCGCATTTTCTGCCGACATGTGCGATTGTGTACATGGGTTTGAACTGTGAGATTTCAGAAGCGTACCGCGCAATCGAAATTAAGAGACCTGAACCCACCCGCATCAGCGGCGTGCAGATGCAAACGATAGGTCTGCTCAATTACGCGTATGACAGCACGATGGCACCGAATGGGAAAACGGTGTTGGCGTGCTATTACGAAGCGGATTATGATTACTGGCATGCGCTTCATCAAGACAAAGAAAAATACCGGCAAGAAAAAGAGAGGCTGTGCAGTGATGCCAAAACGGTTTTGATCGAGCGTTATCCAGAGGCGGCTGGCAAAATAGAAAAAACGGATGTGGTGACGCCAATGACATATGTACGCTACTGCGATGCATGGCGCGGCGCATGGATGAGCTGGGGCGACGGCACACGTGATATTCCGAGTTATCATTCGGGCGTGCTGCCGGGTCTTGATAACTTCCTGATGGCCGGCATGTGGACACTGCCGCCAGGCGGATTGCCGGGCGCGGCTGCGGCAGGACGCTTCGCAGCGCACAGAATATGCATGAATGAAGGCATTGCGTTTAAAACAAGATAAGCAAATAAGCAAAAGGCCGCACGATAAGCGGCTTTTTTGCTGCATTCAATAGCATCCCGACAAGTAATAGAGTCATATAAATATGTATTGATTCAAACACTCTCATCATGTATAATGCATCATTGCCATATACGCCAATAAAATAGACATATATGGGTATTGGTATAAGCATCAAGCTATCAGGCAAATGATATGGGGGCGTTATTATGCAGGCCATCATCACTCTCGAAAACGTTTCAAAGGAATTTAAGGTTCTCAACAGACGTGAAGGATTAAAAGGCACTTTTCTCGATATTTTTTCGCGCAACTTCAATTTCATCAAAGCGGTCAACGATGTGACAATGGACATCATGCCGGGTGAGATTGTGGGCTACCTTGGGCCAAACGGCGCGGGAAAATCCACAACAATCAAAATGATGACCGGTGTGCTTGAACCGACGAGCGGCAAAATTGTCGTCAATGGCCGCATACCTTATCAGGACAGAGCCATAAATGCGGAAAATATCGGCGTTGTGTTTGGGCAAAGAACGCAGCTTTGGTGGGCGCTGCCCGCGATCGAATCGTTTAAAATTCTCAAGGAAATCTATCGCATAGACGATCAGGCGTACAAGGATAATCTCGCGTTTTACGAGAGCTTGACGGGCGCTGGCGAGCTCTATATGAAAACGGTACGGCAGATGTCGCTTGGGCAAAGAACGCTTTGCGATATACTGGCCTCGTTTCTGCATAACCCCAGCGTTGTGTTTTTGGATGAGCCGACGATTGGGCTTGACGTTTCGATGAAGGATAAGATCCGCAAGCTGATACTGGCGCTGAATAAGCAAAAGGGTACTACGGTGATATTGACGACGCATGATATGGGCGACGTGGACGCACTTTGCAACCGCATTGTCATCATTGATAAGGGCACGATGCTCTATGACAACAGTATTGAGAACCTGCGCAGCTTTTTTGGTGCCTACAGGACGCTCAAACTCGTTTTTAATAAGGCAGATGCGTCAGCAGCACCACTTGAAAAAACGGTGCTGGAGATAAAAGAGCTGCTTGCAAACCAGTTTCCTCATGCAAAATCATTATCCGTGAGCGCCGATGAAAAATGGGTCGATATTTTGCTCAATGAGGACGAGGTACCGATGATGAAGGTGGTCGGATGCATTCAGGAAAAGCGCAAAATCGTGGATATGACGTTAAAGGAAATTTCCACAGAGAGCGTGATCAAGAAGATTTACGAGGGTGGTCTCGAATGACGATTATAAGGCGTTTTACATTCGGAAGATATATGTCCTTGGTTAAGGCTGGTGTCATGGAAAGCCTTGTGTTCCGCGCGGGCATGATCGTCACGTTTTTTGGCAACATTGCGTATTTAATTGTGATCTATTTTCTGTGGAGGGCCATCTATGCATCAAGCCCCACGGATACCGTAAACGGCATGACATTCTACGATACGATGATCTATCTGGTTCTGGCATCGGCGCTGTTCAATTTTATGGAGCGCTTTATCGTCTGGTTTATGGGACGTGACTTTCAGTCCGGCAAGATCATCAACGATATGATCAAGCCGATGGGGTATCAGGCGTACGTGTTTTTTTATTCGGCAGGCGGTTATGTCATCGCTTTTTGCACCACGTTTTTGCCCACATTCATCGTTGTCTGCCTGCTGACAAACGGAGCGATTGCGCTTAGTGTCAATTTGCTCTACTTTGTTGCAAGCGTGTGCATGGCCGTTTTGATCAACTTCTGCATCGATTTCTTTGTGGGTACGATCTGCCTGTATACGCAGTCGGTATGGGGCGTGAATATAATGAAAGAGGTTGTTGTGGCGCTGCTATCGGGCGCGGCGATACCGCTGGCCTTTTTTCCAGACGCTTTGAGGGTAGTCGTTAATTATCTGCCGTTTCAAGCCATATACAATGCGCCGCTGCAAATATTGATTAATAAAACATTTGAAACCAAGGATTATTTGAACATGCTCGTTTCTCAGCTTATCTGGGTTGTCGTGATGATGGTGATAAGCCGCGTTTTCTGGCATTATTCCAAACGCATCATCACGGTGAATGGGGGATAAACCGATGAAAAAGAGAAGCATTCGCTTTTATCTGCATATTTACAGAATGATACTGGCGCAGGACTTAAAGAGCAAAATGAGCTACCGGGCCGATTTTGTGATATCCACAATCGGCATGATACTCGTCAATATCACAGGCTTTTTTACGTTTTGGATTATTTTTGAAAATTTTCCCGAGATCATGGGCTGGACGTTCAATGAAATGCTGTTTTTATACGGCTTCTCGTTGCTCGCGCTGACGCCTGTCCAATGCTTGTTTGATAACAACTGGAACTTGAGGTTTCATCTTTACAGCGGGGATTTTATTAAATACTGCTTTCGGCCACTCAATCTTTTCTTCTATTATATGTCCGAAGTATTTGATATCAAGGGGCTTGGGCAGTTTGTGTTTGGCACGGTGATGGTGGTATATGCTTGGATGCAGCTGCAAATACCGTTTACACTGTTTACGCCTGTTATGCTGCTCATCTGCTGGTTCTCGTCATCAATGTTTATGATCGCACTGATGAATATGGCGGCGGCGACTGGCTTCTGGCTGCTCAATTCGGGCTATGTCATGGTTTTTGCGATCAAGTTTAAGGATTATGCGCGTTATCCGGTGACCATTTTCAGCTCGGTATTTAAGTTCATATTCACGTTTATCATACCGATTGCCTTTATTTCGTACTACACAAGTCTGTTTTTCTTGCGGCCGGATGAGGTTCCGCTGCTGACCTATTTGTCACCGGTTTTAGGCGTGTTGTTTTTCTATTTAAGCTATAAGCTGTGGATGAAGGGTGCGATGGCGTATTCGGGAACAGGATCGTAAGCTTATCATGAATGAAAGGCTGAAACGCAAATTTTCAGGTTGATTTTTTGAATCAGTGTTGTTATAATCAGTTTTGCGGCTTTTGATACCGTGTTACAAGGGCCGCTGGTGTTATCGGAAAAAGAGGTGAAACAATATGAAAAAAGGTATACATCCCGAATATCATGAGTGTACGGTAACGTGCGCATGCGGTGCAACATTTACCACCGGCTCGGTCAAAGAGAATCTGAAGATCGAAATATGCTCTTCGTGCCATCCGTTTTTTACCGGCAAGCAAAAGCTTGTGGATACGGGCGGCAGAGTTGATCGTTTCAACAAAAGATACGGCATTAAATAATTATGCTCTTTTGGGCTTCCAAAGGCGATGCCTTTGGGGCAAGCTTTCAGGCAGACCGGTTTTCGGTCTGTTTTGTTTTGTTTGTATCAAATCATAGGGGATGATTTTGTTGTTGTTTTGATGTATACTTGTGCCCATAGCGAAGAAAAGAGGCGAATGATGAAAAAAAGCAATATAGGCGGCCAAGGTGTGCTGGAAGGCGTGATGATGCGCGCTCCGTCGATGAGCGGCCTGGCTGTAAGAAAGGCAAGCGGTGAAGTCGTCTTTGAGAAACAGGCGGTCAAATCGCTGGCTAAAAAGAATAAGTTTTTTGGCTTCCCGATTATTAGGGGAATCGTATCCTTCGTGGATATGCTCATGTTTGGCGTCAATACAATCACAAAATCGGCAAAGCTGTATGATGATACGGATACTTCTGCCGAGCCCACAAAGCTGGAAAAGTACATCGCCAAAAAATCCGGCAAAGATCCTATGGATGTGGCGATGGTTTTTGCGGTCATAATCGCAATGGGACTGGCAGTGGGTATATTCTTTGTGCTGCCCACCGTGCTGGCCAATTTGTTAAGACCACTTATCGGCTCGCCGCTGCTGATGAACCTGATTGAAGGCGGCATTCGCCTGACGTTGTTTATCATCTATATCGTCGGCATCACGTTTATAAAGGATATACGACGCGTTTTTATGTACCATGGTGCGGAGCACAAAACAATCAATTGTTTTGAAAATGAAGAGCCGCTGACGGTGGAAAACATACAGAAATACAAAACACTGCACCCAAGGTGCGGCACCAGCTACATGCTGCTTGTGGTTGTGCTGTCCATACTTTTGTTTTCGCTGCTTGGCTGGAGTCCTGTGTGGTATGTGCGTATCGGTCTGCGTTTGCTGATGCTGCCGTTTGTCGCCGGCATCTCGTACGAGTTTTTGAAGTTTGCGGCCAAAAGCGACGCACTGTTCTTTCGCATCATACGCTGGCCGGGCATGATGCTGCAGAAGCTGACCACCAAGCCGCCGGATGACAGCATGGTGGAGGTGGCGATTGTGGCCTTTAGCGTTGCGAATGACGAAATGGATGAGGAATCGCTGCATACGCTTGCACAAAGCTTTTACAGAGAGCCTAAAAAGAAGGCCGAGTCGGTGGACGTGCAGGAAGCAGTCGGCGAGGCGGCCGAATAAACAGTATGGTATCCGGCAGGCAGCTTTACACGCAAATCGGTGCAATGTTAAGTGCTGCGGGTATACCCGAGTCGCAGGCTAAGGCACGTGTGCTGATCGCACATCAACTGGATATTGGTCTGGGAGACGTGTTTATATATCCGCAAATTGATTCCCAAACGCAGGCGCGGATCATGGCGATGGCGCAGCAGTGCGTGAGCGGCATGCCTGTTGAATATATCACAGGGCGTGCGTATTTTCGTCGGGCTGTACTTGAGGTGTCTGAATCGGTTTTGATCCCTCGTGCGGAAACAGAGCTTGTGGCAGAGCGGGCCATCGAACTGATTGCTCAAAACGCATACACAACGGTGCTGGATCTTTGCACAGGCAGCGGCTGCATCGCGATTTCATTGGCGACGGAAACACAGGCGAGTGTGGAGGCATGTGACATCAGCAAAGAAGCGCTGCGAATTGCACACCGCAATGCCAAAGCGAATGCCTCCCGTATTCAGTTTTTCAACAGCGATATGTTCGGTTCCGTATTGCGTACGTATGACATCATTATCAGCAATCCGCCATATATCAGCCGCGACGAATACGCGCAGCTAGACAAAAGCGTGCGTATGCATGAGCCGCGTCTGGCGCTGATTGCAGGCGACGGGCTCGATTTCTATCGCATCATCGCGGCCAAAGCGCTGCAGCACATCAATACGGGCGGCGCACTTGTGCTCGAGATCGGCGCGCAGCAGGCCGCAGATGTTATGAATCTGCTCAAAGACGGCGGATTCGGATGTGTGTCGATAGGGCAGGACTATTCCGGCAGAGACCGCATCGTGACCGCCTGGAAATAACAGTATGAGAAGAATGGATGAATCGGTATGTTAGACAAACTTGAAGCACAAAAGAGACGGTTCGCAGAGCTTGAGCAAAGCCTTTCATCGGCCGATGTGATTGCCAATCAGGAGCTTTATACAAAATTGGCGCGTGAGCATGCCTCGCTGACTGAGGTGATGGATATGTATAACCGTTTTCTTGATAACCGCACACAGATGAGTGACCTTGAACATATGGCAAACGATGCGGACGACGAGATAGCCGCTATGGCCAAAGATGAGCTGGAGCAGCGCATAAAGGATGACAAAACAATGGAAGAGGCGCTCAAGCTGCTGCTTGTGCCCAAGGACCCCAGCGATGACAAAAATGTTGTGCTGGAGATCAGAGCGGGTACCGGCGGGGATGAAGCGGCGCTTTTTGGCGGTGATCTTTGGCGCATGTATACGCGCTATGCCGAACGCAGTGGGTTTGCGATTGAACGGCTTGGCAGCAACCTGACAGAGCTTGGCGGTGTGAAGGAATTAACGCTGCTGATTTCTGGACGCGGCGCTTATGCGCGGCTCAAATATGAAAGCGGCGTGCACCGCGTACAGCGTGTACCCGAGACGGAATCATCCGGCCGCATCCATACCTCCGCGGCGACTGTGGCTGTGCTGCCCGAAGCGGAGGATGTGGACATACAGATCAATCCCAATGATCTGCGCATCGATGTGTACCGCTCGTCCGGCAACGGCGGCCAGAGTGTCAACACGACCGATTCAGCGGTGCGTATCACACACGAGCCAAGCGGCCTTGTGGTGACGTGTCAGGATGAAAAGTCCCAGCTTAAGAACAAAGAAAAGGCGATGAAGGTGCTCAAAGCGCGGCTTTATGATATCGCTCGGCAAGCGCAGGAAGACGCGATGTCGCAAAGCCGTAAAAGCCAGGTTGGATCGGGAGATCGCAGCGAACGCATCCGCACGTATAACTTTCCGCAGGGCAGGGTAACGGACCATCGCATATCGCTGACGCTTTATAAGCTGGATCAGTTTCTGGATGGTGAAATGGATGAGATGATAGACGCGCTGGTGCTGGATGATAAAACACGCGCACTCTCCGCGCAGGATGAGAACCAATAAGCGATGAAGCGGCATCATTCGGTGCCGCTTTATTATATGAAGATCCTACAGGCCGCGTATATCTGGCAGCGGCCAGATGACAAAAGGCGCTTTTCCCAGTACGCGTTCCCTAGACAGGGGGCCGATGTCGCGTGAATCCATCGATATGTTGCGGTTATCACCCATCACGAAAACGCAGTTATCCGGCACAACAAATGGCCCGTATTGCCGGGAATGTCCGTCAAAGCCGTTGAAGTAGGTGTAATCCGCATGTTCGGGGACATCGTTGATGTAAAGCACACCGTCTACAATTTTTAGCTCGTCGCCCTGAGTGCCGATCACGCGTTTGACAAATGTTTTGCCGGGTTCGTTGGGATAGGTACAGATGATGACGTCACCATGCTCGGGTTCGCGAAACCAGTACGTCACACGTTCCATAAAAACATACTCGTTGTCGTGCAGCGTCTGCTCCATGGATTTGCCGTCAACACGGACAAACTCGAACACAAAGAAACGAAGACAGAGCGCAATTGCCAGCGCTGAGACAACAAGAAAAAACCAACTTCGCCGCTCTTTTTTGATATAGTTGGCTTTTCGCTGTACGCGAGACTCGATTTGCTCATCGCCTTTTTGGGCGTTTTCATAGCTCATTGGGCAGTATCCTCTTCAATCGTTTAATAAAATCCTGATGGGATAGCATCACGATATGCGCGCAGCCAAGGCATTTGATCTTCACATCCATGCCCACACGGATGACGCGCCATTTGTTCTCGCCGCACGGGTGCGGCTTTTTCATTTGCACGATGTCTCCAAGATTGTATTGCACACGGGCCTCCAAAATATATGCCGCAACGATACCTTCTTTATTATACAGCGATTATGAGGATTTTCAACCATTATCAGTGAACGACCCATTTATAACGTGAAATATATGATTACCCATGGTATCGGCATTATGACATTGATTCTAAGGACGGGTAAAACGCCGCCCCAAGCGAATCAGGTGCTTGCCCAGCTTTTGGCGTATATGCTTTGTGGCACGGTGCAAAATCACTGGCTGCGGCGAATCATCGATCTCGCTGAAAAGACGGTAAAGCGCAGTCTGGCTGTCTGCAATACCGTTAGGCAATTGCTGGCGCGTGTACTGGCCGGAAGGAAGCATCACGCGGCCTTTTGCGGTATCGCGCAGCTGCAAATCAAGCATATGCAACAGGCAGTCGGCAATATGCTTGTCGTGCACAGGGCACAAAGCCTCAATGCGCTGGTTGAGGTTGCGTGGCATCAGATCGGCCGATGAAATAAACAATCTGCCAGAGCCGGAAAACCAGTAAACACGCGCATGCTCTAAAAAGCGTCCCACGATGCTGACGATGCGGATGTTTTGGGTGAGTCCGTCAAGTCCCGCTTTTATGCAGCAGGCGCCGCGTATGATCAAATCCACTTTGACACCGGCCTTAGAGGCTTCGATTAATTTGTCGATCATGTCTTTGTCACAAAGTGCGTTGCATTTGAAAATCACACGGGCATCGCCGTTATTTTGAGCAGATGCAATCTCCTGATCCAAAAAGTGATAAAGTGTGCTGCGTATGCCGCAAGGCGACACGCTGATGCTGTGATATGTGCCCGCGGTTGAACCCGAGCCCTGATCGCGAAAAAAGCGCACGATGTCACCGCAGATGTGCATATTGGATGTGAGTATGCCGATATCTGAATACAAACGGGTGGTGTTCTCGTTGTAGTTGCCTGTGGCGATATGCGCGATGTGCCGTATGCCCTTTGCTGTGCTGCGCGTTATTAACAGCAGCTTGGCATGTACTTTTAACCCGTCGTGACCGTATATCACATGACATCCTGCGTTTTCCAGCATAGCTGCCCAGCTTAAGTTGCTCTGCTCATCAAACCGTGCGTTGAGCTCAATCACAACAGTGACCTCTTTGCCGTTTTGCGCTGCCGCAGCCAAATACCGCACCACCTCTGATTGCGCGGATACACGGTACAGCGTCTGGCGTATCGCCACAACGCTCTGATCATACGCCGCCTCGCGCAGCAAAGCGAGCACGGCATCGAAATCCACGAAGGGATGGATCATCAGATGATCCCGTGATTTAGTCTGAGCGATTACGCTTTCGCCGCGGCGCAGACCGGGCACATAAACGCTTTTTAGCTCCCGATAAAGAAGATGTGAGTGGCCATGCGTTCTTGCCGAATCGATTAACGCATGGATGTACCCGAAATCGAGAGGGCCGCATTGGCAAAAAACCTGTTTGTTTTTGAGATCAAGATGCTTGCAAAGCATATGCACAAGCCGTGAGCTTATTTTTAAACTGCTTTGCAGACGCACAGGCTCAAGCCTTTTTCTTTTCTCAAGCGTCATCGAGAGCGCGGCGCGGTAATCAATGCCTTTAGGCAGCGCATCATCATCCAATACCAGTCCAGCATTACGCGTCACGCGAAACACGCCGGTTTCAATGATCTGATAATGGCCAAATACAGTCTGAGCAAAGTGCGAAGCCGCATCCTCAGCCAAAAAATACTGCAGCGATGCGGATTTGATGAAAACAGGTTTTGGCGTGGCCTCGGGCAATAATATCAGCCCAAGTTTTTCGCTGTTTTTAAGCGCGATTCTTACCGCCGCAAAAACGCTGCCTCCGGGCAGAAAGGGAAAAGGATGCTTGGTATCAACGATGACCACAGTCAACAGCGGCATAATCGTATCAAAAAAAAGATGCCGAATCGCATCATTATTCTTTTGCTTTTTACGGATATCCAAGTATTCAATACCTGCAGCATCAAGCTCAGCAAATAGCGCTGATCGAACCGCCTCAAAATCATGCATCATTATATTAATTTGATACAACGCAGCTTCAAGCTGTCTGGAAGGTGTGAGGCCTATCATCTCATCCTGTGATTTTGGCGCGGTAATCATACGGTCTCGCAGGGTGCCGATTTGCACCATAAAAAACTCATCCAGATTGGCCGAAAAAATGGACAGAAAGCGCAAGCGCTCAAGCAGCGGATTCTCTTGGTCAGCCGCTTCTTCAAGCACACGGCTTGTGAACAAAAGACGGCTTTCCTCCATATTGATATAGGGCGTAACCATAAAAAGAGTCCTTCTTCAGCTCCTGCTTGGCTGATCTGCAGATTTGAGCCGATGCTGTCTATTTTGCAGTATGCGATTGGCTCTCGCGCTTTATTTTGCGCAAAGGCGCTCATTTTCACGCACCGCAAGACAATTATTAATGCAATATCCACAAAACGCATATTTACAGTTTGTTTATAATGCTGTATTGTTATTAATCGAATAATGTGACACAATGGTTGTTATCAACCGAATGGAGGAAATACAATTGAACAAGAGAATAAGCGTCATTTTTTTGTGCATGGTTCTGATTATTTCACTGGTTTTTGGAGCCTGTAGTGCCAAAGAATCCAATGAAGACGCAGTGCCCGGTTCGGCTTCGGATGATATTGATGATATGTTCGTGGTTGTAACGGTAAACGGGGAACCGATTCATTACAAGGAATACTACGAGATGTGTATCATAGCGTGCGAGCAAAATGGCATATCGCCGGATGATGAGTACAGCGATCAGATAAAAAGCATGGTGCTCGAGGATCTTGTTAACGAGAAGATTATAGAGCAAGCGCTCTCGCCGGAAGAGTTCTCAGCGCTTAAAGAGCAGCAGATTGCGCTGGCACAATCGTATCTCAAGCAAGATCTTGATTATTATGTCGAGAACGTTGCCATGGCTGATATTTTGGCAGAGCTTGGCGAGGATTATACTCAAGAGGAGTATGACAGCGTCAGAACAAAGTATGAAGATGAGATTATTGAGGGCAGCGGATTTACAAGAGAATCGCTTATCAACATGTACAAACCGGACATCATGAGCACAGAAGCGCCGCAAATACTGCTGAATACATTTGCACCGACACAGCAGCAGGTGCGTGATATGTATGATGAGGAAGTGGCAAGCGACAAAGATATAATGGACACTTACCCTTCCGAATATGAGTATGCGATGATGAATGATCTGCCGGTGTATTATGTGCCGCAAGGCGCGCGCACCATCCGCCATATACTGATTAAGTTTGATGATGAGATATCGCTGGCGATCTCTTCACTTGCGAGTGATGAATACACAGCAGCGAAAGATATGCTGCGTGAGAGCGCCTTGGCATCCATTAAGCAGAAAGCACAGGATGTGCTTGATAAAATCACATCGGGCGAAATGAGCTTTGAAGAGGCGATTGAGGCATACAACGAGGACCCCGGTCAGAAGATTGATAAAGGCTATACGATTGTGGTGCTTGGCGATTTGCAGGAAACACTGGATAAAGCGATTTCTGGGGAAATCAGCTTTCAGGATGCTGTCAGTGACTATGAAGCGTACATAGAAGAGAATTTGGTGCAGCCAACACTGGTTAATGAGTTTGCCGTTGGTGCGATGCTGCTGCAAGACGTGGGCCAAATATCAGGACTGATCGGCACAGACTTTGGCTACCACATCATCGAGTATTACAGCGATGCGGCTGCTGGGCCTATTGATTTCGAATCCGTTAAAGATCAGTTATTCGAATCGCTTCAGCAGCAAAAATGGAGAGATATGGTGGACGAATGGATTGCCGCCGCAACTGTGGAATATGCAGAGTTTTAAATGATGACAGAAAGGCTCTTCAATCAAAATCGAAGAGCCTTTTTTGATGTCGCCGATCGAGCAATCAGCGCGCAAAATATCCACGGTTTTTTTCGCTTTTTTGTGGCTATGTGGCATCAGAAGCTGCAAAATCACAGGGTGAACAATTTTATAAAAACATATTGGCACGCATAATTTCTTGTGATATAATCACATACTGTCGGCGGCAAAGCCGACAGCCGGGCCAATGTAGCTCAGCCGGCAGAGCGGCTCATTCGTAATGAGCAGGTCAGCGGTTCGATTCCGCTCATTGGCTCCATTTTTTCGGGGTGTAGCGCAGTTTGGTAGCGCGTTTGCTTCGGGAGTAAAAGGTCGCAGGTTCAAATCCTGTCACCCCGACCACGTCGGAGCAAACTACGCTCCACTCAGAATCCCT